>ORMF010110873.1_pt1 | contig 51831 bp, 43 predicted proteins | sample 1779871 | NCBI WGS metagenome assembly ORMF01 (sample SAMEA104232316, study PRJEB22302) | groundwater metagenome | biome: forest; feature: aquifer; material: groundwater | place: USA | collected 2011-08-07 | depth 5.4 m | reverse complement strand
GAACACTTAAGGTCCCGTTCGCGATCTGCGACGCGACGACACTGACGCAGGCAGGCTATGTCGGCGAGGACGTCGAGAACGTGATCCTGCGGCTTTTGCAGGACGCCGACTTCAACGTGAAGCGCGCCGAGATGGGCATCGTCTATATAGACGAGATAGATAAAATCGGCAAAACCTCCGACAACATTTCCATCACGCGGGACGTCTCAGGCGAAGGCGTGCAGCAGGCGCTTTTAAAAATCCTCGAAGGCACCAAAGCCAATGTACCGCCGCAGGGCGGGCGCAAGCATCCGCAGGCCGAATACCTGCAGGTGGATACGACCAACATTCTTTTTATCTGTGGCGGCACGTTCAGCCAGCTCGGGTCCATCATCGAGCGACGTCTCGGTAAAAAGGACATCGGTTTTCACGGCCACGCCTTCGGCCAGACCCTGCGCAGGCAGGCGTCGCTGGTATCGCAGGTGGAGACCGACGACCTGATCAAGTTCGGACTCATCCCCGAGTTTATCGGGCGTTTCCCTGTGGTCTCCACGCTCGAGCCGCTGACCGAGAAAGACCTTTTGGACATCCTGGTGAAGCCCAAGAACGCGCTGGTGCGCCAGTTCCAGAAATTTTTCGAGATGGAGGGCGTAGAGCTCACGTTTACCGACACGGCGTTGACCGAGATCGTGCGCGAGGCCATCAAAAAGAGCACCGGGGCGCGCGGACTTCGCGCCATCCTCGAAGAGATCATGCTGGACGTGATGTATGAGATCCCGACGCTGGACAGCGTCAAGGAATGCGTGATCGGCCGCACGACGGTGATACACCGCGAGCGCCCTTTGCTCATTGATAAAAAAGGCGAGAACAAAAAAATAGCATGACCTCCTTTGCGGCGGTCATTCTCGCGGCCGGCAAGGGGATGCGCATGCTATCCGACCTGCCGAAGGCGCTGCAACCGCTTTGCGGCGAGCCGCTGCTGTCCTATGTGCTGGGCACCGTCGAGGCGCTCGGGGCTAAAAAGATAGTCGTGGTCGCCGGCTACAAATTCGACCGCGTGCGTGAGGCCGTTGGAAGGCGCGCACAGCTTGTGAGGCAAAAACAACTTTTGGGAAGTGGGCACGCGGTGGCGCAGGCCGAGGCCGCGCTCGCCGGTTTCAAAGGGCCGGTGCTTGTGATGTACTGCGACACGCCGCTGGTTTCAGCGGCCACCGTGGGAAGGCTCGCGGACAACCACCGTGAGCGCGCGACCGACTGCACGTTACTTTCGGTGGAGGCTGAGCGTCCCGCCGGCTATGGCAGGATAAAAAGAAACCCGGATGGCTCTGTGGCGCGCATCGTGGAAGAGACCGACGCCGACGCCGTGGAGAAAAAGATACGGGAAATCAATGTCGGTTGCTACGTTTTCAATAAAGAGGGGCTGTTCGCCGCGCTTAAAGTCGTGCGCCGCAACCCGAATAAAAAAGAATATTATCTAACTGACGTGGTCGAGATCCTGTCCCGCACGGGACGGGTCGAGGCCGTGCGCACCGCCGACGCGGACGAAGTCGCCGGCGTGAACACACGATTGGAGCTGGCTGTTTTGGAAGAAAGGGCCCAACAACGGATTTTGCAGAGGTGGATAGCCCGGGGGGTGCGTATCCGCGACCCCCGGTCCACCACCATTGACGCGGGGGTGGAAATAGGGCATGATACCGTGATATTTCCTCACACCGTCATCGAGCAAGGCTCGAAAATAGGGAAGAATTGTCAAATAGGACCTTTCGCCAGGATACGCGGCGCCTCCCGGATTGAGGACGGCGCGGTGATAGGGAATTTTGTCGAAATCGTACGCTCGCGGATCGGGCGCGGTACGCAGGTCAAGCACCTGAGCTATATCGGTGACGCCGAAATAGGCGCGGGTGTCAACGTCGGCGCGGGCACGATCACGGCCAACTACGACGGCAAAAAAAAGCACAAGACCGTGATCAAGGATAAGGCGCAGATCGGCAGCGGTACTGTGCTGGTGGCGCCAGTCATCATAGGCCGTTCGGCCAAGACCGGCGCCGGCTCCGTGGTGACCAAGGGAAAGAACGTGCCAGACCGCGGTATCGTGGTGGGCGTGCCCGCGAAAAGATTGTCAGTGAACTCAAAGGCGATGACAAAGTGAACGGCAAGTTAAAAATTTTCACAGGCAACGCGAACCCCGAACTCGCCAAAAAGATAGCCAAATACCTGCGCGTGCCGCTGGGCGACGCGCTGGTGACGACGTTCAGTGAGGGCGAGATACGCGTCAAGATCAACGAAGACGTACGCGGCCGGGACGTGTTCATCGTCCAACCGACCTGCCCGCCGACCAACAACAATCTGATGGAGCTTCTCATCATGATTGACGCGATGAAGCGCGCGTCGGCGCGGCGTATCACGGCCGTGATGCCTTATTTCGGGTACGCGCGCCAGGATAGAAAAGACCAGCCGCGCGTGCCTATCACGGCGAAGCTGGTGGCCAACCTTCTCGAGGCCGCCGGTGCTGACAGGATACTGACGATGGACCTGCACGCCAGCCAGATCCAGGGGTTTTTCGACGTGCCGATGGACCACCTGTTTGCGGTGAATACGGTGGTGGATTATTTCAAGAAAAAGAAGATGAGGAATTTGGTGATCGCCTCTCCGGACGTGGGCGGTATCAAAATGGCAAGGGCCTACGCCAAACGGTTGAACGCGAACCTGGCGATCGTGGACAAACGGCGTATCGACGACCGCCGCGCCGAGGCGATGAACATTCTCGGCGACGTGAAAGGCAAAAACATCGTGATCGTGGACGACTTGGTCGCGACGGCCAGCTCCATGTGCGAGGCCTCGGTGGCGCTGAAGAAAGCGGGTGCGCTCAAGATCTGCGCGGCGGTGTCGCACCCCATATTGTCCGGGCCGGCGATCGAGCGCATCAAGAAGTCAGAGATCGAGGAGTTTATTGTTTCGGACAGCATCCCCTTGGGACCCGACAAAAAAGACCCGGTTTTTAAAGTGTTGTCCGTCGCGCCTCTTTTGGGCGAGGCGATACGCAGGATTCACGACGAAGAATCCGTGAGCAGTTTATTCAATTAAGGAAAAGGTAAAACAATGGAACAGATCAAACTCAATGCGAATTTAAGGCAGAGCACCGGCAAGCAGGAAGCCAAGCGCATGCGCGCGGGCGGTCTGATCCCGGCCGTGGTGTACCACCGTGGCGACGATCCGGTGTCGATTTCCGTCGGCGACAAGGAGTTCACGAAGATCATCCGGGCCGCCGGAGGCGAAAATATACTGATCTATCTTACCATCGAGAAGGAAAAAAAGAAGTCGCGCGCCGTGATTATCAAGGAGGTCCAGCACGACCCCGTGAAGCGCAACATCCTGCACGTGGACTTCAATGAGATCTCGCTGACCGAGGTTATCACCGTGGAGGTCGATGTGGTGGGTGTGGGCGAGCCGATAGGCGTCAAGCAGGACGGCGGCATGCTCGACCATCCGCTACGTGAGCTCAAGATCCAGTGTCTGCCGACGGACATCCCCAAAAACATCGAGGTGGACGTGTCGGTGCTTAAGCTCAACGACTCCATCCATGTGAAGGACATCAAAGTATCGGACAAGATCAAGGTGCTGAGCGACCCGGAGCTGTTGCTTTTCCAAGTGAAGCTGCACGTGGAAGAGAAGGTCGAGGAAGTGGCCGCCGAGACCCCTGAGCTTGAAGTCATACGCGAGAAGAAGGAAGAAGAGCCCAAGGCCGGAGCCGCGAAAGAAGAGCCGAAGAAGGAAGCCGCGCCCAAGGCCGAGAAGAAATAGCGTCCGGCGATGCCCGAGGCCCCCAAGAGATTTGTCATTGGGATAGGCAATCCCGACGGGAAATACCAGGGGACCCGGCATAACGTGGGCTTCGAAGCTCTGGATGCGATCTCAGGGTTAGAGCCCGAGGCTAAGCTGAAATGGTCCAAAGAATCGCGGTGGCAGGCGATGTTCACCATTTATCAGAACACGTGGCTGGTGAAACCGCTGACCTACGTGAACAATACCGGCGGTTCGGTGGCGGCGATAGTCAGGGAATGCGGCGCCGCGCCCGAGAATATCTTGGTTGTTTGTGATGACGTGAATTTGAGTTTCGGTAAGATGAGGTTGCGCGCCTCCGGCAGTGCCGGCGGACATCATGGACTCGAGTCGGTGATACGCGACCTCAATTCGGAGAATTTTCCAAGGCTTCGCATAGGTGTCGGGAACGATCGCATGCCGAAAAACTTGGAAGGGTTTGTGCTTGAGCCTTTTCTTCCCGAAGAGCGGGAGAGGGTTCCTGAGATTTCGCAGAAGGCCGCCCGCATTTGCACGGCATGGGCACAGCAGGGTTTTGAGGCGGCTTTAAACCAATTGAGCCGGTTACAGGCTTAAGATAAATACGGAGTGTTACAATGAGGAATTACGAAGGCATTTTTATCATTACCCCGGAGCTGACTTCGGAGGCCTCCAAGAGCGTCGTCGCGCAGATCCAGGAGATGGTTTCCAAAAACGGCGGCCGCGTGGAAGGCCTGCAGGAATGGGGTAAGCGCCGTCTGGCCTACAAGATCAATAAAAAGCAGGAAGGCAATTACATCATCCTGAATTTCCAGCTCGACTCCACGCAGACCAAGAAGCTGGAGCAGTCGTTAAGGCTAAACGACCAGATTATGAGATATTTATTGGTGAATAAGGACGCGTTGTAAGGTTATCCGGGTTATCCGCCAAAGTCCGCCAAAAATCGCGGCGGATTTTCAACGGCGGATCTTCGGCGGCTTCGCCGCCTTCGAGAGGAGTCGATCATGGCTAGTCTGAATAAAGTATTGTTGATGGGAAACCTGACAAGAGATCCCGAGTTGCGGTATATCCCCAGCGGGTCGGCCGTGACGAGTTTTACGGTGGCGATGAACCGGGTGTACAAGCTGCAGACCGGCGAGAAAAAAGAGGAAGTCAGCTTCGTGCGTGTCGTGGTGTGGGGACGCATGGCCGAGATCTGCGGCGAATACCTGACCAAGGGCAGCCCCGTGTTCGTTGAGGGGCGTCTGCAAAGCCGCAGCTGGGACGGGCCGGACGGTCAGAAGCGCAACGCGACCGAGGTCATCGCCAACAACGTGCAGTTTTTGAGGGGCGCGGGCGGGGTGGGGGCCAAGGGCAAGGATGTCGCCGAGGTCGCCGCGATTGAGAAAGAGGAAATACCAGAGATACAACTGGATGAAGTGCCCGACGCGGGCAAAGGCGAAAGCGAAGTGCCGTTTTAACGAAGCGAAAGGACATCATGTTTATCAGAAAGAAAGTCAAAAAGAAGTTCGGCGAGGCCAACAAGAAGAAATTTGTCAGGAAAAAAGTCTGCAAGTTCAAGCCCGAAGAGATACAGACCATCGATTACAAGGATGTGAACCGCCTGCGGTATTTCATCACCGAGCGCGGCAAAATCATCCCCAGCAGGATTTCGGGTGCCGACGCCAAATCGCAGAGATACCTGGTGCGCCAGATCAAGCGCGCGCGCCAGATCGCGCTGCTGCCATTCGTCGCAGAATAAGATTTGTGGGGCGATAGACTCCGCCCCTATGTATTTAACGGTAGGCAGGTTCAGATTGCCATGGACATCCAAGTCGTTTTAACCCAGGACGATTCCAAGCTCGGCAAACGGGGCGAGGTGGTCAAGGTATCCCCGGGCTACGCCAATAATTTTCTTATCCCCCATCAGAAGGCCATCCTAGCCACCGCGGCCAACCTCAAGCGATTTCAGGAAGAGAAGGTCAGGCATGGGCGTGAGGATGTCGAGCGCCGGTCGCGCGCCGAGGCGCTGGTGCAGCGTATCAACCAAACGCCGCTGACCATCGAGGTGTTGACCGGCGAGGCAGAAAAGCTCTACGGCGCCGTCACGGTACAGGATATCTTGAACGCGCTCTCGGGTCGCGGCATCGCGCTGGAAAAAAAAGACGTGCACCTGGAAGAGCCGATACGCAAACTCGGCGTTTATGAAGTGGACATCAAGCCTTACCCGTCGGTGGGCGGCAAACTCAAACTTTCGGTGGTTAAAAAGAAGGTATGAACCGGGGCGTAGAAGAAATGATCCAGCGGGAAAAAATGCCGCCGCAAAATACCGAAGCGGAAGTGGCGGTGCTGGGCTCTATGCTGATCGAGGAAGATGCGATAGCGCAGGGCATCGAACTCCTGACGCCCGAGTCTTTCTATAAAGAAGCGCATAGGAAGATATTTCAGGGCATCATCAATCTTTTTAACGAAAACAAGGCCGTGGATCTGGTGACGTTGACCGAGGCGCTCAGCAAAGAAGGGAGCCTCGAGGCCGCCGGCGGCGCCAGTTACTTAGCCTATCTCACCTCGGCCGTACCCACAGCGGCCAACGTCCAGTACTACGCCAAGATCGTCAAAGAAAAATACATCCTGCGTCACCTGATCAACAACGCCACACAGATCGTCACCGACAGCTACGACGCGACGCAGGACGTGGACGGACTCCTGGATCGCGCCGAAAAGCTCATCTTCGACATAACCAGTCGCAAGTTCTCCGGCGGTGTTGTCCCGCTTAAAGATATTATTCGAAAGCAGATAGATACTATAGACAAGCTGTATCAGCGCAAGGGGCAAGTCACCGGTATTGCCACCGGTTACCACGAGTTTGACGTGATGACGGCCGGGCTTCAGCAGTCGGACCTCATCATCATCGCGGCCAGGCCGTCCATGGGCAAGAGCGCCCTAATGACTTGCATCGCCGAGCACGCGGGCATGGTGCTCAAGGTCCCCACGGCGATATTCAGCTTGGAGATGTCCAAGGAGCAGCTCATACAGAGGATGCTCTGCTCCTGCGCGCGCGTGAACGCGCACAGCGTGCGCACCGGTTTTCTGGCCCAGTCCGACTGGCCGAACCTGACCAAGGCCGCCGCCAAGCTCTCCAATGCGCCGATTTACATCGATGACACGCCCGGCGTCAGCGTGCTAGAGCTCAAGGCCAAGGCGCGGCGCCTCAAGGCGCAGTTCGATATCAAGCTTTTGATTGTGGACTATCTGCAGCTGATGTCGGGACCTGTCGGGAGCGAAAGCCGCCAGCAGGAGATCTCTGAGATTTCCAGGTCGCTCAAGGAGCTGGCGCGTGAGCTCAATCTGCCTCTGATCGCGGTGAGCCAGCTCTCGCGAGCCGTCGAGTCGCGCGTGGACCACCGACCGCAGCTTTCAGACCTGAGGGAATCGGGCGCTATAGAGCAGGACGCCGACGTCGTAGTGCTGCTTTTGAGGGAAGAATACTACAACCCGACAGAAGAAAACCGGGGCAAGGCCGAGGTGATCATCGCCAAGCAAAGAAACGGCCCGGTGGGTTCGATGAAGCTGGCTTTTATACACGAATACACGCGTTTTGAGAACGCCGAACTGGTCCGTCGCGAGGAAATCCCCGCGTAGAGGAACGCGCCTAAGGCTCGTTGCTTTATTGATTTAACTGTGTTACAGTAAGGCCCTATTATGAGATCCAAGAACCTATTTTTAATCCCGCTTTTGGCGTCCGCCTTGTTGGTGTTCTCCTCTGTCCGAACGTATTCAGAAGATTCCAAGATGGTCCGCGCCGTGGACGTCCGCGGCAATAAGACTGTTTCCAGCCTCACCATCCTGGCCAAGGTCAAGACCCAGATCGGCGAACCGCTGTCCTCGGTGGTGCTCAACGAGGACCTGAAGAGGCTTTATGGCCTCGGGTTTTTCACCGATGTGCGTATTGAGCAGGAGGACTATGACGGCGGCATCAAGGTGCTGTTTGTCGTTGCCGAAAAGCCGGTACTTTCCGAGATACGCATCGAGGGCAACCAGAAGCTCAAAAATGACCAGATAAAAAAGGAAATGCAGTCGGTGATCGGTGATTTCGTGGACCAGAAGCGCGTGCGCGACGACGTCGACGCTGTGAAAAAACTTTACGAGAAAAAAGGTTTTTCCGAGGTGCGCGTTGACAACGCGCTGGATGTGAACCCCGACACCAACCAGGCGGTACTCCGGATACTCATCGACGAGGGTCTCAAGCTGCGCATACGCGACATCCGCGTGACAGGCAACCTCTCGATCAAGAGCGGGGACATCCTGAAAAAAATTAAGACCAAGAGAATGTCCTGGGGCGGCTGGTTCCATTCCGGCTACTTGAAGGAAGAGGAGCTCCTGGAAGACATCGAGAGGATCAAGTCGCTGTATGACGAGGCCGGTTTCAGCGATGTCGAGGTAAACACCGAGACAGAGACTGTCAGCGGGGGCAAAGATTCAGGCGATATCCTGCTCAAGATTATCATAAGCGAAGGCAAAAAGTATCTGGTCGGTGACGTCAGCTTCCACGGCAATTCGGTGATCCTCACCGAAGAACTGATGAAGACAGTGCAGATGACCAAGGGTAAGCCGTTTTCAAGAAAGGGCCTCCGCCTGGACGTGGCCGGACTACAGGACCTGTATTTCGAGAAGGGTTACCTGTCTTCGCAGATCCGCTCCGAGTCCATTTACAACGACAACACCGAGCGCGTGGACATCAGTTATTCTATCACCGAGAATGAACTCACGTTCGTTGAGAAGGTACGCATCCAGGGCAACACCAAGACCAAGGACATCGTGATACGCCGCGAGCTTAGGGCCTATCCCGGCGAATCGTTCAGCGGCGCCAAGCTCAAGCGGTCCAAAGAGCGCCTCTACAACCTCGGCTTTTTTGAGGACGTGCGTTTTGACACCGAGCCCGGGTCGCTGCCCAACACGCGTGACCTCCTGGTGAGCGTCAAGGAGTCCAAGACCGGCGAGTTCAGCTTCGGCGGCGGCTACAGCTCAATCGACTCGATCATCGGTTTCATACAGATCCGGCAGAAAAATTTCGACTGGCAGAATTGGAAGACATTCACCGGCGCCGGACAGGACTTCGGCGTGCGTCTTGAAATGGGCAGTGTGCGCCAGAACATCGAACTCAGCTTCACCGAGCCCTGGGTGTTCGGACATCCCTACTCTTTCGGTTTTGACGTCTATCGCAGGCAGTTCGACCGCTCGGGCAGCGCCGGCTATTTTTACGACCAGAAAAAGACCGGTGGTGACCTGCGCCTGGGTAAAGAGTTCAATGAATACGACAAGGGCCTTTTGATGTACAAACTGGAAGAGGTCGATATCTCCGACGTTAACGAAAACGCCTCGAGCCTGCTGAAGGCTGAAGAAGGTACCAACGTCACTTCCAGCATGGCGCTCACCCTCACGCATGATCAGCGCGACAATGTGTACAACCCGACGCGCGGTTTCATGACATCGGCGACCGGCGAAGTTGCGGGCGGACCTTTTGGAGGTGACAAAGATTTCACGAAACTCAACGGCGTGGCCAGCACGTATTTCAAGCACTGGGACCAGTGGGTGCTCGAGCTCAAGATCCGCGGCGGCATTGCCGACGAATTTGGCGACTCGGTGCGCGTGCCGATCTACGAGCGCTATTTTGCAGGCGGCGCGAACACGATACGCGGATACAGGGAGCGCCGTATCGGCCCCCGCGATCCGTCGAACAAGGAGCCCATCGGTGGCGAGGCCTACTGGGTCGCCAACATCGAAGAGACTTTCCCGATCTATCCGAACCTCATCAAGGGCGCGTTGTTTTTCGACACAGGTAACGTCCACGAGGACATCGGCGATTTTGGGAGCGGCGGCACGTTTTCGGGCGTCGGCGTGGGGGTGCGCGTGAAGACGCCCATCGGGCCGGTGAAGCTCGACGCGGGCTATCCTTTGGACGACATCGAGGGAGAAAAGAAAGAATTAAAGTTCTATTTCAACATCAGCCAAGGATTTTAACAACGCACGAAAGGAGAATTCCATGAAAAAAGCGCTTAAAATTTTAATTATAACCCCCCTAGTTCTGCTGGTGGCCGTGTTCGTGTTTCCGGCCCTTAACGGCTATGCTGCCGGCGAAAAGATAGGCTATGTGGACATGGCCAAGGTATTCGATGACTATCTGAAGACCAAGGATTTCGACAAGGCCCTGGAGTCCAAGGGATCCACGAAGCGTTCCGAGCGAGAAAAGATGGTCAATGAGGTCAAAAAACTCAGGGACGAGGCCGAACTTTTGAGTGCCGCGGCCAAAGACGACAAGCAGGCCCAAATCGACGAGAAGATCAAGTCGCTGCAGGAGTTCGACCGCGACACGCGCAGCGTGCTCGGCAAGGAGCGCGATAACATGGTGCGCGACATATTGAAGGAGATCGAGGTCGTGATACAGGATTTCGGCAAGGCCCAGGGCTATTCCTTTATCTTTTATGACCGCGCGCTCGCCTACAAGGGCGAAAGCAGCAACATCACGTCCCAGGTCATCAAGGTCCTGAATGACTCCTACGCCAAGAAAAAATAGTGAGACCTCCAAAAGCATAAAACTTGGTGAAATCGCGGCGCTGGTTGAGGGGGAACTGGTAGGGGACCCGAAGCTCACCATCACGGGCGTGGCGGGTATTAAAGAGGCCCGGCCCGGCGATATCACTTTTCTTTCAAATTCGAAGTACCTGGCTTACCTGGACCAGACGCAGGCCTCGGCCATCATCACTCCGCCGGATACGGTGAGTCCCAAAAAGACGCTGATCCGCACTCCCAACCCTTCCAAGGCGTTCACGCAGGTCATTTCTTTTTTTGTTCCCTCAACGGCCGTCAAGGCTGCGGGCATCCACCCGACGGCTGTTCTTGGGGCCAACGTCCGTATGGGCGGTGGCGTCGCCCTCGGCGCCTACTGCGTGATCGAGGACAATGTCGTGATAGGTGACGGGACTGTCATCGACGCGCACTGCTTCATCGGCCGCGAGACGATGATCGGCGCGGGCGTGCACATTTTCCCGAGCGTCACTTTGCGCGAGTCTACAAGCGTCGGAGACAACGTGATCATCCACAGCGGCGCCGTGATAGGAAGCGACGGTTTCGGTTACGAGACGGTGGACCAGGTGCATGTGAAGATACCGCAGATCGGCTCGGTGGTGATCGAGGACGACGTGGAGATTGGCGCCAATGTCTGCATCGACCGCGGACGCTTTCAAAAAACCTGGATCAAAAAAGGAACCAAAATCGATAACCTCGTGCAGATCGCGCACAACGTGGTCATCGGCGAGAACTCCCTGATCATCTCGCAGGCAGGCATCTCAGGGTCGGCGGAACTGGGAAAAAACGTGATCGTCGCCGGCCAGGCCGGTATCGTCGGCCACATCCGCCTGGGCGACGGAGCCATCGTCGCTGCCGGGGCCGGCGTCACCAAGTCAGTACCGGATAACACCATCGTTCTGGGCAGCCCAGCCAAACCCATCGCCGAGCAAAAAAAGATATTCGCTCTGATCGCAAGGCTGCCCGCGTTGTTCAAAGACCTTTCGGAAATCAAAAATAAGCTGGGTCTGAAATAATGGCGGGCGCAGTGTACGCCACGCAAAAGACCATCGCCAAAGAGGGTATGATCGCGGGCAAGGGGCTTCACTCGGGACGGCCCAGCGCGGTCCGGTTCAGGCCGGCGCCGGCCGGAACGGGCACTCAATTTTATCACCGCGGTTTTAAAATAGAAAATATTTCGTCCGATGTGTCGGAGAGCCCGCGCTGTACTTCCATAGGCCACGGCGAGCATGAGATACACACGGTCGAGCACTTGTTGGCGGCGCTGCTAGGGCTGGGTATAAGCAACATCCATGTCGACGTCGACGGCGATGAGATGCCGGGGCTGGACGGCAGCGCGGCACCGTTCACGCGCTTTTTTCTGGAGCTGGGTCTGGTGGATCAAAAGGTGCCGGCGCCGGCTTATAAGATCACCGAGCCGATTTTTTGTTCGGGAAAGAACAAAGCGCTTTGTATTTACCCGGACGACCATCTCAGCGTCGCTTACACGCTGGATTACGACCACCCGCAGCTTAGGGATCAAAAAGTCGAATTCACGCTGACGCCCGAAGTGTTTGTGCGCGACATCGCGCCGGCCCGCACGTTTTGCACGCTCGAGGAGTCCGAGGAGGTGAAGCGCCGTGGGTTGGGCCTGGGCGCCGACCATAAGAACACGCTGGTGATCTCCAAGGACGGGGTCGTCGGCAACAAACTACACTTCCCGGATGAATGTGCCCGGCACAAAGTGCTGGACCTTCTGGGCGATTTGAATCTACTGGGTTTTCCGGTCCTGGGCCGTGTCGTGGGTCTCAGGAGCGGTCATTCTTTAAACCGTCAGCTTGTGCAGCGAATCAAGGAACAGAGAGGGACCATGAACATCAAAAAGAAGGACGAGACAAAAAAACACGCGATGGATCTGGAGCAGATCAAAGAGATACTGCCGCACCGCTTTCCTTTTTTGATGCTGGACAGGATCGTCGAGATCAACGACCACTTTGTGGTGGGCATCAAAAACGTGACCGGTAACGAGCCTTTTTTTCAGGGCCATTTTCCAGGCAAACCTGTAATGCCCGGCGTGCTGATGATTGAAGCGCTGGCGCAGGTGGGCGGTGTGCTGATGCTTTCGAAAAACAAGGGCAAGATCGCGTACTTGGTCTCAGTGAACAACGCGCGTTTCCGCAAGCCCGTGGTGCCCGGTGACCAGCTGCGTCTGGAGGTCGAGGTGCTGAAGCTCAAATCCAAGATCGGGCTCATCCACGGTGTCGGCAAAGTCGACGGTGAGGAAGTCTGCGACGCCGAGATTATGTTTACGGTAGCCGATTAGAGATGACGCGCATCCACGCCACGGCGATAGTTGACCCCCGCGCCCAGATCGGCAAAGGCGTCGAGGTCGGCCCCTACAGCGTGATCGGCCCGCATGTCACCCTCGGCGACGAGACCGTGGTCGGCAGCCACGCGGTGATCGACGGGCATACGCGCATCGGCCGGCGCTGCACCGTCTTCGTGGGCGCGTGTCTGGGCATGCAGCCGCAGGACAAGAAATTTAAAAACGTCGTTTCGTATCTCGAGATAGGGGACGACAACGTGATACGCGAATATGTGACCCTGCACGCGGGGTCGACTGAAGGTTCCAAGACTAAAATAGGGAACAAGAATTATCTCATGGTCGCCTGTCACGTCGGCCATGACGCGCTGATAGGCGACAATGTCACGATGGCCAACGGCTGCCTTCTGGGCGGGTTCACCGTCGTCGAGGACATGGCTGTGCTCGGCGGTTACGCCGGGGTGCACCAGCATGTGCGTGTCGGCAAGCTCTCGATGCTGGGCGCTTTTTCCAAGGCCGTCATGGACGTGCCTCCTTTTTCGATTTGCGAGGGTCACCGCGCCAAAGTCTGCGGCGTGAACGTGGTAGGACTCAGGCGCAACGGTTACTCCTCTCGCGATGCGGCCCAGATCAAGAAAGCGATAAAAATTTTATGCATGTCCGACCTGAGCCTGCCGACGGCGCTAAAAAAGGTCAAAAAAGAGGCGGACGGGAACGAATCGATGCGGCACCTGATCGAATTCTTTCAACATTCCAAGCGCGGCTTGTCACGCGCGTCTGAGGGCTGACGCCGTGTGGTGGGGAAGCGCTTCGGGGCGGCTGGGCCTGATCGCCGGGCAGGGGGATTTCCCTCTGCTCTTCGCGAAGGCGGCGTCTTCTCTGAAGAAAAAAGTCGTGGTGTTCGGTTTTCAGGGCTATACGGATAAAAAAGTCGAAGACTACGCCGCCGAGACGCACTACTTCGAGCTGGGCACGCTGGACCAGCTGTTTGAGTCTTTGCGGCGGCTCAAGATCAAGCAGGTGGTACTGGCCGGCGGCATCCCCAAACGGCAGATCTATAACCCCGATTTTGCTCTCGACGAAACCGCCAAAAGCTTTATACAGAGCAACGCGCACAAGGGCGACGATCATCTGCTCAAGGCGTTCGGCCTGTTTTTGAAGGCCCGCTGCGGCGCTTCGGTGGTGGATTCGCGCGTCTTTTTGAAAGACATCCTGGCCCCCAAAGGTGTTTTGACACGCAGGCGGCCTACCGAGCAGGAAAAAGACGACATTAAATTTGGATGGCGCATTGTGAAGGGAATTGGCAAAATGGACATCGGGCAGACCGTCGTGGTTAAACAGGGGGTTGTGGTGGCTGTCGAGGCGCTGGAAGGCACGGACGCCGCGATCAAGCGCGCCGGCTCTCTGGCGCACGGCGGCGGCGTCGTTGTTAAGGTTGCCAAGCCCAACCAGGACCTGCGTTTTGACCTGCCCTGCGTCGGTCGTGACACTCTGGCCTCGATGAAGGAGGCGGACATTTCGGTGCTCGTCGTGGAGGCGGGCAAGACGCTGATGCTTTACAAGCAAGACTTTCTGGATGACGCGGACCAAAAAAATTTCTGCATCGTAGGGGTCTAACATGGTCGGAAGCATACTCATTATAGGCGATCAAAACAAGCAGGGTCAGGAGCTCAAAGACGCGCTCAAAAAAGAGACGCATTTTGCCGCCTCGCTTGTCTCCAAAAATGGCGTCACGACTACCGCCGTGATAGAAAAAGAGCCCGATTTCATCGTGATGAACCCCAAAAATAGCTACATCGAGATCATGGATTTTTACTACACCCTCAAGAAAGAGCCGCAGATACAGGACGTGCCCATCATCCTGCTCATGGACGAGAATGAGATGAAAAGCGCTGACCTGCCCTCGGGTATCCAGGAGGTGCTCTACCGCCCGCTCCGAATGGCGGAGGCGATAGCGCGTATCAATCTGCTGTTTAAACGCGTGCACAAGGTCGACCAGAAAAACATCATCCAACGCGGCCGCATGAGCATCGACATCACCAAATACGAAGTGCGTGTGGGCGAAAAAAAAATAGACCTTACGTTCACCGAGTTCGAGCTGCTCAAGTTTTTGTGCGGCCACCCGGGTACTGTGTTCACGCGCGAGGTGCTGCTCAACAAGGTCTGGGGCTACGAGTATTACGGCGGCACACGCACCGTCGACGTGCATATCCGCAGGCTACGCTCGAAGATCGAAGGAAAATCCGATTCCTTCATCCAGACCGTGCGCAACATAGGCTACAAATTTATTTCGGAAGATTAAAGATAAAGGACAGATCCATGGCAAAGAAAAAGATCAAATCTCTGGGGATGCGCTCCTCGAGACAGAGCAAGGAATTCGTGATGAAGAAGGCGCAGGACAACAATGTACGTTTCATACGGCTCTGGTTTTCGGACATCCTCGGCCAGCTCAAGAGTTTCGCGATCACTATCGATGAGCTTGAGGAGGGGATGGAGGAGGGGGCCGGTTTTGACGGGTCCGCTATCGAGGGTTTCGCTCGCGGCGATGAGTCGGACATGCGCGCGCTGCCGGACGCCTCCACGTTCCAGATCCTTCCCTGGCGTCCCAAGGAGAATGCCGTGGCACGCATGTTTGCCGATATCGTGGACGTGCATTCGACGCCTTTCGTGGGCGACCCGCGGCAGTGCCTCAAGCGGAACCTGAAGAAGGCCTCGGAGCTGGGCTACACGTTTTATGTCGGTCCTGAGATCGAATACTTTTATTTTGAGAACTCCGACTCCACCAAGACGCTGGACAAAGGTGGCTACTTCGACCTGACGCCGCTGGACGTGGCCTCGGACTTGAGGCGCGAGACGGTGCTGGCGCTGGAAGAGATGGGTATCGGCGTCGAGACCAGTCACCACGAAGTGGCGCCCAGCCAGCATGAGATCGACCTGCGTTACACCGACGCGCTCACGATGGCCGACAATGCCATCACCTACCGGCTGGTGGTCAAGGAGATCGCGCTCAAAAACGGTGTCTACGCCACGTTCATGCCCAAACCGCTGAAGGGCGAAAACGGCAGCGGCATGCACGTGCACCAGTCGCTGTTCCGCGGCGACAAGAACGCGTTTTATGACAAGACCGACAAAAACCACCTGTCCAAAACGGCCAAACACTACATCGCCGGGCTTCTCAAGCACGCGCGCGAGATATGCATCGTGACCAATCAGTGGGTAAATTCCTACAAGCGCCTGACTCCGGGTTTTGAAGCGCCGGTCAACGTCCATTGGGCCAAGCGCAACCGCAGCGCGCTGGTGCGTGTCCCGACGTACAAGCCGGGCCACGAAAACTCGATGCGCGCCGAGCTGCGCTCGCCGGATTCGGCCTGCAACCCGTATCTGGTGTTCTCGGTGATGTTGGCCGCCGGCCTCGAGGGGATCAAGCATCAATACGAACTGCCGGACGCGGTGGAAGAGAACCTCCCATCGGGTGACAGGGGCAGGAAGGCGCCGGAGGTACTGCCGCACAGTCTCGGAGAGGCGATAGCGCTAGCTCAGGAAAGCAAATTCTTGAAAGAGGCGCTCGGCGAGCATATCTTTCACTCGCTGATAGAGAACAAAAAAATAGAGTGGGACAGATACTGCGCCGAGATCACCAATTATGAACTGGAGAAGTACCTGCCTATTTTGTAATTTTTTAGCTTAAGATTTTTAGCACTTCTTCGGCCGCGCGCTGCGCCGCGCCTTTTTCACCCAGCCTTCTCGAGACTTCACCCAGCGCTTCGCGCATCCTGTCCATTGCTTTCGTATCATTCAGCAGCTTCATCGCCTGGTCCGCGATCTTATGCGGCGTCGCGTCGTACTGTAGAAGCTCCGGAATCTTACGCTCACCTAGGACGAGGTTGGGCAGGCCCAGGTAAGGGACCTTGATCAGTCGCTTGGCGGCGATGTAGGTCAAAAACGTGCCTTTGTTCGAGATGATCATGGGCGTGCCTAACAGCGCGCACTCCAGCGTCGCGGTGCCCGAGCACACAATGGCTAGGTCGCTTGAGGCGATGGCCGCGTAGCTGTGGTCCGAGACCAGGCGCACATCGATGCGGTTTTCCTTGATCAACCTCTCATAAAAATGCAGAGGCAGCGTCTGCGCCTTGATTAGGTTGAAGCGGACGCCCGGTATTTTTTTCTGCAGGATCTTCGCCGCGCGCGCGAATATCGCGAACAGCATCTTCAGCTCTCCCTTGCGGGATCCCGGCAAAAGCGATATCACGCGGCCGTTTTCACGCCCGGCCCGGGGCGTCTCCGCTTCGTCTCCGATCAGGTCTTTGAGCGGGTGACCGACCCAGCTTACCGGGATGTGGTTATCCTCGTAGAGCTGTTTCTCAAACTCGAAGACCACCAGTACTTTTTTGACGTATTTTTTAATTTTTAAAATGCGTTTCGGTGCCCAGGCCCAGACCTGCGGCGCGATGTAGTAGACGATGGGGATACCGAACGCGTGTATCCGTTCGGCGATGTGCAGGTTGAATCCGGGGTTGTCGATCAGTACCACCACGTCAGGCTGTGCCGCTTTCACCTGACGCAGGATCGTGGCCGCGGCGGCCTTGTACTGCGGGTAGCGCTTGATCGCGTCGGTGATGCCGGTCACGTGGAAATGCGCCAGGTCGAAAAAATTCAGCGCGCCGGTAGCCTGTATCCTGTCCCCGCCGACGCCGTAGATCTCCAGCGGTCCGGACGAAGCGGCCTTTAGGTTTTTGATGAGGTTGGCGCCGTGCAGGTCGCCTGAAGCCTCGCCGGCGATCACGTATATTTTTTTCATCGGGGAACCCCCGGGAAGGGTCTACTTCGCCTCTTGGTCGTCTTTGATCTGCCTGGAAATTTGCAGCGCAAGCGCCAGCGCGTCGCGGCCTTCCTCACCCGAGACCAGCGGCCTTTTTTTGTGGCGTATGCAGTCGATAAAGTCTCCGAGCTCTTCCTTCAGTGAATCGCTTTTGGTGATGTCTATTTTTTTGCGATGGATATGCTCGTTTTCCTTGGTGTAGATTAGCGCCTCCTGCGTCACGTAGTCCAGCGAGATGTAGGCGTTGTCCTGGAAGATGCGGATTTTCCGGACCACGTCCGGCGTGACGCGGCTGGCCGTTAGGTCACAGACGCAGTTGTTGGCAAAGCGTATCCTCGCGTTGGCGATGTCTTCGGTTTTGGAGAGGATGAACGCGCCCACCGAGTCCACGTTTTTGATCGGCGACTTGACCAGGTCCAGCACGATATCGATATCGTGGATCATCAGGTCCAGCGTCACACCCACATCGATCACGCGCGGGTCGTAGGGCCCGAGTCGGTGGCACTCGATGAACCGCGGCGTCTTGATGATGCCCTTGATCGTGCGTATCGCGGAGTTGAAACGCTCGATGTGACCGACCTGGATGATGAGTTGACGGTCCTTGGCCAGCTCGAGCAGACGGTCGGCCTCGGCCAGCGTGGTCGTCATCGGCTTTTCTATCAAAAGGTGCACGTTGTTTTCGAGGAAGTCCCTCGAGATCTCATAATGTTTGTTGGAGGGGACCACGATGCTGGCCGCGTCCACCAGCGGCAAAAGTTCCTCATGGCTGTGGAACGCGCGCGTCTTACAGTGGTGGGCCACTTCTTTGGCGCGGTGTTCATTGATGTCGCAGACGCCGACGAGCTCTATGCCCGGCAGCTTGGAGTAAACGTCGGCGTGGCGCGCTCCCAGCTTGCCCGCGCCGATCACGGCGACCCGGATAGTTTTATTCATAGCGCAGTATTGTAGCACGAAATCGACATCTTTTCCTGCCTGTGTTATCATCCTTGCATGATCGGCTCAAATTCTCGCGAAACCGCTTTTTGGGACCTCGTTTATCTGGGAGTGCTCTCCTGTTTTTTCATGCTTTTTGGACTCGGCAGTGGTTCGCTGGCAAGCTGGGACGAGGCGATATACGCGACGGTCGCGCGCGAGATGGCAGCCTCAGGCCAGTGGCTTAAGCCGACGTTTTTGGGCCGCTTGTGGCTGGAAAAACCGCCGCTAACGCTCTGGGCCACGGCGTTTTTCCAGAGAATCTTTGGCGCGCACGAGTTCTCGGCGCGTTTTTTTTCGGCGCTGTGCGGCGTCGGCGGCGTCATTATTACTTATTTTTTGGGACGCAAGCTCTTCGGCCGCTGGACGGGATTTTTAGGCGCCGCGGTGCTGTTAAGCTCCTCGCATTATTTCCATCGCGCTCGCTTTGGCATGATGGATGCGCCACTGGCTTTTTTTCTCTCGGTGGCGCTGTATTTTTTTTGGGTGGGGCGCGAGCGAAGCGCCTACTTTCCGGTCTCAGGCGCGGCGCTGGGACTGGCGCTTTTGGCCAAAGGCGCGGCCGCGCTGCTTTTTTTCCCGATCGTGGTGATTTACGCGCTCGCGGCGGGGGAGACGGCGCTGTTGAGGCGGCCGCTTTGGACGGTGGCCGCTTTCGCGGCCCTGGTTGCCCTGCCGTGGAACTTCTACGCCTTTAAGACTTACCCCCAGGAGGCCGCCGGCGACATGAAGGCGCATGTGTTTCTGCGCGCGGGCACGGCTCTGGACGGCCATGTAGGAAACTGGTATTTCTACATCCGCACGCTGATCAACAAGTACCATCCATGGATACTCATCGGCGTGGTCTCAGGGCCGCTTTTTCTTTTTCAGTCATTTCGGCGTCGGCAAAAAGAGGTGCTATTTCTGGCCGTATGGATGTTTACGGTATTTATCGTTTTCACCGCGGTGCGCACTAAGCTGGCCTGGTACATCGTGCCGGTGTATCCGGCACTGTCGCTTTCGGTGGCTTACGTGCTGGCCAGATTCCTGAAAGAGCGTCACCAAAATTTAGTGAAACTGGCGTTCGCGCTGCTCATGGTCATCCACATCCCCGAATCCCATATCTTCAGCCAGGATTACAGCCGTCCGGTCAAGGCCCTGGCGGACACCGTACGCCGGGTACCGTCCGGGCAGACCGTGCATCTTTACAATTATCATGAAAACCCGGCTGCCGCCTATTACTGGCTAAGGGCCTGCGTTTATCTGGACGGAGAGGCTGCCTTTGACGCCGCCGCGTCCGCGCCCGGGCCGTTTTTTTGTCTGATCGCCCAAAAGGACCTCACGCCTCTTGAGCCGAGGCTGGCCGCTTGGGGAGTGGGTGTGAGGGAAACGGCCGGAGATTACCGCTGGCTGACCAAAGAGGGGGACGGGACTTGACGCATTACCGGCGTATGATCGGCCTGGTCGGGCCGCACAGAAAAACGCTGTATGTGGCTTTTTTCGCGATGGTGATGAACTCGCTTTTGGGGGGCCTGCCGATCATCGGTCTCATCATCCCGTTCGTGGACACCATCCTTGCCGGCAAGCCTATACGTATCCCACACGACAACCATCTCCCGCAATTCGTCGTCGATTTCATCTACCACGTCAACGCTTACTCGCGCTGGGAGCTTTTGAATATCCTTATCGTGTGGCTTCTGGTCGCCGCTTTTTTCCGCATGTTGTTCGAATACCTGCAGTCCTACTGCATGAACGACGTGAGCCAAAAGGTGATACGCGACCTGCGCAATTCGGTTTATCAAAAGATCGTGGATCTGCCGCTGAGCTTTTTCAACCGGTCGCAAACCGGCGCGTTGGTCTCGCGCATTACTTATGATACCGGCGTCATCCGCGACGCGATCTCCGAGGGTTTTACCGATTTCCTTTTTCAACCCGTGCAGATCCTGGTGAACCTCGCGGCGCTGCTCACGGTGAAAGCCATTTTCGGCATCCCCTGGTCGCTGGTGTTCGTGATCTTCATCCTTCTGCCTTTGGTGATATTCCCGGTGTTGAAAGTCGGCCGGCGTCTCAAGAAAATCAGCCGTTCAAGCCAGGAGCAGGTGGCCGACATCAACTCGACGCTGTTCGAATCGATAGCGGGTATCCGGATAGTCCAGGGCTTCGGCATGGAAAAATACGAGAAAGACCGTTTTGCGCGGCAGAACATGACGCTTTATAAAACGATGATGCTTTCCATCGGCCGCATGATCATGGTGGGTCCGCTGACGGAGTTCATCGGCTTTTTTTGCCTGGGTGTGGTGCTGTGGCTAGGCGGCCGCGAGGTGATAGACAATCAGATGTCGCCCGGGGCCTTCATCGCGTTCCTGTTGGCGCTGTTCTCTCTACTGAGGCCGTTCAAGCGCCTGAGCCGCGTGCATGGCATCAACCAGCATGCGTTGGCGGCGGCTGAGCGCGTATTCGAGATCCTCGACATGCCCAATGAGATCGCGCAGAAAGCTGACGCCGCGCATCTGACGCCGCTGAAAAAAGAGATCTGCTTCGAGAGAGTCTCTTTCGCGTACAACAGCGACAAGCGCGTGCTCACGGATCTCAACCTGACCGTGTCCGCGGGCGAGATCGTCGCCATCGTCGGGCCCAGCGGCTCGGGAAAGACCACGCTGGTGAACCTGATGCCGCGTTTTTATGATCCGATCGAGGGCGTCATCCGCGTCGACGGCGTCAACATCAAGGACGTGACTATCGCGTCCCTGCGCGACCAGATAGGGATAGTGACGCAGGAGACCGTGCTGTTCAACGATACGATCTGCGCGAACATCGCCTACGGCCGTTCCAAGACCTCACAGTCGGACATAGAAAAGGCCGCGCGTATCGCCAACGCGCATCACTTCATCAGCCGCTTGCCGCTCAAATACCAGACCGTCGTTGGAGACCGCGGTTTCCGTCTTTCGGGGGGCGAGCGCCAGCGCCTGTCCATCGCGCGCGCCGTGCTTAAAAACCCGCCGCTGCTCATCCTGGACGAGGCCACCTCGTCGCTGGACTCGGAGTCCGAACTGCTGGTGCAGGAGGCCATACACAACTTGATGAAAGGCCGCACGGTGCTGGTCATCGCGCACCGACTTTCCACCATCAAGGACGCTCACAAAATCGTCGTACTGGACGATGGCCACATCACCGAAATCGGCACACATGAAGAACTGATGCGGCAAAACGGCATTTACCGGCGCTTGCATGAGCTGCAGTTCAGGCTCTAGCCCCACTCGTCTTCCGGCTCATTTTAATCTTGAACACCAACCCGGGTTGTCATATAATGAAGCAATCAATTTCTATCTCAAGGGAGATATTATAATATAACTTAATTATTTTCAATGAGTTATATTAAAAGCGTTTCCATTTCTGGTGGCCGATTCTATAAGGACCCTTTCATGATAAAATTATCTCTCCAGCTGAAGAAAATTTCTCTGTTATCCCTGGTTTGTTTGCTCTCTACCGTGCCTTCGGCGATGGCCGTGAACGCCCCCGACCCGGTGTCGGGTGGCAAGTTTTTCGAGGGTCGTGGCACCAAGGCTGCCGAGGATTATGAAGGCCGCGCCGGCGGGCCCGTGTACGAGTACGGCAAGGGACTTCAGTTTGGAGCGCTGCATCTGATCCCCCAAATCGCTTATAACCGCGTTTGGGAAAACAACGTTTTTTATGATGAAAACGGCAGGCGGGACGACTGGATCAACCGTCTGGACGTCGGTGGCAACGCCGAACTCCCGTTTGGCGGGGGCCAACATCTGTTTGCGGCGTCTTATTTTAATTCCAACCAATGGTTCGAGACCTTCGACGCCCAGGACTATACCGGCCACGTATTCGGCGCGGGCGTCGAGCTCAACTACGTGCCATTCAGCGTTTCCGTGGATGACCATTTCCGGAGAACGGTCGACCGGTCGGGCACTGAATTCACGACGCGTGTTTCACGCGAAGAGAATACCTTCCACACGCTGCTGGAGATTCCGTTCTCGGCATTTTTCCTGGAAAGCGAGATCTTTGACCTGAACGAGGATTTTGCCTCCGCCGAAGACAGCCGCTTCGACCGCAACGATTTTGATTTTTACCAGCGCGCCGGCTTCGACGTGTTCGCCAATCATCAGCTTCTGGCCGAATACAATTACAAGGTGATCTCTTATGGCAACGTCGACGACAGGGATGGCAACGCCAACCAGCTCATGCTGGGCCTGCGCGGCAATTGGACGGAGCGCATCTCTTATCAGGCGTGGGGAGGCGCACAGTTCCGTATTTATGACGAGGACATACGCCCCGACTTCCACGGCTTTGTAGCCCGCGGAGCGGTACAGTACAGCATCTCCGACGTCAGCAGCATCACGTTGAAAGGCGACCGTACACCGCAGGAATCAACGTTCGACGACCAGAGCTTTTACGTGAGAAACCGCGGCGAGCTCGCGTGGCGTCAGCAGATCGCTGAGAGACTGTTCTTTCTGACGCGCGAGACACTTCAGTACAACACCTATTCGCGCCGCAGTCTGCGCGCGGGTGAGGACCGCACAAGGAAGGATTGGGTCTGGCAAACGGGTGTGGGACTCGAGTATTTTTTGCCGAACAATCTGACGTCGTTTAACCTGGAGTACAAGTTCACCGGACGCGAGTCGAACACCGTGAATTTCGATTATGACGCGCAGAGTTTTCAGGTGGGCGTCAAACAGTCGTTTTAAAAAACCGTCACCTTTCAAGGTCTTTATGAGCGCTTCTAGAATCGCGAGGGCGTTTACCGCCCTCGCAATCTTTTTTTTATCACTGACGGCCGCCACGGCGTGGTCCGCTGACGACGAGGAAACACGGACGATCCTTCCTCTGGATACAAAAAAAAATACAGAGACCCCTTACGTGATCGGTCCCCAAAACGTGATACAGATCAAGATATTCGGCGACGCGAGTACACATCAGATCTACCGGGTCAACGAGCTGGGCATCATCCGCCATACGCTGATCGGCGAAGTGCGTGTCGGTGGCATGACCGTCAGTGAGCTGGAAAATTCTATAGAATCTAAGCTGAAGGGCGATTATTTCGTCGACCCGCGCGTGAACGTATTTGTACTGGAATACAGCACGTTCTCAATCATAGGCGAGGTGAAAAGGCCCGGTAATTTTGAGATCACCGGCCGTGTCACGGTGATTGAGGCGATATCGATGGCCGGAGGCTTCACGGCCGTGGCCAACCAGCGCGGTGTTAAAATCATGCGCAAAAAGGACGGGTCCAAGTCTACGCTTCCAGTCGACACAACGCGCATCACCCAGCAGGGAGATCGCAGTGGTGACGTATCTATCGAGGCCGAAGACGTGATCGTGGTGCCCAAGAGCTTTTTTTAACAGACAGTAGACCTTCAAGCCGGACTTATGATCAGCGAACCTACCCTTTACACAGAAACCAACCTTAAAGACTACTGGCAAGTGCTTGTCCGCCGCCGGTGGGTGGTCCTGTCATTTTTCATCATCTGCTCGGTGACCGTGACCTTGGGCACTTTCCTGATGACGCCAATCTACCGTGCTAGCACCAAGATTATCATCGAAGGCGAAAGCACCAGCGTGCGCTCCACCGATGAGAACTCGTCAGTGGGCTCCAGTTACGACATCTACGAGAATTATCTTGAGACGCAGATTGTGCTTATCAAGTCGGACGGCATCGCCGGCAAGGTATACGAGGAATTCAATCTCGGCGAAACGCCGCGGTACAAAAAGAGGGTAGGGTTAGCCAAGCTGTTACGAAAGAATTTCTCGCTGGACATAAATCTCGAGCGTATCAAAGGCACGCGCATGATAGAGATCTCGATGAATCACCCCGACCCCCAAATGGCCGCCGACCTGGCCAACCGCCTGGCCGAACTGTATTCTAACGACAACCTAAACCGCCGCGCGCTGACGTTCATACGCAACCAGAAAATGGCGTCGCTGAACGCCGAGTTTCTGAGGCTTCAGGACAAACTGGACACTTTGTCTATGCAGTTCGGTCCCAAGCACCCGGAGATGCTCGACCTTAAAAAAGAAATACGCCTGATGGCCAAGCGCATGGAAAACGAGCGTAGCAACAGCGGAGATACGCCTGCCAACGCGGACCTTTCTTTGGACCAGCAGGCGCTTGAAGAGGCTCTGCTCAAAATCCAGGAGAGTTCGGTGCTCTCAAGCTCCAAGATGAACAACACCGGTATCATCGACCGCGCCTATGCGCCTACCGAGGTGCACAGGCCCAAGAGGGCGCTCAACATCATACTTGGCTTGGTGATGGGCCTGGTGGGTGGTGTGCTACTGGCATTTTTCGTCGACTATCTCGACGACACGATAAAGACCGACGACGACCTGAAAAGGCATATCGGCAACATCATCTTCCTGGGCGCTCTGCTGAGCGAACACAAGCCCGCGTCGCAGAAGGCGGAGATCGACCGGTTGCTGGAGCTGAACCCCGAATCTGCCTCAGCCGAGGCGTATCGTCTCATTCGCACGCGCATCCTGTGGTCTGTGGCCAAGGAAAACGTGCTCAAAGACTTTGCCGTGCTCTCGGCCGGCGCCGCTGAGGGCAAATCAACAGTCGCGTCAAACCTCGCTATCTCGCTTTCGCAGGTGAACAAGAAGGTGCTTTTGGTGGACACCGATTTGAGGCGCGGGCGCCTGCACCAGGTGTATGACGTGTTGGTCGAAAATGGTTTGGGTGAATACCTCACCGGTGACCTGAGTCTGAAAGAAGTCGTCAAACCCACCGGCATCCCCAACCTCTCGTTGGTGACGGCCGGAAGAAGCGTCATCGATTTCTCCCAGCTTTTTAGCTCGGCGCAGATGACCGAATTCATCCGGCAGACGCGCGAAAAATTTGACTTCATCGTTTACGATACGCCGCCGGTGATGATCATCTCAGACACGCTGATACTGATCCCCCAGCTCAACGGTTATGTGCTTACCGTCCGCAGTGGCATCACCAAGACCAGGCACCTGGCCAAGGCGCTTTCCATGATACGCGAGACCAGCAATATGCAGCTTTTCGGCATCATACTGAATGGAACGAGCCTGAGAGACAAGCATATCTACAAAAATTATTACCATAAAATTTGAGTTTAGCAAAACCTCCCGATCCTAAGCCACTGCAAGCCCTTTTCTCACAAGCCTTCTTTTTTTTATTCCCGCTGGTCCTGATCGCTGCGCCGCTGTATCGCGGCGCGGTGTCCCTATGGTATTTTTCGCTGGTCGTGTTCGTCGCAGGCGCGCTTTTTTACGCGCATCGCCTGATGGCCTCACCCCCGGTCATAGGCGACTCGGTAATGCGCCAAGGGATGATTGTTTGGACCGCGCTGTACCTCATCTTTTTTACGGCGTCCGCGCTGCATACCCAGATCCCCTATAAAAGCCTGAACGACGCTTTCAAGACGCTGGCCGTGATGGCGGTGTTTTATTTTACGTTGGGTTATTGTGACCGGCGCCAAAGGGTGAGGGCGCTGGCGCTGATGCTGACGCTCTTGGGCGCCGTGCTTTCGGTTTACGGGTTGCTGCAGTATCTGGGGGCGTTCCCCAAAGAGTGGTGGCATCGACCGCACTTTCTTTCTTCGGTGTACGTGAATCACAATCACTTTGCGGGGCTTTTGGAGATCACTCTGCCGCTGGCGCTGGGGTTGGCCGTCGCGGAGAGACAGCTTCCCAAAAAGGCATTGATCGTATTCTTGGCGGGGGTGATGGCCGTCGCGTTTGTATTCACGCTCTCGCGCGGTGGGCTGATCGCGCTGGTTGTATCTCTAGGCTTCATGCTCTTCGCGTTTTTCAAACTCGGCGTGGTGAAAAAAAACCGCGGGCTGCTGATAGCGTTCGCCGCCATCGTGCTGTGTTTTCTGGCGGCGTTCGGCGTGGGGCCGCTGATGGAGCGCGTGGACAGCGTCAAAAACCTGGCCCAGACCCAAGACGTTTCCATCCAGCAGAGGTTTTTGATTTGGCGAGGGACGCTGGCGATGATCTTGAGCCATCCCTGGCTGGGTACGGGGCCGGGCACTTTCGATCACGTATTTTTAAAATTCAGGCCGGATGGTTTCTTCGAACGTCCCGGTTTTGCCCACAATGACTATCTCCAGCTGGTGGCAGACTGCGGCGTGTTCTCATTTTTGACGGTGATCGCTTTTTTTTCAGTAATTTTTTTGAAGGGCCTTGAGACATCCTCAAGCGAGGACAGCCGTTTGAAAATCGGTATCGGCGTCGGTTGTCTGGGCGCCATGCTTTGCATGGCTGTGCATAGCGTGACCGACTTCAATTTTCATGTCCCGGCCAATTTTCTGCTGGCCGGCGTCGTGCTGGCGATGCTATTTTCCCTGGGTGACCTCGACAAAGAGGAGATCGCCGGCGTCGTGCGCCGCGCTCCGGGGCCCCTGACACACCTCTTGTTCGCCGTGCTTTTTTTGTCCTGCGGCGTGCTTGGTTTTTCGGATTATTATGTATGGAAATCGAAAGGGCTTTACGCGGCCGGCCAGGTCGAACAGGCGATGTTTTTTTTGGATAAAAGCGCGGCGCTTAACCCTTTGAACGCTGAGACGCGCTACTTGCGTTCGATCGTAGCCTCGGCTACCTCGGACTGGAAGGGAGCCGCCGAGGGTCTCGATGAGGCTGTGAGGCTGGATCCCTATGAGCCTTACTATTATTTGTTGCGCGCCAAGGCGCGGTCGAAGATGCCGGACGGCGTAAACGAGAGTGAAATGGCCGCTTATTTTGAAGGCGCGGTGAAGGCCGATCCCAAAGACCCTAAAATTAATTTTTTGGCCGGACAAGGGCTTTTAAAATGGGCGGCCCCGCGTGGCCTGGCACGGGCCCGCCATAGGGCGTTGACGCTTTTGAGAAACGCCGTTTTACTGGACCCCGGCTATGCGCTGCTGGTTTATCAAACCCTGTGGGTCGTAGAAGGTGATATAGGGCCGTTGGTGGAATTCAACCAGAAGCTTCCGCAGGGGCTGAAAGGCTTCGTCGATTTCCTCGAGAAGGCCGACCTTTGGAAATACCACCGTACTTATTATTTGCTGAGCCTGGGCCTGGACGCCCAGCAGAAATACCGGCTCGAATCGGTGACGCCCTGGGATTTCAAGTCCTCCGAATCGCACATGCTAAGCGATTTTAACGAGACCGGCAAGAAGGAATCGCGGCACGGCGAATTGTTTTACCGCAACGGTTTGCTAGAGAAGAACATTATGGTCCGGGGAGATGTTTTGAGGCTAGCGTTCCAGGCTAAAGGGCAGAGGAAGGGAAACTCTTATCCTTACCTCCTGATTCGCCTGGACGGCGCCGTCGTGGATACGCTGTACATCGACAATCCTGAGTACATGGATTTTGTTTCCGCGGTCCCGTTGCGGCCTGGCGTGCACACATTGGGCATCGAATTCGTTAATCATTATCCAGAGCGCATGCTTTGGATCAAGAAAGTTGAAATCGCCTACCCGCGTTTTGAAGCCCAAGAAATAAGGGCGCGCTTGAATTCAAGCGCGCCCTGATTAGAAACCGTTGTTCGTTAAAGTTTAGTTGACCGGGGAAACGGGCGGGGGAGGCGACGCCTCGTCCTGCGGGTTTTCGATGATGTCTTGAGTCGACGTGCCGGGGGTTGTCGATTCGCCGACCGCGGTCTCCAACGATACTTCTTTTTCTTCGCAAGGGCTCTCGCTGTAGTTCTGTCCGAGGATGGTGAACTCGATGCTGCCGCCCGAAGCGCAGTCGTTTTTAATTTTCAGTATGCCGGCCTGGCGGTCATAGGCTATCGTGATCTTCCTGTTGTTCGTCAGGTTCAGATTGAGCTGCGCCTCGTCATTGTAAACCTGCACGGGTCCGCCGTCTTTCAAGTCCACAGTCAGAAGGCCCTGGTCGTTGAATCCGAAGTCCACGTCTGTGCCGCGCACGGCGCCGACGGCCGTCGGCGTTACGACCTGGAAGGGCTTGACGCTTTTTTCCTTGTCAATTTTGGCTCTCAACTGTCCCAGCGTTAGCAGGATGTCCTGGGTTTCGGCTTTTTCCTGCACGGTAAATTCTGTGTTGGGCTCCACCTGTATGTCCGCCGCCTGCCCGTTGTAGACCAGCCTGCAGCTCCCGTTATTGGTCTTGACGCTATCTCCGCTGCCTAAAACAGTCATACCGGTGACAGGTTCCCACAAGCCTATGGCCGAGCCGGACTTGCTTACAAGCACCTCTCCCTTCACGTCTTCCAACGTGGCGAGGGTCTGGGCGAAAGCCGCCGAAGGAAGCAGACAGAGCGATAAAAGCACGACAATATATAAACTGTTTATTTTAAATAACTTACGATATATTTTCATAGCTCATTTCCTTGGTTTAAAAAGGATGGTACTTTTAATCAAAATCACACAAAAGGCCTGAAGAGTAGGTAGGAGTATACACGAAGATAAGCGCGCTGGCAAGGGAATAGGGGCGCAGAGGCTGACGGGCCGCCTCAGTCGTTCAAGCCTTCTCTGTGCCGGGGTCATATTCGTTGGGCATCATTTCGACGTCAGGTTCCAGTGCCTTTTGTCCAGGAAGTTTCAGCGGCTCGGGTGTGTTGAGCGCACCGCCCATGAACTTTTGCTTATTGATGGAGTTTTCGGCGTCCACTTTAGCTTTTATATCCTCGAAGCCCGTTTTCTCAAGCGACTTGGCCTCCCAGGCACCCTCATTGTCCTTATCTGCGTCGATGAGCACATGGTTGCCCACTTCCAGGTCGTCCAGCAGCGTGAAACCGTTGACCTTGGCATAGGCATCCACAGAAACCTCCAGAGAGACTGTGCCCACTGTCACCGCAGAGGCCTCCGAGCTCAGGCTCGCCCGGCGCTGGTCCGCCAGGTCCGCGCATTCCAGTGTGACGCTCATGCTGTCCGGATGAATGGCCGTGATCCGGCCCTCCAGCATCTCGGCCCACGCCGACTGCGGATTGAAAGCGAAACCTATCGCCGCTACCCAGAAAATCAGTGACTTTTTCATGACGCCTCCATCCTTAAACGGTTGTGAATGTGCCGACAGCCGATGTGCTTGTGCCCATGCTGTTGGTGGCCACGATCTGATAGAAATATGTTCTGCCTTTCACTAGTTTGCTTAGATTCACCGAATGCGAAATGCCCTCCAATGTGTCAAACGAGGACGATCCAAACGTGGTAGTCAACCCATAACGCACGTAACCCTTGGCGTCGGTGTTGGTCTGCCACGTGATGGTGGCCGACGGGGCCACGGCGGTGGTGACTGCCGGCGCCAGCACCACGACCTTTAGCGGCAATACGACAGTGGCCGCGTTGCTCGGGGCGGACTTGTTGTTCTTTATATCAAAGGCCTTGATGGTATAAATGTAAGTCGCTCCGGCCGTGACCGAGCTGTCCGTATAAGAGCGTGTGGTCATGCTGAGTTTGTAGGCCCCGTCACGATAAATATTGTAACCGGTGACGCGGGAGTCGACAACGGCGTTCCATGTAATCGTGACTTTGCCTCCGGAGACGGTGGCCACCAGGTTAGTGGGGGCCGGCAGTGTCACAACCGGCTGTGGGATAGTGACCGAGGCCGCGTTGCTGGCCGCCGAAATATTGTTTGCCGCGTCCACGGCCTTGACTGTGTAAAGATAGGTGGTACCGGCCACGACACTGGTGTCCAGATGACTGGTGGATGACGTCTGCGTTATTTCGCGGGTGCCGCTATACACCTTGTATCCTGCAACGCTGACATTATCCGTGCAGTTAGCCCATGACAGCTGAACACCGCCGGTGACTATAGAGGCCGTGAGGCCCGTGGGGGTGGTGGGGCACTCAGTGTCGGCCGGAGGCGGCGGCGCGCCTATGGTAACTGTCACCGCATTGCTGGGTTGGGATTTATTATTCATGATGTCGAAGGCCTTCACTGTGTAAATGTAGGTGGTTTCAGCCACGACCGCTGAATCGGTGTAGCTCATGGTAGTCATACTGGCCACATAGACGCCGTCACGGTAAATGCTATGACCTATCACTGCCGGTTCCGTGGAATTCGTCCAAGCCAGAATAACCCTGTTGTTGCTTACCGTGGCGGTCAGATTGGTGGGCGGATCCAGGGATTCGCTGGGTGTGGCGCTTGGAGTGGTGATGCCGGACGAGTTACTGGCCGCCGAAACATTGCCGGCCGCGTCTATGGCTTTGACTGTATAAAGGTAGCTCGTTCCCGCCAGCGCATTGGCATGCAGGTAAGTCGTGGCTGCGGTTTGTCCGATTTCGATGTCACCCGAGAAAATTTTATAGACGGTCACACCGATGTTATCCAAGGCCGGTTGCCAGGACAGGCTGGGCTTGTCGCCGGAGAGAGCCGCCAAAAGCGCGCTGGGCGCGTTCGGGGCTTCGGTATCAGGCGATGGGAGAACGACATCGATAGTGATAGTGACGGAATTGCTGGACGCCGAACTGTTGCCTGCCGCGTCGAAGGACTTGATGTTATAGGTATAGGTGTTTCCCTCCACCGCTGAAACGTGTGTGTAGTAGCTGGCCGAGGTCGTGCCGATCTCCGCGTTGTTGGCAAATACTTTGTAGCTGGTCACGCCCACATTGTCGACAGAAGCGCCCCAAGACAGAGACACTTTCCCCGAAGACAGGGAAGCGCTGAGGTTGGAGGGCGCCGAGGGCGCGAGGGTGTCAGCCGGCGCGGAGCCGTTCAAGCTCATTTTATAAACTGATCCGGCATGGCGCGACAGATAGAGCATGGCGCTGTCCCTGCTGAACGCCATCGCCGAAGCGCCGGTGCCGTAAGGCAGGTCGCCGGTGATGTCGCTCCAGGTGGTGCCGCCGTCCTCGCTCATCCAGATTTTTCCGGGCGTGTCGTTGCCCCACTTAATGGTGCTGACGACCATCCTTCTGGCATTGTTGGGGTCTATCGCGATAGCCTCGCAGGTGCCCACAGTGCCGAACTGTTTCAATTTTCTCCAAGTCGCGCCTTTGTCATAAGAGGCGAAAAGCGCCGGGCCTGCCGTGTCGCCGGCCGCGTACACGACACCGTCCTGCGCCACTGCCAGGTCAAACACGTAATAAGTCCCTGTAAAAACTTTGCTCCATGAGTCGCCGGAATTAGTGGAGCGGTATACGCCGCCACCGTTGCCCTGCGCACCCCAGTAAATCCTCGAAGGCTCCGTCGGGTCCACGGCCAGGCCATTATAGATGCGGTTGGCCGCCACACCCGGCTGTCCGAGCGAACGTGACCAGTTGTATCCACCGTCGTTGGAAATAAAAAGTCCGCCTTCATCACCGTCGATACCCAGATATAGACGATTGTGATTGCTGGGGTCCACGGTCAGCGCGCGCGCGTAACCTTTGTCCCAGACGGTGTTGGTTCGCGGGTAGGTCGCCGGCAAACCGTTTCTTGTCTTGATGAATGTCTGTCCGCCGTCTTCGCTGATGACGATTTGGTTGTAGTCAAAATTCCACGGAGAGCTCGTCGCGACAATGTGGTCGCCGGTGGGGCCGAGCGCCAGTACTTTCCACATATGGCCTTTGGCGGTCTCGTCCGAATTGGCCTTGGGGATCAAGGCCTTGTAAGTGAGTCCGCCGTTCGTGGACTGCTGCAGGCCATTGTCCATGGTGGCCACCAGAAGTGATCCGTTGGGGGCCACGACGATGTCCGAGCCTATGGTGTTGGGCGCGCCTTTGATTCTTTCCTGCCAGCTGAGGCCATTGTCGTCCGTCCTCCAGGCGCCCCAGAAATCCGAGAAATACATCACATTGGCGTCGTTGGGGTCGAAGGACGCCGAGAGTGGCCAGCCGAAACCCTGTGACCATACGCGCGTCGGGTCGGTGACCACGTCATGCGCGAGGTTTCTTTCTATGTTTATCCAGGAGGCGCCTGCGTTGCTGCTCATAAACACGCCGCCGTTCCAGTTCTCCCTCCAGGCCGCGAGTATTTTGGTATTACCCGCGTCATCGGTTTTCACGGACAGGCGGTACATATAATAAACCGAGTGGCCGGAGACCAGAATGTCGGACGAGCCCTGCCAGCTGATGCCCATGTCGTCGCTCCAGAGGATTTTGCGTCCGCCGGTGATGTACAATCTTTCATTGAAGTGATACGAAACCATGTCGTAGACGCCCACAGTGCCCACATTCATTTTTTCCCAAACCCCGCGCGATTTGTCGAAACGCATCAGGCCGCGGCTTGAGCCGGCGAACAAAAAGTTACTGTCACGCGAAAGATAGAGGACGCTGATGGTGCCCGAGGCACCCATCGGATACACTTCAGTCCCGACGCGTGTCCACGTGCTGCCTCCGTTGGAAGAGAAGAACACCTCGCCGCTTTTATTGGCGGCATACACCTGATAGGGGTCGTTGCGGTCGATGACTATCGCCTTGTAATTCCCGGGTCTTGAAAATTGTATGCTGGGGTTGGTCGACGTCAGGAAAGTCCAGGTCTGGCCGCTGTCCTCGGAGCGGTGCATGCCTCTTTGCGTGCCGTTATAAAGGACGTTCGGGTTGGAGTTGGAGATGGCCAGTGAGGCGGTGTTGAGGTTGGCCAGTCCCTGTGTCCTGAAATTCCACTGGTCTCCTTTATTGTCGCTGACCCAGACGCCGTTGACGTCCGAGAGAAGATAAACTTTTCCGTAGTTGTTGGGATCGGGGACTATGGCCGGGTAAGCGCCCCCGCCGCACCAGCCGGCGAGCTGCCATTTAGCCTCAGGCACCGCCTGTACTTCCTGTACCGCCAGACCCAGCGCGAATGTGAAAACGAAGGATTTGATGACGTTCTTTTTCAGCAAGGGATATTTGGTCATAGCCGCCGCCCGTAGTTTATACTTTCGCTTCGTTGATAGTCAATTGCAAGGACGCGTACACGGCTGGTCTCATAATTTAGGAGGAGTGCGTGTGTTTGTAACGTTGACCGCCGTCAAACGAGTACTCGGGCTTGTAAAAACCCGAAGGGAAGTCTCCCGTTTGCCAGATGCGTCTTTGCGCCGCCGGATCCAGTAAATATGTATTACCCGAGCGAGGGTCCGTCGCCATCACCCAGACGTGCAACCGTCTTTGAAAGGCCCTGTATTTGCCTATTACCAACCGCGCCTGATAACCGTTGCGGCGGAGCTGCCAATACAGCCACACCGCCTTGTCTTCGCAGTCTCCCGAGCGCTTGGTGTCCGTGATCTCGGGGGATTGCCAGGAGTCGGCCCGGCGGTCTTCGACATAGCGGAAAGACCGGGCGACCATAAAAAGCTCTTCCATGGAAACCGATTGCGAGGTCGACCCGGCGAACTGCAGGTTGAAAAAGCCCGCGCCGAAAAGTTTCTGATCAAAAGGGGTGGCCTGAACGAGACGACCGAACACGTATTCGGAGGCATGAGAACTGGGAAACGGGGAAAGCGAAACCGCCATCCCCGCCAGTAGCATCATCGCCATTATTTTTTTGAAGTTTCTGTATAACATTTTTAATCCCGTGTTAATCAGGCAAAATAAAAAAGCCCTTATCTTTCGAGAAGAATAAGGGCTGGGTTTAGAACATTGGCAACCCAGCTGTCCTTCCACTCGCGTGGCGCCGGACCTGTGGCTTTGTGTCCCACCTTCTCAGATGGTTTACCTATAGGCTGCCTTGCGGACGGCCTATAATCGAGTCTCACCTCGACTTTATCATTTCTATTAACTTTTTAAAGAGCAATAAAATCACATATAGCAACTATACATTATTATTCAGGATTGTCAAATTTTTATTAAAAATTAGTGTTATGTGTTAGTAGAATAAAAATGTAATTGATAAGTTTTGATGACTATTGATAATATCAATAATTGATTTGATGGGGTGGTAGATAGTTAAAAATTTGAGGCAAAAAGTGAAGCCTTGGAAATTTTATATCTACTTGAAAAACAGGTATTTATGAGGTATCTTTAAAGCTTATATTCCGCACTAGAGAACATCCTTTTTCCTGGACTGACAAATCGATTCCAGATTTATTTTGGAATGTGTATTTTGAAAGGGTTTGATGGGCAAAAATATACTGGTCACCGGTGCCGCCGGCTTCATCGCATCCAAGACCTGCGAGGTCCTGTTGAGAGGAGGTCATTCTGTGCTCGGGGTGGACAATTTAAACGATTATTATGACCCGGCACTCAAGCGTTACCGTCTGGGGAAGCTCAAAAAGCATAAGAGGTTCCGCTTCGAGAAAGCGGACATAGAAAACCTGCCCCGCTTGAAAGGCCTGTTCAAAAAATTCAGGCCCTCGGCGGTGGTCAATCTGGCCGCCCGCGCGGGAGTGCGCTACAGCCTCGAAAATCCCTTCGTTTATCTCAGCACCAATACGCTGGGCACGCTGAACCTGCTGGAGCTTTGCCGCGATTTCAAGGTGTCGAAATTCGCCCTGGCGTCGACGTCCTCGCTCTACGCGGATGAGCCCATGCCTTTTAAAGAATCGCTTCCCGTGAACCGGCCGATATCGCCCTACGCGGCGTCTAAAAAGGGCGCCGAGGCTATGTGTTACGCCTATCACTATCTGTACGGGCTGGACGTGACGGTGTTCAGGTATTTCACGGTTTACGGACCCGCCGGACGGCCGGACATGAGTTATTTCCGTTTCATCCGCTGGATAGACGAGGGAAAGCCCATCATCGTTTATGGTGACGGAACGCAAAGGCGCGATTTCACCTACGTCGATGATATCGCCGAAGGCACAGTCAAAGGTCTCCGAAAGTTGGGTTTTAAAACCATCAATTTGGGAGGCAGCAGGCCTTATCCGCTAACCCATCTTATCGGGCTCATAGAGCGCGAGCTTGGAAAGAAAGCGAAAATAAAAAAGCTCCCCTTTCATAATGCTGATATGAAGGCGACCTACGCGGACATCTCGACGGCGCGAAAGACACTAGCTTGGGAACCGCGCGTTAATCTCGAGGAAGGAATAAGGCGAACAGTTGCTTGGTACAAAGAAAACAAGATCTGGCTAAGGAAAATAAGATTGGACGCTTCATTATGAGGGGTTTTTTTGCAATACACTCAAGAGGCAATAGATGAACCAAGCGATCAAGGTCTATGAACCGGACAACTCCATACGCAAAGGGTATATTTCCATTTTTTTTGAAATAGTCCGTGAGCTAAGGGATAACCGTTGGCTGACTTATCAGTTATTCAAAAGGGATCTGTTCGCAATGCACAAGCAATCTTTGGTTGGGATGGCCTGGATTGTGATCATGCCGATTTTCAGCGTCGCGGCTTTTGTCGCGCTTAAGCATTCGGGCGTCATGAGCGCAGGTGAGATTGAGACGCCTTACCCCCTTTACGCGATTTTGGGACTCACGTTCTGGCAGCTTTTTTCTGCGGGGCTCATGGCAGCCGCGGGGTCGCTCGTGCAGGCGGGCCTTATGGTGAAGATCATAAATTTTTCTAAAAAAAGCCTCGTCATTGCTTCAATGGGAAAAGCGGGGCTCACATTTTTAATTCAGCTTGTCCTGACTTGCTTGCTCTTCATTTATTACGGGCGTACACCGGCGATGGGGATTTGGTACCTGCCACTCGTATTCATCCCTCTTTTTTGTTTGACGCTTGGCGTGGGGTTTATTCTTGCCATTTTAAATAGCATCATGCGCGACGTCGCCAACGTTCTTTCCATTGTTGTCACGTTCGGCATGTTCTTAACGCCGGTGCTCTATGCGAAGCCATCCTCTGGTATTTTGGCCGAGATCACACGCTGGAACCCACTCTACTATTTTGTCTCTGCGGGGCGCGATCTTTTACTCACGGGCCGCATCTCCGAGTGGACGGGGTTTCTTTGGTCATCTCTTTTTTCATTTTTAGTTTTTTTTGCATGCTTTGTCATATTTCATTTGACCGAAACACGCATCACCGAAAGGGTCTAGGCGTGGCGAGGGACAAGGTCATGTTCGTATTGTTCACAATCGCCGCCACGATGGGCCTTTTTTTGGCCAGCGAAGCCCTGTTTGGCGCCATGAATTTCATTAACGATAAATGGGTTGGCCGGCGTGTGGACGAAGTTTACCAACAACGTTACGTGAATCGCGATGAGACGCTGGGATACCGGCCTTATCCGAATTTGAATGTTCCGGCCGTCCTTAAGCTTCGTAATAAAATCATATACAGCGCGCGGTATACGATCGATGAATTTGGACGCCGCTCAACGCCGGTGGACGCTACCGGGGGCGTAGAGCGGGATCGGTTTTTGCTTTTTTTTGGATGTTCATTTACGTTTGGCGATGGCGTGAACGACCGTGAGACCATGCCTTATTACGCGGGGCAAGCTGCGCCCGCCTATACGCCTTATAACTATGCGTTCAGCGGCTATGGTCCTCAGCAAATGCTTGTGCGCTTGCAGTCGACCCCGATCGAGGACGAGGTCAAAGAGAAAAAGGGTGCCCTTGTGTATTTGTTCATCGACCCGCACATCCAGCGCCTCATCGGCTCGATGTATGTATACAACAAATGGGGTGAGGACATGCCCTTTTTTAGAATGAGGGACGGGCGCCTGACGCGCGAGGGCAGTTTTAAGTCCGGCCGGAAAACACTGTCAGTCATTTATCGTCTTCTCGGCAAGCTTCAGATCGTGAAATTCCTGAGGCTTGATTTTCCAAAAATAAACCAGAACCACTTGCGGCTCTTGGCCGAGGTTATCAAGGAATCGAAGAATGAGTTCAATAAAAAATTTGACGGGGAATTTTATGTCGTGATCTACCCGGGCTCCAAATATGGCGAGAGGCTCAAGCCCCATTTGAAAGACGCGGGAATCAGTTTTTTTGATTATTCAAATCTTTTTGACTCAAAGGACCCTAGTCTTTTTTTCGACGTCGACCAACATCCGACGCCGGCGGCGCAGCGGCTTTTGGCGTTGCGGTTGACGCAGGACTTGGGCATAGGCGCGCGCGGCCATGCTGTTTAATTCGTTTCAATTTCTCATCTTCTTTCTGATCGTCACAGCTGTCTATTTTGCGGTGCGGCACAGGGCGCGCTGGCCGTTTCTTCTTTTCGCGAGTTGCTATTTTTATATCGCGTTTATTCCCAAATTTATCCTGGTCCTTTTCTTTCTCATCCTCGTGGATTACTGCGCGGGGCTTTGGATCGAGGCGCTGCCGGCGGGTGGCCGTGCGAGAAAGGCCGCGCTAGTGATAAGCCTTTTCGCGAATATCGCTATCCTGGGCGTGTTCAAGTATTTCAACTTCATGAACGCGAATTTTGACGCGCTTTTCAATTTTTTTGGACTTGCCTACCGCATACCGAACCTTAATATTATTTTGCCCATCGGATTGTCATTCCATACGTTTCAGTCTATGGCGTACACGATCGAGGTTTACCGGGGGAATCAGAAGGCTGAGAGAAACATAGGGATTTACGCTCTTTACGTTCTTTTTTATCCGCAAATGGTGGCGGGCCCGATTGAGCGGCCCCAGAACCTGATTCACCAATTCCGCGAGGTGAAGACGTTTGAATACGGGCGCGTCGCTGACGGGATAAAATTGATGACCTGGGGGCTTTTCAAGAAAGCCGTCATTGCGGACCGACTCGCCGTTTTCGTCAACGCCGTTTATGCGCATCCGACAGACTACACGGGTTGGCCGTTACTCCTGGCGACCTATCTTTTCGCATTCCAAATCTACTGTGATTTTTCAGGTTATTCGGACATCGCGATCGGCGCGGCGCGGGTCATGGGTTTCAAACTGATGCAGAATTTCAACCGCCCCTATCTTTCGCAGTCCATCGCCGAATTCTGGACGCGCTGGCATATTTCTCTTTCAACGTGGTTTAAAGATTATCTCTATGTGCCACTCGGAGGCAACCGCGTGGCCAAAGGACGCTGGTATCTGAATCTCACGATCGTCTTTCTTGTGAGCGGGCTGTGGCACGGAGCAAATTGGACCTTCGTCATTTGGGGCGCGTTGCACGGCTTTTACCTCATTTTTTCTCTAATCACGAAGGGCGCTCGCGAAAAGTTGTCCGTCTCAATCGGTTTGACGCGCGTTCCTTTTTTTTACAAGACAGTGCGCATACTGGTGACATTTCACCTTGTCACTTTTTCATGGATCTTTTTCAGGGCCCAAACGTTCGGCGATGCGTGGTGGGTGGTGCGGAATATTTTCAATTTTGAACCCACAATTACGGCCGACCGCGCGATGTTCGTCCCGTTTCATTTGGCGGGAGCAGTTTTCTCACTCGTAGTTCTGGAGACGGTACACTGGCTGCAGGCGAATAGGCACGTGCGCGAGCGCTTTTTCGGCCGGCCCGCATGGTTCCGCTGGACGGCCTACAGCTGTCTGGTTTTGGTGATTCTGTCGTTCGGCGAATTCACATCGCAGGATTTTATTTATTTTCAATTTTAAATATACAATGATTGCAGATTATGAGCGGAAATTGATAAATGTGCCATCTGAGGTTATGCGCCCTACATCGAACGTGATTAAGACCAAGGAAACGCGGCCGAGAGAAAGAAGGCTCCTTTATGCGATCTATATCGGGGGGATCCTGGCTCTCCTTGTTTTTTTCGTTACTAAAAGCGAGCGTCTGATGGAGCGCCTGACGGTGGGCGAGTATTCGCACGGCGACCTGTACAGGTTCGCGCAAGTGAAGCGCTTCAAAGCGAAGCTGCCGGACGATGTCCCGGCGAGGAAGGGGCAAAGAGACCCGGCGGCCTGCGACGTCCTGGTGTCCGGAGACAGCTTTTTCGAATTTAAGTACGGGCACGCGCCGTTTCCTGAAGTGTTGGAAAAAGAGATGGGGAGGTCCGTGTATTTTTTTAGCACGGTGAACCAGCCGGCGTTCGCAAACCCGTTTAATTTTTTTAAGCAAAGCGGCATCAAGGCTGACAAGGAAAGGATTTTTCTTCTTGAGCATACCGAAAGACATCTTGTGCGCTATTTTTCAGAGCCGTTAGTGCCGGAGCCCTCTAGGACGGTCTCTGAGGACGGACCTCTGAAGCGCTGGCAGGAGCGATGGATCACCAAGACGGAAAAAAATTACGAATATTTTTTCAAACACAGCGACTTGACAGCGCCCTTCATGGAGGTATTCAGCACGGCGTTGTTCGAGATATTTGGGATTATCTCGAGAGATACCCCCGTGTATTCCAAAAAACCGTCGTTTCTTTTCTTTCGTGAGGAAGTATCCCCCTTGTCTCAAGGGAGTTTTTATTGGCCGCATGACGATGCGCTTGTGAAGCGAATGGCTGACAACATCGAAAAAATGAAAAACGACCTCCGCTCAATTTACAATGTAAAACTCGTCTTTTTGCCGGTTCCCAACAAATACACGATTTACAGCGGGCTGGTGAATGACGACCCGTACGATGATTTTTTGCCGCGCCTCACCGCGGAGCTCGAAAAGCGCGGCGTTATGACCGTGAATATCTACGAAAAGTACAAAAATTCCGAGGAAATCCTTTATTACCCTCAGGATTCACACTGGAATTTGAAGGGTTTTTCAATCGCGATGGATGAGGCGAAAACGGTGCTAGCTAAGGCGGGATTAGATGGACGCTGACACGATGGTCAAGGTCGAAGGTGTTTCTAAAAAATATTGCAAATCGCTCACTGGGTCTATGCTTTACGGCTTGACGGATATCGCCAGGAACATGGCTAATCTCAGCTCGAATTCCTCACGGCTTCGAAAGAACGAATTTTGGTCGCTCGATGACGTGTCTTTTGAGATTAAGAAAAGCGAATCCATAGGCCTCATTGGCGCCAACGGGTCGGGAAAGACCACGCTTTTGAAACTGCTGAATGGCATCTTCTGGCCCGATAAGGGGCGGATCTCAGTGCGCGGCAATATTGGAGCGCTGATCGCTGTGGGTGCCGGGTTTCACCCGCTGCTTTCAGGCAGGGAAAACATTTATTTGAACGGCGCGATCCTCGGGATGGGGCGGCGCGAGATGAAGGAAAAATTTGATTCTATCGTTGATTTTTCAGGGATCCAAAATTTCTTGGATACACCGGTGAAATTTTATTCCAGCGGCATGTTCGTAAGGCTTGGCTTCGCGGTCGCGATCCACTGCGACCCGGACATTCTGTTAGTGGACGAGGTGCTCGCGGTCGGCGACATCAACTTTCAGGTGAAATGCATCAATAAAATGAAGGAGTTGAGACAAAAAGGCATCACGACAATTTACGTCTCACATGATTTAAATTCGGTTTTTTTGCTGTGCGATAAATGCATTTATTTGTCGAAAGGCCGGATGCTTCACTTCGGAGAGACTTCGGTCATCATCAATGAGTACCGTAAAGATTCGCTTGCCGAGAACGCGAAGCCGGGGACAGAAAACCGCGTGCGTTACGGCACAAAGGAAATCGCCATCAAGCAGGTCGGATTCTTGGACCATAACGGATTACCGAAGACCGTTTTTAAACGCGGGGAATCGCTGCTCGTCAAGATCCGCTTCGAGGCCTCTGGGAATATTCCGAAGCCGGAATTTTCTGTCGGTTTCTCAACCGAGGAAGGCGTCTTGGTTTCGAAGGCAACCACGCGGGACCATGGCTTTTTCATCGACCACGTTTCAGGGGTTGGCGAGGTGCGCTACACAATCCGTGCGCTGCCGTTCAACGTAGGTCGCTATTGGGTGACGATCGGTAGCTGGGATGAAACCGGCCACATCGCTTATGACCACCACGAGAAACTTTATGAAATCTTGATCGAGGATGGGCTCATCGCGAACAAAATTCACGAACGATTTGGAATCGTTCATGTCCCGGCCGAATGGGACATCAGCGCAAACGGACATCCTCAGGGAGAATGAGTTTGAAAGCGACAGTTATTATCCCAACTTACGGAAAGCGGGTTGAATATATCGTCGATACCGTCCGTTCCGTTCAAAATCAGTCTCTAGCGGGCGATGACTATGAGATTTTAGTGGTCGATAACAGCCCCAGGAAAGACGTGAAGGAGATTGTGGATAAGCTGAATTCCGATTCCCAACGCAAAGCGCGCTACACCGCTGAAAGCGAACCGGGACTTTATAAAGCGAGACACAGGGGCGCATCCGAAGCTTTGGGCAGCATTCTCGTGTACATTGACGATGATATCATCGCTCCCCGAGGCTGGCTCGAGGCGCTTATTTCGCCATTCCAGGATGCCCGCGTGGCCTGCGTCGGAGGAAAAGTCCTGCCGAAATGGGAAGGAGCGCTCCCTGACTGGAAAGGGCACTTCGACGACAACTATCACAGTCTTTTGGATTTTGGAGAAAATACGCTTGAGCTTAAATGGCCCCAGGCGGCATGGGGATGCAATATGGCGGTGAGAAAAGATGTTTTGTATCAAGTAAAAGGATTCCACCCGGACGGTTTCGGAGACGGCAAAATGGTTTGGTTTCGCGGTGATGGGGAATGTGGGATGCAGCAGAAAATTTACCAAGCTGGGTACCGTATTCTTTACGAGCCTTCGGCGTGGCTCTATCACCGGATTCCCGCCACAAGGCTGACGGAGAAATATTTTTACAAACGCTTATTTACCCAGGGCATCGATGATTCATTCACGCAAATGAGGACACTGAGAGAAACGCCATATATAAAAGCCAGGTGGCTCTATGAAGCCGTTTTTTTCTATTTAATTTCGCTTAAAAAATATCTCATCTCTTACAAAACTAAAAAATACCGCGTGCGTGTCAAGGCGGACGCCTTCTATTGGTATGGGAAGGCCGAACATCGCCGGAGGGTCGCATTGAATAAAAAATTGCGCGAGCACGTGTTCAAAGAAAACTTTTTATAAAATGAAAAAAATAATCACAAATTTAATCAAAAAAACAGGCAGGCCCGCTAAAAACGCGCTGTTTCAGTTCCTGATGCTGCCCACGCGCAAAATGGGCGGCCGTAAACTTTTTGATTTCCAGGAGCTCAAGCTTGTGCATCAGGCGTTGGTGTCTCAAAACCTGTTCGGCATCGGCGGCGTGATGGTACCGAATTTCGAAAGGCAGTTCGCCGAGGAGTACGGCGTGCCTTACGCGGTGGCCTCGACCTCGGGCACAGCCGCCATCCATACGGCGCTGGGCGCTCTGGACCTGAACGCCGGCGACGAGGTGATCACAGCGCCCATCACGGACCTGGGCACCATCATTCCCATTCTCTATCAGAACACCATTCCCGTTTTTGCGGACGTGGACGCCACGTATCAGATGGACCCCGAGGACGTGGAACGCAAGATCACGCCGCGCACCAAGGCCATACTGGCCGTGCATCTTTTCGGAAACGCCTGCGCCATAGACCGCATCGTCGAGATAGGCAAGCGGCGCGGCATCCCCGTTATCGAAGACTGCTCTCAGGCGCATGTGACCGAATACAAAGGCAAATTCGTCGGCACCTGGGGAGACATCGGCTGTTACAGCTTCCAGCAGTCCAAGCACATGACCACCGGCGACGGTGGCATGACCATCACCTCAAACAAGGGCTATTACGAGCGCATGAAGCTTTTTGTGGACAAAGGATACGCCCGCAAAGGCTGGGGCGCCCGTGCCTATCTTTTTCACGCGCCCAATTACCGCATGAACGAGCTCACCGCGGCCGTTGGCATCGCTCAGCTTAAGAAAGTGAAGGCCGTGGTCAAGCGTCGCCACGCCATGGGCGAGCTTATGACTGAGCTTTTGAAGACCGTCGAAGGTGTGGAGCCTGTGGCTGCCACGCCAGGGGCCTCACACTCTTACTGGTTGTACGCGTTCAGAACGCTGGGCCAGAGCGCCGAGGCACTGGCCAAGGAGATGACGCGTCAGAAGTTTTACGCGATGCCGGGCTACACAGGCAAGCCGATTTATCTCTGCACAGAATCGCTGTCTGCCAAAAAAACCTACGGGGACTCACAGCTTCCTTTCAGTTGGAACAAGGACAAGCAGTATGAGTACAAAGAAGGGCTTTGTCCCAAGGCCGAAAAGGGTCTCGACAGCCTGGTCTGCATGCCCTGGGACGAAAGCTGGGACGACGTGAAAATCCGCCGCGCCGTGGAAGTCATTAAACAGTGCCTGAGCGCATCGCTGTCGAATACAAAAGTGCCGGCCCCGTCAAAGGCGGTCGCGCCTCAAACGTCCGCCGGTAGCGATTTACAAAAGAAATTAAAAGTGGCTGTGATAGGCTGCGGGCAGATAGGCCGCTGGCATTTTGACGCCTACAAAAAAAATTCTGAGGCCGCGATCGTCGCCGTGGTCGACACGGACAGGGAGAGGGCCGAGAAATTCGCGGCTGAGGTCGGGGCCAAGGCCTATACCTCGCATCAGGACATGCTGAAGAACGAGAGACTCGATGCGGCCAGTCTTTGCACCGTCCCTTCGACGCATCACGATATCGCTATAGATCTTCTGGATGCCTGCGTGCACGTGCTGTGCGAAAAGCCGCTGGGCCTGTCGGTGGAGCAGGCCGAGCGCATGCTTCAGAAGGCGCGCGATAAAAACAAGCACCTGCTCATCGCTTTCAAGCTGCGCTTTTCCGAGGAGGTGTTGAAGGCCAAGGAGCTGATAGACAGCGGCTCGCTGGGCCACATCCTTCATTTCCGCCTGCTCTTCGGCGGTTACATGGACATGGCCGACACCTGGTACGCCAAAAAAGAAATCTCCGGCGGAGGCGTCTTGATGGACAACGGGCCGCACGCGGTGGACCTCATTCATTATTTGTTCGGCGACATAAAAGACCTCTCGGCGTCGAGGACTGATTTAGCGAATGCCGGCGTCGAGCACACGGCCAAGCTCGATGTGAAAGTCGAAAGCGGCGTCACCGGCAGTCTCACGATGAGCTGGTCGGTCTTCGTGACGCCCCAGGCCTATCTTGAGATCTACGGCGATCAGGGTGCGGCGCTGCTTGACGTGAAAGGCCTGACCTATAAATTCAATACCTGGAGCGACTGGAAACGCCTTCCGAACAAGGCTGATGTGAAAGACGCTTTCGCTTTCCAGATCAACCATTTCCTCGCCGCTGCCAAGGGCGGCGACGCGCGTGTCGTCGACGGCGCCGCGGGACTCAAAGCGCAAAAAGTTATCGAGGCGGCTTACGAGTCCATCAAACAAGATTCGAGGATTGTATTGTCTTTATAGTTTTTTACCGGTCCAACAAGAAAATATAAGAGAGAAAACACCATGGAGTTATTGAAAAAGTTGTGGGGTTTGAAATCAGGCGCGAACGCCGATCCTATGGGAAAGGCTATCGCGTGGGTCAAGGCCAACCGTCTTCCGGACGGAGGCATACTCCCCCATCACAAAGAAAAGGTGGCCACTCAAGAAGTGACCGGCTATCTGATCCCCACGCTGTACCGGGTCGGAGAAAAGCAGCTGGCTTTTGATCTCGCGCGCTGGGAGGCTAAGGTGCAAAGACCCGACGGCGGCTTTACCGACATCTACGATAAACCTTACACCTTCGACAGCGCCCAAGTGGCTCGAGGATTCCTTTCGGTTTTGCATGAACTTCCCGAGCTAGCATCCCCGCTCCGCCGCGTCTGTGACTGGATAGTGAATACGCAAATCTCTCCAAACGGCAAGATCAATACTCCCGACCTGGCGTCCTGGGCACTGCCTACGGGGGACCACATTACCGATAACGTGCATCTGTACGTGATCACTCCGCTTTTAGAGGCCGGCGAAAGGTTGAATGATAAAAGATACGTTGAATTCGCACGCAAATCGCTGAACTATTATAAAAACCAGAGTGATGTGATTGACCCCCATGTGCTCTCGCATTTTTTTGGTTATATCACTGAGGCGCTGGTGGATCTCGGAGAGACTGAATTGGCCGGAAAAGGGCTGAAAAAGGCCGCTGAGCTGCAAAGAAAAGATGGTTCTGTGCCGGCCCTGCCGGACGTGAACTGGGTCTGTTCCACGGGTCTGGCCCAGATCGCCATTGCCTGGAAAAAAATCGGCATGAATGAAAACGCCGAAAAGGCGCTGGCCTATCTCGAGCGCATACAAAATCCCAGCGGCGGCTTCTTTGGCGGATACGGACGCGGCGCCTGGTATTTTCCTCAGGAAGAAATAAGCTGGGCTGCGAAGTATTTCATCGATTTGACGTTGCTTGTGAAAAAATCGAATGGCTGAACCCTGGAATTTCACCCCCACACAGTGGTCGGAAGTGTTGAGCGGCCAAGAAACCGCCGCCACTGCCGCCGATAAATTGAAGGCCGGGAATTTCCTGCCGTGGACGTCGAAACTTTTTGAACTCACTGCAGACGTCCGCGAGATACTGGACCTAGGCAGCGGCAGAGGGGAGAACGCCGCCGCGCTGGCGCTCAAAGGAAAAAAAACCACGCTGCTTGACTGGTCGCAGGAGAATTTGGATTTTAGCAGTGGGCTTTACGAAACACTGTCGCTTAAGGGCACGTTCCAAAGGGCCGATATGACGCAGAAACTGCCTTTCGCCGATGGCTCATTCGATGTGGTTTATAGTTGCGGTGTATTTGAGTATTTCAACGACCAGGTGATTCGGGGTATTTTGAAGGAGGCGTTCCGCGTGGCCAGGAAAAGGGTGATCGTGATGGTGCCCAATGCGCTTTGCGTCCCCTACCGCGCCGGCATGAAATATTTACAGATCAAAAATAAGTGGCCGTGGGGCGGTGAGCGGCCGTTTGTAAGTTTAAAGTCCCAGTTCGCGTCCGCCGATAACGGTCCCTTCCGAGAATATTCAGTGGGCTTCCGACACTCGCTTGATTTTTTGGTATTTCCCGGTGGTGGAAAAATCAGGCGGGCACTTACTGCTCTGATGGACCTTAAACACCATTCGAAGCCCGCTTTTTTGAGACAGGGTTATCTGCTGATTGCAGAGGGTGATAAACGGTGAAAGCCGGAGGACCGCTGGTCAGCATCGTGCTGCCTACTTACAACGGCTCGCGTTATCTGCGCAAATCTATTGAAAGCTGCCTCAAACAGACCTATCACAATATAGAAGTGGTGGTCGTTGATGACTGCTCTACCGACACCACGCCCGCTATCGTCAAATCGTTTCAAGACCCGAGGCTTCATTATCACCGCAATATCAAAAACCAGCGTCTTCCCCGCTCGCTTAATATTGGTTTCACCCGCGCGAAAGGGGAGTACCTTACCTGGACCTCGGACGACAATGAATACTCGCCCGAGGCTATACAGGAGATGCTGTCTGTGCTTGAGAAAAACCCGGACGCGGACTTTGTTTACGCTGATTATTGGGCCTATTACGAGGACACGGGGCTCAAGGAGCTGAAGGCGCTGCCGGACCGGTTGGACATGCGCAGGCAAAACCAGGTCGGCGCCTGTTTCCTGTACACGCGGCGTGTCTACGAAACTATAGGGGATTACAACCCCTATTATGAGATTGTCGAAGACTACGACTATTTCAATCGCATCACCAAGCGCTTTAGAGCCGTACACTGCGCCAAACCGCTTTACCTCTACCTCTATCATTCCAAATCGCTCACCAGCGTCAGCGCCTACAACCAGTGGCTTTGGGACAGGCTGCTCAAATACGAGAGCGGTTTCATCTCGCGGGGCGAGATGGTGTCCGCCATCGACGAGCTTTTTTTTAACGCGATGAACATGAAAAAAACCAGGAATGAAAAAATCAGGTTTTACACCAGGACCGTGTACCGCATGTTTCGCGTCTCTTTCCGCATGGGCGCCAGCCTTTTGCCGGCGCTTTTGTCCAAATCGCTACGCCAATGAAGGTTATTTACCTGCTGCATAAGTTTCCGAAGATATCGGAGACTTTTATTTTGAACGAAATGCTGGAGATGCAAAAAAAAGGCGTCGCGCTCGAGATATTCGCCATAGAAAACCCCGGCGAAGACAGGGTGCACCCGCATGTCCAACAACTCCCGCCGGTGCGGTATTTCCCCAAGGCGAGCTCCTGGCAAAAGATCACGGCGCATCTTTATTTTATCGCCAAACGGCCGCTGCGTTATCTCGCGGCCTGGTGTCTGGCGCTGGTCTCAGGGGAGGGCCTGAGGAAGAATCTGCTTTTAGAACTTCATTCGGCTCGGCTCGTGGACCAAAAATGCGCCGATCATATCCACGCTCATTTCGGTGACGCGGCGGCGGACATGGCGATGCTGGCGCATTTGGTCACCGGGGTCCCTTTCACGTTCACCACGCACAGCTATGACCTTTTCCGATTTCCTCCGGACAATTACAAACTCAAGTCCCGCCTGGCGCTCAAGCACGTGAGCATCTCCGAGTACAACAAACGCTTTGCCATCGACACGTTTGGCGTGGACGCGTCCCACATCGTGATAGTGCACTGCGGCGTGGACTTCACGCGCCTGCCGGCGCGTGCGTTTGCCGCGAATGGAGATAACCTACTTGTTTCCATAGCGCGTCTGCACAAGGACAAGGGCCTGGACGTGCTGATACGCGCCTGCGACAGTCTCAAAAAACAGGGCGTCGCTTTCGAGTGCCGGATCGTCGGCGAAGGGCCGGATCGTCCGGCGCTTGAGGCCTTGATCGCCGAGCTCGGCGTGGGCGACCGCGTGAAACTTTTGGGCAACAGGACTCAGGCCGAGGTATTCGAGCTTCTTCAGAAGGCGAAAATCAAGGTGCTGTCCAGCCGCCTTGAGGGCATCCCGGTGTCGCTGATGGAGGCCATGGCGCTCAAAGTGCCTGTGATCTCGACGCGCATCTGCGGCATCCCCGAGCTCATCGAGGATGGAAAGAGCGGGTTTTTAGTGCCCGCCGAAGACGCGGCGAAACTGGCCGAAAAGATCCGGGTCTTGCTGGAAGACGGGGGCCTCAGGGTAACGTTTGCCAAAAACGGTTATAAAAAAGTGTCTGAAGAATTTGATTTGAAGAAAGAGACGGACAAGCTGCTTAAACTCTGGTCGCAAGAAGGCGCCTAGCGGTGGCGAAGCTCGAAGTCCGCCTGAATATGCCCCGCGTGGAAAAAAACAAGGTGCTCTACTCCTGGGACTCGAAAGAAGGTTTTCTGCGCTCCTCCTATGAAGTGCAGTACCCCGGTTTGGAGTCTCTGGAGGCCTCGCTGGGCAAATTGACTACCGCGTATTTTCCGGTGTGCTTGGCTTTCGCGGCGTTCGGTGACGTGACCTGTAAACTCCCTGTGCGTATCGACGATAGCGTTTTGAAGAACTGGCATCACGTGATCGAAGTCACCGCCAGGAAGCTATATAAGCGATCAGGCGCCGTCCACGTGGAAAATGGTGATTGCGACCCCGCCTATAAAAACCAGTCCTTCGAGAACACCGCGGTTTTTTTTGGCGGCGGCACTGAGTCGCTTTTGACGCTGGCTCGTTTGGGGGAGAGAGGCCTGAGACCGTATCTTATCAGCTTCGGCGGTCCGGGATGGATGGGCAGCGACCCGGAGGCGAACCCGGACAAATTCACACTCGACAAGGCCATCTCCGCTGAAAAGCGGTTGGAACTCATCAGTGTTTTGACCGACTTCAGGCAGATCATCGATGACACCCTCTGGCGCCCGTACTTGAAGAAAGACGTGTCGATGATCAACGCGGCGCTGGCCATGCCTTTTTTCATTTCATTCCTTCTGCCGGTGGCCGAGCGCTATAACCTGGGGCTTTTGGTGAACGGCAATGAGCGTATGGGTCATCCTGATGACTTTTTTTGCTTTTCGCCGGCAATGACGTCTCTTTTGTCCACAGTCTCCCGCGACGTGCGTTACGAATCTCATTTGACTGACCTCTTGAAAGAAGAAGTCTGTCGCGAACTCTACATCAAATACCCGGAGTACGCCAAGTACCAGTATTCCTGCTGGAAAAACCGCAAGGAGCGCTGGTGCCACCGCTGCGACTCTTGCCTCGAGTACTACATGCTTCTGAAGGCCAACCAGCGTGAGGCGTCGCTGGTGGGGATGTACGAGAAGAAGATCAAAAACAGCATGTTGCGTCTGGTGATCCAGGTCGCCATATCCGAAGAGAGTTTTTCAGGAGAAATTTGGAGCCGGCTATGCAAAAACCAGGTATTGCGCAAAGACACGTATCTGGCCAATGTGCTGGACGCCATAAGGCTGCTTTCTTTTATTTACCACAATTTTTACGGCCGCGCGCCTGTCAGGCTGCGCTCTTGGCTAGGTTTTTCGCGTATAGCCAACATTTTAAAAAGCCGTCCGATGCTTTTTGGCCGCAAAACGGCCCTCCTTGCGGGCGAGAAGCCCGGCCCCGTGTATTTGACCGGTATTCGAAAGACCGATGACGGAAAATATAGCCGCCTGTCCTGTCACGTCGATTGGCCGGGTTGTGCCTCGCTTACTCTTTGGATTGAGGTACCATCGGAATACGGGGATTTTCTCCACGAGACAAGTTATGACGCTTTTTTGGCTGCGGTGCTGCCTCTAGCCATGGTGAGCGGGCAGGACGTGCAAGTGGACGGCGGCGTGACAGCCCCGCTCATGGAGCGTGTGGATAAAATCATGGGCCTGTTCGCCGCGTGGTTTCCGCGCGATTGCCGCCAGGTGGAGGTCTCTCAGGATCCTGCGGCCGCCGGTCCGCAGCGCCCCCCCGGGAAGGCCGTCGGTTGTTTCTTCAGCGGCGGCGTGGATTCTTTTTACTCACTTCTCATGCATAGAATCGCGGGTGGCGAGGCCATCACTCATCTGTTGACGGTACAGGGTTTCGATGTCCCGCTGGATAATAACCTGTTCGACAAGGTGCTGCTTAACAACGGAGAGATCGCCAAAACGCACGGCGTGCGCCTGTTGCCTGTGAGAACCAATTTACGCGAGCTGTCAGACCTTTGTATGGACTGGCTATACTATTACGGCGCGGCGATGGCCAGCGTGGGGCTGGCTTTGAGCGGGGGAGTTTCGCGGCTGATTATTCCATCCGCCAGCCATGCCGAAGACATGCTGCCCGGAGGGTCGCATCCCGATCTGGACCCTCTGTGGAACAACGGAAGGGTCGAGTTCGTGCATGACGGTCTGGAAACCAAGCGCTTAGAGAAAATACGCTCGATCATTGGCAATGAATCGGTATCGAAATACCTGCGCGTGTGCTGGCAGAACCGTTTGGGCAAATACAACTGCTCGGAATGCGAAAAATGCCTGAGGACGATGATTGAGATTTATGCGGAAGGCGGAGCAGGAAAAATTAATAGCTTCGTATGGCCGGTGACGTTCGCCAAGATTTGCCGCGTCAGGGCCCTGCACTTGTCCGCTCCGTTTTGGAGGGAGGTAGTCAGGAGCCTCGGGAGCGGCAACGAGGTATTGCGGCTGAAAGTCGCTATACGCATCATGCTTTTTAAGTCGGCGCTGCTTAATTTTAAAGATCGGATGACAAAGCCCAGGCGCGGGACCGCGCCATGAAAACCTTTTTTATTATTGGGGGCTACACGTTTTTAAACCCGGGCGATGAGGCTATCTTGAAGGCGACGGTCTACCGCATGCAGCGCCTCTGGCCGGACTGCCGTTTTTTGATCTGGGCCGACCGCAAAGACTTCTCTCTGGCGTTTGACCGTCCGGTCAATTACGCGATAGCGCCTTTTAAGCCGTTGCCGTTCCTGGGGGGTGGGGGCCCGTTCACTGGATTTGTTCGAGGAGTCTACCGAAGGTTGTTCCCCAAGTCTTTTGGTCTGTTGCGTGACGGGTTGGGGCACGGCCGGGGACTGGTGCGCGTGATGGGAGGGGCGGACTTCATCGTTTTCATAGGCGGGGGGTATTTAAACAGTTATTATAATCTCATAGAGATGCATTATCTTTATGGACTGGCCAAACAAAGCGGCAAGCCGGTTTACCTTTTAGGCCAAACCATAGGCCCTTTTTTCCGCGCACAGGACAGGCGTATTGCCGAGTCAATATGTGCTGGAGCGGAGAGGATAGTTGTTCGTGAGGAGTATTCGGCGCTGGAGATGAAACAATTTTCAGAAAAGATGGTAGAGGGTACCGATGACGCGGTCGGCTTCGGTGCCAACGGTAAAGGCCGCGAAGATGTTATGCTCGCGCCTTATGTCGGGCGAGGGGCGGAAGGCGCTTTGCTTTTGGGGCTGAACCTGCACAAGATTGGGCGTCCTGGCGAGCGGTTGTATCAAGATCTGGTGGCGCGGCTCAACCAGTTCGGCGATTCGCTGGGCGGCAGGAAGCTGAAAGTGGTGTTCCTACCCATGGAGACCAGTATTTACTGCGACGACAGCGATGAGGGCCGCAAGCTCACCACCGCGCCGGACAAGCGCTTCGAATACGTGACTGTCGATGCCGATTTGACAGTCGAGCAGCGCGTCGCGGTGGTCGCGCATATGGACTTATTCGTGGGCATGCGTTTCCACTCTCTGGTGTTCGCCGTCTCGCACGCGGTGCCTTGCGTGGGGCTTTACCACGGCGACTACTATTTCAGGAAAGTCAACGGACTCTTGAAGGCTTTTGGCGAAGAAAGGCTCAGCATTTCGTTGGAGCATCTGGAGCTTTTGCCGGGTCTTTTGAGTGAGTTGTACCGGGACAGCGCCGCGCACAAGGCGCGGATCCGGTCGAGTTTTGAAAACGTGATGGCCAGACAGGACAGGATTTACAGAGATATTTTCGCGTCATGAAAAAACAAATTGTTGTGAACATATTCAGCAACTACGCCGGCCACGGCGTGG
>ORMF011664680.1_pt1 | contig 51934 bp, 43 predicted proteins | sample 1779871 | NCBI WGS metagenome assembly ORMF01 (sample SAMEA104232316, study PRJEB22302) | groundwater metagenome | biome: forest; feature: aquifer; material: groundwater | place: USA | collected 2011-08-07 | depth 5.4 m | reverse complement strand
CGCCCCCCCCCCCCCAACCCGCGGGAGCGATCCGGCGTGGCCGGCCTCCCCGCCTACGTGGCGCGGGCGGGCCGCCACAATCGCGACCTTCAATCGCTTTTTCGGGCTTTCGTTGCTGGACGCCATCATGCTGCCGGATTCCTCAAGCCCTTCTTCTTCAGCAGAGCCGCATAAAGTTCCTGGTAACGACTCCGGACTTGTTCGAGGCTGAAATTCTCTTCTACGAACTTGCGGGCGGCAGTACCCATCTGTTCACGGAGAGCCGGTTGAGTAAGAAGCCGCTGGACGGCATCGGCAAACTCGCCTTCATTCCCGGCCGCCACCAGCGCTCCCCGTTGCTCGCTGACCAGTTCGGCATTCCCGCCAACACGGTAGGCGACGACCGGCAATCTCGCAGCCATTGCTTCGAGAATCACGTTCGACAGGCTCTCGGAGTCCGAGGTCAATACCGCCACATCCATCGAAGCCAGCACGGCGGGGATGTCGCGGCGATCTCCGAGGAACACAACCGAATTCCCCAGGCCGAGGTTCTGCGCTTCTCGCTCGAGTTCCTGGCGAAGCGGGCCGTCTCCTGCCAACAGGAACTCCACATCCGGCATCTGCTGGCGGATTCGAGCCGCGATGCGCAGAAATCCGGAATGGTTCTTATAGCGGGCGTTCATGCGCGCGACCATGCCCACGCGCAGCCTTCCCGGAATTCGGGGCACCGCTGCGGGCGCGGGGGCAAACGCTTCGGCCGGCAGCGCGTTGCCAATTACCATCATCTTGTCGCGAGACAGGCCACTCTCGGCCAAGCGCTCGGCTGCAGCGTGCGAGTTGCAGACAACGGCGTCGCACCAGCGAAACGCCGCTGCCTGGGCCCGGAACTGGGTCGGCGTTAACAGATCTCCGATTTGGCGATGGCTGCCGATCACTACCGGCACGCGCGCCAGCCGAGCCGCTGGTATCAGAGTCAGATTTGTGTAGAAATCAAAGGCGTGAGCGATCTGCACCTGGTTGTGGCGTAGGTGCCGGCTCAGGCGAAGGCGGGTGCGCAGCGAAGTCCATCCGAAGAGACTCCCGCCGAGACGAAATTCCGGCACCGGCCCGAAGTCAGCCGCGAAGGGACCATCCCGCCGAATGCACCCGAGATGAAGCTGAAATTGTTCCGGCCTAAGATTCTGCGCTAGCACGGCGAACTGGCGCTCCGATCCGCCCGTCTCGAAGGTATTGATCATCAGGAACAGGCTGACGGGAAGATGCGCAGACTGGCTCGGCGCTACGCGGGCGGCATCGCTGGTTGCCACCAGGTCATTCTCCCCCCGGAGCGGAAGCCAGGGCTGGAGCCGAACTCGGCGCTTGTCGTCGCGAATCGGCGACTAGAGGAAGCGAGAACAATCCAGCCGGGCGGACGAATTTCTCCAGGAAGTTGCGATGCCACAGCTCGAACATCAGCAGGCGCCACAGGCGTCCGGTCATGGTGCGGCCGCGATGCAGGTGATCGTCCATCAGCTTGCGCACGCCGTCGGCGACGAAGTAGCCACGATCGAGAGTACGCGGTTCGAGCAGGATCATCAGCATATCTTTGAGTTCGTTCCGCATCCAGTGTACAAGTGGCAGCGAGAATCCCTGCTTCTGGCGATACAGAACTTCGCGCGGCACTCCGACGCGCTCGGCCAGTTTGCGCAGGATGTACTTCTGCTTGCTGCCACGCAGCTTCCAGTCCGCCGTGAGGCCGGCGGCGTACTCGACAAACACGTGGTCGAGAATCGGCACTCGGACTTCGAGCGAGTTCAACATGCTCATCCGGTCCACCTTGGTCAGGATGTCGGCCACCATGTAGGTCTTCGTATCCACGTAGAGGAGCTGGCTGACCGGGTCCTTGGCTGGAGCCTTCGCAAAGTAGCGGCGCAAGACGTTGGCCGGATCGTCGCTGCGACGCAGAACCTCGCGGAAATCTTCGGAGAGCAGCGGGGTGTCGCGCTCGAACGCAGGCACGAACGACAGGCCGTCCACGTAGCGTTCCTGCCAGGGCAGCGAGACGTTGTAGCTGAATCTGCGGCCCTGCATGCCCTCCGGCAAGCGCGGGAAAATCTGGTCGCGGTAGAACCTGCGCGCCCACTCCGGGACATGCTCGAAAATTCGCCGGTTCGAATGAATCCGGTAACGGTCGTATCCGCCGAAGATTTCGTCTCCGCCGTCGCCGGAAAGAGCTACGGTCACATGCTGCCGGGCCATCTGCGAAACGTAGTAGGTAGGCAGCATGGAGGAATCGCCGAAGGGCTCTTCGAGCGAACTGGTGAGGTGCTCGACCGTCTGCACCACGTCCGGTTCCAGAATCATCTCGTGATGATCGGTGCCGAACTTGCGAGCGACAATGCGAGCGTAGTCGGCCTCGTTGAAATCGTCCTTCTTGAAGCCGATAGAAAAAGTCTTGACCGGGCCGGAGCTGGCGCGCGCCATCAAGGCGACTATGGTGGACGAATCCGTTCCGCCACTCAGGAACGCACCGAGCGGCACATCGGAGATCAGCCGGATCTTTGTCGCCTCAAACAGCCGTTGCTCCAGCTCTTCCAAGCATTCTTCCTCGCTCTTCGGCGAGTGCGTGCCGAATTCCGGCAGGTCCCAGTACTGGCGGACTCGAACCTCCCCCTGTTCGAACTCCAGCAGGTGTCCCGGCGGCAGCTTATGGATGCCGGTAAAAGCGGTGATGGGGTCGGGCACGTAGCCGTAGTACAGGTATTCCAGCAGCCCCTGCGAGTTCACTTCCGCCAGTTCTGGAGCGACCGCGAGGATAGATTTGATCTCCGAACCGAAGTACAGCTTGCCGTTCAGGAGCGCATAGTGCAGCGGTTTCTTGCCCAGCCGGTCGCGCGCCAGTATCAGCTTCCGTTTGTGCTTGTCGTAAATGGCCAGCCCGAACATGCCGCGCAGCTTCTGCACGCAGTCGGCGCCCATTTCTTCGTACAAGTGAATGATGACTTCGGTATCGGTCTTGGTGTAGAAGCGATGGCCACGTTCTTCGAGTTCCGGGCGGAGGTCGGGAAAGTTATAGATTTCGCCGTTGAAAACGATCCAGGCGCTGCGGTCTTCGTTGAAAACCGGCTGGTGTCCGCCGGAAAGGTCAATGATGCTGAGCCGCCGCATGCCCAGCCCGGCGCCGTCCGCGACATAGATGCCCTCGTCGTCCGGACCGCGATGGACGATCTGGTCGCACATATGGCGCACGAGAGCTTCGGTGATGTTGCTCTCCCGGGTTGCGCTCACGACTCCGGCGATTCCACACATGTTCCGCTGGCTATCCTTTCACACTGACGGGAGCGGAGTTCCACCTCTCGGCGGCGACAGGCAAACTGGAAACGGGCTTGAAGCGGTAGTCACGGTACTCGCCTGGATTCCCGTCCCTGCCATCGCAGGCCGCGAGGATGATATTCGTCATTTCCCGCGCCGTCACAAAGTGCAAGATCTCTTTCCGTTCTGCCGCGCCGCTCACCAGCTCCCCGAGGAACTTACGGAAGGAGTCACCGATGACTGCATCTTTCTGTGTCGGATCCATGCTGTGGCAGTGCACCTTGATGAACAACCAGTCAGGCCGTCCCTCCACGGTGATACGCGCACGTTTCCACAGCGCAAGCCGGTGCAGGCTCATCGGATTCCGGCGCGTGATTGCACTCGTTTCGATGAGCAGCCCGGGCGAACGCAGCGCGCCTCTGAAATCCGCCAGCACTGGCCCCTGCACGATCACGGGAAATGTCTGGGGCGCGCGTCCGGCAGCCAGGTCGCGCCCTTTTCTGTGTGGCGCAGACTGTTCCAGCGGCAGCGCGCACTCGTATAGCGAGTTCATTTTAGCGGTCTGGGCAGGATGGTGGAGGCCGGTGGGCAGCGTGAAATCGGCGTAGCAGCCGGTTTCGGCGAGGACTTTCATTTCGGAATCGACGCCGCAGAAGCGCCCTCCGGCTGAATTGGCCAATGCAAAATTTCCGTGCACAAACGCATACCGAGGCTGATCGGAGCCCTCTTTCATCGCGAGGCAGCGATGGCGAAATGCAAGCCGGTCGCGAAACTCGGTCAGTACGTGCCGGGTGTTCTCCGCGGTATCCGGCTGCGTCATGCCGTGATGCAGATGAATTTCAACCTCGCCCCAGCCGGCATGGCAGTGATCGGCGAGCATCTGGAGCAGGCCCTCATCGTACTGCTCCGCAGGATAGAAATAAGTGTGCACAAAGGGCCGGCCATCGTGATCCCGCCAGCGCTCCGCTGCTTTGGGATATTCCCGGCTCCACCATTCCAGGCGGCGTTCCTGCTCCGAACGTGCGACCCGTTTTTCGCCACCTTCCGGAGCAATGGCCGGCTCGAAATGGTCCGCCATCGCGATCACGAGATGCACCGGGCCGCGCGGGGCCGCGTGCAGCGTTCGCCCGATAGCGCCCGGCAGGACCTTTCTGGCGTAGGAAATCTTCTTCCTGAGACTCATCGTGATCTTCAGCTTTCGTGAAACCATCCTCGAACCGCACACGCAGCGGGCTCTACGCGCGCCGCACAGGCTTGCGGCCCCGAACTCCGATGGCAATTTCACCCACGTGCATATCTTCCATGCTCATCGCTTCGAACCAGCGAAATACTTGTTCGTAGGTGTGCTTCGACTGGTACTTAGGCGAATACCAGTCAAATGTGTCGAGCATGCGCGCTTCCGGATCCTTCTGACGGTTGACGGGGAACACATGATGCACCGCGCCCGCGATTGGACGCCCTGCGACCGGCACCTTCCGCAGCCCTCGCTCGAGATGATAAAAGAACGGCACTGCGACTTTCAGGATGCCGTGCAGGGTCTCGGGCTTCATCTTATGTGTGTACCGCCGCCAGAAGTCGCTGAAGCGATACCACTTGTTGTAACCGCTGTATAACCACACCGCGAGCACTCCACCCGGCTTCAGATATTTGTCCAGCGCCTTCACCGCAGCTTCGCAATCGGGCGTGTGGTGCAGAACACCCACGCTGTAGATGATGTCGAAGCTCTCCGGCGCAAACGGCAGCGCGAACACATCGGCCTGGAAGGCTACGAAGTCGCGGTCGGCAAGGTTCTTGGCTGCAACCTCCGCCGCGGCGCTCAGGTCAATGCCCACCACGCGCGCTCCCCAGCGGGTAGCCACCTCGGCAAAACGGCCCATGCCGCAGCCCACGTCGAGGACCAGCTTGCCCTTCAATTCCTCGGGACGCAGAGCGGTCTTCATGCGGAAGTGGCGGTCCGCCTCGCGCACTTCATCGTGATCGAGCTGCGTCTTCTGATACCGGTGCCATTGAAAACCGAAACTGGCGGCATAGTGCTGGGCATCCACAAAACGAGCGATGCCCTGCACGTGCGGATACGCGCGCTTGCATGCCGGGCAGTTGTAGCCTCCGGCCTGGTCGCTCTCCAGTTTCGAGCCGCAACTCAGGCAACGCAGAATCGCCTGCAAGTCAGCGGACAGGGGTGACTGCACCTGTTCTTCCGTAATCGGCATAGGTCTCCAAGAAATGACGCGGCTTGTTCGGCGGAGGGGACGCCGGACCGGGCTGTTGTTCTTGCTCCCGTTCGTTCACCGTCTGCAACAACGTTGCCGTAAACGCCACGGCAAAATAGGGGAAGAACTGATACGCCTCGGGCGCGAACAGCGCTCCTACCACGAATCCGACCAGCGAACTGTGCAGCGCTCCTACAAATAGAACTATGTCCGTATCGAGATTCTTGGTCGTGCGCAGAATTCTCAGATTCTTGAACCCGCGCCCAAAGAACATCAGATAGAAAATCAGCGCCGGGACACCACCCTCCACGCAGATCTGGAGGTAGGTCATGTGCACTTCGTGCCAGATTCCGGAATAGGTCACAAAATTGTTCACGCCCAGGCCCAGAATCGGATAATGCTCGATGCCGTTGAGCGCCCGCAGCATAAGGTATTTGCGGTCTTCGTAGGACCCATATGCCGATTGTTCGGTGGAACTGTTCCCCGAGAGCGCGGCAAAGCGGTCATACAGTTTGCCGCCGACCGTGGCCGCCAGCAGGACGCCCAGAAAGCCGGTCGCCACGATCAGATAAAAACGCTTTCCCCGAATGCCGAAGTGCCACAAGGTCACCGCTCCGCAAATCACCAGGTCGATGAAGCCGGCGCGTGAAGCCGTGAGGAACAAGGCGGCCATCATCCACAACATGCCAAATAGCCAAATCGCCTTGACGAACGCGCTTTTGGCAGTGACAAAAAACGCGAGTGCGAAAGGCAGCGACAGGACGATGGCGAAGGCCAGATCGTTCGGATTGGAGTAGATGCCTCCCAGAACGCCTTCCAGACGAGGCTGGTTGTGGCCCTTGATAATGGAAATGATGCAAATGACCACCACCGAAGCCGCCTGGATGAAGATGATCCGGCGCAGCCGATCGAAGGTCGTGATCAGCAGAAACGTCAGAGCCCAAGCAACGAAGACCTTCGAGATATCGATGGTGTGGGAAACCGCGCCGCCTTTCCAGATCGGAGACAGAAAACCGCTGACGTATAGCAGACCAATCATTGCCAGCAGATATTTTCCTTCTTTGGGCAAGTCCTTGAAGGTGCGTTTGGTCCGTCCCAGGCTCGAGAACAACCCCCACATCGCGAGGATGGCGGTGATCTTGGCCAGCGGAAGGTACTTCATGCCCGGAATCCAGTCTCCTGGCCGTGCGCAATACACCACAAAGAAAGCAGCCAGCCAGAAGAAGGCGCCCTTGGTGGCATCGACCACCGGGGCGATTCTCCGCCGGCCCAGGATGTCTGTCGCCACTGCCGTTCCGTTGTCGCCGATTGCCACAAACCCTCTTTTCTTTATGCCGTGCGCGCTGGGACCGCGCCCACACTCAAACTCTTTTTCGCAACGACTGACCGTAGAACCTCGCTGAAGCGCTCGCCGATCGCCGGCCAGTCACACTTGGCGGCCGTTTCGGCAGCGGCCGTTTCGTAGCGATGCCGCAGTTCGCAGTCGCGCAGCAGCATGATGACTGCCTGCGCGAACGAGCGGGCATCGTCGGCCAGCATAATGTCGCGGCCATGATGAACATCGAGGCCTTCGGCGCCGACCGTCGTCGAAACGACCGCCTTCGCCGTCGCCATGGCTTCGTAGATCTTCAGGCGGGTTCCGCCGCCGATCCGCAAGGGCACGATCACCACTGCCGACTGGCGCAGGTGCTCCACCACCGAGGGTACGCGTCCGGTGATTTCGATCGACTCCGACACCCACTTTTTCACTCGCCGGTCAGGATTCCGGCCCACGATCCGGAGCCGCGCTTCCGGCACCTCAGCCCGGATGGCCGGCCAAATTTCACTGGCGAAGTATTCCACGCCGTCTACGTTGGGTTCCCAGTCCATCGCACCGACAAACGTGACCACGGGGCCGGGCTCGGGCGCATCTGGATCGGGGCGGTATTCGGCCAGATCCACACCGGTCGGCACAACCGTGACGCGCTCTCCATCCACCCACTGAGTCATGAGTGCGCGGTCGCTTTCGGAAACGGCGACCACGTGATGGAACTTGCGCACTTCGATCTGCTCATAGCGCTGCATCTTGCGGAATTCCATCCCGTACATCATCTTCTTCACCGGATTGCCGGCCGTCGCGGCATGCCGGCGCCAGATTTCGCTCTCCACATTGTGCTGAAACAGCACGCAGGGGATGCTCAGCCGTCCGGGAAAATTTACCGCTGCATCCAAAAAGTCGCACACCGCGACGTCAAAGCGCTGCTCGCGGAACCAGGCACGCAACTGGTCCTGCACCTGGAAGCTGGCGAAACGGCTCACCGCGTAGGGCGGCTGCGAACTCAGGTGGGCCAGGTAATCCAGGCCGCGCGAAATTCCCGAGAGTTCCCGCTTGCGGGTACACACCGCGACCGACCCAGGCAAACGGCGCTGTAACTCGCGTTCGTATGCCTTGTCCGCCTCACCCCCGTAGTACGAGTAGAACGTGAGGTCATGCCGCGACGATAGATACCGCAAGATGTGGTACGTACGGATGTTGCCCCCGTTCTCGACGGGCAGGAGCTTATCGGCTTTGACCCAGAGGATTCGCATGGCAGTTCAGCGGACCCAGACCGCCTTTCTCCCCGTCACAAAGTTGACGAAGGCCACCAGGGCGGCGGAATTTAACACGACAAAGGTGCGCGCCGCATCCGCGACCCGCGACAAGGGCCCGATCCTAACGCCCACCATCGCCACCACGCTCAATGCATAGAACGCAAGCTGCGCCGCGAGCGCCGCGCGATACCACGGCTGCGGCAAAAAAAACGACGCCACCAGCAGCGCCACCAACGCGAAAGGCACTATCAAGCGGGAAAGCTTGTGGCTGACGAACTCGAATCGGATCGGATTCCTGGAACTCAGCAGCCAGGGCGCCAGTTGCAAGAGTTGATAGTTCCCGCTGAGAGTACGAACCTTCCGGGAAAACTCGCGGCTTTCTCCCAGGTCCGGCGAGTCCCAGGCACGCGCGCGGGAATCGAACACCACGCGTGCTCCTTTGCGCACTACCTGCATCGGCAACAGCACGTCATCCAGAATGGTTCCCTCGGGCAAGGGCTCGAGCAAGTCTCGGCGCGCGCAATAGAGCGCCCCGGTCGCGCCCGCGACTGACCCGGAAGCCGACTCCAGCTCACGAATCTTCTTTTCGACGCGCCAGTACAAGCCCATGCCCTTTCCCGTCTCTCCGCTTGCTGGATCGCCCAGCATCAATTCGCCACTCACACAGCCGACCGCAGGATCGGCGAAATTCTCAACCAGCAACCGCAACGCAGCGGGTTCGATCTCCTGGCGCGCGTCGGTAAATAGCAGAATCTCTCCCCTAGCCAGCTTGATCGCGTCATTTAAGCCCAACGCTTTCCCCTGCGGCTCCGGTTTCAGAAGGGTCCGCACGCGGGCATTGGCGCCAAACTCCTTGAGTATCGCCGCCGTACCATCGTTCGAGCCGTCGCAGACCACCACCACTTCCATCTTCTCCGGGGGATAATCGAGCGTCAGCAGATTTTCGAGCTTGCGGGCGATCACTGCTTCTTCATTCCGAACCACCATGACCGCCGATACCGCGGGTTCCACGGTTCCGCGACGCACCGGATGCGGCGCCCATCGACTGCGCACCCACAACCAAGCCGCGTACCCCACGTAGGCGTAACCGATGGTCGCAGCCGCCATCCAGAACGCCCATTTCATTGTGCGCCCCGGCGCAGCAAGACGGTCTTGATGGTCTGGAACATGATCAGCAGATCCAGCCCAAGCGAGGCGTTCTTGATGTAGAACAGGTCGTACTGGAGCTTTTCGCGCGAGTCTTGCACCGTGCAGCCGTACTTGTACTTGATCTGCGCCCATCCCGTGAGCCCCGGACGCACCATGTGCCGCACGCCGTAATACGGAATCTCCTTCGTGAGCGACTCCACAAATTCGGGACGTTCCGGCCGCGGGCCCACAAATGCCATGTCACCTTTGAGAACGCACCACAACTGCGGAATCTCATCCAGCCGGGAAGAGCGCAGGAACCTGCCCACCCGGGTGATCCGGGGGTCGTGCACGCCCGCCCACTGCGGACCGTTCGCCGCTTCTGCATCCTGGCGCATGGTGCGGAATTTTATGACGTTGAAAACGCTTCCGCCTTTCCCCACTCTTCGTTGCGTGTAGAAAACGGGCCCACCGGAATCGAGCCTGATGATCAGCATTACCAGCGGCCACAAAGGCGCAGTCAGGATTAGGCCGACCGTCGAGATCACAATCGAAAGCACGCGGCGCAGCGCGACAAACGTAGAACTGCGGCGGAAACCCTCGGCAAATATCAGCCAGCTCGGGTAAAGATTTTCGACCTCGATCTTCCCTGACATCTTCTCCAGCCAGGAGGTCGCCTCTTCAATCTTCACTCCCCCCATGCGCAGGTCGAGCAACTCCCGCATGGGGATGGTGCCGCGGCGATCGGGCATGGCCACAATCACGCGGTGCACCTTCTTCTGATTGACGATTTCCAGCAGGTGCGCGGCCACCGACTCGCGCGTCACTGCGCCTTCCAGTTTGCCGGTCCAGCTGGCAACCTCTACCCCCAGTTCTGGATTCTGCCGCAAGCCCTGCACCAGGCGCTGCGCTCTCTCGCCTGTTCCCAGGACGTAGATGCGCTCCACCAGAATGGGCAACTGCACCAGCCAGCCGAAGCCCAACCGCCATCCGATCATGGCGACGGTCAGAATCAGCAGGCCCAACTCCGAGGAGCCGCTGCCGAGCAGCCAATCGGGCCGGATGTAACTCACGGCGGCCAGGACAAAGGCCAGCAGCCCCGGCACCAGCAGCAAGCGGAAGTAAAGTTCGCCTTTGGTGTTGAGGCGAGCGGTGTCGTAGAGATCGAACCAATAAGAACACAGCAATACCAGGCCCGTAACCACGAGGATTTTGACGTACCCACCTTCGTAGTTCAGTACCAGGTAACTGTCTTCCCGGAGTTCGATCACTGCCCCGAGCAGGAACGAGGTCCATACGATGAGCGCCTCTCCCACCAACAGGATCAGTGTACGAACCGGGTAATAGACATTGAAGAGCCGGATCAACCATTCCCTCGGTTCGTCTTACGCGAGGCTGCTGACTGCCTCGCCGTAGTAATACCTCGACTGCGGAAGCTGGTCGGCGGGAATGCCGTTGAGCACCACCCCGAGCAGTAGCTTGTCCTGGAACTCCTCCCGGGCCCGCCGGGCCAGGTCCGATGGCGTCGCATTCGAACGCACCACCATCAGCACACCCTCACAGAAATTGGCCAGCAGGGTGGAGTCGGCCACTGGAATGACCGGGGGCGTATCGAGAATGATCCAGTCGAACAAAGGCTCGACGCGCTGCAAGAAAAGCTTCAGTCGGCCGTTGGCCAGCAGTTCCGGCGCACCCGAGGCCACCCGTCCAGCCGGAACGAAGAACAGGTTGTCCATGGGACCGCGTTGCATGATGGCGAACTCGTCGCATTCTCCGAGCAGATAGTCGGACAATCCAGGTGTCTGACTCGCGCCCAGATGGCGGTGCATGCCGGGACTGCGCAGGTCGGCATCGATCACCAGAGCGCGGCGTCCGTGCTGGCGCACGATGACCTGCGCCAGATTGGCGGCGACGAACGACTTGCCCTCTTTGGGCAATGCGCTGGTCACCATCAGCCTCTTCAGCGGTAGCTTCTCGCGGATCTGATAAAGGCGGGAACGCAGGGTACGGAATGCTTCCGCTCCCTCTCGATTCTCGTCCTCCTGGAAGAACAGCATGGTGCGCGAGTCAGGACTCCAACTCGCCCGCGGACAGCGCGCCAGCAGCGTTTCGTAACTGAGCGCCGACGATGCCATCACCGGCATCGCGGCGGATTGCGTATACGCGCGCTCGGGCATGCTCACCGGCTGTAGTTCCGGCGGCTGCAAGGCAGGCTCAACGTGTCCCCCCAGTGAAGTTGCTCTTTCCTGTTCGGCGCGTTTCAAAGCGTCATGGATTCGGCTCATATTTTCCTTTCCTTGGGGAGATCTTGTTCGGATTGGCGAATCTTGTCAGCTAGTGTCGCCAGCGTACGAAGGGCTTCGACCAAGTCAAATTTTTCCGGAAGCGGTGCCGGTGCAAACGGCGTCATCGCCGCGGCTGCGGTACCGTCGCCCAGGTCGAAATCCTTGGCAACGGAATCCACGATCTCAGCTGCGACCGTCTTCTTCTGATCCACAAATGCGCTTACCAGGCAGTGCTCGCAAAGCAAGTTGATGACGCGCGGGACACCGGAGGAGTACCGGAACAGCGCCATCATGGCGTCGGGCTCGAAAATCGGCTCGCCGTTGGAGCCGGCGATGCGCAGGCGCTGCTTGACGTAGGACTTGGTCTCGTCGAGATTGAACGGGTGGGTCTTGGCCCGCAGCGTGAGCCGCTGACGCAACTGCCGCAACTGGGGCTGCTTCAGGCGCTGTTCCAGTTCCGGCTGTCCTACTAGAACGATTTGCAGCAGCTTCTCGGTGAAGGTCTCCAGATTGGTCAGCATCCGGATCTCTTCCAGCACTTCATCCGACAGGTTCTGCGCCTCGTCCACGATCAGCACCGCGGTTTCGCCGGCGCGGTAGCGGTCGAGCAGCCAGTTATAAAGGCGCTGCAGTAGCTGGCTCTTCGATTTCGAGTCGCAGGGAATGCCGAAGTCTGCCATCATGAAGTCTAGGAACTGCGGCACGTCCAGGCGCGAGTTGAAGATGAACGCGGTCGCCACCTGTTGCAACCGCAGCCACTCCAGCAGTTTGTTGATCAACGTCGTCTTGCCGGTGCCCACCTCGCCGGTCAGCAGCACGAACCCTTTGCGGCTTTGGATGCCATAAGTCAGGCACGCCAGCGCCTCCTCCGTGTGCCGCGTCAGAAACAGGTAGCGCGGATCCGGATTGACGTTGAACGGGTTGGCCCGAAGCCCAAAAAACTCTTTGTACATACGTTTGCCTTAGAGCTCGATCTTCTCTCGATCTCGTGCTCCGCCGTTCCCGCGTCCCCAGAAACGCCGTCGCCCATTGCCGTTGGCCGCGACTGGTTCCTCCTCGGCCACCCACGGCACAGAGACCAGCAGTGGGAGGCCCATGGCCGCCGCCGCGTCTTTTTCGGTACGGATGGACTTGTCGCGGAGTTCCAGCCAGATGGCGATGCCGATGCCCAGGGCAAAACCAGCGCCCAGGCCGCCGCCCGCAAACAGCAGGCGGTTGGGAAAGCTCGGAGACTCCGGCAGGCCGGCAGGATTCAGGACGCGCATCTGCTCACCCTGCTGCTGGTTTTCCATATTGGCGGCCAGCTCCGAGGAACTCTTCTTGGTCAGCAGATCGCGGTAGAAGTTCTGCGCGTTGTCGTAGTCGCGAGTCAGCAGCTTGTACTGCTCTTCGATGCCGGGACTCATCGCCGTACGGTTTTGGTAGACCTGGATCTGGCTCTGAAGCCTCTTCTGATCGCCCGCCGCTTGCGCGATCACATTTTCGTACTGATGAATCTGGAGACGGAGCTGGCGGATCTCAGGCGGTTCGGAAGCGTTCGCCTTCTGTGTTGTGTCGGTCGCGTCGCTGGCCGCAGCGTTGATCTCGGCCAGTTTCTTCTTCACTTCGTTGATGTCGGCTTTGGTCTTGATGACGTCGGGATGATCGTCGGTGTAGCGCGCGTGGAGTTGCATCAGCTGCGCTTGCAGGAGGTTTAACTGCTGCTCCAGGGTCTGGGGATTGGTGCTGGACTGCGAACTCTTCCAGGCAGACAACTGCTGCGCCAGCAGGCTTTCGGTATAGGCCTTGTCCTGCTGGGCCCGGTTGAGAGTCTGGGTGGTGGCATCGAGCTGCGAGTTCATGGACATGAGGATGCGCACATTGTTTTCGGCATCGCCCGGGAGCTGGCCCATGTACTGTCTCTTGAAGGCAGCCAGCTTGGCGTCCTGATCGTCCAGGGCGCGCTTGGCGTCCTCCACCTGCCGGCCCAGAAAATCGGTCGTACCCTGGGCAGCCTGGGCGCGTGTCCTCAGGTTCTCTTCCAGAAGCATCGAGGTCAATTCACTGCAGATCTGTTGCGCTCGCCGTGGACTGCTGGACGTGAAATTCACGATGAAGCCGGGCAACGCCGTACCACCGCTCGGCGGCTTCTTCGATTTGGTCTTCTTGCCGGAAGAACTCGAGGAACCGCCCGCGGCGGACGACGGGTCAACAGGTATCGGCCCGACATAGACGTTCGTCTCGATCTCTTCGACGATCCTGCTCTCCTCACCCGGCTTGGCGATCCCCAGACGCTCGACCATCGCCCGCAGGCGATTCCTTGCCATCACCTGCTGTTGCATGGTCGACAGGCGCTGGGTGAAGTCGGCGGTGATCACCGACTGCACATAGTTGTCGGGGACCTTCTGCCCTTCCACCAACACCAACGACTGGGAGGTGTACTTGGGCGGGAATGCGTAGGAAATCAGGAACCCGGCCAGCGGGGCCAGCAGCGCCGGAATCAAGATGACCTTCAGGCGGCGGCGTACCATCGCCAGGTAATCGTCCATCGTCAGTTCGCGATTCTCAATCATGCTCTTCACCATTCCGGCCGCCGCAGCGGCCCAGAGTTAGTCAATCCGGCTCGGCCGGGGATGCCATTCCACACCGATCGTGGCCATGTGCCGTTGCGAAATTCGATTGCAGGCCCCGCTGTCACAGAACGAGCTGTCGAAGCCCAGATCGTTAAAACGATAAGCGGCGAACGCGGAGTACTCGCGCCCCAGATGCTTGCGCAGCAATACCCGGGCAAAACCGTGGTTGAAGGTATTCCCCGGCAATCCCGTCAGAAGTTGTGTCTGGAGACGGCGGTTGTGCGCATATCCCAGATCGAGATAAACCTCCCAGGTGCGCCGCAGCGGGCGGCTGGCGCTCCAGCGCACTGCCTGAACATCGGAGCCCGCAAAGAAACCGGATCCGGCGGAAGTAAACTTCTCGTAAGCCGCTGCCACCGACGTCCGGGTAAATTTGTAGCGGATCACGGCTCTTCCGTTGGCCGACCAGCGCGATACGGTGCCCAGAATGGGGTCCTCGATCACGAGATACTGCGGGCCCGCCCCGACAATCAAGTTCATTTTCCCACTGATTGTGTGGCCCCAGCGAAAATTGACGGTATGAGCGTCAATCTGTCCGCCCGCATCTTGCGGAAAACGAAACTGCTGAAAGCCGTAGACTCCCGCCACCTGATCGCGCCGACCCAGCATGTAGCTGTACCCAGCCTGCACCATCTCGCGATCGCTGTTAATCAGGACTTCCGTGTTGTCGAAGAAATGCGCGTTGCTGAATCCGGCAGCGACCGTAAAAGCGGAGCGCGGAGTCAGGCTCTGCACCACATCCAGCAAGACGCTGTTCGAAATTCTCGGGGTCAATCCCACCGAACCAAATTGGCCGTTGCCAAAGAAATGGCTGCCCGGCAGACCGCCACCCGCGAGGCCAGAGCCTCCTCCCCCAGTGGCGATGCCCAAGCCCGGCACTCCCCCGAACGCTCCCACGCTGAAAGAGCCTTCCGGCAGGTAACTGAAGGAATCGCGCAGCGTGACACGTCCGGTGCGCCAGCGCGTGACACCCATCACGCCCAGGGCGTGCAACTGGCGCGCGCTGTGGGTGGAGTTGGTGTAGAAAGCTCCGCCGCCCAGATACTCTGCGAAGAGGTCCGTCTTGGCGTAGAAGCGCTGCACATCCAAAGCGCCCAGAAGGTGCGTAACCGAACTCATGCTTTGCCTGCCAAACCCGCGCCCTGGGGGCGAGTCTACCCCCTGGTTGTTGGCGTTGGAATCGGCAGTCTCGCTCACCGACAGGCCCGCGGAAACGAAGCTGCGCGCGTCACTCCGCATTTCCAGCCCGGGCTCGTCTAGGCTCGAGATGGGTGGACTGTCCGGATTCAGCACGGGAGCGTTCTGCCCGAGGGCAGGCGCTGGCCCCGTACGTTCGGAATTTGGATCGTTCTGGGCCGCAGCGAACAAACTGATTTCCAGAACCACCAGAAGCACACGGATTGTCCGCGTTGTTGCCATCTTGTTCATCATGGATCTCTTACGGGACGACAATTGTGTCTCCCGGCTGTAGCACGTAGTTGTGGTCCATCTGTTCGCCCTTGACGAGTTTGCGATAGTTCACCGGCAACTTCTGCTGCTTGCCGTTTTCCATGCGCAGGACGTAGATGCCCTTGGTATTAGCGAATTGCGTGAGCCCGGCCCCCGCGATCGCTTGCAGAACCGTCATGTTGGGCAACATGGGCATGGCTCCGGTGTGCGACACCTCACCCACCATGTAAACCCGCTTGCTGTTGATCTGGGTCACGACCACTGTGACGCGCGGGCTGGCGACGTACTTTTTGAGCTTCTCGGTCAGCGAATCGGCCAGCTGCATGGGCGTCAGGCCGCCTGCCTGCACATCGTTGAGCAGGGGCAGCGAGATCTTTCCATCGGGCCGCACCGGCAGCGTGGCAGTCAGGTCCGCCTCTTTCCACACCGCGACATGCAACACGTCCTCAGGGCCGATAACATAGTCCGGCCCGGCCGGGCTGCTGGGGGGCGCGTTGGCCGTCGCATCGGAAGCGGAACTGCCGACGGGCTGAGCAGGAGCGGTATTCTGCGCCCAAGCCAGGCCGCTGATCACCAGCAGTGCCGCCACCGCCGCTTTCCAAGTTCGCTTCATATCTTCTCCTCTACCCCTTTCTCTTATGTGCCGTACTCTTGGTATCCGATCTGTTTGAGCTTGTAGAGCAGCGCCTTGTAACTGATCTGCAATTCCTGCGCGGCCCGCCGCCGGTTCCAACGCGTCCGCGTCAGCACCTGCAAAATCAATTCCTTTTCCGCTTCCCGGGAAGCGGCCTTGGCCGCCTCTTTGAGCGAGACCTTTTCCCCGTTGCTGCGATCCACTCGCCGCAGTAGAGAGCGCAACCCTCCCATGGCCAGCGATTCGTCGCCCAGAGCCACAATCGCCCGAGCCGCACCTTTCAATTCGCGAATGTTCCCCGGCCAGTGATACTCCAGGAAGAAACTTTGGGTCTCGGGGCTCAGAACGGGCACGGCGCGAGAGAAATCGCGAGCGGCGGCCGAGAGAAACCAGTCCAGCAGGACCGGAATGTCTTCCTTCCTCTGGCGCAGCGGGGGCAACCGCAGGCATACGCCGCTGATTCGGTAGTAAAGATCTTCGCGAAATTTGCCAGCCTTCACTTCCCCTTCTAGTTCGCGCGAGGTCCCGCAGATGAAACGAGGCACGCGCCGCACTTGCTCGCCACCGGAAGCGATCTGGCGAACCAACTCGGCCTGAGCCGAAGAATCGAGATCCCCGACGTCCTGCAAGTAAACCGTTCCACCTTCGTCTTCCCAACTTGCCACAAGATCCCGAGTGGCTTCGTTTCCGTGACAGACGTGAAACGGTTCCGAAGCCCGGCTGGACAGGGCATGAATGCGGGCCGCGGCGGCTTGTTTGCCCGATCCCGGCTCCGCCACCACCAGCACGGGAACGTCGTTCTGCGACAGCTCGCGGACCACGGCTTCCACCGTGCGCATGCCCGAGCTGACGCTCTCCCGCCACACGCGAACCGTGCCGTTGTGCGAGGTTTCGGTACTGGCTAGCATTTCGGAACTATTGCTGTCCATGCTTGTTCTGTCCCGAGAACAGGGGGGTGCGTCTCGGTGAATACCTTGTTAAGGCTCAGAGCACACTCACTGCCATCCGAGCCAGTCAGACCAGAAGTCAGGGGAATGAATACTTACTTCTTTTTCAATAACTTGCGATTCGGCCTTGCACTTCCCAATGCGTCCTACCTTACCACCGTTGCGGACAAATGGGAAACTTTTTTCCCATTTTACCTAGAACCCCGGACCGGTTGCCGCCCCTGGACTTAGGGGGTAAGTCCCTAACTCATTGGAATGACTGGGGATCGGTAAGCTCCTTTTCGGTCACCCCTTTTCGGTGCACAAGATGGAAGTAGTTTTCCGTGTTTTTCCCTTCGCTCGAGCATGCCGCTTCTTGAGCCCAGCGGACTGGGGAACCGTGGTTACCCCGGATGCAAGGTGCAAATCGATCCGGGTTTGCACAGGCCGAAGCTTTTCGCATATTCTCGAATCCAACACGCCATGGGTGACTCAGTGCAGGTAGCCCCCCTGGTTGTCGGCAAACAGGGTGGGGTTTTCTCGGGGCTGCCCTGGTGGCAGGGGGCAGCGCTTTTGCTCCTGATCGCCTGGCTTTACGCTTCCATTGTCGCCCGCCTCTTCACGCAGTGGATCAACGATCCGAATTTCTCACACGGGATCTTTGTGCCTGCCTTCGCTGCGTTTGTTCTCTGGAGGAACCGGAACGACTTGAAGACGATCGAACCTGCTCCGTCCTGGGCTGGCCTTCCCCTGATCGTGGCGGCTCTGCTCACGCTGACGCTGGGAGTACTGGGCGCCGAACTGTTTCTGTCGCGCGTGTCGCTGTTGCTTCTGCTGGCGGGCTTGATCATCCTGTTTCGGGGATGGCCCTTCTTCCGCGCCGTCCTGTTCCCCTGGGCCATCCTGATCCTGATGATCCCGATTCCCACGATCATCCTGCAAAGGTTTACGTTTCCTTTGCAAATGCTAGCGTCAAAGCTGGCCAGTTCCCTGCTTGCCCTCACGGGAGTGCCAGTGCTCCGGGAGGGCAACGTCATCGTGCTTCCTTCCATGCTCCTGGAAGTTGCCGAAGCATGCAGCGGCATTCGTTCCCTGCTCTCGCTGGTAACGCTGGCCATCATCTACGGCTATCTGATGGACCATCGCAAATGGGTGCGGGTGGTGCTGGCGCTTTCGGCGCTTCCGATCGCGGTGGCGGCAAACAGTTTTCGCATCGTTGGCACCGGCCTTCTGGTGCAATACTGGGATCCGGAAAAAGCCGAGGGGTTCTTTCACAGCTTCTCGGGATGGCTGATCTTTGTCGTCTCCCTGATTATGCTTTTTGCATTACACGGCCTGATCGTTCGTATCTGGAAGAGCGCGCCGGAGGTGAAGAGCACATGAAAGTTCCCTTGCTCCGTTTCGTGGTGGCCGCCGCGCTCATGGGCGCGACCGCGTTGCTGCTGCAGGCCCGCTCGCGCAACGAGGTCTCCCCGCCGCGGGAGCCCCTCAGTTCCCTGCCCACGCGGTTCGCTAGTTGGGTGGGGGAGGACTTCAGTATTGATCAACAGACCCGCGACATCCTCGGAGCGGGCGAATTCCTCTTGCGCGATTTCACCAATAGTAGTGGGCCGCAGCCCCCCATCGGGCTTTTCATCGCGTACTTCCCCACCCAGAAGACGGGCGACACGATCCACTCCCCCAACCATTGCCTACCCGGAGCGGGATGGGTCCCGACCCAGCGCGAAATTGTTCAGCTCACGCGTCCCGACGGATCTTCTTTCGCTGCGAACCGCTACGTAGTTTCCAAGGCAGGAGAACGGGAACTGGTGATTTATTGGTATCAGGCCCACGACCGCGCGATGGCGAGCGAATACTGGTCCAAGTATTACCTGGTGGCCGATTCCATTCGCATGAATCGCAGCGACGGGGCGCTGGTTCGCCTGATCACTCCGATGTACCGCAAAGAGTCTGCCGATGCGGCCCAGGCTCGCCTGTGGGGCTTAGGGTCCCAGCTCATTCCGCATCTCAACCGCTACATTCCTCGCTGATCGGCTGGTGCCGCATCTTCAGGCATGAATGCGGACTTCAGCGTTCACTGCTTTCCGCGCACAGAAAAAGGCAACTGGCAGGAAGCGCAAGAGGTCGGTCGCGACCAGAGAGTTCTCTCCAAATTCATCACCGGCCAGGTCCCCGGCTAGTCCATGCAGATATACCGCGAGTGCGGTTGCCTCGAGCACGCGCCGAGGATGTTGCGCGATCTGGCCGACTACCATTCCCGTGAGCACGTCTCCCGTGCCCCCGGTCGCCATTCCCGGATTGCCGGTAGGATTCACCCACACCTCGCCGTCGGGCGATGCGATCAAAGTACGATGTCCTTTCAGGACAACAACTAATTCGTGCTCGAGGGCGAATTTCCGCGCTACTTCTACGCGGTTGGTCTGAACCTCGGCAACACTCAACCCCGTCAACCGCGACATTTCTCCGGGATGGGGCGTAATCACGAGGCTTCGCCCGCGGCCATTCAGATTGCCGGCCGCGCTCTCGAACGCGTTCAGGGCATCCGCGTCCAGGACCATCGGCGTGTCGCACTTCTGCACTACTCCCCGCACAAACTCGGCGGTCTCCCGATGGCGGGAAATTCCCGGACCAATCGCCAACACCGTCTTGCGTTCGACCAGAGCAGCGATCCGGCCCGATTCCAGCGACTGAAGGGAAATCGCGCCTGCCTCCGTTTCTGCCAGAGGCTCGGCCATGACCTCGGGATGAAATCCAGCCACGGTGGACAGAACGGATCGGGCAGTCGCCACGGTGGAGAGACCGGCGCCTACTCGTAGCGCCGAAAATCCCGCCATCGCCGCCGCGCCCGCCTTGCCCAGCGACCCGCCGATGACGAGCACGTGTCCATAGCTGCCCTTGTTGGCGTCGCGCTGGCGCGGCGCAAGCAGCGAAGCAAAATCTGCTGGAGTACTCAGATGAAGGCCGAGCTTCGAAACCATCGCCTCGGATCGAGAACCGATGGGCGCAATCACCGTCGGGCCGCTCGTCAACCCCGCAAACACGTGAGCCGGGCGCGGAGCGGTGAAGGTCACGACCGCATCGGCACGGGCCACCGTCCCGCTCTGCGCTTGCATTCCGTCGGCATCCGCGCCCGAAGGAATGTCCACTGCAATCACCGGCGCACGGCTGTCATTCATTTTGCGGATAGCGGCAGCGTAGAGCGGGCTTACCGGCGGACGAAACCCGGTGCCGAGGACTGCATCCACGATCAGGTCCGCGGCAAATATGGGCGCGGCATCGGCTGAGTCGAGTGCAATGGCGTCGCGCACGACCAGTGGCAGAATGGTGAGCTTCTGGAACATGGCGGCTGCATCCCCGCGAAGCTCCTCGGGGCCGGATAACAGTAAAACTCGCACCACGCGGCCGGATTCCGCCAGCTGGCGCGCCACCACGAAGCCGTCACCGCCATTATTGCCTTTCCCGCAGATCACGCTGATGCGTTGGGCTTGGGGATAGTCTGAGAGGACGAAGCGAGTGACTGCGGAGCCGGCGTTCTCCATCAGCGTGAGCGAGGGCACGCCGAAGCGCTCCGAGGTCGCGCGATCAATCTCGCGCATTTCCGCCGCACTTACGATCTTCATAACCTGATCTTCATAATCTCGACCCGGCCATTTGTTCCAGCTCCCTGAGTTGCTGCGGCTCGCCCATGGCGATCAGAAAATCGCGGCTTCGATGCGATCGTCGGGCGCGGGATTGAACCGCATGCCCGCCTCCCGCTTGATGGCCAGCACGATCACGCCGCGATCCTGCCGGATCCGCGAACTCTCGATCGTCTTACCGGCGAACGGACTCTTCGGCGTGATGGGAACTTCCCCGATCTCGAGGTCCATGCCGAGATGGGTGGTGGCCGTGTCGAGGAAGCTCACAACGTGCGGCCTCAGGAACGAGTGCGCGATGCGCTGCCCCGCAAAGATGTAGGGGGAGACCACCGAATCGGCGCCGGCACTCAGCAGGTGTTTCTCCGCCATCTCCTCGCTGGCGCGCGCGATGATCCGCAGGCGCGGATTCAGGCTGCGCGCCGTGAGGACAATGTAGAGATTGGTTGCATCCGTCGTGGTGGCGGCGACGAGACCGCGGGCATGTTCGATGCGGGCCTCACGCAGGGTCTGCTCCTGGGTGGCATCGCCCACCAGCAGCAACCAATTTTCGGTGGAGAACTTCTGCGCCTTGACCTCGTTCTGTTCGAGGATGACGAAGGGCACGGGCCGACGCGCGAGTTCCCGGGCAGCGCTGCGGCCGACGCGTCCCGCGCCGCAGATGATGTAATGATCCGCCAGCCGGCCGATGTCGCGCTCCATGCGCCGCCTTCCAAAGAAGTGTTGCAGCTCGAATTCTAGCAAAGCCTGGGTCAGCGACCCGATCGCCAGAAACACCAGCGAGACCCCGCACAATATGATTCCGACATTGAACACGCGCCCGGCATGCGACAGCGGATGCGTCTCCTGATATCCAATCGTGGTCAGCGTGGTAATGACCATGTAGAAACCGTCGAACCACGACCAGCCTTCGATGTAATGAAAGCCCGCCGTGCCGAGAGCAATGACGAGCAGGAGCGCGCCCGCGATGAATCTGAGATTGCGAAAGGTTCTCATCGTTCAATACTGGGGCTGAAGCCCACGGTCAAAAAAATAGGCTTACCGCAGTGCTGAAGCGCTGCGCCAGCCAAAATCAGCCTTCTTCAGCAAACTGCTGAGCCGCGAACACGCGAGTATAGCTCCTGCCGAGGCCGGCTCTGACATGCGGAATGCTCCTCTTGCTGGCGACAATCACATCCTATGCGCCGATGGTAGGCAATTTGGAACTGTTGGACAACGCTACTGTTGTTAACAAGCGTTTACACCAACTGCCGGGCTGGGGCCTGAGCAGGGAGGATGACCCCGTTGTTGGTGTAATCGCGATTTTGCAACAGTAGTCCAGGACGCAAACTTACCGTGCTGCCGCCTGCTGGTGGGCTAATTCCGCTCGAAATGCCTGTTCCCGCTCATTTACATATTTTTGGTAGCCTTTCGGATCAATAAACGGGTTTGCGCCGCCGCTCATGCGCGCATATTTCGATTCCATGTCGTAATAGTTCCCATGTGCGCCAAGAAACACGTCGCAGTGCAGCGACCGCAGCACACTGAACATCTTCTCGTAATCGCTGGCGATCTCCGGATACGCCGCATTGTTCACCAGCTTGTATCCCTCGTTCACGTTGGGGCTGCCCACAATCACTACGTCGTAACTTTCGCTGCCTTCGTGGACCTTCATCGTCCATGTGGTACACCCCTTCGTGTGGCCCGGAGTCAGGTGCGCCGTCAGCACACTGTCGCCCAGGCTTACTGTATTGCCGTCGTGCAGGACGCGATCCACTTTCGCGGCTGGATAAAGCATCCCGGGAGTGTGGGCATAGAAAAAGTCTTTCTTGCCGCCAGACTCGACAACCGGCACATCGGAGTCCATGACCATATATTTGGCACCGGTCAATTTCTTGATCCGCGCCGCACCAGCATCGTGATCAAAATGCGCATGACTGATCAGCAGAATTTTGATGTCACTAAATCGAAACCCTAGTTTCTCGACGCTCTGCTGAATCATGGGAACTGAATCTTCTAACCCAGCGTTGATCAAGATGTGCCCTTGTGGAGTCGAAACGAGATAAATGCCCAATCCTTTGCTCCCCACGAAGTAGATATTGCCGATCACATGATGCGCCGGAAACGGCACGAGAAAATCCGCTCCCGTCGTCTGGGCTGGTTGCGCGGCCTGCGCTCCCACACCTGCCCAGATGAGCATCAGCAGGACAGTTCCGAAGCACACGTCTCTCATAGGTAGAAGTGTACGGCAGGTCTTTATTCCGTCCAAACTGTCGAAATCAGGCGATTACACCACCAACCGACTCTCCGGTTCACAAACGAAGACGCTAGGTCGCGAAAGTAGGCTTAGTCGCCCGTTCGCTCGCCACTCGCACGCGGGCCCCGGCCCCCAGTTGTGGCGTGGGTGTAGCCGGCTTTTTCCCGAAGAGTACTACCCCCCAGTGCCCGCAGCTTGTCTCGACTCGCGCCGGTTGTTACGATCCAGAAATTATGCCGACTCTGATCTCGCATCCTGCCCGCATCGAAGCCTCCGGAAGCAAACCCAAGGTCATCGAGGAATATGTGGGTCGCGTCAACTCGCGCACCTCCGGCCTCAGTGTGGCCCACATGCGCAGCCCGGAAGGCTGGGAGGAGCCGGGTCAGACCCCGGAGTTCGATGAGTACACTCTGGTGTTGCGCGGGACCTTGCGCGTCCAGCACCAGGCTGGACTGCTGGAGGTTGCGGTGGGCCAGGCGGTCATCGCGCACCGCGGGGAATGGGTGCGCGACTCCACTCCTCTTGCCGGCGGCGCCGAGTACATCGCGGTCTGCCTGCCTGCGTTCTCGCCGGACACGGTTCATCGCGACGCCTGATGCCGTCCGCGGGCACTCTCGGTTTACAATCGAATGCGCCAGCCGTCAACTCGATATGAAACTCTCCGTCGTGATGCCGGTGTATAACGAGCGCGCCACTCTGCGCGAGGTCATCGGGAGGGTCCTCGCCATGCCGATCGATATCGAACTGCTGTGCGTGGATGACGGCTCCAGCGATGGCTCGCGCGAGATTCTGGCCGAGTTACAGATCCAGCACCCACAACTCCGCGTGCTCCTGCAGCCCCGCAACCTGGGCAAGGGGGCAGCGCTCCGCCGTGGCATCCAGGAGGCGACCGGCGATTTCGTCATCATTCAAGACGCCGATCTCGAGTACGACCCGTCCGAATACCCGCGACTACTGGAGCCGCTCATCCAGGGCCGGGCCGACGTGGTCTTCGGATCGCGCTTCCTCGGCAGCGGCCCGCACCGCGTGCTCTACTTCTGGCACTCCGTGGGCAACTGGATGCTGACTCTGCTTTCGAATTGCCTCACCAACATCAACCTCTCCGATATGGAGACCTGTTACAAGGTTTTCCGCCGCGAAGTGATTCAATCGATCCCGCTGGAGGAAAATCGCTTTGGCTTCGAGCCGGAGATTACGGTGAAAGTCGCCCGCCGCAAACTGCGTATTTATGAGGTTGGAATCAGCTACTCGGGCCGCACCTACGAAGAGGGCAAGAAAATCGGATGGAAGGACGGCGTCCGAGCCCTGTATTGCCTGGTGAAGTACTCCCTGAAAGAACCAAGGGCCAAAGCTGCACCCGTACCGGCAGCCCCGGCCCGGGACCAGTCCACAATTTCCTGATGAAACTCGCGCGGCGCTCTGCCTAGTGATGAGAGCCTTTGTGCCGCAGTCGTCCCTTGGTAGGATCTCCGCCCTTGCTCTTGCTCCCCTTGCCGGAGCTGCCAGAGGACGCAAAATGGATCGGTGGATTCGCTTCTTTCTTTTGCCCCTTCAGCTTTTGCCCCTTCAGCGCTGGGCTGGTGCGCGCCGCCTTGCCACTCTCAGCCTTCCGTGAGGCCGACACCTTGGCGCTCGATTGCTCCACCCGGCGCAATTCCTGGGCGGTGGAGCCGTGAGTGGCCGGCTTTTTGATCGCTCGCGTTTGGCTCTTGCCGCTGCGCTTTTCTTCGGTGTACGACGGCTTCGCCTTGGGTTTCTGATGCTTCTGTGCGGCGGCGGTCATGGTCAGGCCCGCCAGCGCCAAGGCTAGTACCAATGAGAATCTCATCTGTTTCCCCTAATCTCGTACTTCTGAGAATGGTGCACGCGCCCTGCCAACCGTGGCTTGGGGCTACCCTATGTTAACCCAGCCCTGGAAAAACTACTCGCAGCAAACCCATAGAAAACGAGCAGAATACGGTTCTTCAAGGCTCGGGATAGGGCAGCCGAACCGTATTTTCCCACTTTCGGCGGGACAGTAGGAAAATGTTTTCACATTATCCTCCAGTGTCCCGATCCGACCCGCGCGTTTTTTCGGCCCTCCGGACAGAGCGTGTTGTATATGATTGCCCTTCCGTGACATAGAGACGTTTTCGGTCCAGGTTAGAATGCCATTGGACGGCGGAGCCTCGCCGTCGGAGAGTGTTGCTCTATATCCCCCTACCGTGGCGGTGCCCACGGTTGTGTAGAGGTTGTGGCGTTGGCAATTTTTTCGTCTCTCAGTGGCTCGGCCAGAATCGTCTCACTGCTCACGCTCGTCTTGGTGTTGACAGGTTGCCAAGGGCTTACTGGTGGGGGTGGGGGTGAGCCAGGCCAGCATGGAACCCTATCGGCGAATCCGCCGTCTCTCTCCTTCGGCGATGTGATCGTGGGTAAGAACGCTTCCTTAAAGGGGGGCCTGAAGGCCGCGGGAGCACCCGTCACTGTTTCCTCAGTGACGAGCACGAGCGCGGAGTTCGCGGTCAGCGGAATTTCCTTCCCGGCGGCCCTGGATGCAGGTCAAAGTCTCTCGTTCACCGTCACCTTTACACCGCTGGCCAGCGGTGCTGCCACCGCGACCCTAAGCTTCACAAGTAACGCCGCTGACTCCCCGTCGCTCCAGTCGGTGGACGGAACTGGCACGCCGGCTCCTCAGCACAGCGTCGATCTATCGTGGAATGCCAGCCAGTCTTCGGGCGTGGTTGGTTACAACGTCTACCGTGGAGATAAGACGGGCGGACCGTACTCGCGGATCAACAATTCGCTCGAGGCAAGCACCTCTTACACGGACGCTGTGGTGAGCGGCGGCGCGACCTACTACTACGTCGTTACTGCGGTGGACGGTAATGGTCTGGAGAGCGGTTACTCCCCCCAGGCTAAGGCCGTGATTCCGGCGCCGTGATTTGTTCCCTGCAAAAACCCGCGCCAGACGGGCTCACCCGGGTCGAGTCTGTCTCGAAGGCAGGCGGTTCTAGCGGTCGTGTACTGATGGACATCCTCTCCATTGTCCTTTCGCCTCCTTCGCCCGTAGCACCACTGTACCTCGATTGGCCCTAAAGATAAGTCGCGAACCATGGTGCTGTGTCCGATTCCGCATTGCCTCTAGTCCTTCCGAAATCTACGAGTTCCAGCTATCGGCCGGTGACAATGAAGGTGCTGGGAGCAAAGGCTTCACCGCTCCTGTGACCTGAATCCCCCGCCGTACGAATCAGATACGGCTTACTGAGGTCGGCACCCTTGAACGCTGGATTGCTACGCCGCACTAGCCTCGGTTCCTTTCTGATCGCAGCTGCCCTCATCTCCCTCACCGGTTGCCAGCTGCTTGGAAATCAACAGAATCCCATAAACGACTCCGTCGTTCTGGCCGATGCCAGCCTGGATTTCGGCAAGGTTGCAGTGGGGAACAGTAAGACGATCCAGAACAAGCTGACCAACTTCAAGACTTCCAGCGTGACCATCGTTTCCATCGCTGGCCTGGATTCGACCTTTCAAATCAGCGGAATTACGCTCCCCCTGGTTCTCAAGCCCGGACAGGAATCTCAGTTCAGCGTCCAGTTCCAGCCTACGGCGGTGGGCAAGTTTTCCAAGACCATTTCATTCGGTGACAATTCGCAATTTGTCGCTTCGATGGATGTCACCGGCGAGGCAGTCGCGCCGGGGCAGCTAGTGCTGAATCCTTCGTCGGTCGCCTTCGGGAATGTCAAGGTCGGATCGAACCAGACCAGCAGTGTAACCCTTTCCAACAGCGGCGCCACCGATGTCACCATCACGCAGGCCACCTTGAGTGGTGCCGCGTTCTCGATCAGCAATCTCGCGTTGCCGCTCACGCTGCACCCTGGCGGAACAGCTTCCCTGAGCGCCACATTTGCACCTACCGGCCTGGGGCACTTCACCGGCAGCGTCTCGTTTTCGACAGACGTGGCGCAGAATCGCGCGCGCAGCAGCCGGGCTAAGGCACAAGCGCAGGCAAACACGGTGGTCTTGACTTTGGACGGCACGGGCATGACAAACGGAACCCTGGCTGCGAATCCAACTAACCTCGCTTTCGGCAACGTGCAGGTTGGGAACTCGAGTAGCAAGTCTGAGACGCTGACCAACACGGGGACCACTTCCGTGACCATTTCACAAGCCAACGTCTCTGGCGCAGGCTTCTCGGTCACCGGACTTACTCTGCCCGCCACTCTCGCCTCCAACCAAAGCGTGAGTTTTACGGTGAATTTCGCTCCCACGGCCGCGGGCGCCGTCAGCGGCAATCTGGCGATTGTCTCGGACGCATCCAACTCCCCGCTCAACATTCCGCTTTCTGGGACTGGCGTCACGCAGGGCCAGATCACGCCTAATCCGGCCAGCCTGAGCTTCGGCAACGTCCAGATCGGAAACTCCAAGACCCTCACCGAAACCCTGACCAACTCGGGCGGCTCCAGTCTTACCATTTCTGCCGCTAGTGTCAGTGGCACGGGATTCACTCTCAGCGGGCTGACCTTGCCTCTGACCCTAACTGCCGGTCAAAGCACGTCGTTCTCGGTGAAGTTTGCCCCGGCCGCTGCGGGTGCTGCCAGTGGGAATGTCACTATCACCTCCAACGGCGCCAATCCCAACCTGAACATTGCAGTTTCTGGAAACGGTGTGACGCCTGGAGCACTGTCTGCCAACCCGGCCAGTCTCTCCTTCGGCAGCGTTCAGGTGGGCAACAACGCGAGCCTGTCTGAAACACTGACCAACACTGGTGGATCGAACGTCACGATCTCGCAGGCCACCGTAACCGGATCAGGTTTTTCGATCACTGGATTGACACTACCCGTCACGCTGGCTGCGAGCCAAAGTGTGACGTTCACCGCTAAGTTTGCGCCCGCGGCAGCAGGCGCCGTCAGCGGCAACCTGGCGATCGTCTCGGACGCAGCCAACTCGCCCCTTAACATTCCGCTTTCAGGTACAGGCCTGGCTCCTGGCTCCCTGACAGCGAATCCGAGCAGCGTCAACTTTGGAAACGTGATCATCGGCAACAGTCAGACCGTCCCGGTGACCGTAACGAACACGGGCGGTGTAAGCGTAACGATCTCGGCCGCTGCCGCAACCGGCACCGGTTTCAGCTTCACCGGTCCGAACCTGCCCGCGACTCTCGGTGCAGGACAGAGCGCCACGTTCAACGCGACCTTCTCTCCGTCGGCTGCCGGCAGCCACAGTGGCACTCTGACAATCACTTCGGACGCGAACAACCCGACGCTTGCAATTCCGCTTTTCGGAGTTGGCGTGACGCAAGGCCAGATCACACCCAATCCTGCGAGCTTGAGCTTCGGGAACGTGGTCGTCGGAAGCTCGAAGACGCTTACTGAAACCCTGACCAACTCGGGCGGTTCGAGCCTCACGATCTCTGCCGCTTCCGCCAGCGGCACCGGCTTCAGCCTGACCGGACTGGCGTTGCCTTTGATTCTCAATGCCGGCCAGAGCACCTCCTTCACCGTGCAGTTTGCCCCCACCGCCGCCGGCGCTGCCAGTGGCAACGTGAGTATCACTTCCAATGGCGCCAACCCCAACCTGGACATTCCACTTTCAGGAACTGGCGTAACCCCGGGGACGCTCGCGGCGAATCCGGCCAGCCTCTCGTTCGGCAGCGTGCAGGTGGGCAGCAGCGCGAGCTTGTCCGAAACCCTGACAAACACCGGCGGATCCACCGTCACGATTTCACAAGCCAACGTCACCGGCGCGGGCTTCTCCGTCACTGGCCTGGCGCTACCAGCGACCGTCGCTCCCAGTCAGAGTGTGACGTTCAGCGTTAAGTTTGCGCCCGTGACCGCCGGGGCTGTCAGCGGCAACCTCGCCATCGTTTCCGACGCATCCAACTCACCCCTCAACATCGCCCTCTCGGCAACTGGCGTTGCCCAGGGTCAGATCACGCCGAATCCCGCGAGCTTGAGCTTCGGGAACGTAGTCGTCGGAAGCTCGAAGACCCTGACCGAGACCCTGACCAACTCCGGAGGATCGAGCCTCACCATCTCCGCCGCTACTGCCAGTGGCAGCGGTTTCAGCTTGAGCGGACTGGTATTGCCTTTGACTCTGAACGCCGGTCAGAGCACTTCTTTCACCGTGCAGTTTGCCCCGGCGGCTGCGGGGGCCGTCAGTGGCAACGTGAGTATCACTTCCAATGGAGCGAATCCCAACCTGAACATTGCGCTTTCCGGAGCAGGCGTAGCACCCGGGACGCTTTCCGCCAATCCGACCAGCCTCTCGTTCGGCAGCGTGCAGGTGGGCAGCAGCGCGAGCTTGTCCGAAACCCTGACAAACACCGGCGGATCCGCAGTGACCATCTCGCAGGCGAACGTCACCGGAGCGGGTTTCTCGATCACCGGACTGACTCTGCCCGCAACTCTCACGGCCGGCCAGAGCGTGACGTTCACGGTAAAGTTTGCGCCTGCGGTCTCCGGTGCAGTGAGCGGCAACCTGGCAATCCTCTCGGATGCGTCCAACTCAACCCTCAACATCGCCCTGTCCGGCACCGGAACAGCTCAGGGCCAGCTGTCGGTTTCTCCAGGGACGCTCGACTTCGGAAACGTCGTCGTCGGTGCCAGCTCTTCCCTCAACGGCAGTCTGAGCGCAACCGGCGCGTCGGTGACCGTCACTTCCGGCAGCAGCAACAGCAGCGAGTTTGTGCTCTCCGGGATCACCTTCCCGAGAACCATCCCCGCCGGGCAGTCGGCTTCCTTCACCGTCACCTTCACCCCGACTGCGAGCGGTGCGGCCAGCGCCAACCTCACGTTCTTGAGCAACGCTTCGAACTCGCCCACGGTCGAGGCCCTCACCGGCAACGGCCAAGCGCCTCCGCCGCACAGTGTGGACCTGTCCTGGAATGCCAGCCCGTCGCCGGGTGTGGTCGGATACAACATCTATCGCGGCACCGTATCGGGCGGCCCGTATTCCAAGGTCAACTCGACGCTGGACGCGAACACGACATACACGGACAACAACGTCACCGCGGGCCAGACCTACTTCTACGTTGCCAAGGCGGTGGATGGAAACGGTCTGGAGAGCGGGCCTTCAAATGAGGCGCAGGCCGTGATCCCGACGCCGTAGAGCACGAATGATCCATTTGGCCTACCGGGCACGATCCCAGATCGCGCAGAAAGCTTCATGAGCAAAATCCGACCCAAAAGCCGGCGAGGCAGGCTTGACCGGGAGAGTTACCTTGCGCTCCAACGGCAGGTCCTTGAGCATGCAGAACTTGCGCGTACATCACCTCACCTATCGGAGCCATTCAGGAGGCGACGTCGAGCACAACCTAATCACACTCTGCGCTGTCTGCCATAGCAGGCAACACGCAGAGCAGAAAACCTAACCCGCTGCCGCTCCAGTTTGCGTCCGGCGATGGCAAAAACAAGGGAATCCGAGTATCGCATCAGCGAGGGTGGAGGCGGTGGCCGGGGCCTTGCTAGGGCCTCCTCCTCTTGAGCTCCTCCTTCATTTCCCGCAGTTGCACGGCAATCACGAACACGAGGAGAACGACCGCGCCCCCCAGCAGACGACTTCCCCTATACACTTGCAGGATCGTGTAGCCGGATGCGTTCGCGATCCTCTCAATCAGAGCGAGCGCCAGCAACACGAACGCGCCCAGAAAGAAGAGGCGGGATACCAACGAAACTAACTTCTCAAGGTTCATAGCTACCCCCGACCTTTGGTGATTGAAGGTGATTGCTCCGATCCCTGTTACTTGCGTGGAATCGTGAGTGTTTTTTCGTAGATCTTTCCCTGGTCAATGTTGACGAAAACGGCGGTGATGGTCTTGTCCGATCTCTGGAACCAGAGCCCGACCCACGCGGGGCTGCTCTGAGTCACGCCAACCAATGTTCCGTAATCGTCTGGGATTGCGTCGGCGAACTTGGCGGGTTCGAAAGCCAAGGGGCCTGCCGCTGGCGGGTTCGCTGATTCAAGCTTCTTGCACGAGACTGTTGCCAAGCACACAGCAACGATGCAGAATGCGCAGACGAGTTTTCTTGTCATTGTGGCTCCTTCCTCTCGCCTTAGAACTCCAAGGCTGGACGGAACCTGAACGCGAGTGGGCTTGCAAAGCTTCCCGGCTGACGATGGCTCGCGCCCTGCCGACCCTAGCCCTGCCGACTCTTACACGAGGTTTTACCCGGGGATTGCGTTGGGAGATTTCCGGGCAGCGGGATTATACACCCACACGCCAATTGCAGCAGTCACTTTCCGTCCTGATAAGCGTTGGTGTTGTTTCGCCGCTTCCCACCCAGCCACATTACCGAGACGCTGGTGAAAACCCTCGAGAATATCCTCAAGGAATCTCTGCCCTGGTCTCCGCTGAAAACCTGCTTTCGCGGCCTTCCTGATCCACCGCCGTCACCACGTAGAAGTACACCCTGCCAATGTTGACCATCCGGTCTTCATACGGCGGACTCTGGACTCGGGTAGCAATTCTTACGAATGGGGCTCCCCCGCTGTCGTGCCGGTACACGTTGTAGCCCACTACCGTGACTCCCTTCTTGGGAGGTGGCGCCTGCCAGGTGAGCGTCACGCTGTGAGGGTCGGCCTCGCGGTGAAACCACAACAAGCCGATGACCATCAGCGTCAACACCCCCAGCAGTAGTAGTTTCGATCGGTTCCCCATAGATTTCTCACTGCAAGACTAGCGCCAGCGCCTAGCGGCTAACGCGGCACTCGAAATTACCGCACAACGGCTTTTCCGATCTGCGCCAAGTAGTCTCGGTCTTGAGTTCCACCAATCAGCTGCAAGTACAACATAATCAGTCGTTTCAAAGCTATTTTGCTTACGCTTGCGGACATCCCCAGGGTACCGCGCCGCTGTTTTAGACGCTTTCGTAGTCGCATTTTCATGCAACGGTTGCAAAAAGTATCATCTTGACAACGTCTTACGAGCGGAGCTTTAATCACATAGTTCTACACGGGCAATCGCCGAAAGCGCGTTCCCGGGGCGAACACTCCCCTCCCAAAGGAATTAAAGGCACGTCGTTTGAAGGGAGCTGTATCGATGAAAAGCTTGAAGCGGAAATGCTTGCTGGCGGCGGTCGTACTGCTCTGTTTGGCGCCTGCGTCTTTTGCTGGTCAACCGAACCGTGACAGGAGATGCGATCCCAGGCGCAGGAATTGCCAGCAGGTGCCAGAGGGCGGCTCTGCTGCGGTCTACCTGCTTGGAGTTGGGATCACATGCTTAGGGGCGATGTTCGTCCGTTCTCGATCTGCCAACCCTAGCCAGTCATAATTTCGGGCATTCAAAAGGAAACGGCCCACCCTGGGAGGAGGTTATCCCATGGGTGTGCCGTTTGTTTTTTTATGATCTGTCCCGGCGCTGCGCCTTGGCAGGATTGCGTCACACCACTTCTCTCACTGAGCCGTCAACAGCAACACTCAATCAGGGTCGCTAGCTGACTTGTTGCCGGGCGTCGAAAAGGTTCTGAGCTTCGGAATTCATAAATGGCGAATCGTAGTTGAGCTGCCACTGGTAGGGTTGTACCGATTGGCGGTCACTGGTCCCTCAACTTGATGGGATCAGCCGTGAGAGTCGCGCTACTTCAACGATACGGCCCTCTCAGCCCCTGCGACCCCGGGGTTTCCGTTCGCTGCAGGACCCAAAGGAGCGCGGCCATCACGGCCAACGAAATCGCGAAGAAGATGATCCCGCCGCGGTGATGGAGGTTGCCATCGAAGAATCCCGGGTCCACGCGAGTTCCGAGCTCAGCAATAGTGAAGATACGAAACCCATTCTTCAACACGGCCAGAGGAACCGCCGCCACGATGAGCAAGACCTTCCGCCACCAGGAGCGAAGAAACAGGTGAGCCAAGAGCATGGTCGTGATCACCAGCATCAAGCTGGAGCGAATGCTGCTGCACTCGCGCGCCACTTCGATGTCCAGGCCAGGGATGGACAGCAGGATTCCGTCTTGAGTTACGGGTACGCCAGTCATCAGGAATAGCACGCGTGCTGCGAAAGCAGACTGTAATTGCAGGAAATGTGTAATCACGTCCAGCAGGGTCTCTGGCATGGGCACTATCCAGAACAGCATGCAGAGAGGAAATAGAAGAGACGCTACCGCCCGAGCCCCGTAACAGAACAGGACGCTGCCGACCCACCATACCACGAGCGCAAACATGCTCAGTGACAACGGAATATCCACTGGTAACGCATCCGCTCCCCACCTCGCAACGCTGACAATCAGTAGGGCCACCAGCAACACAGCCGAACCGGCGCCAAGCTGCGGTCCGAAAGCCGCGCGGAGAGATCTCCGCTCCCGATAGATCAGCGCACCGCTCAGGGGCAGAATCAGCAGGATGTGGGTATATGCCTCGCCACCCAGAGCGAGTCTCCAAGTGCTCGCGACTGGACGCCACCACGGCACGAAAGCCAGGGCCAGCAGCAAGACAAATTTGAGGGTGCGCGACGGCCGTGTCATTTATTCGGGGGTAAGGTCAGGAAAGGTCCGCACTGGTTGCCATGGCTTTATATCTAAGGACCGCTTAAGGCATCTTAAGGCATTATCGATGTTTTCTTGAGCCATATCACCACTCAGGCAAGTGCTCGCGCGTGACAACTGGCAACGCTAGGTCCGCGGGGTCAGGCGGAGCCTGCGCAGGTTCACTATCTGGAACTCCGGAGTCAATCGGGCGGAGACAGCGAACACAATCTGATTACTCTATGCATGACCTGCCACCAAGAAACCGATGGCGCAAGGGAAAGATCCTCAGGTTCGCGGAACGCGCCCACAAACATCTTCGGTGACAGTTACGATAGGATCGAATGTCTATTGACCAGACTCAGACGTATATCTGGAGGTGCTGTCCAAAAGGAGGACCCAATCCTCCCATCCGGGAGGATGGAACTCGGCTTGACGCTGCGTGTCAAATACCCCCGCCAGCGCTGCCTGGCCCGTCCGCGGATCAAACCACAACGCCCTCGCTTGCGGGCCTGCGATTCTCGACAGGTTCACCAGGATGGTTCTCGGGGTAGGAAAGTAGACGATCGCCGTAGTGCCATCAACCGTGCGCGCTGCAGCGAGGTAGTCGTATCCTCCAAGCTCCCCAGAACCCTCAGCCACGAGTTGGGAATCTGGAACCATTTCATACCAGCGCCGAGAGAGAAACAACGCCTTCAGGTGAACCATCGCGTGATTGCCTGGGCTACCGAGCGCCGAGCGCCACCCCGGATCGAACTGCCAGACAAATCGATTCCCTATTATCTGTCCTGCTGCTCCGTTCAACAGCGCCCAGTATGCCTGGCGACGGATCCGCTGGGGTGTAGACCCATGTTCGCCTTCGTAGTAGGACTCAACTAGAATCGTCGGCATGGTGGGCGTGCGGTTATAGTCGCGGAGCAGCTTTTCATAGACGACCGGGCCCGTGTAAGTTGCATTAAAATCCACCCAGGAATCGCTTGAGAATACATCGCGCGTCGAAACGTCTCGCTCCAGGTGGGCAGTGACGAGGTGGCGGCCGTCGGCCTCCCGGATCGCTGCGGCCATCACCCGGACATGCGGCGTTGCGCGGTCGGGCTTGCGATCCCCCGCCAGCAGCCAGACGACATTGTCGAAGTTCTTGTAACGGCTGGCCACATAGCGTGCATACCCGGCGCTCTTCTCCACACCATTCGCAAGCACTTCCTCATACCAGCCCTCGTCGGCTTCCGCGCCCAGGTAACAGGGGGCTAAGATCACAAGTATCCCTTTTTCGCCAGCCTTGCGGATCACCCAATCGGCGTGCTCAAAGTACTTCTCATTCGGGGTTGCGAAATCACCTCGAACGAGAAATGGCTCTTCACCTTCACGATTCTTGGGTCCCTTAAACTTGTGCTCGATCAGATTGACAATGACTGCGTTGAACCCTTTGTCCCGCCGGTCCTCCAGGTAAGCTTCAGCTTCGGGCTTCGTGAGCCCGGAGATCAGAGACCAAGCGGCGTCGCCATGCAGCAGAAAGGGAACACGCTTTTGGTCTACGAAGTACCGCCGGTTGGCGCTTATCTGGAGCGGATAGGAAACGGAGCCAGTAGCTACTTCTGTGGAAAACGCACTCCACTGGTACTCCCTCCCGCGGCAACCGACCAAGATGATCGCCACTAGCGGAACGAGATAGATGGCTCGGCGAATTCGCGAGGCACTGAGGATACGTGTTTTTATTTGAATGTGGCGATGGGATCCCACAAATGAAAGTTGTTCCCGGTCAAAGGTTGAGTTGTTAGACAGGGCGGATATCTCCTTCGTTGCCTTCGGGGCAACCTACAACGCGTGCCGGTGTCACCAGCCTTTGAACCCGAGAAAACAATGCGGAAATCGCTGGAATGGGTACTAATACGATTTCAGCAACGGCCGCATGCTGATATCCGTAACCTCCGCGGTACGCGGAAGGGTGAGCGCGCTGATCACCATGGCGGCAACGTCCTCGGGTTGCATGAGCAGTTCTGGCTGATAGACCTTCTCTTCCTGCTCATAAAGGCGTTGCTGACGCGGGGTGGCAGTGCGGCCTAAATATAGGCTCAATACGCGGATTCCTTCACGATTTACCTCTTCGCGGAGGCTGTCCGCGATTGCCTTAATTGCATGTTGAGTCGCGGCGAATTGTCCGACTTCGGGCCGTTTCGCATTCACAGCCAAGCTCGAGTTGATGAACACGACTTGCCCGTGAGACGCCTTGAGCATCGGCAGCAGCGATTTGGTCAATAAGTAAGGCGCTCGGATGTCTGCCGCGTATTGTTCGTCAAGGTCCTCAATGCGGGCATCGGACATCAGGTTATGCTGGATCACCCCAGCGCTGTGAACCAGGATATCCACGGCGCCGAACTCTTGAGCCAGCACCTGGTGGAGACGAGCGACCCCTTCATCCACGGCCAAGTCGGCCTGAAACGGGAGAGCGCGGGAATGGAGCTGGGCCTGCTCGACGGTCTCGCCGAGTCTCGCGGCGTTCCTTCCTGCCACGCATACGGCAGCACCGTGCTCTGCCAAGGCGACCGCGATAGCGCGCCCGATACCACTGCTGGCGCCGGTCACAACCGCAACTAAGTCCGCCAACAGAGGCGCAGCCGATCTCCGAATGGGTGCAGGCGTTGTATGTGGCTCGCGCTTGGGCACAGCTGCCTCCCTATACGCTCTTTCCCTGTTTCACTGCGGACCGCCTTCTCACCACGATTTCCTTTGCCACCCGCCAGCCCTTTTCTGCGGCGTTCTTTGGATTCAGCACCGCCTCCAGCATTGCCGCCACTATCGTTCTGCCCAAACGAGCCCGGCTAAAGCCGACACCCGCTTCCGTTAGCATCCTCTTGTGATACTTCCAGAATGTCTTGTCGCGGTTGAACAACAGGCTCTTGCTAAGGAACCTGTAGTAGGCGGACAGGAAATGATCGAGACATTTGTCGAGCTCTTCACGAGTTAGATAATCCGGGCCGTGTCTTACAATGGTTTGCAGTATGCCTCCATAGTCTGTATGGAGCTCCGCAGCAGTGTTGCTCAACGACCCCGGCCTCACTCTCGTAAAAGTAAGCACCTGATGCACAAAGCCGAAATCAAGGGTTTTGAGAAGCTCGAAGCATACCTCTGTGTCGGCGTGGAGAGTCGCCTCATTGTAGAAAGGATTCCTACTCCTCACCACGTCGGCCCGATAGAGAACTGCGTTTTCGGAACCGAACACGCGCAGGTCTTCGAGCAGAACCCTACGGCAGAGTTCCCGACCGGACAAGCACGAGCTGGGGTACGGTAGTCCCGTCCACTTGACCTCCCCTCCCGCTAAGGCGTAGGCACTGACGATCGCCACCGACGGATGTTCTTCCGCCACTGCGACCATTCGTTCCACGCACTCGGGAAAAATCCAATCATCTCCAAGAACAATCTTGCAATACTTACTCGTTGGAGAAATCTGTCGCAAGGCCAAATTGAAATTCGATGTTGCCCGCAAGAAATGCTGATTTTCAATTACCCGAATCCGCGGGTCTCTTGCTGCATATCGGCGAGCAATTTCGGCGGAGCCATCGGTGCTGCAGTTGTCGACGATGGTATAGTCCCAATTTTGATACGTCTGGGCGACAACGCTTTGGATACATTCTGCAAGATATTGCGCCTCGTTATACGCGGGAGTAACGATGCTTACCAACGGTTGTGATCCGTTCTTCATTCTTCACTTCTGTCCGTCTTGCACAATATCCGCTGGGCGGTCGTCATTATTCCAAAATCTAATGTCGGTGCGCTAGGCTGAAGCGAGGATCTTCTCTTCGACTGTTGCACGCTGCTGCTTCAGTCCTCGAACGAGTTGAAGGTAGAACTCCTTCTGTCCCATCACGTACAAGAGCATCCCCAGGTAGACGCCGAGCAGCACGGCGACTCCCAGCAGCAGTCGGGGCAAAGGCGACAACAAGTGACCGTAAAAGAACTGCGCGCCTGAGGCAAATGCTGTAGCCACGATGCCGGAGAGCAACGGCCGGCGCACGACCTGATAAATGTCCCGGAGGGAGATTCCGGTTCCATGCACACACCAGGCAATGTGAGGGATAATCCACAAAGTCATCGCTGTGGAGTATGCGAATGCGACACCTCTGGGTCCATACGGCAACCCGATCACGTAGCCTGTAATCACGATCGGTGCCAGAACCAAAGCGATTTTCAGGCTTCGGCCCACCATTCCGAGTGAGAAGAGCAGCCATCCCAAAGGGTTGATCAGGGCAAAGATCAGGATGGTCGGAACCAGCAAGCGAAAAATGACGGCGGCATCGGTCCACTTCGGTCCAAGGAGAACCAGGATCAAATCATTGGCAAAAAGAGCTCCCGCCAGCGTGATGGGCAGGGTCATGCCGGTAACCAGAGAGTATCCCTTCAGGAAGTAGTTCTTGAAGCGATCGGGATGATCCTGAACCCGCGAGAGCGCCGAAAACGCCACTTCGCCAACGGCTGAGTTGAGATTGTCGGTGGGGATCGTAACCAACTGGTACGCCCTCCCGTAGAGTCCGATTGCCTCTGCCCCCCAGAAGCGGCCCAAAAGGACTTTTTCCAGATTGTAGGCAACATAAACGACGAGCCCATTCAACGTAATCGTGCCGCCAAAACGCATCATAGAACGAATACCAACTTGCCTGCGCGGCGACCCTGGGATCCAAGCCGCGGCCAGCCACAGACCGGCGGTAGTCGTGAGCGGGAGAGTGACCGTCATAGCTACGAGAGCCCAATATCCATAACCGGCCTTGGCCATGCCAATCGCCACTGCCGCTCCCACCGTCAGAGAGACAACGTTGATTACCGCTAATGCGGTGAAACGCATCTGGCGTTGAAGGAGAGCCGAGTGTTGAACGCCGGCCGCGTTGAAGAGGAATCCCAACGCCAAAACACTTGTGATCCAGAATAGCCGAGGCTCATGATAGAAATGAACAACCGCCGGCGCGAGCATCAGCGCAGAAACGGAAAGGATCACTCCAACCAGCAGATTAATCCAAAATAGAGTGGAGATCTGTTCTTCAGTAACGTTCGCACGCTGGACTGAAGCGGTCGAAAGCCCGAAATCCCTGAACAGGTTCAAGACTCCGGTGAAAGCGGTAACCATCCCCACCAAGCCGAAGTCTTTCGGCTCCAGGAGTCGAGCCAGCACCATCAGCGAGACCACGCGGAACACAAGGTTCGCCACTTGCGCGCACAATCTCGCGAAACCGCCGCGAATCGTCTTTTCTTTAAGATCTTTCACGATTACTCGATACCACTTACGGGCCTATCAATCCCCCCGCCTCTGATGACAGGACTGTGTGCCGAGGAAGTCGCGCTTACTTCGGGTCTCCCCGATTCATAGCACCAGCTTGCGGCAATAGAAAGCTTCGGCGTAACCGCTGGGTGCATTGCATTCCATTCCGCGCAGCCGCATAAGGGAAAGAAATGTCTCCTCCTGGAACCAGTGCTTGGAGCGCTGGGACTGGAAGGCGTCCATCAGGTAGCGGACTTTTTTTTGGCACACTTCTCGTGAGAGAGGTACGAACCCGCTCGGCCTCCCCATATCCCCATCGTATTTCGGAATTTCGTACTCCAAAATAAAATGGTCCCGAAACGTGTTCCAGGTGAGTTCTGCGAGGAGACGGTGGTCCTGGTGCGCATCCCGGCCGTTGTGAGTAAAGATCAGGTCTGGCGAGATCACCCGTTTAAGTTCTTCAAAAATCGTTTTAACCTCCGCACCTACAAAAGGCATGAACCCGTCCGGGAAGGTCTTCAGCAGGGGCCCCCGCAGTCCGGCGCCGGCGAACAGGGTGGCAGCTTGTTTCGCTTCCGCTTCGCGCTCTCCAATGGCGCTGAGCACGACCCAGTGAAACTCCGAGCCGGGATATTGCTCGGCCAGTTGGAGAATCGTGCCGCCACAGCCAATTTCGATATCGTCGGAATGGGAACCTAGGCAGAGGATCTTTAACGCCCCGTGGCTTTTCCCATCGAAAATCAGGCGGATCATATATGGTGAGTCGCTCTCATCCTTAGTGTTTTTAGTTGTACGTTCGGTACACCGGCTTCACCGGACGTCCCTCAAGATAGCGGTCAGTTCCCTCTTCGAGAGCCTTGCGATAGACGACGTGGGCAGCGTGTACGGCGTCTGCCGTCCTCTCAATGTCTGCGTCGCTGTGCGAAAAACTCACGACAAACGATGGTGCGATCACTCCCCGCCGGATCAACTCCTGCATAAACAGCGTGCGAAAGGCCTGCGACCGGTTGTGATCCTGGTCGCGGGTTCCAAATACCAGGTTACATGGCCGTCCCATGAGCTCGAAGAAACCCTCCAGCCGGTTCTCCACGATCGACTGGTTTATGAGCCCGCGTAGCCGCTCGCCCTGTTTCCAGAGAAACTGGACAACATTCTGGTCTCGGAAGATACGCATGGTTTCGAGGGATGCCGCCAAAGCATGAGTCTCGGCACCGTGGGTGGTCGAGAGCAAGAAAACGCGTGGCCGGTTGTGATCGAAGCCACCCAGCCGCATGATCTCACGTTTGCCAGCCAGCGCTGCGATCGCGAAACCATTTCCCATCGCCTTGCCAAAGGTCGATAGATGCGGGACGACGCCGTGGAAAGCCTGGGCTCCGCCCAGATGCCAGCGGAAACCGGTAATCATCTCATCGAAAATGAGGACAGCGCCTCGCTCTTCACAGAGTTCCTTGACTTGATTCAGATAGCCCGCGGCGGGAGGAGTAGAAGCTTCTGGCTCCATGACGACGCACGCAATCTGGTCACGGTAGCGTTCGAACAGTTCCCGCAAGCTCTCAAGATCGTTGTAGCGAAACTTCAGCGTCATTTCGGTGATCGCCGGGGGGATGCCGGCGTTGAGCTCCGTGGTGCCGATAAACCAATCATCGGTGGAGAAAAACGGGTGGTCTCCGCAAATGGCAATCAAGTTCCTGCCGGTGTACGCCCTAGCCAATTTGACCGCCGCCGTTGTTACATCGGAACCGTTCTTGGCGAACTTGACCATGTCCGCTCCATCGATAACTTCCAGCAGCGCCTCCGCCAGATCCACCTCGATCGTGGCAGGCCGCGTAAAGTTGATTCCGAGTTGCATCTGCCGGTAAGCAGCTTCTACAACCGGTTCAAACGAGTGTCCAAGCGTGACGGACCGTAAACCCATCCCATATTCAATGAACTCGTTCCCGTCCAAGTCCCACACATGGCAGCCTTTTCCACGGGCGATGAATGCCGGGGCTTGCTCCGGATACTGGTCGTCACCCTTCGCATACGTGTGGGCGCCGCCCGGTATGAGTCGGTGTGCCTTTGGCTGAAGAGAACGGGACTTGGAGAAGTCCATCAGACCAGAGGTTGCACGTTCCGGACTAACCATTTCATTCTTCACGTTTGCCATGTTCGGATCTCTCCTTCTCAACGATCAGGCCCAATCGCCATTGTTCGAGCGCGGAGCGCCTCTGCCGAGCCGTCAACTCAGGCGCCCTCCGATACCACGCCCAAGGGGTTCGCGTCCGAGGTGCCGCGATGGTTCCAGACCTTCCACGGCGCCTCCCCCTCGTTCAGTTCGTCAAGGCGTTGCTTGTCCTTGAACGTGTCCATACATTGCCAAAAGCCAGTGCACTTGTATGTCAACAGGGCCTGCTTCTCGATTAGTCGTTGAAACGGTTCCCGTATGAGCTCTTCACCCGGCTGAAGGTAACGGAAAATCTCGTTCCGCAAGACGAAAAAGCCCCCGTTGATCCAGATGTCAGTGCGGCTTAACGGACAAACGTCTCGGACCATCCCCCCCGGCCCGACGTTAACAAGATCAAAACTCGCCGTGGGTTGCACGAGCAACAGAGAAGCAACCGCGTTACTCCGCCGGAATCTCTCGACCATGTCCGAAAGCAAAACATCGCTCAGACCGTCGCCATAGTTGGCGAGAAACATTTCTTCTGTCTTCAGGTAGGGCTCCACCGCTTTGAGCCGCTCGCCGACGTTCGAGGTTGCGCCAGTCTCAACGAAGGTGATCGTCCAATCATCAATGTCGCGATTCAAGTACTGGATCTGCTTGCCCCCGTTCGACCAGACAAAATCGTTCGAAACAGATTCGTCGTAGTGCAGGAAGTAGTCCTTGATGGAGTTGCCCTTGTAGCCGAGGCAGAGGATGAAGTCCTTGTGCCCGAAGTGGGCGTAGTACTTCATCAAATGCCAGAGGATGGGACGATTGCCGATCTGCACCATGGGCTTGGGAACGTCGTCCGCATACCCCTTGAGGCGCATTCCCGCGCCGCCACAAAAGAGAACCACTTTCATGGTCGACCTCCGCGATTCCGTTTCAAACGACTGCTACCTTCGGAATGGGCACCACAAACCTTCCACCCCACTCGCGAATAAACTGCAATTGTTCGATGATTTCGTCCCTGAGATTCCACGGCAGTATCACCACAAAATCTGGCCGCGTCTCGCGGATGCGGTCGGGATGATAAATCGGGATACGGCTGCCGGGCAGAAATCGTCCTTGCTTGTACGGGCTGCGATCCACCGTGTATTCGATCAGATCCTTCCCGATTCCGCAGTAATGCAGCAGCGTCGCGCTCTTGCCCGGCGCCCCGTACCCGGCGACCTTCTTGCCTTGTTGCGCCGCTTTCAAAAGGAAATCGACCAGAGCAAACTTGGTCTCCTTCACCTGCCGCGCGAAGCTTTCGTAGCCGTCGATGGTGTCGAGTCTGGCCCTGCCCTCGTCAGCCAGCACCTTGCGCACACTTGGTTCGACAGGGTGGGTCTTGCTCTCAGCTCGGCAAGCGTAAACACGGAGCGATCCACCATGAGACTTCAATTCTTCCACGTCGAAGGCTCGCAGCCCGTGCGCTTCCATGATCTTGATCGCGCTGAGTAGCGAGAAATACGAGAAGTGCTCGTGGTAAATCGTGTCGAACTCGTTAAGCTGGATCAGTTGCAGCAGGTGGGGAAATTCGAGCGTCAGCACCCCTTCGGGCTTGAGCATGATCTGGAGCCCTTCGACGAAGTCGTTCAGGTCCGGAACCTGGGCCAGAACATTGTTCCCGAGTACGAGGTCGGCGTAGCGGCCTTCGGCGGCCAGTTCGATGGCCAATTGCGTTCCGAAGAAGCGCACCAGCGTGGGGACGCCCTTTTCGACAGCCACTTTGGCAACGTTTGCAGCCGGCTCAATCCCCAGCACGGGCACGTCACGCTTAACGAAATACTGCAGCAGGTAACCGTCGTTGCTGGCCACTTCCACGACGAAACTCTGCGTGCCCAAGCCGAACCGCGCTTTCATGGCCTCGCAATATTTGTCGCAATGCTTGAGCCATGAATCCGAAAAAGAAGAAAAATAGGCGTAATCGCTGAAGATCTGTTCCGGGCTCTCGTACTCTTCCAGTTGCACGAGCCAGCACTTCTCGCACACGTAGACGTGCAGCGGATAATAGGTTTCCCCGCGGTTGAGGTCGGCAATCGAGGGATAGGTCTCGCACAGCGGAGACAATCCCAAATCGACGAAGGTCCGCCGCAGATGGGTGCTGCAGAAGCGGCAGGTCATGGCTGCTGACGATGATTGAGTTTCAAGAGAAGGCATTGTTGTAGTCATGAGTCTCTTTCAGGATCGCCGGCTCAAGCAAGCACCGCAGTCTCGGTACGCTGATGGCTCCAACGCAATGAGCCATCCAAACGTCCGGCTGCCTGCAGGCGCTGAATCTGGCTGATTCGCACGTACCGCCCACGCTCCATATCTTCGGCCGTGAGCCCCACAGCACGATATGCATCATAGAGTTCCTGCGCGCCCTTGCGGGCGGTCCACTCGGGACGGAAGTTCGGCAGTACGCGCTTGATCTTGTCGCAGGTCACGCGATAACAACGCTTGTCCGGTCCGCCGCCGGGAGCGTACTCCACGCTGCATCCGGGTACGGTTTCAGCGACGATGTCCGCCAGTTCGCGGATCCGGTAATTTTCGTCGGTACGGCCGACATTGAAAGTCTCGTTGTGAATCAGCCCGCGCGGCGCTTCAAGAACTGCCGCAACGGCACCGATTATGTCGCGGATATGCGTGATGGGACGCCAGGGCGTACCGTCGCTCTTGATAAGAATGCGGCCGGTCGTATAGGCCGACGCCACCAGGTCGTTCAGAACAATGTCCAGCCGCAAACGCGGAGACGCGCCATAGGCAGTGGCATTTCTCATGAACGTGGGGATAAAGTCTGTGTCCGCCAGTGGCCTGATGTCGCGCTCGACAAGAACCTTCGACTCACCGTATGGAGTCACCGGGTTCAGCGACGCATTCTCATCCAGGAAGCCATCGCCTGCCGCACCGTAGGTGCTGCACGAAGAGGAGAAGACGAAACGTTTGACTCCTGCTTCTTTTGCGAGTTTCGCCAGTTTTACTGACGCGAGATGGTTAATGTCGTACGTGAGCTGCGAGTCGAGATTGCCTAGCGGATCATTCGACAGAGCAGCCAGATGTACGACTGCATCGAAACCCTCCAGGTCTGCGCGGGTGAGATCGCGGAGATCTTTGCGAACTTCAGGAATTGCTACGAGCTCGTCGCCGAAGTCGCACCCGGCAAAAAGGTCAGTGTCGAGGCCGGTGACCTCATGACCAGCCAAACGAAGAATCGGCCCTGCCACCGCGCCGATATAACCCTTGTGACCAGTCAGCAAAACTTTCATGTGACCCCTGTCTTGGAGGAACTTGATGTTCGTGCTCCCGAAGACACTCCGGTCTGAGTCAAGGAAGCATCTCTTCGCTCAACAATGGTTCCGCAGAGAAACCTAGTAGTCGCAACAAACAAAACGACTTACGTAATACAGAAGAAGTTCATCGTTGAGCAAAGAGGATTGCGATCACCAACCATCCTCACACCGATCTTGCATCGTCGCAATGGCCCAGCCGTTACGCAGTGGTGGTAACCGATCACAGGTTACCTTGACTCTTTGTCCCCACGAACTTGCCTGTGGCCGCGCGCGCAGTCCTTTGACCAGCGGTCTCCAAGGTGAGAACTGCTGTCCGGGGCTGCCTCCGAGAGCCTCTCGTCGGCAACCGCGGACAGCAGGCCACTCTGACACAGCAGATCGGCCGCATTGTTGATCGTCGCGAACGGCAACCCAGCACGCTCCGCAATATCCAGCAGCGTGTGTTCTCCGTCCGAAAAGTTGAGCACCCACAATCGCGCATTGATCTCCGTCCCGATCGACTCGCCGCCCCTCGAGGGGTACAGGTTGCGCTTCCCCAGTTGGGGCTCGCCGTATGGGCTTAGATTGCGATATCGCCGGTTGTTCTCGAGCACGTCGACAATACCGGCACAGACCCGGAGCGATTTCGCCAGTTGCATGGGCTGGATGAAATCGAGATTGTCGGCGGAAGTGTGGTACTCCGGGAAAGTTCCCCAAACGCTTCGCATCAGGCAGCCAACGGCCAGGTTGAAGCCGGGTGAGCAATACTGCCGTTCGTCATAACCGTAGGGGGAGAAGTCGAGAATTTCGGACGGTTCGCCGCAGTGCCTCAAAACGTGGGTTGCCGCCCGGTCGATTTCACTATCTCCGCGGCGGCTCTTCTTGTAGTGGAAGCCACCTTTGTCGCCAATCCCGGTCAAGACCAGCCCGTGTCGGATACGCCCCACGTTCTCGCCATTTCGCGCTAGCCAGGTAATAGCGCCGATCGTTCCTGGGATGAAAACGAATCGGTAGGAATAACGAAGGTCCTGCTGGGATAGCAACTCCGCCAGGAAAGTCGCGACCGCAAGCCCCGATAGATTGTCATTTGCCAGCGACGGATGGCAAGCATGACACGAAATCAGCACTTCGTCGCTCGCGCCGCCCGGCAGATAGCACTCGCCGTAGCTCAGGTGTCCATCTTCGAGCGTAGAGTCGATGCAGACTTCGTAGTCGCGGTCTTCCAGGCCGAGCAGTTGCCCATGAGACAAACAGAATCCCCAGTTCGGCTGGTAGTAAGAAGTACAGTACGGGATCCACTCCGGATGATCGGGCAGACTGAAGAGATGCGGCTTGAGTTCGCGCAGCGGCATCGTTTCGTGTACAGGCGTACTGTAGTTCAAAACGTGCAGGTTGTTCTGCTGAAAATCCACGACACGCTCCCCACCCGGAATCCGAATGTAGGCGTCGCGGATATTCCACTCTTTCGGGACTGTCCAATCGAAGACTGCGGTTCCGCTCGCGACTTCGAAGGTTTGGAGTGGAATCCGTTCTTGGATCGTCTTCAACGTCTGCCGAATCCCGTTCCCCGTGATGCTCCGGCAAATCGGGAATATATTCGCGGCAAAACTGTGCAACTCCCGCCCGATGGAGGCTAGGTCTCTCTGGTCGAGTTTTTTCAGCAGGTTCATTCTTGGGCAATACGCTTCCAGGGAAGTTCGATTCCCGGCGGGGAATAACGCTGATCTTGCCTGGCCAGAAAAATGAAGAGCTGGATCATCGAACAGCTTTCCGCGGGCCGATGGCAGTCGCATGATCCCAACTCGCGTCGCCTGCCATCTGTTGCTGCCGAGTCGCAAGATAATCAGCGATCAACTCGGCGATGCGCCGATCACCCCGCGCATTGGGGTGAATCAAGTCTACAAAACTAGTGGAATCAAACTTTCCCGTTCCGTCAATGTAGGGGATTCCTTTCTGTTGCAGGTAGCTAAGCAATACTTCGCGCGATCGGGAAATACGAGCGATATTTTTCGCCGCGTCCTCCTTCGAGGCGTAGTCCTGAATCAATAACTGGTTGATCGGAGTCACGAAGATAACCAGCTTGTTGCCGCTGCTCTTCAACGCAGCGTCCATCTCCTGAATCCAATCCAATCCCCTAAGAGCCTCGGAATCCACCTGTTCCTTTTCAAAGCTCTCAAATCGCTTCCGTGCCAGGTCGCCATCCCGAAACCAAACCCGGTCCCTTCGCGGCTCGACGCCATACCACTTTCTCGCCGGGAATACACAGTTCAACATGACGTCGGGATTGAGAATCAACAATGGCCTTCTCAGGGCCACCACTCCCTCGGTAAACACACTATCACCCACGAGCCGCCCAAACTCGCCTGGATAGTTGCCCTCCGCCAGCTCGGGATGTTTGTACAGGAGAAAACGAGTCGGCACGATGTCCAGAACCACGGTTTTGTTTCTGGTGCCGTTTTTTGAAAGCAACCTGGTCGCGTTCAAGAAATCCGCCGCGTCGGCGCCATTCAGCGATCCGTTGAACACTTGTTTCCCGCTCATGCCTTGCAGTACGTTGGCCAACGCGTCCGCCGGAGAATCGACATAGGCAGAAATGAACGCTGAGTCTCCGAGCAAGACCACGTCGACCCGGTCGGTGCGAGAATCCCATAGCAGCCGTTCATGCGGATCCTGGCGAGCGCGCCAGTCGATCGTCCGATCAAACACCGCGCTGGCCAAGGCCGCCGCCAGGTAAAAAAGCCCGGCAAACAAGATTGCCTTCTGAAGAACTTTCTTGGTGTCTGGTTGCATTTCAGAACTGGAAGTATACGAATCCGACATCGTCGTAGATGGACAAATAGCACAGCGCAACAAGGAACGTACAGTACAGTGGCCAGCGTATCCACGCAGGCTGATGGTCGATCCGAATTCTTTTCTTCAGAACGTTCCCCAGCACCATGATCATCACCGACACGGTAAGCAAAACGAAGCTGCGCAGCCCTTTTTCCATAAGAATCGGGTCCCACAGATATTTCAGCTGTGTGAGGTGACCCAGGTGGCTCGCCACGGCGACGAGGTAGCTGCCGACTCCGGAAAACAAGTGCGTAGCGACGTAGAAACCGTCGTTCAGCGAGCCCGCCCGGAAGAAAATCCAGGCGAACGACACTAAGTTAAACGTGACCAGGACCTGTACCAACCGGCGCAGGGGATGATTGTGGAGCCCTATTTTCTCCCACATCCGGGTTTGCCATGGCTTCCAGAAAACGGAAGCGGACAAGAACAGTCCGTGCAGCAATCCCCAAACCACAAAGTTCCATGACACTCCATGCCAGAGGCCCGAAAAGAGAAACGTCACCAGAAGCGCACCAGCCACTCCGACATTCTTCCAGTTCCGCCACTCCATTTGCAATGGCTTGAAGATGTAGTCGAGGATCCACCGCGAAAAGGAAATGTGCCAGCGCCGCCAGAAGTCTGCAATCGAGGTGGCGAGATAGGGAGCATTGAAGTTTTGTGTCAGCCGAATATTGAACATCCGGGCCACACCCAGTGCCATATCCGTGTAACCGGAAAAATCGGCGAGAATCTGAATCGCGTACAGGTATGTCGCCAGCATCAGAGTGATGCCGCCGTATCCATGCACGTCCCTATAAACGGCAGTGACGTAGATCGCGAGGCGATTGGCAACCGCTACCTTCTTGAATAGGCCCCAGGCAAACAAGAGCATGCCGCTGCGCACATTGTCATAGTTGCAGCGATAAGGGCTCTTTAGCTGCGGCAGCAGGTCGCCACCTCTTTCGATGGGGCCCTGCAGCATTTTTGGGAAAAAACCTAGATAGAGCGCAAACCGGCCGAAGTGGCGTTCCGGCTCGAGAGTTTCGAGGTAGATGTCTGCCAGATAAGACACTGCCTGAAGCGTGTAGTACGACACGCCGAGGGTGACGAATAAGTCGCTCCATCTGGCCTCGGCCACGGGCGCGGGAGTCCACATCTCGACGATGACCCGCAAATACTTGATGCTGCAAAGAACCCCAAAGTTGGCAGCGATGCCGCCCCAAAGAATCCGCCTCTTCCTCGGTTCATCTCCTTGCCTGGCGATGGCAAGCCCGCAGTAGTACGACACAACCACAACGAGCGCCCAGGCCACCACCAGCAATGGAGCTTTAAGAGCGGCATAGAAGGACACGCTGGCCAACAGCAGCACGAGCCATCGCCGATTGTCCGGGATAAATTGGTACAGCAACCAGACAGCCGGGAACAAAAGCATGTACGGCAGGGAATCAAAGAGCAATGCCACGAACTCCTAGGATGTAATTTGGATTACGTGCTTCGGCGGTTGAGCGCTGGTGATTTTAACTCCGATGTTCCAGTTTTGAATCCAGCAGACGCTGCAGGTCTCCAACATTCTTGAGCTTCAACACTTCCAGGTTCTTGAAGCGCACGCCGAATTTCTTCTCCACGGCGAGAATAACATTGACATGGCTCAAGGAATCCCAGCCCGGAACCTGTGCCGCCGTTGTCTCGTCCGCGAACTCCCAGTCGTCCAGCTTGAGAGCTTCCAAGACAGCCTGCTTCAACTCATTCGAGATCATGCATTCCTCAATTCCAAATCCTCGCGGGCAGCCAATATTCTCTCCTTATTTGCTTTCCGACTCGGCTTGCCGGCAGAGCTCTTGATCAGCCATCGTGGCGGGACCAGATATACTTTTCCAATTGTCACATCGATCGCCATTCCCGCCTTGACGATTGCGAGGCGCAGAGTTTTTTGTCCAGATTCGTCAGCGACGGCTGTTTCCGCAACCACCGATACCTGCTCGCTTCCCAGGCTCTCGCTTTCTTCGCCGAAGGCTACCACTCTGCCGGGAATAACTCCTGCCACTTTTCCGACAACACCTTCGACGTCCTCCGGATAGATGTTGTTGCCAGCGACGATGATGATGTCTTTTTTCCGGCCAATGACGAAATACTCGCCGTCGCTCTTGAAACCATAGTCGCCGCTGTAGTACCAGCCGTCGCGCATGACTTCCGCTGTTTTTTCCGGATAGTTCCTGTAGCCGTCGAACAACGAGACCGAGGCAATCGCGATTTCGCCCACCGTTCCATCCGGAACCTCGTTGAGGTTCTCGTCAACGATGCGCACCGCACAGCCGTCAATCGGCCTGCCCGAGGAAACGCAGATTCTGGCTTGGCCCCCATGGGCCACAGGCTTGATGTTTCCTTTTGACAGCTCTGATCTGTCAACGGCCAACAAGGACGGTTCTGCGTTGGGGAGTGTCTGTGTGGCGGCGAAGGTGGTTTCCGCCATGGCGTAGCAGCAAGAAAGAACGGGGGACCTCAAACCGTAGTGTCGGAAACGTTCCACGAACCGTCGATGGCTTTCATCTCTGACCGGCTCGCTGCAATTGATGAGTAGCCGCCAGCTCTCGAGATTCAATCCACTGAGCTCTTCGTCAGTGATTTTGTCGGCCATCATGTTGTATGCAAAGTTCGGCAGCCACGATATCGTGCCGCGCTCCTTTGCGACCGCCTCCAGCAAAAGAGACGGCACCAGCACCCACTCGAAGGGATCAATTTGAACCGTGGGAATTCCGAAGATGAGGGGGAGGTGGAAAGCGGCAATCAGGCCCATATCATGGTATAGGGGCAACCAGCTCACGACCTTATCGCTTTCCGTCAGAGCGATCGCCGCAGAGTAACGGTTGACGTGTTCCAACACCGCGCGATGCGAGAGCAACACAGGCTTTTGCAGGCCGGTCGTGCCCGAGGAATGCTGCAGCAGGAAGGGATCGGAGTCGGAAGCGGTGCATTCAATGGCTTCCATCTTTTTCGGGGAATCACTTCCGCGCTCCTCCCCCCATTCGAGCGGGAAATGCAGACCTTTGATCGTGCTCTGAGTCCCGGCCACAAGCGGTTGGATCGTCGCCTCCAGGTCTCTCTCGGTGAAGATCCAATCCAAGCCGGAGCGTTGCGACATGCCCTCAATTCCCTGTCGGAACTTGTCGGGATGAAGCCGGGGATTCGGATACGCCAATATCGCTGGGATGGCGCCGACGCAACTGATGGCCAGGTAAAGCGGATAGAGGTGCTTGTTGTGACGCAAAATGATGGCGCAGACTTCGCCCTTCTGAATCCCGCGTTCGATCAGGTGAGCGGTGGTGTCTTTCGCGGCGCTCAGCAAGCTCGAGAAAGTCCAGCGGAAGGGTTCTTCCCCGGCTATCCAATGGATGACAGCATCCCGATCGGGGTGCGCCGATGCGTTTTCACACCACCGGTTCCAAACGGTTTCGTTTTTATCACGCAGATCTTTGATCATCAAGAGTCGATTGCTCTTAACCAAGGTTGACGATAGCGGCGATCACGGGTTCTTGTCAGGTCGCTCTGGTCGGGTTCTTTCGGCAGGCTCATTCTGCAGCTACGAAGTTCGGATAGGTGCGATCTCGCTCGGAAATGACTTCGATCCGCTCTGGCCAGACGACCTGAAAAGCCGGATCGTCGAACCGCACTCCACGAGCCGAATCGGGGTGATAGAACTCCGACATTTGGTAGAACACCTCAGCGTTGTCGGTGAGCGTCAGAAAGCCGTGAGCGCAACCGTCGGGAATGTAGAGCATGTGGCGATTCTCCGCGCTCAGAACGGCCGCGAACCATTGTTTGAACGTCGCAGACTGTGGGCGCAGGTCCACCGCGACATCGTAGATCGCCCCTTGCGTGCAGCGCACCAATTTCGCCTCTTGGTGGGGCTGATCCTGATAGTGGATTCCGCGCAAAGTCCCCTTCCTGACGTTGAATGAAACATTGCACTGCACGAGCTTGGGGTTCAGTCCATGACTGGCAAATTCCTGTTCGCACCAGGAACGCGCAAAGAACCCACGTTCGTCACTCCGGGGATCGAGACGAACTTCGAAAACCCCCGCCAGTTTGGTTTCATGAAAGATCATCTTGGAACGAGTGCTCTCGGCGCCGCATTGCTCGAGTTCGTTGCTTGCGGCCAGATCAAGCATAAATGATGGTGTCACGATGCCGAAGGTGTCTCGCCAAACTCGTACCGTAGCTGACCCCCTACGGTTTTCGCAAACGCCAGCACGGCGCGCTCCGCACCTTCACCCTCGATCCGGAAGGACTTCCCGTCCTCTACAACGGACATCTTGCTGCGGGCCCGCCACCAACGATCGATTTCGGACGGAAGAGCGAACCAGACATTCTCTCTCTCGCGCACCTCCCGCAAGTACCCCAGTAAGTCTCTATATACACGGTTAGGCTCCCGCTCTCTAACGTAGTCGGGATGAACGATGAAACTCACCATGCCATTCTTGCTCAAGATCAGGTCCATCTGCGTTTTCCACAGATCAATGGAATGCTCATTCAGCAAGTGGAAGAGCGTGTAATCCTGAACAGTGGTCACGGGAAGTTCGAGAATGTCCCCGATAAAGTACGGCATGACGGTGCAGCAGCCACCACGCTGCGGGTCAAGGTGCGCCACGTTGGGAAACGACATGTCGAAAGAAAAATCAAGCGCGTCAAACCATTCCGGCTTGCGATAAAGCACACCGGCCCGGAATCCCCGCGCACCATATTCGCGCCCATATCGGTTGATGGCTTTGGCGCGACGGAGAAATTTTTTCTTGCTGTCGAACAAGCGCCCGTCATGGTTCAGGTCCTGGACGCCGATTTCAAATCCTCGGCGGCGAATGGAGTCCAGGAGCTTGGCCGGAACCGCATATCGTTTCTCAGGAACGACCTGAAATGACGCTTTGACCCCAAAAACATCATCCAGGTCCATCAGTTCGCTGCAGAAATCCCTTCCAACTTCAGTTTCCACGTCGTGTGTCATGGTCAAGCAGCCGCGGGCGCCCTTGGGCCAGAACCACACGAATGGAACACGATCTTTGCCCTTGGCTTG
>ORMF010360981.1_pt1 | contig 52357 bp, 44 predicted proteins | sample 1779871 | NCBI WGS metagenome assembly ORMF01 (sample SAMEA104232316, study PRJEB22302) | groundwater metagenome | biome: forest; feature: aquifer; material: groundwater | place: USA | collected 2011-08-07 | depth 5.4 m | reverse complement strand
TGCGCTCGCCTTCACGCTCGGGTGCGCGATTCTGTTTCCCGCTTGCAACCGCGGCCGGGGACGCGTGCTCGAGATTGCGTACGTCTCAACTCCGCAGGTCAACCTGCGTGACCGCGTGGCCGCCGTGTACAACAAAGTCGGACTAGTGAAGAATGGCGACCGCGTGGAAGTGCTTGATCGCGACCGCCGCTTCGTGAAAGTCCGCAGCGCCCGCGGCGCGGAAGGCTGGATGGAACAGCGCTTCCTGGTCAACCAGCAAGTTTACAACCAGCTGCAAAAGCTTACGCAGGAGAGCCAGAACGATCCCGTGCAGGGGCAGGGCACGGCACGCAACGACACCAACTTGCACGTCGAGGCCGGGCGCGACGCCGAGCACCTATACCAGATTGCGACGGGAGAAAAGGTTCTGCTCCTGAGGCGGAGCACTGCCGAAAAGCCCGGCCCGGCTGCGACTCCGGTGCGTGCCAGCGCTAAGCCGGACGAAAAGAAAGAGTCCAGGCCGCTCCTTGAAGACTGGTGGCTGGTGCGTGACACGCACGGCCGCGTGGGCTGGGTGCTGGCGCGCATGGTGGATCTCGACGTGCCACTGGAGGTCGCGCAGTACGCCGAAGGGCAGCGCATCGTTGCTTACTTCGTGCTCGACGAAGTTCGCGACGGAGAAAAGAAAGTTCCGCAATATCTGACCGTCCTCACCGAGCCCAAAGACGGGCTGCCCTTCGACTTCAATCAAATTCGCGTGTTCACCTGGAACGTGAAGCGTCACCGATACGAGACGGCTTACCGTGAGCGCCTGAGAGGCAGCTTGCCCGTGACCGTGGCGCAGGAGAGCTTCGAGAAAGAAGGGACGTTGCCCACTTTCGTGATTCGAGTACAAGACGACAGCGGCAATGTGAGGGAGCGCAAGTACAAGCTCAACACGCCGATGGTGCGAAGGGTGTTGGCGCCGGGGGAAGAGCCGTTGAAAAAACGTCGTTAGTCGTCAGTCGCTATTCGCTATTCGCTATTCGCTATTCGCTATTCGCTATTCGCTAAGAACATTCTTAGATGCGGAAACCCAAGATGCCGGTCCTATCTTGAACAGCGATCGACCAACGACGACTTTCGCGAACAGCGAACGACGACCAGCCAACGACCGTCACGAATAGAAATCCGCAATAGTCTCTACTACCAGGCGAATCTCGGTTTCGGTGAGTTCCGGGAACATGGGCAACGCCAGAACTTCCTGCGCGGCTTGCTCGGAGACGGGCAGGTCTCCCGCTTTCAGTCCCACATAGGAAAAGACCGGCTGCAAGTGCAGCGGCAAGGGATAGTAAATCTCGGTGCCGATTTTTCGGTCGGCCAGGAATTGGCGCAGCTCATCGCGGCGCTGGGCACGAATGACGTACTGATGAAAAACGTGCTTTGCCTGCGGGCTTCGCGCCAGCAACCGTACCGGAATGTAGCCAGGGCCAGAGGTCAAAGCGGCTTCGGCGAACAGGCGGTCATAGGTTGCGGCATGCTGGCGGCGCTTTTCGTTCCAGTCCGCGAGATGGGCCAGCTTTACGCGCAGCACCGCTGCCTGGATCGCATCCAGGCGTCCGTTCCATCCGAACTCGTCGTGGTAGTAGCGGCGCGGGCTGCCGTGGTTGCGCAGACGGCGCATGTGCTCGGCCATTTCGGGGCGCGTGGTGGTGACGATGCCTGCATCCCCGTAGGCGCTCAGGTTTTTGGTGGGATAGAAACTGAAGGCTGCGGCCACGCCGAGCGATCCTGCCGCTCGGCCGGCCCACTCGGCCCCGATCGCCTGTGCGGCGTCCTCAACAATCGACACTTCAAATTCCTGTGCGAGGCGGGCGAAAGCATCCATGTCGGCGCACTGCCCGTAGAGATGAACGGGCAGAATCGCGCGAACGGTCTTGTTCCGAAGGCCCTGCAACCGATGTTCGACTCGAGCCGGATCGAGATTGAGTGTCGCGGCATCGACGTCTGCGAATATAGGCGTAGCTCCCGCCCGCACAATCGAACTGGCGGAGGCGAAGAAGCTGAACGCCGTCGTGATGACCGAATCTCCCGGCTTCACTCCGGCGGCGACCAGAGCCAGCCACAGCGCTTCGGTCCCAGAGGCGCAGCCGACCGCCGCCGCGGCTCCACTCAGAGTCGCGATCTCGCGCTCGAGCGCGTCGACCTCGGGGCCGAGAATGAAAATTTGCGAATCGCACACGCGCGCGATGGCCGCCAGCACCTCCTTGCGGATACCCTCGTACTGGCGGCGCAGATCGAGGAGTGGGACCGATCCCGGTGCTACGGCTGGCGTCTGTGGAAAGCTGGATGTCACTTTGCCTGATTCTAGCAGGCGGCTCTAGCGCGCCTGATGGTGGAGCTGCACCTTCGGCAGCTTCGGAGGGGACTGGCCACTGGGCGGGCGGAGGGAACTCGATTTGCGGCAGGCATCTGCCAGGTACATGCGCCATGGCTTCAGGCCAGTGCGCAAGCTTTCCAAGTCCAGCGCCGGAAAGGATTCTTCCGCACCATTGAGATTGCGGAGGGCGCGCTCCAACACGGACCGGGCCCCGACCAGATTGCCGGTGGACTGGTGATGAAACGCCACCGCCAGCTGCACCAATCCCTGGAGGTGGCGCCGGAGGTGGCTGTGGCGGGGAGCCTCGCGCCACACGTCTTCGAGGGCCTCATGGGCGTCGAAGAAGCGGCCGGAGTTAAAGAGAGCAAGGCCGGGTTGGCAGGGGTATTCGTCCATCGTTTCAGAGTATAGTGACCGGACTTAGCTGGAGTGGCCATAGTAGTTGTGCTTTACTGTTATTGTCGGCAGGCTAGGTCGGAGTTCAAGCAGCAACAGAATGTTCAAACCTATACACAACAAACCAATTTTGGTTAAATACTGGAAGTCTCAGGAGCGGTCCATGCGCGCCAAACTAGTGCTGTCCTTCATAATATTGGGTTATGTTCTGACATCGTTGATCTGCTGGTCAGAAGCTGTCTCTGATAGTCCGTTCCTGGTGCGTATAGAGCGCCAGACGCGCGAAGAGAACGTTTGCATGCTGGTGCAACAGAACGGGCATTACCATCTTGAACGCATCATCACTGGCCGTCCGCGCGTATTTGAAGGAACGCTTGATTCTTCCGCAGTGAATGAACTCGAGCCCTTGCTGAATTCTGATCAGCTCAGCAATCTCAAGCAGGCGCAGATCGAAACCAGCCTGGCTAGCGAAGATATGGACCAGGTTCTGGTCGCCATTACACGCCCCTACGGCTGGCAGAGTCTCAATTTCCCGAGCGGCAAGAGCCGGAAACCGTACAAGGCGGTCATGGATCCGCTGGTCAAATGGTTGGACCGTTACAAACAGCAACAAAATCCGATTGTGGGAGCCCCGACCATTCGCTGTATGCCTCCGCAGAGTGCCCAGGGACGTGGAGAGTCGAAGTCGAACGCGGCTAACCCCTACGTGATGCGCGTTGTGGTCGATCACTACGAGCCTCTCCGTCTCGGCACCGCCGCGTCCATGAATTCGACGACCTCCATGAATTCGACCGCAGATTTCAAGGTCACGCGACTCTGCGCCATCGTTTACGAGAGCGGACGCTATCGCCTGGAGAAGAGCATCCAGGAATTCGGCAGCCCCGTGCGCCCCGAGATCTACCGCAATACGCTTGACAAAGCGCAAGTTGACGAACTGCGAAACATTCTAAACAACCCGAAACTGGCCAGTTTGCCGAACAGCGCCGCTCCAGCCGTGTTCGCGCGCGAGGGTGAACTGATCAGCCTCGCCGTCCAGCGCGAGAAAGGCGTGCAGGCAATCAGCTTTTCCAGCTTCTTCGGTGCACGCACCCAAGAGAAGGGAATGAAAGACAACACCTCACTGGCGGTGAGCGCCAACGTCGAACTGACGCACCCGATCCGCAAGTGGGTCAAGCAGAATGTCGAGGAGCGCAAGACCCAGCAATTGAAAGATGTGCCTTCCACGGCCTGCATTCCTTCGACGCAGCCGGAGTGAGCCGAAGGCGCAGCAAATACCATTTTTCATATCTTTATCGACCAAGACACTTCAGAAAATAGTATTTGTCTTGTCTTGTTATTTCAACCTACACAAAACGCAGATCTTAAGCGGTGTCCATTTTGGAATGTGAGTTGCTGTTTAGTGATGTTCGCCCAATTTCTGGATCAAGGGCCAAGTCGATTCCCAGAGGCTTGCCCAACGCTCAACGATTCACCCACTTGCTTCATGAGTTCAGGAGAGAACCAAATGCAATCGAATTTTCGACTGAATAAACTGCAACTGCTGGCCTTGCTGACGCTGCTGTTTGCGACAGCGTTTGCCATGGCGCAAGGCATCGTGACCGGCTCGATTTCGGGCACAGTGGAAGATGCCCAGGGCGCCGTGGTCACCAACGCCAAGATTACAGCGAAGGAAGTATCCACCAACCGTGTGTATTCCGGCGAGACCGGCAGCGCTGGCATCTTCACACTGCGGGCGTTGCCCCCGGGGACGTACACCGTCACCATCGAGGCCCCGAACTTCCGCAAGTATGAGAACAAGGGTGTGACCGTCAGTGTCGGCAGCGAGGCCGGCCTAGGCAGAATCAAGATGGAGGTAGGCGCCTCTTCCGAGACCCTGACCGTGGAAGGCACACCGCCGCTGGTCGAGACGGGTACGCAGCAGATCACGGCCACCTTCGATTCGCAGCAAGCGCGGGATCTGCCCGTCGGCAACTCTCTGGACTCTTTGGCCCTGTTTATTCCGGGCGTAGCATCGGCCGGTGACACCGGCTTCAGCAACAACAACGGCGCCGAGATCTCGGTCAACGGACAGCGCGCCCGTTCCAACAACTTCCAGATTGACGGGCAGGCTAACAACGACAACTCCATCGGTGGACCCTCGTTCTTCTTCGGTAATCAGGACGCCATCGCCGAACTGCAAGTCGTCACCAATTACAGCGCTGAGTACGGGCGCAACATGGGCGCGGTGGTGAACTACGTCACCAAGCAAGGAACCAACGCATTCCATGGCAGCGGGTACGAGCTTTTCAATGGCTCTACTTTCGACTCGCTGACCAACCAGTCGAAAAGCGCGGTGTTTGGTTGGTGCCAGCCTGGACAGACTCCAGAGAAAGACGGCTGCGCGGCGACGTTCGTTCCCCGCGTAGTGGACAATCGCTTCGGCGGTACCCTGGGCGGTCCGGTCTTGAAAGACAAGATGTGGTTCTTCGGATCGACTCACTTCCAGCGGCAGCGCTTTGGAGCTTCGCCGTCTAATTCAGGCGGGTTATTTCTGCCAACTCCCAACGGCATCCAGCAACTCCAGACGGCCTACCCGGGCAATGCGGCGGTATCTGTGCTTGCCGCGATCGGGCCTTCTGCCGTAAAGGCTGGAAACCCGCAGTACGGTGACCTGCAAACGCCGTTCGTAACCACGGTAATCGATCCGATAACCGGCACATTCCAAGATTGCTCCAAGGTTCCCACGCCGGCGGGATGCTTTCCAATAGAGTTCGGGACAGTCAGTCGCTTCATCCCATCGCTATTCAACGACCGCGAGATCAGTGGTCGCGTGGATCTGAAGGTCACGAACAAGGACAACTTCTTCGGTCGCTATATCTTCCAGCAGTTCCTCTCAACCGGCGTGTCCGGTGGAAGTATCGCGGTGGGCAATTACGTGGACGTTCCGGGACGCAGCCAGCAGATCGGTCTGGAGTGGGATCGGTACTGGTCTACTACTTTTACCAACTCCGCGCGGTTCAGCTTCTCGCGTGCCGGGTTTGGTTTCGAAGGCGGCGCCTTCCCGAGCTGCACACGCAGCAACATCAACAATTGTCCGACGAATATCAGTATCGGTGACGGATTTACTGCGGGTTTTGGTTTGGCCACGAATCTGCCCCAGGGCCGCCTTATCAACAATTACCAGCTGCAAGACAACGCCTCCTGGCAGGTTGGTAAGATGACAATCAAGCTGGGTGGCGAATACGGCAAACAGCGTTCGCCGAACGTCTTCCTGCCGACCACCAACGGTCAGTACGTCTACGGGGACTTCAATTCGTTCCTGGCTGACGATCCCGCCTTCATTAATGCTGCTTTGGGCAACCCAAAGGAGGTCTTTAAGGAGAACGATCTGGCGTTCTACGTCCAGAACGACTGGCGCATCAAGGACAATCTGACCTTGAACCTTGGACTCCGCTGGGAGTGGTTCCAGCAGGCGGTCAACCTGCTGCACGACAGCTCCTTGGCGCAGCAGACCGGTTCCAGCCCGTTCTGGGATCCAACTCTGGACCTCTCGCGCACAACCATTCCCTACATTCCACAGGACCTGAACAACTTCAGTCCGGTGGTCGGTTTCGCCTGGACGCCGCGCGTCATGCGGAAGTTCATGGGCGAAGATAAGACGGTGATCCGAGCCGGGTTCCGCATCGGCTACGATCCGTCCTTCTACAACATCTTCCTGAACACTGGTACGAGCGCACCGGTGGTCAACATCACGTCGGCGTTTGGACCAGGTCCGGGGTTTCTGCCTCCCTCGGGAATTGGCTCTGATGTGCAGGCTTTGGTCCAGCCGTTGCTTCCGGTCGGATCTGATCCTGGCTTACGCAGACAGGTGCTGGTTTCCCGCAACTTCCACAATCCCTATTCCGAGCAGTGGAACCTTGGCATCGAGCGCTCGTTCGGGGGTAGTCAGCGATTGGTCGCAGAAGTGCGCTACATTGGCAGTCACACGGTGGGCAATTTCCAGAGCGTGAATGCAAACCCAGCGTTGAAACTGCTGATTGATAATGGCTTCAGCGATCTAATTCCGGCGGGCCTGACCCCGTGCAGCGACTCCACGCAGCCCGGCTTTTCGAGGGGTTTCGTGGACTGCACCAAGACGCGTGTTCTTCAGCGCCAGAACTCGGCGTTCGCCACCTACCACAGTCTCCAGACCAATCTGAGGACAGCGAACTGGCACGGGATCACCTCGACCGCAAGTTATACTTTCAGTAAGGCGCTCGACAACGCCACCGAGATCTTCTCGAACATTGCCGGTGGCACAACTCTGGCGTTTGCTCAGAACCCGTTCAGCGCCGGCAAAGGCGAGAAGGCTGTCAGCGGCATCGATTTCCCGCACAACTTTAGCCTGGCTTTGATCTACGACCTGCCGTTCTACAAGAGCCAGCACGGGATCACGGGCAAAGTGCTCGGCGGATGGCAGCTCAACACAACTTACCGCTACCTTACCGGTCAGCCGTATAGCACCATCCAGAGCCGGTTTGCTGGTATTGGAACGAGCTTCTGCGATCCGCGAGCAACCCTAAGCGGTTTCTTCGACGCCTGCCGTCCCATTCTCTCGAACCCCGCGGCTGCCATCGATTCGATCGGCATTTGCGATCCGGATTCGGAGGGCTGCTCGTTGCTGAATTGGGTCGACTTTGAAAACGACATCTTCACGCCGGTTTCGGCCAGCGATGTCCGCTGGATCGTGAACGACCACACCGCCGCGTTTGCGTCGGGCTCCCCATTCTTGGGGGCAGGCCGCAACAGTTTGCGTGGGCAGAACATCAGCACCGCCAACCTGGCGTTGTTCAAGAACGCGAAGCTGACGGAGAAAGTTACCCTGCAATTCCGCGCTACGGCCTACAACGTCATGAACCACCAGTTCCTTGGTGTCCCCGATCCGCTGCTGGATGATGCGTTTGTAGGCACGTTCCAGAGCAGGAACTTCAATTCCAACGGTGGTTCTTCCTCCAACGTCCTGTTCGACGGTCTGGGACAGCGCCGTCTGGAGTTGGGATTGAAGATACTCTTCTAGCTAAAGTTACTAATCCATTCAGGGCCAGCCGCGAGGCTGGCCTTTTTTTGTGTGGCGCGGACACTCTTGTCCGCGTTAATCCTTCGATACTTGTAGGAACGCCAAAGGAAAACTTCAGATCCCTCGCTACTCCACCCCAGCAAGCAAAGGCGGCTTTCGGGGGGCTCGGTCGCTCGGGACGACAACCTAGAAAATTGGTAGTCAGTTGCCAGTAGCTGGAACCTACTTCGCCTTCCCTCGCTCTTTCTTCGCGTCGTCGGCGCGGCCGAGGTGATCGTAGGCTTCGGCGAGCGTGAGATGGGCGTCTGCGAGGCCGGGCAGGCGTCCGGCAGCGATTTCCAGGTGGACAGCGGCAGTTTTGAAGTCGCCGGTCTTGAGGAGACTGGCGCCCATCTGGTAATGCGCCCAGGCCGAGTCCGGCTGGAGTTCGATGGCTTTGTGCAGATGCTTCACAGCTTCGGCGTGCTGGCCTTTTTGCGCCAGGGCAACCCCCATCGTGTACTCGGCCAGGTGGAGGCCGGGCTCTGCGGACACCAACGGCGTGAGCGCCGCCAGGGCACGATCGGCTTTTCCTTGCTCTAAGACTCGCGCGGCTTCGATCACTTTGTTTGCTGCTGAAATCTTATCTTTTGGATCCGTTCCAGTGGCGGCTGTCGATGCTCCTAAAGACTTCTGTAGCCCTACGTATCCAAGCGACGCCAACTTCTGCATTTCCGAGGAATTAAGTTGCGCGTTTGACGACTTGCCAGCCTCGCCGCTGAAGCGGCGGTCGAAGCTTTCAAGCTGCCCTGCCATGGTGTCGAGGGTCGCCTTCGAACTCTGGGCCAGGTTGCGGGTCGCGCCCGGATCAGCAGTCAGATCGTAGAGTTCGGCCTTTGGCGCTCGGATATAGAGATACTTGCCCGCGCGCCAGGACTCGAGCGGGCTCCAACCAAATCCGCGCTGGGGAAGGTCGCTGCGGGAATAGACGGGTTGGTCGGCGCTGCCGCTGGCCTTGGCGATCCGCAGCAGCGATTGTCCCTGCATTTGCGAGGGGACGGGGAGGGCGGCGACCTCGAGCAGGGTGGGTGCGATGTCCACCAGGCGCACTTTGGCGGCGACGCGCTTGGCGGCGGCTTGCGTCTCGGGCAGCTTCAGCAGTAGCGGAACGTGAATGGTTTCGTCGTAGAGGAAAACGCCGTGGGTGTCTTCGCCGTGCGCTCCCAGGCTCTCGCCGTGGTCGGCCACGACCAGGACAGCGGTATTGGCATAGAGTTTCTGCTGCTTCAAAGCCGCGAGGAGCTTGCCAATCGCAGCATCGGTCGCAGTGATGGCGGCGTTGTAGGAAGCGTTGGGAGTTCGGGGATCGTTCAGATGAACCCATAGAAAGAACGGGCCCGGAGTGTTACGCGCCAGCCACGCAGTGGCGCAGGCTACGACCTGGTTCGCAGGGCGCTCCGTCAGGACGGGAGAGGCGCCCGTCCCCACACCAGCGGGACGGAAGCCTGCGTCGTAGGTCTGGAAGCCGCGATCAAATCCCTGCGCCAGCCCGTTGCGCGGGTCGAGTTGGATCGAGCCGACGAAGGCCGCCGTGCGATAGCCCTGCGCCTTGAGCAGGTCCGGGAGATACGGCAGCGAGGCCGGCAGCGTACCGCCAATCTCACTCATGCCCGTACTCTGGGGATAGGCTCCTGAAAGAATAGTGGCGTGGGAAACCACGGTCGCCGGTGCCTGCGCGAAGGCATGATCGAAGACCAGGCTTTCGCCGGCCAGGCGGTCGAGATTCGGGGGGATTCCACCTTTCGCGCCTAGAAAGCCCATGCGGTCGGCGCGGGTAGAGTCGAGCGTGATCAGGACCAGGTTGGGTTTCGAGGCGGCGGCGGTGAAGGAGCTATAAAAAAGAAGAAGGCCCAGGACGACCAGAGTTTTTCGAACCGTGATTTCTCGAACCATGGAACTGAGTGTAATTCGTGGGCTGCGCGGCGCAAAGTCGGAGGCCGCGTTTACAAGGCAGCCGCCGTGTTAACAGCGCTTCCGGCTTGACGTCCGGCCCCCTGCGGGTGACAATTTGGTAACCTGCTGATCTGGCTGTCCCATCCCTCATTACTCCGGGTATTCTGGGCCCTGCCATCTTGGAGAGGCGCTACAATCCGGTGAAAGTGGGCCACTTAGCCGTGAGCATGCTGAAAAAAAAGGCGAACTGGGGAAGGGTGTGCGCACTGCTGCTGTGCGCACTGCTGCCTGCTCTTTTTCTTTCCTGCCAACGCACCCGGGGCGGCTCTGCGGGCGGGAAAAAGCTCATCATCTTGGGTATCGACGGGATGGACCCCGATCTTCTGACGAAGTTCATGGCCGAAGGCAAGATGCCGAACTTTGCCCGGCTCGCGCAGCAGGGATCGTTCCGCCGGCTGACCACCAGCATTCCGCCGCAGAGTCCGGTGGCGTGGTCGAATCTGATTACTGGGATGAACGCCGGCGGCCACGGGATCTTTGATTTCATCCACCGCGACCCAAAGACTTTTCAGCTTTATTTCTCTACCTCGCGGGTCGAGGGCCCGAAGCACAGCTTGACTCTGGGAAACTGGGTGATTCCGCTGGGCTCGGGCAGCGCCGAGCAACTCCGGCATGGTAAGGCGTTCTGGGAAATCCTGGACGAACGCGGCATACCAAACTCCGTTTACCGTATCCCGGCGAATTTTCCGCCGATCAGCGCAAAAGGGAAGACTCTCTCGGGCATGGGCACGCCCGATTTGCGCGGAACCTACGGCACGTTCACTTTTTACACCGACGACGCGACCGCGGTGGCGGGAGCGGTCGAAGGCGGCGAGGTGGTGCAGGTCGAGGCGCAGAATAATCGTGTTGCGAGCCATCTGATCGGGCCAGGGAACACGTTCCGCAAGAACTCGCCCCCGGCGACCGAACCGTTTACGGTGGACGTCGATCCGCTGGAGCCAGTGGCGCGCGTTTCCTTCCAGAACCGGCAGTTCGTTTTGAAAGAAGGCGAGTGGAGCGGATGGGTGCCAGTGGAATTTCAGCTCATGCCGATCATCGGCAACGTCAAGGGGATCTGCCGCTTTTTCTTGAAGCAAGCGCATCCGCGTTTTCAGCTTTACGTTTCGCCCATCAATATTGATCCGGCGAACCCGGCGCTGCCGATCTCTACTCCTTCCAGCTACTCGCGCGATCTGGCAAAAGAAATTGGCGAGTATCACACGCAGGGAATTGCCGAAGACACGAAGGCGCTCTCGGATGGAGTGCTCGATGACAAGGAATATCTGGAACAGGCGCGGACGGTGCTGGCCGAGCATCGGCGGGCATTCGATGCGGAGTTCCCGAAGTTTCAACAAGGCCTGTTCTTCTTCTATTTTTCGAGCCTCGATTTGAACGCGCACATGATGTGGCGGCTGACCGATCCGTCACATCCCGCGTACGACGCGGCATTGGCGGCGCAGTACGGGACGGCGCTCGAGGAGTTCTATCAGCAGCTTGATCAGGTGCTGGGGGAAGTGCTAGGGAAAATCGACAGCAATACCACCCTGCTGGTGCTTTCCGACCACGGCTTCGCGCCCTATCGCCGGTCGTTCAACTTGAATACCTGGCTGCTGAACAACGGCTACATCGCGCTGGAAGCGGGGAGTGCCCCGGACGCGAATAAGCCTTTTGCGGAAGTGGATTGGAGCCACACGCGCGCCTACGGGCTGGGACTAAACGGGCTCTATGTGAATTTGAGCGGGCGCGAGCGCGAAGGCATTGTCGATAGCGCACAGGCGGATGGGTTACTGCGGGAAATCCGTCAGAAGCTTATGGGGATTCGCGATCCCAAGGACAATTCGCAAGTCATCACACGCGTCGATCTGGCGAGCGAGGTCTATCAGGGACCGTATGCGCGCACCGGGCCCGATGCGCTGGTCGGCTACAACCGAGGGTATCGCGCGGGATGGAAGACGATCCTGGGCGCGTTTCCGCCGGATGTCCTCGAGGACAACGCGAATGCCTGGAGCGGCGACCATTGCATGGACTATACGCAGGTGCCCGGCGTGCTCTTGAGCAATCGCAAGATTGACGCGCAGAGCCCGGCGCTGACCGACATCGCGCCGACCATTCTGGCGGAGTTCGGGATCGCGAAGACCAAAGATATGATGGGCCAGTCGGTCTTTCAGCCTCGGTGACTGGAAAGGCGATTCGCGGGTTCAACTAGTACGCGGGCGAGGGCGCCCGCGCCACACAGACAGGAAGGAATCATGTTCGGATCACATAAGGTGAAAATCGAAGGCGAACTGCTGGAGAAAGTGAAGCAGTGCTCCGACGCAGCGGGATACGAGTCGGTCGACGAATTCGTGATTCACATGCTGGAGAAAGAAATCAAGAAAATCATGCCGCCGGAGGAAAGCAACACCTCGAAGGAAGACGTGCAAAAACGGCTGCGCGGATTGGGGTACATCGAGTAGCTTGGCTTCTCTGCTAAAACCAATGGCGAACCTGGGCGCGACGCCGGCACTGGCGGCTTTCAAACTGTTTCTGTTTACGAGCCCGCTGGCCATTGTGGTTGTACTTTCGATCGTGATCGGGTTGTTGATGGTGGTGTTGTTCGGCTATACCTCGAATCAGAAAGCCATTAAGATCGCCAAGGACCAGCTCAAGGCGCACCTGCTGGCGGTGCGGCTGTTTCAGGACCAGTTGCACGTGGTGATGGGTTCGTACGGTCGCATCCTGCGCGGGACGGGTCGCTATCTGAAGCTGGCGTTCATGCCGCTTTTGTATGTCATTATTCCGATTACCTTGCTGATTGTGCAGCTGGATCGTTATTTGGGATCGACCGGGATTCAGGTGAATGCGCCGTTTCTCGTGACGGTACGTGTGGGCAACGCGGACTCGGTGAATGACGTTTCCCTTGAGCTGCCGGCGGAGTTGACGATGACCGCGCCTGCCGTGCATGTTCCAGCCGAGCGCGAGATCGTGTGGCGGATGGTGGCAAGCAAAGAAGGAACGTACGAAGTCAAGGTGATGGCAGCGGGGCAGCGTGTGACGAAGACGGTCCACGTGTCGTCGGAGTTGGCGCGGGTGTCGCCCGTACGCCTGCGCGGACACTTCTGGGAGAGAATGTTTAGCTCGGCAGAATCTGCGGTACCGGAGAACAGCCCGATCGAGTCCGTTGCAATCGACTATCCAGAGCGCAACATTGAAATCGCCGGTTACGAGATGAACTGGATCTGGCTGTTCTTCATTTTTTCGATGGTTGCCGGATTCATTTTCAAAGAACTTCTGGGGATACAAGTATGACCAGTTTATGTGGGGCGGACACTCCTGTCCGCCTGCGTGCAGCAGTTACGAGTCGGCTAGCGGGCAAGAGTGCCCGCTCCACACGGTTGTTTCTGGTGTTGGCAATCGTATTTTTCCCATGCTTTGCCCATGCCTATGCCGGACCCGGTGCGGGCTTCGCCGTGCTCTCGTCGTTCTGGGCGATTTTTGTAGCGTTCCTGTATTCGTTTTACGCGCTGATGACATGGCCGTTCCGGCAGTTGTTCCGGTTGATTCGGCGGCGGAATGCGTACGGCAAGGCGAAGTTCAAGCGGGCGGTGATTCTCGGATTCGACGGCATGGATCCGGAATTGGCCGATCGTTTTATGAACGAAGGGAAGCTGCCGAACCTGGCGAAGTTGCGCGGGAAGGGAACCTTCACCAAGCTGCGCACGACGTTTCCGGCGATTTCTCCGGTGGCATGGTCCACGTTCATGACCGGAGTGAATCCTGGCAAACACAACATCTACGATTTTCTGGCACGGGACACCAGCAACTATCTGCCGTTCTTGTCGTCGGCGGAAATCAAGGGACCGAAGCGGCGTATCAAGATCGGGAAATATTCCATCCCATTCGGCAAGACCGAAATTAAGGCCATGCGGAAGGGGACGCCGTTCTGGCATTGGCTGGGCAAGGCGGGGATTTTCAGTTCCGTGATTCGTGTTCCCGTTACTTTTCCGCCGGAGAAGTTTTCAGGAGTGTTGCTCTCCGGCATGTGCGTGCCGGATTTGAAAGGCAGCCAGGGGACTTTCTGTCTGTGCACGACGCGCAGTTCGACTGGCAAGTTCCGCGAGGGTGGCGTGCGCGTACCGGTCGAGCGGCGGAATGGCGTATGTCATTCGTATGTTCCGGGGCCGGACAATCCGCTGGCGGAGACCGCCGGCAAGGAAATGCGCGTGAAGTTCGAGATCCGGCCGGATGTGGGAGCGAAGCAGGCCCGCTTCACGGTCGGATCCGAGAAATTTACGTTAAAGGTTGGAGAATACTCAGACTGGACGACCGTCGAATTCAAGGCCGGCCTTGGCTTCACGGCGCACGGCATCTGCCGCTTCTATCTGAAGGAAGTTTCGCCCGAGGTCGAGGTTTACGTTTCGCCTGTGAACATCGATCCGGGACATCCTGACCTGCCGATCTCACATCCGGTGACCTATTCGATTTATCTGGCGAAGCTCTACGGGCCATATGCCACGCTTGGACTCGCCGAAGACACCTGGGCGCTCAACGAGCACGTGCTCGACGACGACGCTTTCCTGGCGCAGTGCTACTCCAATCACGAAGACCGCGAGCGCATGCTCTTCGACGCGCTCGAGAAAACGAAACAAGGTCTCTGCACCTGCGTATTCGACACCACCGACCGTGTGCAGCACATGTTCTGGCGTTATCTGGAGGAAGATCATCCGGCGGCGCGGGAGGTGCCGCGTGACCAGCGTCCGAACGTGATTCCTGAGCTGTACCAACGCATGGACCGGCTGATTGGCCGCGTAATGGAGCAGATTGACGATGACACGCTCCTGCTCGTCATCTCCGATCACGGGTTCAAGTCGTTTGCGCGTTGCATGAACCTCAACGCGTGGCTGCATCAAAATGGATATCTCGCGCTGAAAGACGGCAAATCCGAAAGCGGAGACTGGTTCGAAGACGTGGACTGGTCGCGAACGCGCGCGTACACCATGGGATTGAATGGGCTCTATCTCAACATCAAGGGCCGCGAAAAGCAGGGGACTGTGGACCCCGCAGACGCCGAGGCGCTGAAAAGCGAGCTACAGCAGAAGTTGAACGGCTTGAAAGACCCAGCATCGGGCACGGTGGGAATCACGGGCGTGTTTATCACCGGCAACATGTATCGCGGGCCGTACACCGAGAATGCCCCCGACCTGCTGGTGGGCTACGGGGCGGGCTATCGCGCATCGTGGGATTCGGTGATGGGCAAAGTGACAGGGCAGGTGTTCGAAGACAACCTCAAGGCCTGGAGCGGCGACCACTGCATTGATCCGAGACTGGTTCCCGGCGTTTTATTCTCCAGCCACAAATTTGTCGAAGACAAACCCCACATTGCGGACGTGGCGCCCACGATTCTCAGTCTGTTTGGATTGGCGCTGCCTTCACATTTTGACGGCAAGGCGTGGAATCTGGCGCCGGAAGCCTCCGGTCCTCACGGCTGATACTTGGTCTTGGTGTCAGTTTCCTTCGCGGATTCGCCTGCTTCATCTTTCAGATAAGCCTGGCTTAGAGTTTTCTTCTGCTTGGCGATGTCCAACAGAGTGGGATAGAACTGCACGAACGTCGTGTCCACCGCAGCGTGCTGTTCGTGGCAGGAGTAGCAGTCTGCTCCTGTCGGGATCTGTTTCGACGGGCTGTTGTCATCGAACCCGAAAAAGGCCCACTTGCCCGGGAAGCGCGCCTCATCCTTAACGTGGACCTCACGGCCCATCAAGTCCGAGGTTTGAAAGTGGCCGTTCTTGTTGATGGAGCCTTTGCTGCCGGCGCTTCGGATTTCGAGCACAAGCAAAGTCTTGTCGGGCCAGGTCCCAGTTTCGACAAAAGCTCGATAAGCCTCGGGATTGACGAAAACGTTGTCGAACATCGAGTGCCGGGCCATGGCGTTCGGGCTATAGCTCATGTCGATTCCGGAGGTCAGATAAATCCACTCCCGGTATTGCGCGGGGAACACCAAGCGGCCATCTGCGGTATAGACAGGTGCGGTTGAGGTATTCGCAGCCGTCTGGGCTGGCGGAGTCTTCGAGCCGTCCTGGGCCAGCAGGAAAGCCGAGAGGCAGAGCAAGAACCAAGAACGCATCATGACGACCTCCGTGATGAAACGTCGAGCGGCCAGCAGCTAGCGTCCGAACATCGGATAGTGACTTGCGGCGGCCATGAAGAACAGCATCGGGAACGAGAGTACGAAATTCGTCCGCGAGGTCAGGAACGCTTGCCGAGCCAGGTATTTTGCTTTGTCGGGCATGGCCGTTCCGTTGGCGGCATGGTCGCGCGTCCAGTTAATGATTTTCTTCTGCGCCCGCCAGATTACGCCCCAGACATTCAGCATCATCACCCAGCCGATTCCGCCGCCGATTCCGATGGCGAGCAGGCGGTTGCCTTCCCATCCATGATCGTTGAAGTGCAGGAAGAGCCAGCTCGCGACGATCACCACGACGGTGTAGATGACGGCCAGCACCGGCCCGTTGTCGAGCCGGCCTTTGCCGGGGATGACGCATGCGTACATCACCGCCCAGGTGACAGTCCAGATGAGAAAGAAACTTGCCATGGGGACGCCCGAAGACGCACCCCCGTAGCGGGCGTCGGAAGCGACAACCTTGCCCCAATACGCCAGTCCCATCAGGACCGTGACCACCGACGACCAGCGAAACCACCACAGAGCGCGTGACATCAGGGCGGGCAGGACCTTGCCCTTGGTGGCGGGATCGAGCTCTTTCATCAACGGGACATTGACGAGATTGAAGAAGTACAGCAGTCCGACCCAGATGATACCGGCGAGAATGTGCAGCCAACGAAACAGCATCAGTAGGTTGGTGTTGAAGTCGGAGGGCAGGCTGATGTCGGTCACGGAAGGGCTCCTCTCTGAAACTCACGATTGTAGATGCGGGATCGGAAAATGAAAACTGCCGGCCAGTCGGCCCCAAGGCCGACGGTTGAAAAGCGGCGTCCAAGGCCGTATTGTAAGACTCAGCACGAAAGAGGCTGCGGCCAATTGCCCTCCCCAAAGACAGTGGCGCAGCATCTAACCTGAACGAAGGAGATCGGCAGATGGAAACCAAGCCGGCGCAGCAAAATATTCAGGATTCTTTCCTCAACACCGCCCGCAAGGAGCGGCACAACATCACCATTTACCTGGTCAGTGGAGTGAAATTGACCGGGCGAATCCGGTCGTTCGACAAGTACTCCGTGGTTCTGGAAACCGGCAACCAGGAGCAACTGATCTTCAAGCACGCGATCTCAACGGTCGTAATGGCGCGGCAAGCGCACGGCCATGGAGAGTTGAAGCCGGCGGCCGCGGCGCCGCAAGCGGAGGCCTCCGTCCCGAATATCGCCTCCGGCACCGAAGGATGAAGTGAGCCGACGTGCGCGATAAGTCCAGATTGACCGGCGGGAGCAGTCCCCGGCGTGCGGCCAAGCCGGTCTTGAATCCATCCGAGCAGCAGGAGCGCGCCTTCCTGGTGGGGGTGGAGTTTCGCACCCGTCGGCGCGGCGCCGGGAAACTGAGTTCCGCTGCAATTACCCAAGGAGCACAGGCGGCGCGGGACGCCGCGAGCGCCGGCGTTTCTACCTTGCCGGCTGAAGCCCCAGATTTCAGCTGGGAAGAGTCGCTGGACGAATTGCGGAGCCTGGCGACCAGCGCGGGGGCGCGGGTGGCCGGCGAATTCTCGCAGCACCGCGACCGCCCCGAGCCTGCCACTCTCATCGGCAAGGGCAAGCTGGAGGAAATTGCCGGAGCGGCAGCCTCGGTCTCGGCGGACGTAATACTGTTCGACCACGACCTCTCACCGTCTCAGCAGCGCAACATCGAACGCTTGGTGAACACTCGAGTCATCGATCGAACGCAGCTCATCCTCGACATTTTTGCGCGTCACGCCCGCACCCGCGAAGGTCAATTGCAGGTGGAACTGGCGCAACTGGAATACATGCTTCCACGCTTGGCGGGACGGGGCGTTGAGATGTCGCAGTTAGGCGGCGGAATCGGTACCCGCGGGCCCGGCGAAACTCAGCTGGAAACTGACCGGCGCAAGATCTATCGGCGGATCCGGCACGTCAAACAACAACTGGAAGACGTGCGGCGGATCCGGGCGCAGCAGCGGCAACGGCGGGAGTCGGTGCCGGTAGCGACGGTGGCGCTGGTCGGATACACGAACGCCGGCAAGTCCACACTGTTTAATGCGATCACCCAGGCCGATGTGGTTGTTTCCCCCCGCATGTTCGCCACGCTCGATCCCACGATTCGTAGCGTGACTCTGCCGACACGGCGCAAGGTACTGTTCTCCGACACGGTGGGTTTCATCCGCCACCTGCCGCACACGCTGGTGTCGGCCTTTCGCGCCACGCTCGAGGAGGTTCAGCGAGCGACGCTCATCCTGCAAGTGTCGGATGCGAGCAGCCCGATCTCAGCCGAGCAGGACGCGCAAGTAGAGATCGTTCTGAAAGAGCTCGAGGCCGAGAAGAAGCCCCGGTTGCGGGTGATGAACAAAATTGATCTTCTCCCGCCGAAGCAGCGCGAATCGTTGCGCGATGATGAGCGGACCGTCCACGTCTCTGCCGCCAAGGGAATTGGCTTGAGCACTCTGCTGGACCGCGTCGATGCCATGCTGGAAGAGGATCGCCCCACCCGGGTGCGTCTGCGCATCCCGCAAAAAGAGGGCAAGGCGCTGGCCCAGTTGCAGGCGCGAGCCCGCATCTATTCGCGGAAGTACCGCGACGGGCTGGTTGAACTGGAAGCGGAAGCGCCCGACTCGCTCCTGCGCCGCATGAAGGCATGGATCGTTGCGGAATAGAATGTGTGAGATCTGCCCACAGCAGTCACCCCGGCAGGTGATCTCAGTCACCATGAGTAGCCCTTCCGTCACCGCGCGGCCGCCTCACTCGCGATACACTTTCTTATCGGGAGGGTACTATGTCCACTGTATGGACTTCCCGCTACGCGCAACGCACCAAGAACATCAAAAGTTCGGCCATTCGCGAACTCCTAAAAATCACCCAGAAGCCGGGAGTCATTTCGTTTGCCGGCGGGCTGCCTGCCCCCGACGTTTTTCCTACGGAACGGTTCCGCGAAGCGTGCACCAAGGTCTTGGAAAAGCAGGCGCACCTGGCGTTGCAATACGGCGCGACGGAAGGATACGAGCCGCTGCGCGAAATGATCGCACGTCATACCGCCCGTTACGGCGTCAAGGCCAAGCCGGAAAACGTGCTCATTACCTCGGGATCGCAGCAGGCGCTCGATCTGATCGGCAAGCTCCTGATTAACTCCGGTGACCGTGTTCTGGTGGAGGCGCCGACGTACCTGGGTGCGCTGCAAGCTTTCAACGTGTATGGGGCGGAATACATCTGCGTGCCCAGCGATAACGATGGTCTGCGCACCGATCAGCTGGAAGCGTACCTGCGTCGGGGACCGAAGTTCATGTATGTGCTGCCGAACTTCCAGAACCCCGGCGGCACCACGCTCGCCGAAGGCCGCCGCCACGAGCTGGTGCTGCTGGCGGAGCGGTACGGAATCCCGATCATCGAAGACGATCCCTACGGCCAACTCCGCTACGAGGGCGACCACTTGACGCCGCTGATCATGCTCGATCGCCAGAACATGCGCGACGAGGATGGCTATTCCACCGGCAACGTGGTTTATCTGAGCACTTTCTCGAAGACGCTCTCGCCCGGTCTGCGGCTGGGGTGGATCGTCGCTCCGCCGGAAGTGATCGCGAAGCTGGTGCAGATCAAACAGGGCGCCGATCTCCACACTTCGACTTTCGTCCAGATGGTGGCGTACGAGGTGGCCCGCGACAACTTCCTCGACGAGCACATCAAGCTGATCCGCAGGGTCTATGGCGAGCGGCGCAACGTGATGCTGCACGCGCTGGAAGAATACTTTCCGCCCGAGGTCACCTGGACCCGTCCGCAGGGTGGCTTGTTCCTGTGGGTGACGTTGCCGGAGGGAATGGATTGCCACCGGTTGTTCGAGGCGGCGTTGAAAGAGAATGTCGCGTTCGTGGCAGGCGATTCGTTCTACGCCGGGAATGGGTATGCCGATGAGGGGCGGCGCCACTTCCGGCTCAACTTTTCGAATGCCCAGCCGGAGCAGATTCGCGAGGGCATCCGGCGGCTCTCGGTCGCGATCAGGAACCAGCTAGCGGGGCTGCATCCGGAGCCGGTCGTCTGATAGACAGGATGCCGGCGCTACAAGTTCTTGCCGAACGGATTTTCCAACGACAGGCTCTGCGGCGTGAATAGTTCCGCTCCGTTCTCGGTGATATGCATGTCATCTTCCAGGCGCACGCCGAACTCGCCACGGATGTAAATTCCTGGTTCATCGCTGAACGTCATTCCTGGCTGAAGTTTGGTGGCATTACCGCGCACCAGATAGGGCCATTCGTGGCCGTCCATGCCCATGCCGTGACCCAAGCGGTGTTTGAAGTATTTGTAATCCGGACCATAGCCGGCATCGGTGATGACCTTGCGGGCGGCGGCGTCCACCGATCCGCACTCTCCTCCGGGTTGGGCAGCGGCGAGTGCGGCGCTCTGGGCCCGGTAGACTATCTCAAAAACCTGTTTCATCTTGTCGCTGGCTTTGCCTAGTACAAAAGTCCGGGTGATGTCGGAGGCATACCCTTCCACCTTGCAGCCTCCGTCAATCAGCACGATCGTGCCTTCGCGGATCACCTGCGCTGTGACTGATCCGTGGGGAAACGCAGAGAACTCGCCGACCTGCACGTCAGCTCCGCCTTCGAATCCAAGTTTGCGGTGGGCGGCTTCTACCAGATCCTCGGCGTCCTGCTGCGTCATTCCTGGCTTGAGCGAACGGTAGGTAGCTTCGTAGGCGATGAGCGTGACCTTCGAAGCCAGGCGCATCAGGTCGATCTCGTGCGGACTCTTGATCATGCGGCATCCGGCGCTGACGGGAGTCGCACTGGCAAACGTCGCAGTGGACGCGGCTTTCCGCAGGTTGTCGCTAAAGACGAACCTGACCGTTTCTTCGAGGCCTACTGTGCTGGTAGCGATTCCACGGTCGCTCAAGCCCTGCGCGACACGCTCGTATGGGCTTTCGTCTTCGTGCCAGATGCGGACGTCAGGGTTGTTGCCATCAGGGGACTTGGCGATCTGCTCGCGGGCCCGGCCTTCTTCAAACGCCGGGCAGACGTAGAACGGCTCGCCCTTGGCGGGCAGGACCATGGCGAACAGGCGCTCTCCGCCCCACCAGCGGATGCCGGTAAAGTAGGTGAGCGAAGTGCTCTCCGTCATCAGGATGGCGGATAGATTGTTCTCGCGCATCAGTCGGCGCGCCTTCTCTAGCCGCTCGCGGCGTTCGTCGAGGGAAATGGGTGTGGCTTCGCCGTGCAGCGACTTGACCTCCGCTATGGCAGGCGGCAGAGCCTTGTCTCCTTCCCCGGCATGGGCAAGGGTCGGAAGAGTAGCGCTGGCAGCGGCGGCGACAGAGCCGGTTTGCAGGAATCGGCGGCGCGAGAGCAATGGGACCTCCGGGTCGAGAGCGCCCCCATTATAAAGAAGTCAGGTGCAAGCGGCGCCGGATGAGAAGCCACTAGAATGGCCTATGCTTTCCGGCTATCGGTGCGCAGGCTGCGGCGAATGGAATGAGGCTGCGGTGGACGAATCGGCTGGAGGCCAGCAGACCTATGTGGAGGATTGCCAAGTCTGCTGTCGTCCGAACCTTTTGCGCGTTACCTACGACGTCGATTCGGCCGAATTCGCGATCCGCGCTGAATTAGAATGACCCTTGAGCTACCGGCATGTTCCGGGGGAGGGACGATGGCTACGTATTCCGCACCAGCAGGCCGCTTGGTTTCACACAACATGGTGACTACGCAGTTTGAACTGAATGGCTTTCGCGTCACGCGCACGCTGGGCGTAGTGCGCGGAATCACTGTCCGCTCGCGCTCCATCTTCGGCACGATCGGGGCCGGTTTGCAGACGCTGGTGGGCGGCAACATTACCCTGCTGACCAACCTGTGCGAGAAGACGCGTTCCGAAGCCTTTGACCTGATGTTGCAGCACGCGGCGGAAATCGGCGCCAACGCTGTGGTTGGCGCGCGTTATGACGCAACTGAAGTCATGCAGGGCGTCACCGAAGTGCTGGCCTACGGGACGGCCGTGGTGGTCGAGCCGGCACGGTAAAAATTGTTGGGTGTTGATTTATTGATTGTTGATTGAACGGCTGTCCGGCTGGTTGGATTTCTTTCAGCAATCAAAAACCAACAATCAATAATCAACCATTGCCCTTCACGCTTTGTCCTTGTACAGCCAGCCCGCTACCAGTGTCGCCAGGATTGCGCCCACCCACATGTCGAGCATCCATCCCAGAGGAAGTATGCGGTCGATAGGGGACCAGGTCGCCTGTGCGAAGTTTCCCGGCAGACCCGCGCAGAATCCGACAATCATCCCGATTTTCGCTGCGGTTCTTGGTCCGGGGCCAGCCGTGGCACGGCTCCAGGCATACAGATGCGCCAGCAGGATGGACATGACGAACAGCAAAAGCATCCACTGCCCCACAAAAAAGTGATAGCGCGGTTCTTGCAAGAAAAGCTCTTTCTTCTGCATGGCCGCGTAGAACGGCGCCATCCGCGTGTTAATGAAAAAGTCCCATGCACTCCAGGCGATCCCCCCCGCAATGCCACCCAGCCACACCCGAGCCATGTTCAGTTTCATTTCGCCTCCTGTTTGTACTGGTTTGGAAGGCACAAGTGTACTCCTCCGTGTCAACTTTATGACCCATTTGGGTTTGAAATAATGCCTGGCTGAGCGGGGGCCGCGGCCAGCCGCGTCTCTACACCAGGAGGCGTTCGACTGCGTGGCGAGACGCTCTCAATCCTGTGCGACGGGAAGAGGCCCCAGCAGTGGAACGCGCTGATGCAATCCGCATTCGGTCTTCGCGAAACCCGCCCAACGACCGGAACGAGGATCTTCCCCGATTGCTGCCGGGCGCGTGCAAGGAGAGCAGCCGATGCTCGGATAGCCCTCGTCGTGCAGGGGATTGTACGGAAGTTCGTTCTCGCGGATGTAGTCCCACACCATGTCGCTCGTCCAGTCGCAAAGCGGGTTGATCTTGACCAGACCGAATTTGGTGTCCCATTCGATTTTCTGCGCGTGGGCGCGATCGGGCGTCTGATCGCGGCGGATGGCAGCGATCCAGGCGCCGAGAGTGGATAGCTTTGCGCGCAGCGGTTCGACCTTGCGCATGTAGCAGCAGCGGTCGGGAGTGCGCAGCCAGAGCGCGGCCCCGTGCTCACGCTCCTGCTCTTCTATGGTGAGCGCGGGTTTCAGGCGTTCGACCTTAATGCCGTAGCGCCTTTCGATTTCCTTCATCAACTCGTAGGTCTCGGGAAACAGCAGGCCGGTATCGAGCGTGAACACGTGGATGTCCGATCGCAGGCGCGCGGCCATGTCGATGAGGACGAGCCCCTCGGGGCCCAAGCCTGAGGCCATCGCAATCTGGCGGTCGAAGCGGTGGAGTGCCCAATCCAAAACTTCTTCGGCCGCCCAGGATTCGGCAAACGCCTGCGTCACGTATAGCCAGTTGAGCTCAGGCACGGTTCGCCTCCTCACGCTCCGCTGAGTCTTGCACTGGCAGAAGTTCTGCGCGGAGAGTTTGGAAATCGAGGTGTCCCAGTTTCGACAGCCGGACAACATCACCCAAAATCAGGATGGAAGGTTTCCCTTGCGCGCTGATGTTTGGAAGTTTCTCGAGCGTGGTCACAGTAGTCTGCTGCGCGGCGGTGGTCGCGCGCGAGATGAGTGCGCACGGCGTGTGGCGCGGAACGCCGGCGGCGGCGAGCTTTTGCACGGTTGCGTGCGGGTTCGAACCCGGCATGTAGAGGGCGATCGTGGTTCCAGAGTCGATCATCGACCGCAGATCGGGAAGCGGACGGCCATCGGCGAACTGGCCGGTCATGATCAGCAGCGATGAAGCGGTCTGACGCAGCGTGAGAGGAATCTCGACCGAGGCCGCCGCCGCAAACGCCGCGGTCACTCCCGGCACCAGTTCGAATTCAATGCCTGCTTTTCTGAGCGCCTGCATCTCTTCACCCGCCCGGCCGAACACGAGCGGATCGCCCCCTTTCAAGCGCACGACCTGAAGCCCCTGGCGCGCCAGCTCGATCATCAAGAAGTGGATCGCCTCCTGGTGAGTGCTCTTTCGACCGGAGCGTTTGCCCACATCGTGGAGCTGCGCTTTTCTCGGCGCCAGGGTCAGGATCTGGGGCGAGACCAGATCATCGTGCAGGACTGCATCAGCCTGACGGAGCAGGCGCAACGCTTTCAGCGTGAGCAGTTCCGGATCACCCGGCCCCGCGCCAACGAGATAAACTTTGCCTTTCACAAGACATCCTTTCCTGATTCGGACTGATTGTTGTTGCGCTCAAATTCCAAAAACGCTTCGGGGGTTGCTAACTGGTGGAGGAGTCTCCGCCGAAGCTCGGGGTCGCCTTCGCCGCCGAACAGCGATTCGCGCCGGGTGCCGAGTTCCTCCAGCCAGCTTGCGTAGGCTGGCGGGAATTCCTCTTCGAGCTGCTTGCGAATGCGCTGTGCGAGCGCAGGACTGAGCCCCGCAGTTGAAATCGCGATCTGAAACTGGCCACGACGCACCACGGCCGGATAGTAGAAGTCGCAGTGCGGCGGGTCGTCGACAACATTGCAGAGGATTCCGCGCGCCTGAGCCTCGCGGTAGATGGCGTGGTTCACTTCGACCGATGAGGTCGCGGCGACCACGAGAAAGACACCGTCGAGGTCGGACACCTCGAAAGGCCGTTCCAGCCACGTCAACGCGCCGCGGTTCGCCCACTCTCTTACTGCTGCCGAGGCAGAAGGAGCTACCACGCGGACCTGGGCTCCGCAATCGAGCAGGCTGCGAATTTTCTGCTCCCCAACACTGCCGGCTCCAGTGACCAGGCAGCTGCGTCCCTCGAGCTTGAGGAACATCGGAAACAGAGATGCGGTGTTCATCCCCGTCAGCCCTCCACCGCGTGAGGCGCCGAAGCGGCAGGCTGATCCCGTTCCACGGGCTCCCCCTGCCGTCCGGCCAGAAATTGTCGAAGTTCGTCGTTACTGTGCCGCGCGAAAAAGCGGCGGAGATTCTCGCCGGGCTCCCGGGTGGCGCGATAACGTCGCAGAAGACGTTCGATGGCGTCGGGGACCTCCTGCGCCGTGCAGCGGTAGCCGACCGGACGCGCGATGGCCTGCTTCGCGCCGACAGCGCCTCCCAGACAGAAATAGTAAGCATCTACCAGTGCGCCGTTGACCTTGAGTTTCTTGCCCTCGAGACCGATGTCGGCGATCCAGTGCTGGCCGCAACTGTTCGGGCAGCCGGTGACATGCAGTTTGAAGTCCTGATCAAACCCTGGGAGGCGGTCGTCGAGTTCTTCGGTCAGCCAGCGCGAGAAGCCCTTCGTCTCGGTGATGGCGAGTTTGCAGAATTCGGTTCCGCTGCACGCGATAGCGCCGCGAACGAACGGAGAGGCGTGCACCGGAAAACCGATGGCTGTTAGCTCCTTCGCGAGAGGCTCAGCATTCTGGTGCGGCACATTCACGATCAAAAGGTTTTGCATGACGGTCGTCCGCAAATCACCGGTTGCAAATCGCTCGGAGAGTTCAGCAGCAGCCTGCAACTGCTCCCAACTGACGCGGCCGCGTACAACGGCGGCGCCCACAAAGCACAACCCTTCCTGTTTCTGCGGATAGATCCCAATGTGGTCGCGATAGACATCGTGCGGCGGCAGCTCCGGCTCGGCGGGATCAAACTGGAAACCCAGCACGCGCTCCAGTTCGCGCTGGAACACCTCAGCAGTCCAGCCTTCCCGGAGGAAAAGAAATTTCAAACGGGCGCGTTCGCGATGCTCGCGCAACGTACTCGCGCTGCGGAAGAGTTCGGCGACTCCGCGAATCACGTCGATGACCTGGTTCCAGCGCACAAAGGCATTCAGGCGCACGCCAAGATGGGGATCGGTCGAAAGTCCGCCGCCGACGCGCAGGGAAAAGCCAGTCTCGGACTGGCCGCGAAAATTGCGCGTGATCGCCGTCAGGCCGACATCGTTGATCTCGGGATACGAGCACCAGGCGCGGCAGCCGGTGAGCGACACCTTGAACTTGCGCGGCAGATTGTAGAACTCGGCGTTGCCGGCGAGCAGGCGCGAGGCTTCAAGCGCCAGCGGCGAAGGGTCGCAGAGTTCGTCAGCATCGAGGCCAGCCACGGGGCAGCCAGTGATGTTGCGCACTACGTCGCCACAGGCGCCCAGCGTGGTCAGGCCGTGCTGTTCCAGAGTCTCAAGCACCTCGGGAAGCGACTCCGGCGTCACCCAGTGCAACTGAATGTTCTGCCGGACAGTGATGTCGGCGACGCCGTGTCCGAAACGCCGCGAGAGATCGGCGATGGCGCGCAGCTGCTCGGCCCGCAGGATGCCGTTGGGAATGCGGATCCGCACCATGAAGTAGGGAAGCGCCTTACCTTCGCCATTCTGTCCGCCTACCACGCCGACGCCGTCCCCCTGGGTGTAAACGCCCCACCAGCGCAGATAAGTGCCGAGCCACTCCGGAGGAATCGCCGGGAAGCCCTGGCGGGCGAACCCTCGAATTTCTTCCAGAGCTTCCCAGGGATTCTTCTCCCGCTTCAATCGTTCAACGCGTTGTGCTTTGGTTTCTTTGGTCGCCATTTTCTCCGCCAAAAAGAAAAACCCATCGTCAGCTAACCTGCTGGCGATGGGTTGATGTATGCCGGATCTGAATCTAATTAGAGATTAAGTCAGCAGCCCCCCTGCGCCAGAAGACACTTTGGCGCAACAACACATGCAAGAAATGAAGTGGTGGCTCGACATCGTGAGCCGGATTCTATTGGGATCGGGAAGCATCTGTCAAATCAGATGTGGCAGGTTCCGAAAAAGCGACATTATTTTCGCCACGTTCACGCGATTCGCGACATGTCATTGAGTTCGCCTGGATCATTCGCGGATTTCCACAGGACGATCGCCTTCAAACCACGAGGATCACTGCACATAGCTCGTCGCGAACCATAGCAGTAAACCCAACCCCTAGTGGTCACCGATTTGGTTAACTACAAGCCCTCGCGGTTTGGCACACGGGTCTCTCACCGGAGTCTCAACCTAAAACTTTCCTATTGACAATAAGGCAGTTAGGCGTAGGATGTGGTCAAAAGTGGTCTAAAGTGGATCAGTAGATAGAGTGCGTGGGCAGCAACGCTAACTGACGAGGCGCCAGTGGTTTTGCAGACTGACACCCCCGAAAACACGCCCAACGAACCGGAATCCACTGCTGTTGTAGCGACTTTGACCTCCCTCGTAGTAGCTGTGGCAGCAACCAGACATCAACGGAGCCCGGGAACGCGCAGGGCGTATGTTTCGCGGCAATCACCCAACTCGCGTGGACGAAAAGGGGCGTTTGAAGGTCCCTTCGGAATTCAAGCGCGTGATCGACGAGAAATATGCCCAACGCTTCTATATCACGAGTTTAGACGGGAACGTTGCTCAAATTTATCCCTTCGAGGAATGGGAGCGGATCGAGCAGAAGCTGGCCTCGCTGTCCACTTTCAATCCCACGAAGAAGAAGTTTCTCAATCGCGTGAACTATTACGGGCAGGTCGTAGAGATGGACGGGCAGGGGCGCCTGCTGATCCCGCAGATTCTGCGCGAGTCGGCGCAGATCCGCGGTGAAGTGGCAGTGCTCGGCAATCTGACCTACCTGGAGGTCCGGAACTTGGAAGCGTTCCGCAAGGAGATTGAAGAGCAAGCGTTCACGGATGACGACACCAAGACGCTCGACGAATTGGGCATCTAGTGGCAGAGGGTTCTGGACAAGACATCCCCGAGCGGGGTGGGCATGGGGCGGTTGGCCATGTTCCGGTTCTTTTAAAAGAAGCGATCGATTTTCTGGCCGTACAGCGTGGCGGAACTTATCTGGATGCCACGGTGGGCTTGGGCGGACACAGTTGCGAAATCGCAAAACGCCTCAGCGCACCGGGACATGTGATTGGCTTCGATAAGGACCCCGCAGCGCTGGAACGGGCCCGCGAAAGGTTGCAGAGTAGCGCCGGCGCCTCGCCGGCTGTCGCTGCGGACGACCCGTCCGCAGCAACCCGGGGCACTGGCCAAGATTGGCCGACCGTTACCCTGATTCACGGATCGTTTGCCGAAGTGGGAGAGCGCATCGCTCCGGCTTCGCTTGACGGTCTGATGGCGGACCTGGGGGTGAGCACCTTGCAACTCGGGGACGCGGCGCGGGGATTCAGTTTTCAGGCGGAAGGACCGCTCGACATGCGGATGGACCCGATGTCGGGCGAGACCGCCGAACAAGTGGTAAACCACCTCGACGAGCGCGAGCTTGCCGACTTGATTTACGAATTCGGTGAGGAAAGGAGGTCGCGGAGAATCGCCAGAGCCATTGTCCGGTCGCGGCCGATACGCACTACCAGGCAACTTGTGGAAGTGATTTCGACCGCGGCCCGGCCAATGAAACATGAGCGGATTCATCCGGCGACCAGGACCTTTCAGGCTCTCCGAATCTACGTAAACCGCGAACTGGACGATCTGAAAGCACTGCTGGAGGCGGCGCCCCGCGTGCTGAAGCCGGGCGGAAGGCTGGTAGTGATCAGCTTTCACTCGCTGGAGGACAGGATCGTCAAGGATGCGCTCCGTGAGGGCGCGAAGCACGGCCAATACCGGCTGCTGACGAAAAAGCCGGTGACGGCCGCGGACGAAGAGATAGATCGCAATCCGCGGTCGCGCAGCGCGAAGATGCGCGCGGCGGAGAGGCTGTAACCCCGGCAATTAGCCGGCAAAAAGTTTGAGTTTGTCCGGAGAAACTGCCGGACCCCGGTGCGGTGATCGTAAGGCGTGCCGGGTCAAGATTCTGTGGTGGAGTATTTCCGGAGCGGCCACGAAAAACAAAACAAGGCCGAGTCCGGAAGAGAATCAGGAAATACAAGAAATGATGTTTACCGGCACCCTCATCGAGGATCTGATCGCAACCGTCGAGCGCGTCGAGCAAAGGGCGCAGGCGGAAGCGCGGGAAATGGCAGAAATAGAACCGTGGTTCGCGTCTCGCGAGGAAAACGCAGGCTGCGACACCAAACTTCTCGGAGTGGCATAACCCATGAGTGCAGCGGCGGCAATCGGCAGCACAGTTCCTTCCAGCCGGCGGAAGTCGTGCTGGCTGGGGACTCCGGAAATCTATTTCCGGAAGACCATCGACAACTCGCGCCTGGTGAAGGTGGAAGATCCGCGACGCACCCGAGAGATGAAGTTTTTCGGAATTGCGCTGTGCCTTCTGTTCGCGCTGGTTATGGGATACGCGCTCCAGCATTTCCGCGCCATCGAATACGGCTACCAGATCGAAGAGCTGCGCAGTCAGCGCGACGGCCTGCTGGAAATGAACCGGGCCCTGAGGCTGGAAGAAGCGTCGCTGCGGGATCCGGAGCGGATTGACGTAATGGCGCGCAAGCTGGGCTTACAGTCTCCGCAACCGGGACAGGTAATGCGTTTGGACGTCAGCACCGACGCCAGTACGCCGGTCATGGCCAGCGTGACCCCGGTGTCGGTGGTCTCGGCGCGATAGATCAGTTCTCAGTTCCCAGTTCCCAGTTCTCAGTGAAAAGCTCACGAGGCCGAACTGAGAACCGAGAACTGGGAACTGACCAGAAGTGGCGGCAGACAAGTCTCCCACCGGCGCAAGATTCAGGCTCTACGCCTTGTCGGGATTCCTCTGCCTCTGGCTGGTCGCCATCTGCCTTCGTCTGGTGTATCTCCAAATCTTCTGCTACGGCGATTTCGAGCATCGCGCCCAGCATCAGCAGCAGCGCAGCTTTGATCTCTCGCCGAAACGCGGCATCATCTACGACCGCGCTGGCCGCGAACTGGCGATGTCGATCCAGGTGGACTCGGCATTCGCCGTTCCGACCGAGATTCCCGACCTAGCTAACACGATCAGTCTGACTGCTCGCATCCCTCGCGACGATCCCCGCGTCTTGCTCGCCGATTGCCGCGCCCGCAAGACGTTTTGCTGGGTAGCGCGCAAAGCCGACGCAGAAGTAGTCGAGCGCATCCGGGCGTTGAACCTGCAAGGCATACACTTTCAGAAAGAGCCTAAGCGGTTCTACCCCAAGCGGGAACTGGCGGCGCAGATGCTGGGTTACGTGGGCACTGACGATCAGGGCTTGAGCGGACTGGAGCGGCAGTTCAATTCCGAGCTCCAGGGAAAACCCGGCAAGCTGATGATCTCGGTGGATGCGCGCAAGCGCTGGTTTTCGAGCGTCGAGAAGCAGCCGCAACCAGGCAACAACCTGGTCTTGACCGTAGATCAGAATATTCAGTACATCGCCGAACGCGAGTTGGAAACGGCGATGGAGCAGACCAAAGCCGTCGCCGGGACGGTGATCGTGCAGAATCCGCGCACTGGCGAGATTCTGGCGCTGGCTAACCGGCCCACCTTCAATCCCAATCTGCGCAAGGAAATTACCGTCGAAGCGCTGAAGGACCGCGCGGTTAGCGACATCTACGAGCCCGGCTCGACCTTCAAGATCGTGACCGTGTCGGCGGGACTGGAAGAGAAGATTACCCGTCCGGACGAAATGTTCGACTGCCAGATGGGCTCGATCGTGATCAACGGCATGCGCATCCGCGACAGCAAACCGCATGGCGTGCTCTCCGTATCGGACATCATCGCGGAATCGAGCGACGTCGGAGCCATCAAGATCGCTCTGCGCCTGGGCGAGGACCGCTTTTACAAATACATTCGCGCCTTCGGATTCGGTCAGCAGACGGGTATTGAACTACCCGGCGAGACGCGCGGCCTGACCAAGCCGGTGAATCGCTGGTCGAAAGTTTCGATCGGCGCCATTTCGATGGGACAGGAGATCGGCATCTCGCCCCTACAGTTAATCGGCCTGATTTCTACCATCGCTAATGATGGCGTGTGGGTCGCGCCTCGCATCGTTGCCGGAACCGTAGAGCCGCAGACCACGCCCCAGACGATCTCGTTCCAGCCCGCGGAGAGCCGGCGCGTGATCTCGCCTCTGACCGCGGCGCAAATGCGCGAGATGCTACAGGGCGTGGTGCTGCACGGGACCGGGCGCAAGGCAATCCTCGAAGGCTACAGTTCCGCCGGCAAGACGGGCACGGCGCAGAAAGTCGATCCGGCGACGGGCACTTATTCCAAGACGAAGTACGTCGCATCGTTTGCGGGATTTGCGCCGGTCAACGATCCGAAAGTTGCAGTGGTGGTGATTCTCGATTCGGCGGTTGGTTTGCACCAGGGCGGCCAGGTTTCGGCGCCGGTCTTCCAGCGCGTGACGCAGCAGGTGCTTGAGTACCTGCATGTTCCACATGACGTGGAGCTTCCGCCCAGCCGTCAAGTGTTGCTCGCCCGCCGCAACGCGCGAGACAAAGACCTGGAGGAAAGCTCGCCCGATCATCTGGGAGCTAGTCTGGACCTGGCCGATGCTGGCGTAACGCCGACGGCTCCGGCGCAGTCGAAGTCGGCGACGATCGCGGCGCAGGTGGTGCCGGCGGCATTGACGCAGAAAGAGCCCGCGGCTCCGCCCGCAGCGGCATCGGGATCGCTCTCCGCGAAACCGGGCGATGCCCCTGAAGCGAAGTTGCCTGCGAGTGGAACGGTCGTACTCGAAGTAGAAGAAGGCGGCATTGCGGTACCTTCATTCTTGGGTAAGAACGTGCGCGCGGCGGTCGAAGCGGCGCAGGATGCGGGGCTCGATCTCGATGCGGTCGGCAGCGGCGTAGCCCGGGAGCAATCGCCCGCGCCGGGTGCGAAGGTGACGGCGGGGTCGCGGGTGATGGTGAGGTTCGGCAGATAAAGCGCCCTGGCGTAGAGACGCGGCTTGCCGCGTCTCACGTGTGCAGCGCAAGGGGTTCGTCGGCTCCGTCAAGACGCGGCAAGCCGCGTCTCTACAGCGAGGACCCCAAAGGGCCCCAGGAAACCAGGCTGTTTATAATCACTCCAATGACCTTCCAACAACTGCTCGAGGGCGCGGAAGTGCTCTCCCTGAGCGGCAATCTGCCGGTCACCGGCGTGGAATACGATTCCCGCCGCATCGCGCCCGGGAAGGTCTTTGTCGCCATGAAGGGCGAGACCAGCGACGGCAATCGCTTTATTGATCAAGCCATCGCTGCTGGAGCGGTTGCGATCGTCACGGATTCAGCCACGGAAGCGCCGCGCTTCGGAGGGGCGTGGGCGCAGGTTGCCCATGGACGGCGCGCTCTGGCGAGGCTAAGTGCCAATTTCTACAAACGTCCCGCAGAGCGCATCGCCAACACCGGCATCACCGGTACCAACGGAAAAAGCACGACCGCGTTTCTGATCGAGTCGATTCTTCGCGCCGCCGGACGGAAGACCGCGCTCGTGGGAACGATTGAGTACCATGTTGCGGGCAAAGTGCTCCCCGCTCCCCACACCACGCCTGAAGCGCTCGAGTTGAACCGCCTGCTGTCGGAAGGATTGGGCCAGGGCGTGACGGAATCGGTGATGGAAGTTTCGTCGCACGCGCTAGCGCAGCAGCGCGTTTTTGGAATTCCATTCGATGTCGCGGTGTTTACCAATCTCACTCGCGACCATCTCGACTATCACGGCACTATGGAAGACTACTTCCGCGCCAAGCAGGTCTTGTTCGAGGGCTGCGGAACCGCGCCGCCGCGCGCAGCCGTCGTCAACACCGACGATGAGTATGGCCGCCCGTTGCTGAGTCTGAGCAAGAAGAAGAGTTCCCTGGCGCTTTCGTACGGTCTGACGGCTGGCGACTTCCATGCGGAGTCGGTCGAGATCACGGGGCGCGGAACGCGCTTCCAGATGATCACGCCCTCGGGCAAAATCGCGATGTGGTCGCCAATGATTGGCCAGGTGAACGTTTACAACGTGCTGGCTGCATCGGCTGCCGGATATGCTCGCGATTGTTCCGCCGAAGCGATTGCCAAGGGAATCTTCGATCTGGCTTGCGTGCCCGGCCGCTTCGAGCGCGTGGATTGCGGACAGCCCTTCACGGTCGCCGTGGACTATGCCCATACCGACGACGCACTCCGTAACCTGACGGCGCTGGCTCGCGACTTTGTCGCCCGCGCCGGACTCAAGGGAAAAGTCATCACGCTTTTCGGTTGCGGCGGCGATCGCGACCGCGCCAAACGTCCGCTGATGGGCGAGGCGGCAGGCAAGGGGAGCGACTTCGCGGTGCTGACTTCGGACAACCCGCGCTCCGAGGATCCGCTGGCGATCATGAACGACGCGCTCGTCGGACTGCAAAAGTCAGGCGCGAAATATACGATGGAACCCGACCGCCGCAAAGCCATCGCGCTCGCGCTTCAGCAGGCCGTGCCCGGCGACATAGTGCTGCTGGCCGGCAAGGGGCATGAAAAAGTGCAGGTGACGAAGGTGGGAACCGTCCCCTTCGATGACGTCGAGGTGGCTCGGGAAAGCCTGAAGGCCCTGGGCTATGACTGCGAGGCTGCTCGAGCCAGCAGTGCGGGGAAGACTGCATGAAACTGTCTCTTTCGCGAATCGCCGAATTCACCGCCGCCGCCGGCGAGTACGACCCGCGCGCGCTGGCGCAGGGATACTCCATTGACTCGCGCACCGTACAGAGCGGCGAACTATTTCTTGCGGTGAAGGGCGAACGCCTCGACGGACACGACTTTGTCGAGCAGGCTTTGAGCAAGGGGGCAGTCGCCGCGATCGTCCGGAAAGATCAACTGACCCGCTATCCCGCAAAAACTGGCTTGCTGGCAGTGGACGACACGCTCGTCGCCCTGCAAACGCTCGCTACCGCCGTGCGGAAGCTATGGGGCAAGACTGGCATCGGGATCACCGGTTCGATGGGCAAAACCACGACTAAGGATGCGACAGCCCACCTGCTTTCGGTGCGGCACCGCGTGCATCGTTCCAAGGGAAATTTCAACAACCATTTCGGACTGCCGCTGGGGCTGCTCACGCTTGAGCCCGAATACGATCTGGCGGTGATCGAGCTGGGGATGTCGCACGCGGGCGAGATCGCCGCCCTGGCGCGAATCGCCCTGCCGAACGAGGGCGTGGTCATCTCGGTCGGTCCGGTGCATCTGGAATACTTCGACTCGGTCGCTGGAATCGCGCGCGCCAAGTACGAACTCATCGAGGCGATTCCGCACGGTGGGACCGTGGTTCTAAACGGAGACGACGAGTACGTCAGCCAGTTTGGCCGCGATTTCAAGGGCAAAGTCATCTTGTTCGGCCTGAAAACGACGGCCGACGTCCGCGCGGAAAACATCGAGGTCGTCGGCCCTGAAGGCACGCGCTTCGATCTCATCTGCCTGGGAGTACGGCAGACGGTAAGCAGTCCGCTGCTGGGAAAACACAATGTGTACAACGTGCTGGCGGCGGCCGCGGTCGCGCTCGAGCACGGCATCACGCCGTCGGAAATCGCCGCAATTTTGCCCACCCTCGAACGCGGCGACAAGCGCGGACAGGTCGTCCAACTGGGTAACATCACCGTGCTCAACGATTGCTACAATTCCAGTCCGAAGGCGCTCATGGCTGCGGTGGATACGCTGGCAGCCCTGCCCGCCCGGCGGCGAATTGTGGTGGCCGGCGAGATGCTGGAGCTCGGCCCCACGGGCGAGCAGTTGCATCGCGAGTGCGGACGCTACATCGCGGACAAGAAGCTGGATTTTCTGCTCGGCGTTCGGGGACTGGCGAAGCCGATGGTGGAAGCGGCGCTCGAAGCAGGCATGAAGGCGGAGTTCGTCGCCACACCCGAAGAAGCAGGCGACTGGCTCGCCCGCGCAACGGGTGAAGGAGATGTTGTCTTGTTGAAAGGCTCTCGCGGCGTGAAACTGGAAAAAGCGCTGGAAAGCTGGCAACAAAAAAGTGGTTCTCGTTCGAAGGCGACCTCTAGAAACTGAGAACCGAGAACTGAGAACCGAGAACTGAGAACCGAGAACTGAGAACCGAGAACTGAGAACCGAGAACTGAGAACCGAGAACTGAGAACCGAGAACTGAGAACCGAGAACTGATTTCGGAGGCGGATTGCTCTACTGGCTCTTATATCTGAAGCTGTTCCATTATTTTCCGCCCTTCCGCATCTTCCGCTATCTCACGTTCCGCACCGCTTTCGCCAGTCTGACCGCGCTGTTCACGGCCTTGATCGTGGGCCCCATCATCATTCGGCGGCTGCGCGAATTCCAGATCGGGCAATACATCCGCGAGGAGGGCCCGCAGGCTCACCAGAAAAAAGCCGGCACTCCGACCATGGGCGGCTTGCTGATTGCCATCAGCATCGTGGTGCCAACGCTGCTGTGGGCGGATCTAAGCAATCCCTTTGTCTGGATCGCGGTGCTTTCCACGATGGCGTTTGCCGCCATCGGTTTTGCGGATGACTACCTCAAAGTCGTGCATCGCCGCAATCTCGGGCTGACCGCTCGCGCCAAGCTCGGCTTGCAGATCGCGGCCAGTACTCTAATCGCAGTTGTGCTGATCGCTCTGCAATATCGCGGAATGTACTCCACCAGGCTGCTGGTTCCGTTTTTCAAGCAGTTCCGGCCGGATCTGGTGATTGAGAAGTGGGCCGCGCACCCGCATCTGTGGCCGCTGGCGTTTCTGCCTTTTGTGATTTTTGTCGTGCTCGTGATTGTCGGCTCAAGCAACGCCGTGAATCTTACCGACGGCCTCGACGGCCTGGCCATTGGCTGCACCGTGATTGCCGCGGGCGCGCTGGCCGTTCTCACTTACGTCAGCGGTCATGCGACTTTCGCGACCTATCTCGAGTTACAGCGCATGCCGCAGATTGGCGAACTGACCATCTTCTGCGGGGCCATGGTGGGGTCCTCGATCGGATTTCTCTGGTACAACGCGCACCCGGCAGAAGTGTTCATGGGCGACGTGGGCTCGCTGGCTCTGGGCGGCGCGATCGGAACCGTCGCCGTCATGATCAAGCAGGAACTGCTGCTGCCGTTCATCGGAGGCATCTTTGTCATCGAGGCGCTTTCGGTGATCATTCAGGTTGGTTCGTACAAGCTGAGGAAGAAGCGCGTCTTCAAGATGGCGCCGATCCATCACCACTTTGAGCTGTTGGGCTGGTCGGAATCGAAGGTGATTGTGCGATTTTGGATCGCTTCGCTGGTGTTCGCCCTGTTTGCGCTGACGACACTGAAATTGCGCTAGAAAACATCCACCACGGAGGCACGGAGGCACGGAGACACGGAGAAGGATCGATTGCAGAAGTTCGAGTCAGATTGCAGAAGTAAAATCGTCTTCATGAGATCTTCAACAAAGGCCTCGTTTTTCTCCGTGCCTCCGTGGTAGAAGTTGACTGAATGGAGCTAAAAGGCAAACGCGCGCTCGTGGTCGGCCTGGGCAAGTCGGGCGTGGCCTCGGCGTTGTTTTTGAAAGCGCGCGGGGCGCGCGTGACCGTCTCCGACTCCAAGCCTGAGGCGGAGTTGCGCAACGAGATCCTGCTCTTGCTGGAGCATGGGATCACGGTCGAAACCGGCGGGCACGGCGACCGCACCTTCCGAGGACAGGACTTGATCGTCGTCAGCCCCGGTGTGCCGTTCGACGCTCCGCAACTCGAACAGGCGCGGGCGTTGGGTGAGCCGGTGATCGGCGAGGTGGAGCTTGCAGCGCAGTTTCTCGCCGGGCCAATCGTGGCTATCACAGGTGCCAACGGCAAGACGACCACGACCACGCTGGCGGGCGAAATCATAGCCGCTGGAAAGTTTCCTACGCTGGTCGGCGGCAACATCGGTACACCGGCGATCAGCTTCGCGGATCAGGCACGGGCCGACACCTGGATCGTGCTCGAGGTCTCGAGTTTTCAGCTGGAAACGATTGTTAAGTTTCGCCCCCGGATTGCCGTGGTTTTGAACATCACACCCGATCATCTAGACCGGCACAAAACCTTTGCGAACTATGTCAGCGCGAAAGCTCGCATCTTCGAAAATCAGCAGCCGGAAGATTTCGCGGTACTCAACGCCGACGATCCCACCACCGCCGGACTCGCGGGGCGCACGCGCGCACAGTTGTTTTGGTTCAGCCGGAAAAAGGAAGTAGAGAAGGGAGCGTTCGTCCGCGGCGGGCGCATTTTCTTTCGCGACGGGCAGAGCGAGCGCGAGATCATGCCGATTTCGGAAATCCCGCTGAAGGGCGCGCACAACCTGGAGAACGTGCTGGCCGGAGTCTCGATTGGGGCGCTGGTAGGCTGCGAGCCGGGCCACATCCGGGCGGCAGTGCGCAACTTCAAGGCGGTCGAGCACCGCCTAGAGTTCGTCGCCAGAGTTGCGGACGTGGACTACTACAACGACTCGAAGGCCACCAACGTGGACGCCACCATCAAGGCGCTCGAGTCCTTTCCGGGCAATATCCACTTGATTCTCGGCGGCAAGGACAAGGGCAGCGACTACACCGTTCTCAACGACTTGCTGCGCGAGCGCGTGAAAAGGGTGTACACCATCGGGGCAGCGGCCGCGAAGATTGAATCGCAGATCGCAGGGGCTGCCGAAATCGTGCCCTCGCACACGCTCGAGAACGCCGTCCGAAGCGCTTCGGAATCGGCCCAGTCCGGCGACATCGTTCTCCTCGCCCCCGCCTGCGCCAGCTTCGACCAGTTTCAGAATTACGAACACCGGGGACGGGTGTTTAAGGAAGTCGTGCATTCGCTACCAGTCACGAAATAGCTTCGAGCCGCGAGCTACGGGCTACGAGCCGACCCGAACCAAGACAGTAATCCCAGTCCCAAAATCCCTGGCCCAAATCCCTCGGTATCTCTGTGTCTCTGTGGTGAAATGAACTTCCATGGCCAAGCGCGTCAGTGTCGATCGCTGGATGTTTGCGGTAACGGCGATCCTGGTTTTCGTCGGGCTGGTCATGGTGTTCAGCGCGTCGGCGGTGATGGCCAAAGAGCGCTACGGATCGGCCTACGAATTCCTGTTGAAGCAACTGGTATGGGCAGTCGCCGGGCTGGCCGCGATGGTTGTGGCCATGAAGGTGGACTACAAACGGTTGAAGCACCCGGCGTTTGTCTTCCTGCTGCTCGGATTTACGACGCTCCTGCTGATTTCCGTATTCTTTCTGGACCGCACACACGGTACCCACCGCTGGTTCCGCCTGGGCCTGATTTCCTTCCAGCCCTCGGAACTGGCGAAGCCCGCGCTCATTCTGTTCCTCGCCTGGTTCCTCGAGAACAAGACCAAGGCAATGGACGACTGGCGCAATACGCTGTTGCCCGCAGTCGCGCCTACGTTGGTCTTCCTCGGCCTGATCGTGTTTCAACCCGATCTTGGGACAGCCCTGGCCTGCGCGGGCATTACCGCGTGCATCCTGTTTGTCGCAGGCATACGGCTTCGCTACTTCGGGTACGCGTTTGCCGCCTCGATCCTGCCGCTCTATTTCCTGATTTTTCACGTCGCCTATCGCAAGGACCGCATCCTGGCTTTCCTGAACCCCTACGCCGACCCCCAGGGCCGCGGCTTCCACATGATTCAGTCGCTGATTGCGGTTTCGACCGGCGGCGTGACAGGACTCGGCCTGATGGAGGGCAAGCAGAAACTGTTTTATCTGCCCGAGCCGCACACGGATTTTATTTTTGCCGTCACTGCCGAAGAACTGGGACTGTTGGGCGCGCTGTCGGTCGTGATTCTGTTCGCGATTTTCCTGTGGCGCGGAGTGCGAGCGGCATTGCGTACCCAAGACAACTTCGGCCGCTTCCTCGCGGTCGGGATCACCAGCATGATCGTGCTGCAAGCCTTCATCAACATCAGCGTAGTGCTCGGCCTGATGCCGACCAAAGGCATCCCGCTGCCCTTCGTTTCGTACGGCGGGTCGTCTCTGTTTGTGACGCTGGCGTGCGTGGGCGTGCTGCTGAATATCACCAAGCAAGCCGAGTAGCGCCGGCGTCTCGCCGGCGTGACCGTTCACCACGGAGACACGGAGTCACGGAGAGTCAAATTTGGGTGACATCAATTTCGGATGGACCACCCATCAGCACCGCCAGGCTTCACTTCTGCAATCTGCCTTCTTACTTCTGACTTTCTCCGTGTCTCCGTGCCTCCGTGGTAGGTTTTAACCATGCGCATCGTCATCGCGGGCGGCGGCACCGGCGGACACGTCATCCCCGCCCTCGCCATTGCTCATCAACTCAAGAAGCAGTTCTCCGCCGAAGTGCTCTTCATCGGCACTGCGCGTGGCATTGAGACACGCCTCGTTCCGCAGGCTGGATTTGCGCTCGAACTCATTAAAGTCGGCGGCCTGAAGAATGTGAGCCTGATGACCCGTGCCAAGACCATGTTTGACCTGCCGCGCGCCCTCTGGGCTTCGGGGCGCATGCTCTCCGACTTCGGTCCCGACGTCGTCATCGGTGTCGGCGGATATGCCTCTGGGCCGGCGATGGTCGCGGCCATCCGGCGGCGCATTCCGACCCTGGCTTTTGAGCCGAACGTTGTCCCCGGATTTGCGAACCGCCTCGTGGCACGTTGGGTGTCGGTGGCGGCGGTGCATTTCGAAGAGACCTGCGAATACTTCCCCCGCTGCAAAGTGACGGGCGTTCCGGTGCGCGAGGCGTTTTTCGGCATCCCTGTGAAGGCCGCCGGCCCGACGACTTTGCTCGTTTTTGGCGGGAGTCAGGGCGCACGCGCGATCAACCAGGCGATGATTGAGTCGCTGCCGGGCCTGCGTGAGCGAGTTCCAGGGCTCCACGTCATTCACCAGACCGGCCAGCGCGACTATGACAACGTTCTCGGGGCCTATGAGAAAGTTGGCATTTTGGGCGAAGTCCACAAATTTATCGACGACATGCCCGGGACGTTCGCGCGCGCCGATTTGCTGGTCTGCCGCTCGGGCGCGAGCACGGTGGCCGAGATCACGGCAGCAGGAAAGCCCGCGATTTTCGTGCCCTTCCCGCGCGCCGCGGATGACCATCAGAACGTGAACGCACGGGCGCTGGAGCGGGCCGGGGCGGCGATTGTCGTCGAGGAATCGAATTTGGAGGCTGCTTACTTGGTGGATACGATCGCAGCTTTACTTGGTGATACCCACCGGCTCCAGGGTATGTCAGCGGCTGCAAAATCGCTGGCGCATCCCAAAGCAGTCGAGGAAATTGCGGCGATGGTAGAGAGCCTTATTGCCCGCGAGTAAGAGCTTGAACCACAGGGGTCACAGGGGTACACGGGGGAAATCTCAGGTTTCCCCCGTGTCCTCCGTGACCTCTGTGGTTAAGCCTTTCGCGGCGAGTCCCAGACCTCCCCGCGCCCGAAATGCTTTATCATCACCCGCGGAGACTAGCTCCATGTTTGCCAAGATTCAACGCATTCACTTTGTCGGCATCGGCGGCATCGGCATGAGCGGGATTGCCGAGGTGCTGCTGAATCTTGGCTACAAGATTTCCGGCTCCGACCTGAAAAGCTCGGCGGTGACCCAGCGCCTCGCCTCCCTGGGTGCGGCCATCCACGACGGTCACGCGCCATCGAACGTTGCCGGTGCGGACGTGGTCGTCATCAGTTCGGCCGTCTCCATTGACAACCCTGAAGTCGCCGAGGCCCGCCGCCTCCACATTCCGGTGATCCCACGCGCCGAGATGCTGGCCGAGTTGATGCGCCTGAAGTACGGCATCGCCATTGCCGGCATGCACGGCAAGACGACCACCACTTCGATGGTTGCGGCCGTTCTGGCGGCAGGAGGACTTGACCCAACGGTCGTCGTGGGCGGGCGCGTGGACGCGATGGGGTCGAACGCACGGCTTGGCAAGTCGCAATATCTCGTCGCCGAAGCCGACGAGAGCGACCGGTCTTTTCTTAAGCTCTCACCCATTCTGTCGGTCGTGACCAACATCGACCGCGAGCACATGGACTGCTATCGCGACATGCGCGACGTCCGGCGGACGTTTCTGGAGTTTATGGAGCGCGTCCCTTTTTACGGCATGGTGGTGGGATGCAACGACGATCCGATCCTGGAAAGGCTGCTTCCGCGCGTGCATCGACGCGTCCTGACCTATGGGACAGCCCACGGCTCAGACTTCCTGATTCGCGTCACAGCGACCGGCGCCGTGCAGAGCGAGCGCGTTCCGCTCAGCCGGTTCCGAGTGGCGTACCAGGGAAAAGATCTGGGCGAGTTTACGCTGCACGTTCCTGGGGTCCACAACGTTCTGAATGCAACGGCGGCAATTGCGGTTGGAACTGCGCTCGATGTCCCGCCCGACCAGATCCGCTCCGCGCTCGACCACTTCCGCGGCGTGGACCGCCGCTTCCAGCTTCGTGGTCAGTCCGCCGGCGTCAGCGTGATTGACGACTACGGGCACCATCCAACCGAGATTCGTGCAACTCTCGCGGCCGCCCGCCAGTGCGGATTCCGGCGCATCCACGTCATTTTCCAGCCGCACCGCTACACCCGGACGCGCGACTTGATGGACGACTTCACCACTGCCTTCGCCGACGCCGACTCGCTCATCGTGCTCGACATCTATGCCGCCAGCGAGAAGCCGATTGAAGGCGTGACCGCTGAGGTTCTTGCCCGGCAGATCGCCGCGAAGGGCAACCGCACCGCCCTCCACATCCCTTCGTTTGCGGATGCGGCCGCCGCCGTCTCCGATCTGGCCCAGCCGGGCGACATGATTCTCACCCTGGGCGCCGGAAATGTGTCGCAGCTGGGGCCGATCATCCTGGAGAAGCTGGAGAAGAAGTCGCTGGTCGCTGGTCGTTAGTCGTTGGCCGGCCGATCCAAAATTGCAAAATTCTCCGATTACCAAATTACAAAATCCACACCCGCGCCCAACTTTGCACTGTCTCATTTCGCGAAAAAAAGTTATAGTGATCTCGCTCAGCGGTTTTCTGACGACAACTGACCCGAACGAGTGGCGCGGAAACCTAGTTCCACTATCGTCCAGGAAGAGTTGTACCCACTTCCCAGTCAGGCTCCCGAGCGCGAGCCCTTCGACGACTCGCGTCTGCTCGATCTGGAGGCGGAGCAGGAATCCCTTTTTCTGCGCGGACAAAAGCGGGTCTCGGTCCGGCGCGGTTCTCTCCCGAAGCAAACAGCGAATCGCCTGAAGTGGGTTGCGCTCGCGGTTTTCGTGCTCGCGATTCTCGCTGCCGCCTCCGCATCGCTTTATAGCTACGGCAAACACTCGTGGCGCTTCCGCATTGATTCCAGCGACCAGATTGAAATCTCCGGCGCGCAGCATGTCCCCAAGGCGCAGATCATGGAAGTGATGGGCGGCGACATCGGCCGCAACATCTTCTTCGTTCCTCTCGCGCAGCGCAAAGTTCAACTCGAGCAAATTCCCTGGGTGGAATCGGCGAGCGTGATGCGCTTCGTGCCCAACCGGCTGGGCGTGGAGATCCACGAGCGTACGCCGGTTGCATTTGCGCGGATCGGATCGCGCATTTCGCTGATCGATGCTGGCGGCACGGTAATGGAACTCGCACCCAGCGGCAAGCGCAAATATTCGTTTCCCGTGATCGCGGGCATGAATTCCGGCGAGCCGCTCTCCACGCGCTCCGCCCGCATGAAGAACTACAACGAATTGGTTCAGCAGCTCGATACTGGCGGCGCCAGCTACTCCCGGGAACTCAGCGAGGTGGACCTCAGCGACCCGGAGGACGTGAAGGTCGTGGTGGCCGATCCGAACGGCGAAGTTCTCGTCCATCTTGGTTCGGGGAATTACCTGCGGCGCTACAAGACCTACATCACGCATGTACAGCAATGGCGCCAGCAGTTCGACAAGCTCGAGTCCGTTGATTTGCGGTACGACGGGCAGATCATCGTGAATCCCGATCTTGAAGGGATTCGGCGGCCCGCGGTCCTGACTCCGGCGGCGGCCAAAGCCGCGATGGCGGCGGGTGTGAAGCCGGCGGCCATCGTGAACTATGAAAAGTATGTGAAACACCCACCAGTGCCGATTGGTCCGGTGAAGAAGCCGGCTAAGCCAGTTGCCAAAGCGCCTGCCAAAGCGAGTGCCCATCGGGCTGCGCTCAAGCCAAAATGGAAACGTGCGACCAAGGCGATCGTGAAAAATGCCGGAACCCACTCCGCCGCGACCGCAGTGATCCCGGCTTCCGCCAAGAAGCCGATACCGGAATCCACCAAGACTTCAAAACCGGCGCCCACCGTGGCCTTGCCGCTGGCGCAAACTTCGAAAGCGGCTCCGACCGTAGCACCGCCACCGGCCCAGACTGCGAAACCGGTTTCGTCGTCGGCCTTACCGCCCGCCTCCGGTGCGAGCCAGAAGAAGCCGAGCCCGGCCATCCCCAAGGAGGCGACGCAGAACCCGCGATAACCATGCCGAGCCAGCCGCCCAACTTCATTACCGCCGTTGACGTAGGCAGCGCCAAGACCTGCGTCCTGGTCGCCGAGATCAGCGAGCACGGGTTGCGCTACCGCGGGCATGGCATCAGCGAGTCGCGCGGCCTGCGCAAAGGTGTGATTACCGAGCTCGACAAGGCGGTGAGGAGCATTCAGAAAGCCGTGGAAAAAGCCGAAGACGTGGCGGGCGTTCCCGTGGAACACGCGCTGGTCGGGGTCGCCGGAGCCCACATTCGCGGGATGAACAGCCACGGCGGCATCACGTTCGGCGGACGCTCGCGGGAAATCACGCGCGACGATATTCGCCAGGCGGTGGATAAAGCGCGCACTGTGCCTCTGCCCGGCGACCGCGAAATTCTCCACCTGCTGCCGCAGGAGTTCATCCTCGACGATCAACCCGGCGTGCAGGATCCCACCGGCATGATGGCCACGCGGCTCGAAGTGCGAGCCCACATTGTGACCGCTTCGTCGAGCGCCACACAGAACGTTGTTACCGCGGTAAATAAGGCGGGCGTGCATGTGGACGACACCGTGTTCGAGCCGCTGGCTTGTGCCGACTCGGTGCTGCGTGCCGATGAACGCGACCTGGGCATCTGCCTGGCCGACCTGGGTGCCGGTTCCTGCGACCTGATCGTTTTCCAGCAGGGCGCGGTGGCGCATACGGCAGTCATTCCCGTCGGCGGCGACCACTTTACCAGCGATCTTTCCGTTGGCATGTGTACTGCGCTGGCGGAAGCCGAGAGCCTCAAGAGAAACTTCGGCAACGCGGTGGCGACGCTGATCCCCGAGGGCAACGAGGTTGAGGTCCCTTCGGTCGGCGATCGGCCGTCGCGTCTGATGCCGCAGCGCATGGTGGGCGAAATTCTTGAGCCGCGCGCTCGGGAATTGTTCGAGTTGCTGCGCGAAAACCTGCGCCAGGCAGGCGTTCTGGACCATTGCATCGCGGGCTTTGTGCTGAGTGGCGGAGCGTCGCGGCTGCCCGGAATTTTGGATGTGGCCGAGTCGGTGCTTCGCAAAGCCTCGCGGCTGGCATGGCCGACGCCAATGGCGAAGATGCCCGCGCTGCTGGCGCAACCGGAATGCGCCACCGTTCTGGGCATGGTGTACTACGGCCATCGCGCCCGCATCGCGCGCGGTCTGCAAGACGGCGGCTGGGGTTCGCGCATGAAAGCGATGTTCGCGAAGAAAGGCGCGTAGCAGCGCCGGCGACTCGCTGGCAATGACTTTTTGATTCTACTGAGAACTGGCAACTGGCAGCCGGCAACTGATTTTCACGAGGTGTTGACCATGAGCAAAGAAGACAACGGACTCCGCATCAGCTTCAACGAAGAAGCCCGCAACGACGCTCGCATCAAGGTGATCGGCGTGGGCGGCGGCGGCACCAACGCCGTCAACCGCATGATTGACTCCGGCATGGAGAACATCGAATTCATCGTGGCCAACACCGACCTGCAAGCCCTGCGGATGTCGCGCGCCGCCACCAAGATTCAGCTGGGCGTGAAGCTGACGAACGGCCTGGGCGCGGGAGCCAATCCGGAAATTGGCCGCAAAGCTGCGCTGGAGGATTCCGACAAGATCATCGAAGCGCTCGAAGGCGCCGACATGATCTTCGTTACTGCCGGTCTGGGCGGCGGCACCGGCACGGGCGCGGCTCCGATCATCGCTTCACTCGCCAGCGAGATGGGCGCGCTGACGGTGGCGGTCGTCACCAAGCCGTTTGCTTTCGAAGGCAAGCGGCGCATGCAGCAGGCCGAGCGCGGCGTCTCGGAGCTGATGGAATCGATCGACACCACCATCGTCATTCCCAACGAGAAGCTGTTGGGTGTGGCCGAGAATGCCGGTTTCTTCGAATCGTTCCGCGTTGCCGACGACATTCTGCGCCAGGGCGTGCAGGGGATTTCGGACATCATCACCATCCCCGGCATCATCAACCGGGACTTCGCCGACGTGAAGGCCATCATGGCGGGTATGGGTTACGCCGTCATGGGAACAGCGACCGCCGCCGGCGAACACCGCACCGTGGAAGCAGCACAACGCGCCATCGCCTCACCGTTGCTCGAAGCCGGAGCGATTGACGGCGCTCGCGGCATCCTGATTAACATCACGGGCTCCAGTTCGCTGAAGCTCGCCGAAGTGCAGCAGGCTTGCACCATTATCCAGGGCGCCGCCCACGAGGATGCCAACATCATCTTCGGCGCCGTGCTCGACGAGAAGATGAAAGACGCAGTCAAGATCACCGTGATCGCGACCGGCTTCCGAGAGTCCGAGATGCGCCGTCTGCGGCGGCACGAGAGCAGCGATCCGGTAATCGTTTCCCGTCATCGCGAGCGCTTTCATGTGCCCGAACCGATGATCGAACCCGACCCGGTGATGGAGCGTGAACCTACTTTTGAGCCTGACATGCCGGTGGCGTTTCAGACTGCGGTGTCGTCGCCGGTCAGCCAGGCGCATGCTGAGGTGATTTCGCTGGATGGCATGCGCGCACCGTCGCCCAGCTATACGCCGGAAGATCTCGATGTCCCGGCATTTCTACGCAAGCGCAACGAAGTGATGTAGGCAGTGTGGAGCGGACACTCTTGTCCGCTGCCTTTGACTCTATCGTGCTGATTCACGGGTGCGATCTTCCGTGCGATCTTCCATCCTTTTCAGCCGCCGTTCCATCTGCTCGACGATCACCTGCCACGCATCCGCTTCCAGTTCGAACTGATGCTTGAGCGGGGTTTGCGTTGTTTGAACGAAGGCGAGATTCGTCCGCATCTGGTTCAGCAGGACTTTGAGGCGCTCCAGGTCGGCGCGCATTTGTTCAATGTCAACGGAATCCCGCTGTGAAGAGGCAGGAATCATGCGAACCTCAGCGGGAGCGGCATTGTGCGGCTGCGCCTTCTCTCCCGTTTCCTGACCCCCTCCACCGGAAACCAATAAGAAGCACGCCACCGCTGAGCACAAGATCGCTTTCATAGAGCTTCTCCTCAAAAACTCGGGTGTCAGGTGTCAGGTGTCAGGTCTCAGGAAATTCGTCTCGGATCATTACTCTAGAGTTGACTATCGCGAAATCGTTTCTCCAAAACCTGAGACCTGAGACCTGCCACCTGCCACCTGCCTTTCTCACTTTTGCCCCGCGATCCAGTCATCAATCTTCCTTTCCAGCACGTCGAGTGGCAACGGGCCCTGATCAAGCACCGCGTCATGAAAAGCTCGCAGATCGAACTTCGCTCCCAATTCCCGTTGCGCCCGCTCCCGAAGTTCCAAAATTTTCCTCTGCCCCATTTTGTAGGAGAGCGCCTGCGCTGGCCAGGCGATGTAGCGGTCCACTTCCGTCTCGATGTTCTGATCGTCCATGGCCGTGTGCTCATGGAAGAAGTCCACCATCTGCTGGCGCGACCAGTGCTTCGAATGCACGCCGGTGTCCACCACCCAGCGCACGGCGCGCCACATTTCGTTTTGCAGACGGCCGTAGTCGCTGTACGGATCGCGGTAGAAGCCGACTTCTTTGCCCAGCCGCTCGGAGTAGAACGCCCAGCCCTCGGTGTAGGCGTTGACGTCGAGGTTGTACTTACGGAACGGCGGCAGGTCGGTCAGTTCCTGCGCGATCGAAAACTGGAGGTGATGTCCGGGGACGCCTTCGTGATAGGCAATAGCCTCCACGTTCAGCAGCAAACGCTTCTCGGGCGCGTACTCGTTGACGTTGATCCGCCCGGGCCGCGAGCCGTCTCCGGCTCCCACCGAGTAGTCGGCGGGCACGCTGTCGGCGCTGCGAAACGACTCCATGGGCACGACCGCCAGCTTGTTTTTCGGAAGGCGTCCGAACAGTTGCGGGAGCTTCTCGTACATCTGATCGCGATACTGGGTGTAGAGGTCGAGCAGTTGCTGCCCCGACTTGGCGTGAAGATTCGGATCCTGCTTGAGACGCGCGTTGAACGATTTCAAATCCGAAAAGCCTTGCGCCCGCGCGATCTTCATCATCTCGGTTTCGATTTCCGTCACACTCTTCAGCCCGAGCTGATGAATCTGCTCGGCGGTGACGTCGGTGGTCGTCTGGTGGCGGACGGCGAAGCGGTATCGCGCCTCTCCGTCGGGCAAGGCCCATACGCCGGGATCGAGACGTCCGTGAGGCGCATAGTCGTCGCGCACGAATTTGGCGAACTTTGCGTAGGCGGGCGCGACGTCGTTCTTGACTGCGCTCTCAATGCTGGCACGCAGCCGCTGCCGGTCCGCCTCGGAAATGGAATCCGGAAACTTGCGCAACGGGTTGGTGAAGGGACTCTGGTCGAGCGGGCTGTCGGCAATCTGCTGCGCTTGCGCGGACACTTTTTCCAGCAAGTACTTCGGCGGCGTCAAGTGCTCGCGCAGGCCGTCCCGCATGTGCCCTATCGCCTGCTCGAGCACGCGCGGAATCTGGCGCAGGCGAGACAGATAGTCCTCGTAGTCCTTGACGTTGCGGAAGGGCGAATCGAAGGCGAGTGAGGCGTATTCCAGATGGATACCGCCAAACTGCGTCGCGGGCATTTCCCAGTTTTTGAACCGGGCGGCCTCGATCCCATCGCGCAGGGTGCGCACCATCAAAGAGTGGTTGAGCTTGTCCTGCTCCGGAAATCCGGTGGTATCGAGCGCTTCGAAGCGGCGCAGCGCCTGGCGTACGTGCTCGAGATCGTCGGCAATGGCCTTGTCGGAAAAGTCGCTCAGGCGGTCGTTGTAGCGGTTGTCGCCGATGTGGGTAGCGAGTTCAGGCTGCGTGCGCAGCGTGTACTCCCACTCGTCAGCGAGCAGGCGATTGAGCTCCGCGCACCGCGCTTCCAGACTCTGCTCCGCAGCCTGAGTGAGCAGCGGAAGTAGAAGAATCAACGATCCGAGCACAAATGAATTTCGCAGAATGCCGGTCTCAGAGAACATGCCGACAGAAAATATCAGAAAAACACAGAATCGCCGAGGCGATCTGCAAGAATCTCGTGACACTTTGTTGCGTTCGAACGCGCCGCCGGGTCACTCCGAAGTTTTGTGCCTGTGCAAATCATTGCGGAGTAGAGGTACCTTGCAAGGTAACAGGTCACGCTGGGTTACCAAGGTGTTTGTCCCTCGATAAAATCCCGCTAAATGAAAGCAGTTAAACAACTTATTCTAAGAATTCTCTGATAACCACAATGACAGTTTGCCATTGCGCTCCAACGCTAACTCCCCTATTATCGGACAGTTGCAAGCACCCTGCCGGCCCTCGCACAATTTGGCCAGGTGCTTGCATCCTATAAATACTTGAAGACAGTAACCTTCGGGGATAAGCCAGTGAAGTTGTGGGGTTGGGCCACTTGTCTCGCGCTCGTTCTAGGGTTGGTGTTGCTGCTGGAAGGCAGCAGCCTCGCAGCCAGCGTTAACACCCGCTCGCTCACCACGCGCAAATCACCCTCCGTCAGTGAGAGCCAGCGCGCGAAAAAGCGCATGCGGACACTGGCCAAGGGCCGGGCTCCCCGTTCGCGCTCCGCCCGCAACCGGCGTCATCGGTACTACGAGCGCTTCAACACCAGTTCCTTCGCCGATGGCGCTACTGAGGGCGATATCACCGGTGGCGAAGATCCCATCGTTCGCCAGGCTGCAGTGGACGCTCTGGGCAACTTGAATGGTACGGTGGTCGCGATTGAGCCGACCAGCGGACGCATCCTCGCCATGGTCAACCAGAAGCTCGCGCTTTCGAGCGGAGCGCAGCCCTGCTCCACGATCAAGCTGTCCACGGCTCTGGCGGCGCTGAGTGAGGGTTTAATCGACAAGGAAACCGAAATTCGTCTCGGCCGCCGCAGCCGTATGAATCTGACCGAGGCGCTGGCCCACTCCAACAATCCTTACTTCGAAGCCGTCGGACGCAAGCTCGGCTTTGACAAGATCAGCTACTACGCCCACCAGTTCGGACTCGGCGAACTGGCCGGCTACCAGATTGAGGGCGAGCAACTGGGTGCTTTTCCTGACGAAGAGATCTCATCCAAACTCGGCGGCGTTGGCAAGATGTGCTCGTTCGGCGAGGGAATTTCCATGACCCCGCTGCAACTGGGCGCTCTGGTCGCCTCGATCGCGAACGGCGGCACACTCTACTATCTGCAACATCCGGCCGCGCCCGAAGCGGTCGCTGACTTCCAGCCCCGCGTCAAGCGTCATCTCGATATCGCGAACGTCATTCCTGAACTCTCGGACGGCCTGGCCGGTGCGGTTGAGTATGGCACTGCGCGTAGCGTGCGCATGAACTTCAACGAAGAATCCATTCTCGGTAAGACCGGGACCTGCTCGCACGCGGGCACACGCTTTGGATGGTTTGCCTCTTACGCCAACACCGACATTGGCCGCATCGTGACGGTGGTCTTCCTGCGCGGCGGGCGTCCCACGTACGGTCCGAAGGCCGCTGAGATTGCGGGACGCATGTACCGCAATCTGTACGATCACAACTTTTTCGTAGCCCGGTCGGTGGTGGGCACCCCAGCCACTCCGGATCTCGAGAAAGTCAGTACCCCGGGTTCGCAGCAGGAGTAGCTGCCGATCCGGCGAGACCACGCTGGATTCGAAGAGCAATGCGATCCGCGTCCTTCAGATCGAGCCCAAGTAGGACAACCAACTAGAGAAAGCCCGCCCCCATTCACTTGGCGGCGCGCAGAAACTTGCCGGTGCTGGCGTCAATTACGCCCATACCCTTGGAGTCAATCTGCGACGTCCCGTAAATCACCGTCCACAGCAGTTGCCTGTTCTTCGGGTCCCAATCCAGCGAATACAGAATTGGTTGCTGGGGATCTTTTTCAAGCAGCTTAGCGCCGCCCTTTTCCTGTGCGATGGCAAAGGCCTTGTCGGAATCCGCAATCAATGAAAAAGACTGGAACATCAATTGAGGCACGTTCGGCGCATAGGCCATCTCTGCGCCGGAGGTAACGCCGATCGCCGCCTCATTGGGTAGACGGCTGCCCGAACAGATAAAAGCTTTGTAGCTTCTGCGCCCGGGCGAGGCGAACATGGCTCGCCAAATCGTCGATTTCCCGTCCTGTCCCGCGCTCTCGGCGTTCAGACCCGATTCCATGTGAAAAGGCAGCGCATCCGGCTGCCAGCGCGCGGCCTTGTCTGCCATCTGCGCTAGACACGACTTCCCGGTGTAGAGCGCCGGCTCCTTCTTGGGGGCCGCCGATGATGTTTGCGTGTTGCTGGGTGAGGGGTTCGAACTGCAAGCAATAACCATTACGCTGGTTAAGCAGATGGCCACAATTCCTGAAATGCGGCTCGTTTTCATCGCATGCCTCCTGATCGTTGCAGAGTAGCGATCCCGCGGCGCACGGCAGCGCCGGGCGAGGTAACTTTATCAGTCCAGGGAATTTGTTGGAAGGGCATTCCGATCCCTCCCTGCTCGGCGCATCCTGAGGGTGGTTTGCGGGCGCCAATGCGCGCGGCAAATTGAAAAGCGCTGATTAGATAATGGCGTCGGTTCCTTCCTCCGAGCCTTGGTTTGTTTGAGCGCACCAAGTGTACTCGGCTGCTTCGGAGCCGACACCGTTATCTAATCAGCCGGAAAACGTCCCGTCTGTCCCCGGTTTCTCCCTGCACCACGGGCTGCTAGATCAGGTGTAGAAAGGGGAGGTTCTGGTTGAAACCCCTGTCTCGTATTCCCTTTTCCCTGCCTTCATTGCGCTGCGCTCGACCTATCCGGCAAATCGTCCAAGAATGCTTTCCACTTCCACCCTTAGCTGGGGTCTCCGGGATGGACCTGCGTTTGCTTTACGTTCAGTATCTCGCGCATGGCGATCATCAAAACTTCAACTTCTTATTTCGCCTGCGCTAGCCCCGCAACAACTGCGGCAACTTTATCGAGTATCTGATTCCAGCCCTCTACTTGCCCGCTGTTTTTTGCGTTCTCCATGGTTTCATTTCCAATGAAGGTGAGTTTCGTCTGGCCGTTTCCAAAATCCTCAAAAATAACCACGTCGTGCGCATCGTCTATGGCCTCATGTTCTATTCCATAGTGCGCAGGCTCAACCTTGTTTCCTTTCGAGTCGGAAAAGTACATGGAGGAAACGATCTTCTCGTGCAGAACAATCTCGTGGTATTCCCCACCATTCCAGCCCTCCTGCCCATCCGGCGCTCTCATACAGCAGAGAAATTTTCCTCCTACGCGAAAGTCCATCTCGCAAAAAGGCACAGTAAAACCCTTCGGCCCCCACCACTGCATCACATATTTCGGGTCTGTCCACGCCTTCCAAACCAATGCGCGTGGGGCATCAAAAACTCTAGTGATAACCATCCGCTCTGTCTCGTTAACCGTGTTTTTTGTCATCTCTGACCTCCGTTTTTTTCATTTGATTCACAACCACATCCAGCTTGTCGAAACTCTCTTCCCAGAATCGGCGATAATAAGCCGCCCAGTCGCTGACTGTCTTTATCGCCTCTGGCCTAAGCGTGCACACACTCTCTCGTCCACGCTTCGTCTTGATCACAATCCGCGCCCGCACCAGGTAGGCAATATGTTTTGAAATCATCTGCTGCGAGAGTGCAAACGGTTCCGTCAATCCATGCACAGAGGCAGGACCATGTGAGAGTCGTTCGATCATCCCCCGCCGGGTTGGATCAGACAGAGCAGCAAATGTTGTACCCAATTTATCCACAACCATATGGTAGTTGATTGTCTGTCAATGTCAAGTGTGAATTTTGCGATTCCTGATTTCTGTTCCCTGATCTCTGATCTCTGAACCCTGACACCTGCGCTAATTTGTACTTCCCCATGAGCGGCGTCATCGCAGCTGGGTGCATGCTTTAGGAAATAGGCTTCCTCGTGCAATAACTCATTAACCTGACGATTAAAGTGCGCACCGCAACCTGCGCAGGAGCGCGAGCCGGCAGGGTTGAGGCGCTGGCATCAGGGGGCGGGGGAATGCAGATTGCCTCTGGAACGTGTTCTGGATGTATCACGGGCAACTCGGAAACAATCACCTTGGGCCGGCTTGCGGGCTATCTGGGAAGATGAACTTCAACCATCTCCCATCTCAAATATTGTGTCTGTCAGGCCGACTCTGATGAAAACCCGGGGACAGACGGAACGTTTCCTGATTTTTCTTTCTGGCGTATCCCACTTTATCGTGGTGTTCGAAAAAGTGGGCCGCAGGGAAGCGGGCACCGGAACGCCAATCGTCCGGTAACTCGTTTCCATCCTGTCACTTGACCTCGATATACATATAATAATGTCAGTACACACTCGCAAGTACAAACATTCCACGTGGAACATTCTGCAATTGTGGCTGATCAGATAAACCGGGCCGGCTCCTACCGAAACAACTACCGCTTCATTTCATCCTTCGCGACCACG
>ORMF011021773.1_pt1 | contig 52429 bp, 54 predicted proteins | sample 1779871 | NCBI WGS metagenome assembly ORMF01 (sample SAMEA104232316, study PRJEB22302) | groundwater metagenome | biome: forest; feature: aquifer; material: groundwater | place: USA | collected 2011-08-07 | depth 5.4 m | reverse complement strand
GCAAGCGCGGTCATCGAGTCCTCCTGGTTGCTCCAGCGTTTGATCGCATGCCTCGCCGTGAGCCAGGCGTTTTGCGTGTCGCGGCCATTCCGCGCATTGGTGGCAGCGCATTTTCCGCGCGCTTGCCGATCCCGGGCTTGCTGGCGCATGTCTCGAAGCTGTTCCAGCCGGATATCATCCACGCGCATCATCCGTTTCTGATGGGCGACACCGCGTTGCGGATCGCCTCGCTGAGACAGGGGCCACTCGTCTTCACGCACCACGTGTTATTCGAACAATACGCGCGGTGTCTCCTCCCCCTGCGCACAAATGTCGCCCAGCGGTTCGTAATCGATCTGGCGACCGAGTTCTCGAATCTATGTGACCAGGTCTTCGCTCCAAGCCAAAGCGTGGCGAAGTTGTTGCACGCACGGGGGGTCACAGCACCGGTTGACGTGGTGCCCACTGGCGTTGATCTGGCCCGTTTCAGGGGCGGGACCCCCGCACGCCTGCGCAAGGCCGCCGGCGTTCCGGCCGAGGCCTTCGTGGTCGGGCATCTGGGTCGGTTGGCCCCGGAGAAAAATCTGCGCTTTCTGGCCACGGCAGTTGCTTCGTTTCTCCGCGAGGAACCGCGTGGGTGGTTTGTCGTCGGCGGTCAGGGGCCAGGCGAAGCGATGATCCAACAGGCATGTCAGGAAGCCGGAGTAGGCGGCAGGTTGCGCATGTTGGGAGAGCTACAGGGCCACTGGCTCGCGGATGCTTATCATCTGATGGATGTTTTCGTGTTCGCCTCGCAGAGCGAAACCCAAGGCTTAGTCCTTGTTGAGGCGATGTCGGCCGGTGTTCCCGTGGTGGCCGTGGATGCGCCCGGGGTGCGCGATGTTGTCATCGACGGGCACAACGGACGGCTGCTGCCGGCAGAGAACACGAGCCAGTTTGCCGCTGCGCTGCACTGGATCTGTGGGTTGACTGCCGGGCAGCGAGATGCGATGCTCCGGAACGTCAAGACCACCGCAACGCAACTGTCGATGACGCTTTGCGCGGAGCGGGCGCTTAAGAGTTACGCGGCGCTGATCGACAGATTCCGCAAAAGGCGCATCGAAGATGCGCGGCACTGGGCTCGGGTGAAGCGCAGTCTGCATACGGAGATGTTGATTCTCAAGAAGACCGTTCATGCCACACGGGTCCTGATCGAGGAGGCGTGCGCGCATGCGTAATCCTTTCACTTCCCGGCTGGGCCGCAGCGGGTTTCTCAGGCTCGGACGCTTGCTCAGCCGCAGCGAATGGACCAGCCGCCTGCTGCACTTGTCGCGGTCAGAGGACACCGCCAGCGAGCCCGGCCTGGTCATGATTCAGATCGATGGGTTGTCGAGACGCGAGTTCCAGAAGGCGCTCGAGCAGGGCAGCCTGCCGTTTCTCAGGCGTCTGTGCATGCGGGAGCACTATGTCACGTATCCGCACTATTCAGGCCTGCCCTCGAATACTCCGGCGGTGCAGGGAGAACTGTTCTATGGCGTGAAAGGCGCGGTACCCGCCTTCAGTTTCGTGGATCGGGACACTCAGCAGGTCATGAAGATGTATGAGTTCGGCGCGGCGGCCGCCATCGAGCAGCGACTGCGGCGTCAGGGTGTGCCGCTCTTGGAAGGCGGCAGCGCCTATTCGAACATTTTCACCGGTGGTGCTGCGGAAGCGCATTTTTGTGCCGCGAAACCGGGGTGGGACGGCGTGCTGCGGGCCGTCAATCCTATGCTGTTTCCCTTCTTGATCATGCTGCACTTCGACGTGTTTGTCTGGGTGGCAATCCTGATGCTGCTCGAGTGCGGGCTCGCGGTCGTGTCAGGCATGCAGGCGGTCATCAAAGGCAAGCTGCTGCTGCCGGAGTTGGTGTTTATCTTGGCACGGATTGGGCCAGTGATTTTACTGCGGGAGCTTGTCGTGCGCGGCGTGCAGATCGACATCGCGCGCGGCATCCCAGTCATTCACATGAACCTGATTGGCTATGACGACCACGCGCATCACCGTGGCCCGCATTCGTCGTTTGCGCGCTGGCCGCTGCGAGGCATTGATTGGGCGGTCGCTCGCGTGTGGCGCGCTGCCCATCGTTCCCGGCGACGGAACCATGACGTCTGGGTGTATTCCGACCATGGCCAAGAGTCGGCCATCCCGTATCAGCAACGTTCAGGAATGACGCTGACCGAAGCGATCAGGCCCCTGTGTGACGGCGCGCGCTCCATCTTCTCTCCGGATCATCGAGGCGGGTACGAATACCCCTACCGGATGGCCCCGGCCAGTGAGCCGCCGAACACGGACCTGGCATCTCGGAATGGCGGGGGAGTGCGGCACGCGCCGCCATCTATCCTGGTGGCTGCGATGGGACCGGTGGCCCATCTGTATCCCTCGCCGGAGTTGGTGGCGGAACAACGCGATCGCCTTGCGCAGGCATTGGTGCAACGCGCCAGCGTGCCTGTCGTTGCTGCACTCGATGGAGCCGGCACCATTCGGGTCTGGACGGACGAGGGGCTGCTCCAGCTGCCCGACGATGCGGCGCGCCTCTTCGGTCCGGACCATCCCTTTCTTGAAGACCTCACACAGGACCTCCTGACGCTGTGCCGGCATTCCAGTGCCGGCGCTCTTGTGTTGTTCGGCTGGAGAGCGGGCCGCGAACCACTGAGCTTCCCGTTGGAATACGGAGCCCACGCGGGCTTCGGGCCGGAGGAGACTCATGGGTTTGCGTTGCTGCCGATCGACGCCCCGTTGCCTCCTCCCGGGCGGCCGTATCTCCGGCCGTCCAATCTTCGGGAAGCGGCGCTGAGGCATTTGGGGCGTTCCTCGAGTGGGCGTCCGGATGTTGGTCCGCCGCGCCGCCGCCCAGCTGAGGCACCCCACCCATCCCAGCTGTTGCGTGTGATGACCTACAACGTGCATCGGTGCATCGGCCTGGACGGGAAGGCTGCCCCAGAGCGGATTGCGCGAATTATTGCTCGGCATGAGCCCGACATCATTGCGCTGCAAGAGCTCGACGTGGGACAGCCACGAACCCATCGGATCGATCAAACTGAGCGGATTGCGCGCCTGTTGCGCATGTCATACCATTTTCACCCCGTCATCGCTCTCGAGCGAGGACAGTATGGTAACGCCATCTTGAGCCGGTATCCCATGCGCCTGATGCAGGCCGAACAGCTTCCGCAGTGGGGGAACCTGCGGTACCTGGAACCGCGCGGCGCCCTCTGGGTGACGGTCGATATTGATGGGGTGGCGGTGCAGGTGATCAACTGCCATTTGAGCATCTGGCCGTCTGAGCGGTTTGCGCAGGCCAGCGCCCTCATCGGAGTCCGGTGGCTCGCGGATCCGCGGTGCCAGTCACCGGTCGTGTTCTGCGGCGACCTCAACGCGACCCCAGGCTCTCCCACCTACCGGCGCCTCATGGGCGCGGTCCATGACTCCCAATCGGCGATGAAGACGTCCCGCATTCCCCGCACCTGGTCCAGCCGCTATCCGATCAGCCGCCTCGACCACATTTTCCTCAGTCCGGACATTACGGTGAGCAAGGTCACAGTCCCCTGGACCATGCTGGATCAGATCGCCTCGGATCATTTGCCGCTGCTTGTTCAAATGAGGTTGGCAATTCCTAAGGACTCGTCAGAGATTCCGAAGGTGCTCCTCCAAGAACCGGAGGGTAAAGTCAAATCCGGGGAAGTTCGTTTGATTCACACCACGCCCTGAACTCCGCTAGGAACGTCTCCCAAGCCGGGTCGTCGTCCGGCGAATGGTGTGCCGAGAGAGTTGACAACTACAATAGAATACAGTAGACTACAATTACATAAGGAGGTTCTATGGCTAAAGTGGTGACGGTGCGGCTCTCGGACGAGGACTACCGGAGAATTTCAGCGGTTGCTAAGATCGAGCGGCGCCCCATCTCGAATTTGATGACCCTGATGGTCGTCAAGGGGATCGAAGAGGGCGTCTATGTCGATGCGGTGGAAATGGATCAAATTACGTCGGACAAGCGCCTGATGGCCAAACTCCAGGCCGGCCACCGCGATGCAAAGCAGCGGAAGGGAAAGTTCGTTGGCTGAGCTCCGAATCTTCGAAACCGCGCAGTTTCAGCGCGATCTCCAGCAGGACTTTCGGGGACAACAAGCTCGCATTCAGCAGAAGCTGGCCTCCTATGTCTATCCTCAGCTTCGTCAGAACCCCTACTTCGGAAAGAACATCAAGAAGCTTCGGGACGCGGTACCCGAAACCTGGCGGTATCGCATCGGGGATTACCGCTTCTTCTATCGGGTGGATGAACGGCAACGCGTTGTCCTCATGCTGACCGCCGATCACCGCGGGCAGGCCTATTGACCGAGGTGGCGACCTCTAACTTGCACCACGCGCTGAACTCCGCCAAGGACGCCTGCGCAGCGAAGGCCAGCAGGGCCGAGCGGAATGCCGGAACCGGTTGAGTTCCGTCCCACGCGCAGAATCAGTTCTAATATCATCCCGTCGCCTTGCTATGAAGCAAAAACCCCTCCGTTAGGAGGGGTTTTTGCTTGCAGGCGACGGCCGGCCCGCCTACTTTACAAGCCGAGCCGCCAGGCCTCGACCATGGTTACGTCGGCTGCCGCTTATCGCCGGCGACCTGAGAACGAAACATATCCTTCGCCTGCGCCGTTTTCTCCTGCACATATTCTTGGCCTTTCTCAACGGCGTTGCGGGTCTCCCCCTCCGCTTTCTCCGCTAAGCGGTTCCAGCGGTTCTTCGTCTGTTCGGCGTATCCGAGCAGCCGTTCCCGAGTGTCGCGGCCTGAACAGGGAGCGAGCAGCAGTGCCGCACCCGCTCCGACGAGCAGGCCGGTCACAAAAGCGGCCGACCCGCCGCCCGCACTGATCTCAGCATCGTTGGCCATTCGTCTGACTCCTTTCCGTTGCGTGGTGCAGTCGTTGTTTGATGAACGTTCCCGCCGCAGCCAGTCCGCTTCCTACCGTGAGCCAATGCACCAAGGCATTGCTCTTGCCAGGCAACAACGCCTCTTGCACCCGCTGCCAGAAGCCTCCGACGTGTTCCTGAGCGCGCTGCAGCCGATCTCCTAGATCGCCGATGGCATGGAAGAGCATCGAGGCATGCTCCACGCTGCTTTGCGCCTGATCCATGAACTGACTGAATTCACCGGTGGCGGTGCGCATCTCCTTGAGCAGAGGGCCCAGTTCGGTATTGACGATTTCTACCGCGCGCGAGGATTCGCGCGCGGTTTTTCTGAGTTCGATCAACGTGGGAATCAATGCCCCCGCAATGACGAGGCACGCGATTCCTATCATCAACACCCCCATTTCCCAGATCATGGACCCCTCCAGCGTCTGTTATGGTCTACGCATCAGCCGGTTCCTGCTCTTCCTGCTGCGGATTGCGCTGATCCGTTTGCCGCTTGGCGCCCTGCTGTTGTTGCGGCTGTTGCGGGTCCCGAACCCTGGGTTGTCCCCGCCCGGCGTCTTGACAATTCGCCTTGTGCGTCTGCAGCGCCTCGTTAGAGGCAAAGGTCTGGCCGCAGGTGCAGCGAAATGCCGCGGGCTGTCCCGTGGCTGGTCGCGTCGTGTCGGTGTTCATGGCCATGGTTTCTCACCCCCTCTCGCGGGTTATGTTTTTATGTTATCGTAGATGTTCCTAACGCGACTCTACCGCATGACGCATAACGCCTCTGTGAATTTTAGATGACAAGTCGTTCATCGAGTCGGAGGCCAACTGACGGATTTGTCACGCGAAATTCACAGAGGCGAATAGGGGCCGCGGGGCAACGGCTTACGAATATCACCAAAGCAACGACCACCGCCGTCAAAGCATCGTCCTCCTCCCCGCTGCGACCGCGCCGGGGCTGGTCATGAAGTTGTAACCTAAAATTCATCCAGCTGTCATATTCAGTGTCGTAAGCTGTTGCCAGTGGAGGAGCGATGAAAGCTCAAAAAGCAGTGCCGATGCTCACCCTGTATCTCGGGACGTTTGGAGCGGGTTGTACGATAGATAACCCATTGACGTGTTATAGGTTACAACCTTATAGTAAGTAAGGGAGAGAGTCGTCTAGCGTGCGTGAGAGTGATGGATTGAGGACGCACATGAGTGACGTCTTGCGGTGGAAATTGCTTGGTTCACAGCGTGCACGGCCATCGCAATACCACATCGTTCAGTTGTACCAGAACGTGGAGTTTCTGAGCGAGGTGGTCGGCCTGTATCTGCAGACCGGCCTGGAGCAGGGAGAAGGCGAGATTGTGGTGGCCACAGCGCCGCACTGGCGCGCGTTCCTCCAACACCTGAAAACGCATCGAGGTGAGGTGACCGAGGCTCAAGCACGCGGACAGCTCATCGTCCTTGATGCTGAAGACGTTCTGGCGAGGATCATGCCACACAGAGTGTTGGAAGAAGCGACCTTTACCCAGATGATCGGCGGGGCAATTGAGGAGATGCGGGGTCCCGGGCGATTTCGGCAGATCCGCATTTATGGGGAGCTCGTGAACCTTCTGTGGGAGCAGAGACAGATTGCGACCGCCATTCGTTTAGAAGAACTGTGGAATGGGTTAGCGGCCTCCCAGCCTTTTTCACTTCTCTGCGCCTATCGCATGGACAATTTCAGTACCGACGTGCATGGACCGCCATTGCAGGGCCTATGCCGGACTCATTCGCACCTCCTTCCGACCGAAGATGACGCACGGCTTGAACAGGCCGTCTACAGCGCCATGACAGATATCCTTGGAGTGACGCAAGCGAACACGGTGCGCCGCTTGCTCAAGGATAGGCGGCTTTCTGCCCCAGTCATGCCCGATGCCCAAGTCGCACTCGTGTGGCTCAAAGACAATTTGCCGATCATGGCAAATGCCATTTTGGTTCGCGCTGAACGCTACTATACTCAGGCATCTCCTCGTGGAGGTCTTGCAACCAGTTAATGCCCACCGCTCATTGCCCCGCACCGAATCCTTCTTCAATTTTTGCCTTGTCCTTCTCGCACCCCGGTAACGTTGTCCTCACAGAACAGTGATCACATGAGCATACATAATAAGCCCGCTGAACGCCGCTCACGCCGATGGCTTGAGCGCGGCGTCTTTCTGAGTGGCACCTTCCTTGCGGCCTTAGGCGTGACGGTGGTGCTGGCCTGCGCCATCCATGCGGACACCGTCCTGCAGATCCACCTAGAATTTCCTCGAGCGCAGCCCAACGACGCGTTTTCTCTCTTGATCTGCGGCATCGGACTGTGCGCCTTCCAGCTCAACCGGCTGCGTTTGGTCCAACGGTGCGGTCAGCTCGTGATCCTCATGGGCATGATCCCACTTATTTGGTACCTGTGCCGAATCGACCTCGGTATTCTCAGACGCCTGACGACAGCTTTCCCCTCTGCCACCGATTTGCTCTCCGGGCAGATGTCCCCGGTTATCGCACTCTGTTTTATTCTGGCGGGATTCGCCTTGCTCTTCATGGCCAAGCCGGGGCCGCTTAAAGAACGCCCGATTATTCTTAGTTTCATCGGGTCCATCATCGGCACGATAGGCGCCGTGGGACTCTTTGGCTATGCCACCGGCTTGCGTGGCGCCTACGAATCGGGCTCGCTCATGCAGGTCTCCCTTCTAAGTGCTGCCGCCTTCATCGTGCTGGGAACGGCTCTTCTGGCCGTGTCCTGGCGCGAAGCGAAGATCGAGCGCAGTGGAATCCCCCAATGGCCCACGGCGGTGGTTGCGGTTGTGACTGGCGCGCTGTGTCTGTGGCACACGCTGCGGATCGCCCAGCATACCGATATTCAACGGAACATTAAATTGGAGGTGATGAGCGTGAGCTTTCAAGTACTGCACCATATGCACGCGCGCTTCCTCACCCTGCTGCACATTGCCGATCGCTGGAAAGAGGGCGGAGAGTTCAATCGGAAGCAATGGGAACACGATACCCTGCTGGAGCTCAAGGATACCTTCGGGTTCCATGCAATAGCCTGGGTAGATGCTCACTCTCGGGTGCGGTGGGTCGTTCCCGTGACGGCGGACACCGCGCCCTTTGAACGGATCCTCAATCAGAATGTGCAGCGGCCATCCCTGCACGCCTCCAGCGCATTGGCGCTCCTGTCATTGCCCCCACCCCCGGATTCCTTGGACTCTCCCGCCACCGGATTCCTGGCGTACACCCCCCTAAAGTCCGAGAGACAATTCGACGGGTTCATCGTGGGATTATTCAATACAAAGAACTTCTTCGATGGAGTACTTGCGGGCATCTCCAAGGGCGTATCGATCGAGGTGCGTGCGGAAGATCAGCCTGTGTATGCGCGCATCATCGGGGGACGCCACCCGGAGGCCACCTGGAGCCAAGAACAGTCTGTGACCCTTCCTGGCCTCACCTGGCGCCTACGGGTGTGGCCGACACCAAGCCAATTGGCCGCATGGAACTCTCCGCTGCCTGCCGTCATGCTGGTCGGAGGATGGCTGATCGCAGGGCTGCTTGGACTCGCATGTTATCTGGCGCAGACGTCGATCCAGCGCGCACGGAAACTACTGCGAAGCAACCGGCGGCTTGCTGTGGAAGTGGGTGAGCGCAAACTGGCTGAACTGGCGCTCGCGCGCGCCCATATCCAGTTGGAGCATAAAGTCGCAGAACGGACAGCCCAGTTACGCCAGAGCGAGATGCACTTTCGGCTGATGGCCGACGCTGCCCCCGTGCTGATTTGGTTGACGGGACCAGACAACCGCTTCACGTACTTCAACAAAGGGTGGCTGGAATTTACCGGACGCTCCATGGAGCAGGAGGTGGGCCACGGCTGGATCGACGGGATCCATCCTGACGATGTCGAGCGGTGCCGGGACACATTGTTCAAGTCGTTCGAACGCCGCGAACCATTCTGCATGGAGTATAGGCTGCGCCGGGCCGATGGAGAGCATCGATGGGTATTCGATAACGGCCTTCCTCTGTTTGATGCTGGCGCGGGTCGCCCGTTTCGTGGCTATATCGGTAGCTGCATAGATATCACCGAGCAGAAGCGGGTAGAAGAGTCGCTGACGGTGGTGCGCAATGAGCTGGAACGACGCGTTGAAGAACGCACGGCCGCCTTACAAAACGCCAATGCTGACTTACGGTTGGAAGTCGCCGACCGCCAGCGGGCGGAAGTCGCATTATTGAAGCTTCACCAGGAGCTAGAGAGATCTCATGAGGAGCTGCAGACGGCGCACGTGCGACTGATGCAAGCCGCGAAGATGGACTCGGTGGGGCAACTGGCGGCCGGCGTCGCTCATGAGGTCAAAAATCCCCTAGGTGTGCTGCTCATGGGCGTGGAGCATCTCAGCGAGCATTATTCAGGAAAGAACGGGAAAAACCGCGAGCTCGCCGAGATGTTACACGACATGCGGGAGGCGGTCCAGCGCGCGAACGCGGCGATTCGCGGACTACTGGATTTTTCCGCACCCACACAGCTCGAATGGAAGTTCGAAGTGATCAATGACCTCATCAAAGAGGCGCTCGCACTCGTGAAACATGATCTGGTAAAGGGGCATGTGAAGGCGGTCCCGCTCCTGTCCCGCGCGCTGCCTCAGCTGAAATTGGACCACAACAAGATGATGCAGGTTTTCGTCAATCTCTTCATGAATGCGGTCCAGGCCATGCCGGCAGGAGGCACGTTGACCGTCAGGACCTTCCTCAAGAAATTGGGCGAATTCAGCCAACGACACGCGGAACCTCCCTCATCCCCGGATAGCGTGTTGAACCAGACGCTTGTGGTAGTGGAAATCGACGACACTGGCTCGGGGGTCTCGAAGGAAAAGCTTGCCAGGATTTTTGAGCCGTTTTTCACGACAAAGGCCAACACCAGAGGCACGGGGCTAGGACTGACCGTCACCCGGGAGATCGTCCATCTGCACGGCGGCGCCATTACCATTAAGAACCGCCCTGAAGGCGGCGTTCGTGTCACTCTGATGTTTGAAGTCGCTGCGTTTTCCGACCAGAGGGAGGCAGGCAAACCCAGCGCCCCCGCTCTACAGGCAACCCTGGTAGGCGAGGAGGCGGCTGATGTCTCCTAAGAAGCGTATTCTGCTGATTGATGATGAGCCGAGCGTGACGCGCATGATCAAACTACGCCTGGAAAGCACCGGCCTCTACGAGCTCCAGACGGTCAATCGCAGCACGCAGGGGGTCGCGGCGGCGCTGGAATTCAAGCCCCACCTCATTCTGCTGGATGTGATCATGCCGGAGCGCGGGGGCATGGCCATTGCCTATGACATTAAGGCTGAAGAGGCCTTGAAGGACGTGCCGATTGTGCTGCTCACCGCCCTCGTCTCGCAAGCGCAAGCCAGGCATCAAGGCGGGAGATTTGGCGGATACCCTGTCCTGCCGAAACCGAGCACGACCAAGGACATCATTCGCTGCATTGAACAGCAACTTTCCGTGGAGACCTAATGCGTATTCTCCTGGCTGAAGACGACCCCCGGGTTGCCAGTTTCATTCGCCGCGGGCTGCGGGAGCAGCGGTACGCGGTGGATCTGGCGGTGGATGGTGAACAGGCCCTCTTCTTGGCTCAAACAGAGGAATATGATCTCATCATCCTGGATTGGCGTATGCCCAAGGGCACAGGACTGGAGGTACTGCAGGGGTTGCGCGCAGAGAAAGCCACGGTACCCGTGTTGATTCTCACCGCGAAAGACCAATTGCAAGACAAGGTCACCGGGTTGGATGCGGGCGCCGATGATTATTTGACGAAGCCGTTTGAGTTCGGCGAGCTGCTCGCGCGGGTGCGCATGCTCTTGCGCCGGCGGGGAGACCTGACGCCGTCTTCGTTGAAGGTTGCTGATCTTGAGCTAAATACCTTGCGCCATCAGGTCAGCCGAAACGGCCGGGCCATCGCGTTGACCAACCGCGAATACGCGCTACTCGAGTACCTCATGCAGCATGCCAATCAGTTAGTGACTCGCACCATGCTCGCCGAGCATGTGTGGGAGCATGACTTTGACCCGTTCTCCAATGTGATCGAGGTGCACATCGCCCGCGTGCGCCGCAAGATTGACAACGGAACATTTCCAAAACTGCTCCAGACGATCCGTGGAAGAGGGTACCTCCTGGAAGGCCCAGACCACTCTGGTACGCCGCACGATACTGCGGTTCCCCAGAGAGCAGCTCGTACCCGCCGCACCCGCCGCAAAAAGAAGAGTGAAGAGCGTTGTTCGCCGGCGCGCGTGAACGAATTGTAATCTAGAATTTATCCCCGCGTCACCCTCCTTGTTCTACCCTGAACCTACGTTTCAATGTCACCGTCCGGAGGAGTCCGATGCCCGCCTGCGGCCGTTACGCGGTGTCGGACGGAACGAAAAGGGAGGGACGATGGCAACACAGACACTGCTCGTGCTACTGGTCGTTCTGTTGTTCGTCGGGGCCATACCCATGTGGCCCTATAGCAGGAGCTGGGGCTACTATCCGAGCGGAGGATTAGGGCTGGTATTGATCGTCTTACTTGTGCTGCTACTCTTAGGGAGGGTCTAGCTCATGGCCAACGCTGTGCAGATGTTGCGAGACGATCATCGTCACGTCAAAAGCCTCTTCAAGCGATTTGAAGCCACATCCTCGCATGCCCAGAAGAAGCGGATCGTGGATGCGGCATTGACCGAACTCGAGGTGCATGCGGAGATTGAAGAGGCCCTCTTTTATCCCGCGGTGCGCCAGCGCATCGGGGACCAGTTCATCATGGACGAAGCGGATGAAGAGCATCGCCTGGCGAAACAGCTCGTCGCTGAATTAAGGGACATGGCGCCAGGTGAATCGCATTACGACGCGAAGTTCATCGTTTTGGCAGAAAATGTTCGGCATCATATCAAAGAAGAAGAGGAAGAAATGTTTCCCAAAATCACCCGGAGTGGGTTGGATCTGGATACGCTGGGAGAGCAGATGGCGCAGCGCAAAGCTCAACTGCTGCCGGGTTCGTTGCGTTCTCGACGCAGACTGGCGCATGCATAGGGAGGGAGTGGCTATGGGCAAAGGCCTTCTCCTGTGGTTGTTGGGCGTGCCATTCAGCATCGTTGCGCTGATCTGGCTAATTCGACTTATTTGAGCGCAGGACGGGTGGGAACCTGACCTCGCACACGAGTGAGTCACCTATAGGAGCAGGGTTGTAGAACCACACCCTGCAGGAAGGCTAGCGGGACACGCGTTCGAGCTCTTCGGCGAGCTGGATCCAGCGGCGCTCCTCGTCTTGCAGCAGGGAGGCCAACTGGGTGCAGCGATCGGTCAGTGCGCGGTTCCACATGGCGGGATTGGCCGCCATCTCCGATTCGAGCGACTCTTTTTCCTTCCGGTAGACCGCCTGTTGTTCCTCACACCGTGTGATCTGGCCGGCGAGTTTTCGCTTGGCAGACTCGCGCTGTTTGCGCTGATGGTACTCGGACGGCGTCTTGGTTTTTTTGGCCGGCGCAGCTACAGCCCCATCCGCGGCTTTCAGCTCCTGCCTGAGCTGGTTCTCCAGTCGGTACACATAATCGGCGTAGCTGCCGGGGTAGTGCGCGACCGCACCGTTTTTGACCTCGACAATTTGTGTGGCCACCATGTGGACGAACGTCCGGTCATGGCTGATGAAGAAGACGGTGCCGGGGAACTGGCGCAGGGCCGCACCGAGCGCTTCGACCGTTTCAAAATCCAAGTGGTTCGTCGGCTCATCCAAGAGCAACACGGAGCGCTTCATCAGCAAGAGGCCGGCCAGGCACAGCCGCGCGCACTCACCGCCGCTGAGCACGGAGATCGGTTTTTTGACGTCGGTGTCCTTAAACAGAAACGAGCCGGCCATGGCCAGCAGTTCCTGCCGGGTGACGGCATTCGCCGCGTGGCATTCCAGGTGGGTCAAGACATCGTGCTTGGGGTTGAGCGCTTGCACCACGTGCTGGGCGTAGTAGGCGATCTCGCAGCCGAAGCCCCACTTGAACATCCCACTCTTGGGGGGTAGGTCGCTGGCGAGCGTGCGCAGGAATGTCGTCTTGCCTTGGCCATTGTCGCCGAGGACCGCGACGTGCGCACCGTGGTCTACCTCGACCCGGATGTTTTTGGCGACCAGCTTCTCGGGATAGCCGATGGTCAGGTCTTCGCAGCGGAGGGCCGGCCCTTGGCGTCGCTGGATGGCAGGGATCTTGATGTGCACGTTGTGTTGCGCGTCGGCCAGGTCGATGGTCTTGAGCTTCTCGATCTGCTTCATCTTCGACCGCGCCTGGCTGGCCTTCGAGGCTTTGGCATGGAAACGGTCCACAAAGGCCTGGAGCTGTTTGCGCTTGCTCTCGATCGTCTGATTGTAGCTGATGGCCTGCTGTTCCTGTTCCTGCTTGAAGGTCAGGTACTCCTCCACGGTGCCGGGGTAGAGGGTGAGCGCGCCGTTCTCGGCTTCCAGCGTGTGGTCGCACGTCTTCTTCAGAAACTCCCGGTCATGCGAGACGACCAGGAAACCGCCGTCAAAGTCCTCGAGGAATTCTTCCAGCAGGATCAGCGTCTTCAGGTCCAGATAGTTGGACGGCTCATCCAGGATCAGGAAGTTGGGGTCGCGCAGGAGCATGGCGGTGAGCTTCACGCGAGTTTGGTAGCCACCGGAGAGCGCGTGGATCTTGGCCTCGAGCAGCTCGTTCTTGAGTTGGAACCGGCCGGCGACCTTGCCGCACCGCCACGGCTCCTGGCCGGTGTACCGGGTGAGGAAATCGAGCACACTCTCCTCCGGGGTGAACGGGTCGTGCTGTTCCAGGTAGCTTAAGCGCAGATCAGCGCTTTGCACGACCTCGCCGGAATCCAGCGGCTCCTGGCTGGTGATGATTTTGCACAGCGTGGACTTGCCCGCACCGTTGCGGCCGATGAAGCCGACCTTTTGGTGCGTGTTGAGCGTGACGTTGGCATCGTCGAAAATCACGCGCAGGCCGTAGCGTTTATGGATCTTTTTCAGCTGTAAGATGGCGGGCATCGGAAGTTGCTAGCTTAGGGCTACCCGGCGGGCGCGTCAAGCCATTGACGCTGGCGACCAACCCATAGCAGGTCATTGACGTGGCCTAACATAACGAATTTTTCACGAGAAATTTACCGAACTGTTACTGACAGCCGGATAGCCTACACCGGGTCAGGCGAGTTCCGCCAACCAAGGAGGGCGACTGATGCATGCGAAGAGGTTCGGCATCTTGCTTCTGACGCTGGGTCCAGCGCTGGCGTGCCCAGAGCCGGATACGGCGCCTTGGGTGACCGTTGAACGAGCTGCCAAGTCCTCCCGTGTTGGTCTGGCCAGTTGGTATGGGGGAGGAGAGCCGTTGAATACTCACGTGGCCATGGGCCACCCGTTCGATGCTGAAGCGGCTGAAGCGGCGATGTGGGGCGTTCCCTTTGGGTCCGTGGTCAAGGTGACCAACCTGAAAAATCACCGATCCGTGGTGGTGCGCATCACGGATCGCGGTCCCGCAAAGCGACTTCGTACTCGAGTCATTGATTTGACGCGCGGATCGTTCAGCCGGCTCGCCCCCCTCTCGCAAGGATTGATTCCTGTCATGGTGCAACAACTACCAAGGAGGAGCCTATGAGACGCATGACGACATTGTTGGTTGTGATCCTGGGATTCGCCCAGATCGGCTGCGCAGGGTTGTGGGCGGGAGCGGGTGCGACCGGTGCCGCAGCGGGATACGAAGCCCACAGCAAGTATGAGTTGGACAAGCTCAACCGTGATTATGAGAGCGGAAAAATGAGCAAGGAGGAATATGAAGCGCGCAAGAAACAGGTGGAAGCAGGATCACTGGTCTACTGAGACCGGCGCATCTGGCGCACTGTGGAGCGTTGCATAACGCGAGGAGGATTCGATGTCTCACGCGCCGGCTGTTGCAGCGGAGCATGTTGTCAGAGCCGATCCCAAGCATTGCAAGGTCGAGTTTGAAAACGACAAGGTGCGGGTTCTCCGCATCTCCTACGGTCCGAACGAAAAATCGATCATGCACAGTCACGCACCCGGAGCCGTCATCTCTCTGAGCGACCAGCAGGTCCGCTTCAGGTTTCCGAATGGCACCAGCGAGGAAAAGCACATGACGACTGGACAGGCCGGTTGGGTAGACGCGACCACGCATCTGCCAGAAAATCTCCGGAGCGAACCCCTGGAACTGATTTACGTGGAGGTCAAGTAAGATCCGGAAGGGGGCCTTCGCCTGGGGCTAGGAACGAGGACTTTCGGCAGGACCCTTGCCGGAAGGGGCCGTGCTTGAGCTGTTGGTGCGCAGCAGGATCTTATCGACGCGCAAGCCATCCTCCCGCATCCAGAGATGGATCGTGTGCACCCCGGGAGAGCTGATCGTCAGCGTAGCGGGAGCCGATGCATCCATCGTGGCGCGCTTCCAGGCCCAGCTCGTGGTAAATCCGGTGATGCGATCGGCCGTGCTGGGTCCCGCCCCGTCGAGCCCGGCATGGAGGGAATCGTCGCTGCCGCTGTCAGCCAGGCCCCGGATCCAGACGTAGTACTTGCCGGTTTTCGTCACGCGCACACGGAAGACCAGCTCAGGGCTGGTGGTCGTATAGCCGGTGTTGATCTGCGTGCCGGTATTAGCCAGCGCCCGCACGTATCCTGAGCCCGAATAGCCGCTCTTCGAGGTTTCCGGGGTCCAGTTCTTGCCGCCGCGCCCGATCTTCTCATCGGCGCGCTCCCCCTCCAGCACGAGCTGTCCGTTGACCTCCTGGAAGGCGACGAGTTGCGCAGCGGCGGTGGTGAAGGTCTGATCCGGCGAGGCCGAGCCGTTTCCCGCGGCGTCCTGCGAGTGCACCAGATAGTGGTAGGCCGTTGAGGGTAGCAGGCCGGCCAGGGAGATCGCGTGGTTCATCGTCAGGGTATTCGCGGGGGCGCTGAAGAGGCCGTACGCCGCATCCAGGCCATACTCCACCTGGCCGGTGGCGGCTTCGTTCGTCGTCCAAGAGATCAGCGCGGCGGTCTCGGTCACGCCCGAGGCGTCGAGCCCCTGGATGACGGGCGGCGCGGTATCTGGCGAGGCCGAGCGCTCGTACGCTCCCAGGTCCGGTGTGAGACTGAGGGTGGCGCGCACGCGCCCGAGAATATCGTCCGTCGGCGCGGTCAGCGGATCGCCGGCATCGAGGGCGGCACTCCCCTCGGCCGGTTGGCCATACAGGGCTACCAGCCGCTCAAATTCGCCCCGGATCGTTGTCTGTCCGCTCAGGAATGCGCCGGTGGCGGGATCGAAGCGCGGCAGCACGATGCCCGCGGGCAGCGGCAGGGCCGGATCCGCGACTACTGCCCGCGGATCATCCCCCAATTCCAGTCCGCCCTGCGCGCTGGCCGGAATGGGCTGGCCGCCGTTCCAGTACAGGTTGCGCTGGAACGTGACGAACGAGACCCCGCTATCCGTCCCCAGTGAGAATGGCCCCATCGTACCGGTGGGGTCCGACCAGAGATTGTTCGTGAGGCTGACCTGTTCGGTCCGGTAGGCGCTGGCCCGCAGCGCCACGGTATAGCCGCGGCAGGGCAGGTTGCCGACGATCGTGTTCGCCCGCACGGTGACATTGCGCGCCGCCTCGATGCCGATGGGCGCTTCGAGGACCGTTGGGGAGTTGCCCAGCATGAGGTTGTTCTCGATGGTGACGTCCTGGGCTTCGAAGGCCGGGGTCGCATCTTCGCCGATGCGCACGAAGTTGGCGGACGCATCGCCTTCCCAGTTGAGGAACACATTGCGGCGCACCGCAATGCGGTGCGTCCAGTTGTTGCAGAAGGACGCGTCCCACTGGCAGGGGCTGTTCTTGGCAACGACGTTGCTCCGCGCGCCCGGCAGGGCGCGGCCGCTGCCGGCGTAGTCGCTGAAGAAGATGTTGTCCTGGACGGCGATGTCCTTCACGGCGTTGAGGTCGATGTCTTCGTCGTCTCCGCCGTGGTTGAGGAAGACGTTGCCCTCAATGAGGATGTCGGTGGCGCGGTCGTTGACCTTCAGCAGGTCGTTGTTGTAGCTGTCGCGGAAGATGTTGTTCCGAAACGTGAAGTGGTGGGAGGCCGCTCCGAGCTGCACCGCGAGCACGCTGGAGGTGGGGCCGATGACGAACCCCTCGATCGTGTAGTTCGCGCCGCCGAATGCGCGCAGCACCGGTTTGCCGCCGGTGTTGGTCAGGATCGCCCGATAGGGGGTGCGGCTGCGCAGCGTCAATGACGTCAGGAAGGCCCGGCTGAGACTGACCTCCGGATTCAGGTAGGTGCCGTCCAGCACCTCGACGGTGCTGCCATTATCGGGCACCTGCTGCACGGCAAAACCGATGGTCCGCCAGGGATTCTCAAGCGACTGGCCCCGGCCGGCGGCAAGATCGTCAACGCCGCTCGGTCCCACGTAGTACGTGGATCCTGCCAGGGCCAGCTCGGCGCCGGCCAACCACGCGGCGGCTACCACTCCGGCCAGCCATCCCGCCCGTATCAGGCGTGCCATTCGCCCACTCCTCCTCACAACAGCCCTGAACAAACAAAAATGCCGAGCACTGAAAGACGTTCAGTCGCTCGGCGGTCGCTTGAGATCCGCTCATCAGGCTCACGGGAGCACGATGCGGTCTCACCAGGACTCCGGAAGCAGCGTCAACACTCAGACCGAATAAGTCTGCCTGATGCGCTATCGGAGTGTCAAGAGCGCGCCACGCGCATCACCGGAATGTCGAAGGTGCGCGACGCGAAAGGAGCGGCACGCGCACGACCCTGCGTTCTAGCTGAACGGAATATTTAACCTATTGATTATCAATGGGTTACAGTGACACTCAGGGCGAGCCATTGGCACAAGATGTGCATCAGGTAGAGGATAGGCCATGCCATCCGTGTCACTGTCTTCAAGATCCCAGAGGCGCCAGGTTCTCTCAGGCCGTGTGCGCTGGAAGAACGCCGTGAGCTCGCTGTGGCGGGCGAACGGCAACGGCGCCGACGCTTCGCCGGTCCCATTGCTGCTGTCCCGCCGGAACCACGCGGCGGCCAACGGGGAGCTTCCCGCCACGCCCGCCCGCGCCCTGCGGGCCTGGTTGACGGGATTTGCCTCGTGCGTGCGGCGGCAAGCGTTCGACGAAGGCCGGGCCTATTTCCATCCCCAAGCCTATTGCTTCGGCAGCTACGCCAGCTGGTGCGAGGGAGTGGACGCGCTGGTTCTGCGGCAGTGGCGCAAGATCTGGCCGAGCATTTCCGGATTCGGGTTTGACCTGACGCGCGTGCGCTATACGGTCAGCCACGACGGCCAGTGGCTCTGCGCCATGGTGCCGTGGCGCTCCACCGGATACCGGCCCGACCGGAGTCCGTTCAGCCGGCGTGGGCGGCTCACGGTGGTGCTGACCTGGAGCCGGCGCGGCGGCTGGCAGGCGCTGCACACCCACTACTCGCTCAATCCCGGCACCAGCCAGACGGTCGTGCGACATTCGCGCCAGCGCGCATGATCCGCGTTCTCACCACCGCCAGCCACCGGTTTACCATCGACCGCTATCTCGCCTCGTGGGGAATGCGGTTCCTGCTGCGGATTCAGCCGCTCGCGTATGAACAGGCGCTGTCGCGCGGAGCGCTGCGGGGCGGCGTCCATCTCTTTACGGACATGGATCGGCTTTCGGAGGAGGCGCGCCGCGCCGCGGCGGCCCTTTGGGAGCAGCTCCGGCGTTGCTATGGCCCGGGCGCCGTGCTGAACCACCCTACCGAGTCGCTGCGGCGCTTCGAGTTGCTGGCCACGCTGCACGCCAGGGGTCTGAACGCCTTTGGCGTCCATCGCGTGCAGGACGATCCTGGGGCGATGCGATTCCCGGTGTTCCTGAGAGCTGCTGACGACCACCGGGGCAACCGGACGCCGCCGCTGCGCAGCCGCGCGGAGCTGGCCGAGGCGGTGCACCGCCTGGAGACGCTGGGCGCCTCGTTCAACGACTGGATGGTCGTGGAGTTCTGCGACACCGCCGACCGCCACGGCCTCTACCGAAAATATTCGGCCTTTCGGATCGGCTCACGCATCATTCCGCGCCATCTCTTCACCGGGCGGGCCTGGTGCCTGAAGCAGAGCGAGTCGGTCGAGCCGGAGCACTGCCGCGAGGAGTTGGCGTACCTGGAGGCCAATCCGCATCGCGAAGCGCTCCTGCGGCTGTTCGAGCTGGCGCGCATCGAGTACGGCCGCATCGACTACAGCCTGCTGGACGGCCGCATTCAGGCGTGGGAGATCAACACCAACCCGATGCTGCCGTGGCACGGCAACCGCGAAGAGACGGCCCGGCTGGCCGCCCATCGCCGATTCGCGGAGCAGCTTGCCGGCGCCTGGGAGGAGCTGGACGGGATTCATCCGGCGTCTCTCATCTACCCGGCCGAATGGGTGAAAACCGTCGGCCGCGTGAGTCGGGAAATCCTGCGCAATGCCGGCCTGATCCGAGGACACGGCTTCCCCCCGGATCTGGTGCCCGCGCTCTCGCTCTAGATTCCGCCTGTAGGGCGTCCTGTCGCCCACCCGACCCCTCCGCACTCCCCAAACCTGTTCACCGGAGCCCCGCATCAGGTATAGTTTAGTGATGTTGTCGCCCATTCTGAAAGCCAAACGCCGGTTCTCCCAGATCAAGCCGATCATCATCACCGGCTACAGCAATGGCCACAAGCATAGCCATCGCGAGGCCGCCCCGGCCGTTCCTCCCGCGTCTGAACGCTGGTGGGATGGAGGGCTCATGGCTGTGCTGGCGATTGCGGCTACGGTGCTGGCCTTCAACGGCGCCCAGCGCATCCCCGACTGGCTGCTCAGCGGGACAGCCTACTACGATGTGTGGTTCGATGGCGACTCCCCCAGGCATCTCTTGCACATGACCGACCGCCTCAGCGACCAGCGGGACCGGTCGTTCATGCACCCGCTCTTCTCCTACAGCTATTATGTGGTCCTCGCGATCCGCTCGGCGCTGCTCGTCAGCCCCTACACGGCCGCGCGCATCTTCATGGCGCTGGGCGCCGGGTTGTGGGTGAGCTTGCTCTTTTTGATGTTCCGGCGGATGGGCTGCCGCCAGCTCGACGCCGGCCTCTTGGCGCTGGCGGGGATGGTCAGCGCGGCGTCGCTGTTCTGGTTTTCCGTGATGGAGAGCTGGGGCTTCGGCTCCATCACGACCGTCGTCGCGTTCCTGACGGCGTTGGCATCGGAACGCCGCGATCTTCCCGTCAGGCGATATCTCCTCGCCAACGTCGCGACGTTGAGCGTCAGCGTCACGAACTGGAGCGCGGGCCTGTTGCTGACGTTTCTGCGGTTTTCATGGCGGCGGGCGGTGTGGATCGCGCTCTCCGCTTTCGGAACGGTGGCGCTGATCTGCACGGTGAACCCGCTGATCTTTCCGACCTTCAAGCTCACGTTTCCCCAATATGCCCACGAGTACGTCTTTCAGCCGGAGTCCGGCGGGGCGCTGCACATCCTCTCGGCGTTCCTCTACCATGGGATGGTCATGCCGCTGTTTCGGGTCGTCTCCGGCTGGGATCATCCTGGGGTCGTGCGGATGACGGTTCAACAGATGCTGCCGGGTTCGGCGAGCGTGTGGGGGATAGCGGGCGTCGTCTGCTGGACGCTCTTGCTGGCCCTGGGGGCGTGGACGGCCTGCCGCCTGAAGGCGCTACGAAGATTCCGGCTGCTTGTCGGCTTCTTTCTGACGGCCGAGCTGATCCTGCACCTAGTCTACGGCGCCGAAGAAGTGTTTCTGTATTCGCTGCACTGGCTGCCCGCGCTCCTGGTCGTTGTCGCCTGCAGCGCGCTGACGAGATGGCGCTATCTGACCCGCGGGCTGCTCGCCGTCCTCGTGGTCTGCGCGGCGGTGAACAACTGGCGCCAGTTCAACAATGCCGTGCTGTTCGCGAACAACCCCGAGGCCGTGCATGATCGCCTCGGGCCCAAGCCGCCGGCCCCCGTCGATTCCGGCCGGTCCTCCCGCAAGCGGCGCCCAACGCCCCGCGCAGTTCCTTCCGCGCACGCTTCTTCCCTGATACGCTAAGCCTTCGCCCGAAGGCGATAGAGGCAGGCCAGCGGGTACAGCGCCGCAAAGAACATGTAGGACTGCGGCAGCGTCACCCATCCCGAGGCCGGCTGAGGCGGATTGAGCACGGAGAACAGGTTGCCCGCCAGGAGATAGCTCATCGCCAGCAGGGGAAGGCTTGCCTGGCCGAAGACCGGCCGGTGCAGCAGCAGGGGCAGCAGCAGCGCATAGACCGGCAGCAGGACCCCGTAGTGGTAATACCACGCGATGGGGGAAGCAAAGACGCAGGTCAGGGCTGCGATGAGAAAGTCTTCGATTCCGCCGCCCCCCCGTCGAGGCAGCCGCAGGGCCGCGATCGCGAACAGCGCCGCGGACGCCAGCATGCCGCCATAGACCAGCGGGTGATAGGGCGGAAACGATACGTGGTCGAACGTCACACTGTTCGCGGTCCCGAACCACCGGTTCAGCAGACCATTGACGGTTTGGTTCGGATAGAACACCTCGCCGTGCTGCGAGAGAAAGTTCAGCACCGGGAGATAGTCCAGGTGGTTTGCCGGTCCGTACTTCGCGAGGGAGACCGCCAGCCCCAGGCCCGCAGTTACAAGGCCCGCGAGCACGAACGGTTGCTGCCGGCGCGCCAGGCCCCACACGAAGAGGAGCGCATATTGCGGTTTGATCAGCGCGAGCAGCGCCGCTAACACCCCCGCCAGCACCTTGCGCTCCTTCATCCACGCCCACGCCATGACGGCGAAGAGCGCGTTCATCCATGTCTGGATCTGTCCATGCGAGAATCCGGCAACCAACGGATAGAAGGTGATCGTTAGGGCGGCTATCAGCAAATAGCGCGCCGTCTGGTCGGTCGTGGAAATCGGAGACAGCTGCGGGCGGTACCGGGCGACGGCCAGCGCGAGGAGTTTGCTGGTCCAGACGATCAGCAGGACGACGAAGCTCCATGAGAGCCACTCCGCTGCGCCGGCCAGATAATAGGGCCCGCCGGTCCGCCACGCCGATGGCGGCTCAAGCCCGCGGATCCAATCAGCGACCAACAGCGAGGTCGGCGGATACTGGAAGCGGGTCTGCTGTTGGAAGAACAGCGTGGTGTAGAGCAACTGATCCGGATGGTACCGAATGATCTCGAGCGCCTTCATCATGGGCTGCCAGGAGTCCACCCACTCCCAGTTGAGCAGGTAGTACAACGAATCCTCGAGCGTCGTCTCGCCGAAGGGGACCCGCAGCAAGCCCAGCAAGAGGAGATTGACTAGGGCCGCACTGGCCACCAGCGTCAGGGCCAGGCCGCGCGTGAACGCGCTGAGCTGACGCCATTGCAGGCAGAAGAAACCGACAAAGCAGGCGATAAGCACGCCGCTGTTCCAGAGAATGAAGCGGGTGTGCCACGCGGTGCGGTAGGACTCAAGAGAAGGGGCTGCGGGGCCCAGCCGCTGGTGCTGCGTAGCAAGCCACGCCGGGCCGTACGTTCCATACAGCAGCCACAGCAGCACCGAAACGGCTGCGATCAACAGCAGCAATCGCGAAACGACTTTACGCATGACGGCCTGCCCATTATAGCGCAGGGTGCCAGTCCGGGCATCTCTTCCCATCCCGCTGTATCCGCGCTTGATCCTGCGCGTGAGACGTAAGACAATAGCCCGGTAATGGAGCAAATGCCTGAGGAGTGGCTGGCGGTCTGGATCCGTATCGGCGTGGCCGCGCTCGGGGGGTTGGCGGTAGGCATCGAGCGGGAATGGTCCATCGTCAAGGGCAAGCATGAACCCCACTTCGCCGGCGTCCGCACGTTTCTGTTGCTCGGGACGCTGGGGGCATTGAGCGCGCTCCTGGCTGAGTCCGGGTTGTGGCTGGCGGGGGCGGTGCTGATCATCGCGGCGGCGATGCTGACCGTTTTCGGTTATGCCATGACATCGCGAAAGGGGGACGTGGGCGGCACGACCGAAGTGGCGGGATTGCTGGTCTTAGCCGGCGGCCTGTTCGCCGGAGTGGGGAAGCTGACGCTGGCCAGCGGCGTGTTCGCTCTTCTGACGCTTGTGTTGATCGAGAAGGGCCGCCTGCACCGGTTCGTCAGCGGCATTCAATCCGAGGAGCTGCTGGCGGCGGCGCGCTTTGCGGTGCTCGCACTCGTGGTGTTCCCGCTGTTGCCGGAGGGGCCGCTGGGACCGCCACCCGGCGTGCGTCCGCAAGAGTTGTGGGCGCTGGTGCTGATATTTTCTGGGTTGAGCTTCGCCGGTTTTCTGGCGCTGCGGCTCATCGGTGCGCGGCACGGCTACTATCTCGTCGGCCTGTTAGGCGGACTGGTTTCCTCAACGGCTGTCACGCTGAATTTCTCTCGGGAGAGCCGACAGCAGCCGCCGGAGCTGGGCCGGGCGCTGGCGCTGGGCGTGATCGCGGCGTGCAGCGTCCTGCCGCTGCGGACGCTGGCGCTGACGTTGTTGCTCAATCCGGCGGTGGGGCAGCAGGCCCTGGGCTATCTGTTGCCGCCGGCGTTCGCCGGACTGAGCGTGGCGTGGTGGTTGAACCTCAAGCGCCGTCCGACCTGGTCCGGCCGTCCCCGCACGCCGAGCAATCCCCTCCGGTTTATCGTGGCCATCCAGATGGTGCTCGCGTTCCAGGTGGTGCTCTATCTGGTTGATTGGATCCAGGGGCGATTTGGATCGTCCGGGCTCCTGGGTTCTGCGGCGCTGCTTGGTTTGACGGATGTGGACGCGCTCATCTACTCCATGGTCCGATTGGGGGGTGCGCAGGCGCTTCCCGAGACCGCGGCCAAGGTGCTGGCGATCGGCGTGCTGTCGAATACGCTGTTCAAGTGCGGGATCGTGCTGAGCCTGGGCCGGCGGGAATTCCGCGGAGTGGCCGCCGCTGGCCTGCTGACGTTCGGCGCCGCAGCCCTAGCGATGCTCCTCCTCGCGCGATAGTGTTTGACTCGGTGGGTCGGGCATGGTACGGTGAGGCGGTATTTTTCAGCTTTCACCTGCCCGTTCAAGGGCAGCAACACCGTGGAGCTGCAAGGTGCTCCGCGGTTTTTGCCTTCTTAGAAGGCATCAGTAGGGGGGAGGTGGGAAGGGTATGGCGAAAGGCACCGTGAAGTGGTTCAGCGATCAGAAGGGGTATGGGTTCGTGACCCCGGAAGACGGCTCGAAGGACTTGTTTGTCCATCACACCGCAATTCAAGGTGAAGGCTTCAAGTCGTTGTCTGAAGGCCAGCAGGTCGAATTCGAGGTGGCGCAAGGTCCGAAGGGTCCCCAGGCGACCAACGTCGTCAAGCTGTAACCGCTCCTGGTACCAGGAGCGCACGCCAAGGGCGCCCAGCAGATGCTGGGCGCCCTTCGGTTTTCAGGACAGCCGATCAGATATGCGCGGCGCGGGGAATGAGCGGGTGTGAGTTCACGAACGCCACCCATCGGCGGCGGGCCGAAGCGACCGCCTGCCGGCGGTGCGCCATGTCGGACTTGATCGATGTGACGTACGCGCGGGAGGTTTCGGTTACCGTCAGCCGGACCCGCCGGTACTCCCGCTCCACGCGCTCCCAGTCGGAGAGCGCGTTCTTGAGCGAGGTGTAGCGTTCCCCGACCGTCTCGAGCAGCTCGGCCAGCGTTTTCCCTTGCTGTTGGCCGGTCAGCGCCCGCTCGATCCGTTGCCGCTCTGCCGCCAGCCGCGCGGCCAGGATCGCTTGGGGTGAGGCGCGGTAGAGCCGCTCTGCCAACCCCATCCAGCTCAAGAGCGCGATCAGCCACTTGCTGGGATCCCAGTGGTACCACCGCACGCCGTTGCGGTAGTCGCTCGCAAACCGGTGGTGGAAGTTATGATAGCCCTCGCCGAAGGTGATGAGCGCGACGAGCCAGTGGTCACGGGCGGTCGAATCGATGTCGTACGTGGCGCGCCCGAACGTATGGCAGACCGAGTTGATGCAGAAGGTGGAGTGGTGCACGAAGGTCAACCGCGCGGCCACCACGACGATGAGCGCGCCGAGCAGGTGGCCGGTCAGCGCGCCGAGTGCTAGGGGCAGGAGCACGCCAGTCGTCACCGCCCACAGGATGTAATACCGGTGCTGGTGCATGATCAGCGGATCGGCTGCGAGGTCGCGGACGTTGCTGTAATCGGTCTCCTGACGCCAGAAGAGCATCCAACCCATGTGCGCATACCAGAACCCTTGCCTGATGTTATAGGGATCCAGCGGGGTGTCGACGTACCGATGGTGATCGCGATGTTGGGAAGCCCACATGAGCGCGGACTGCTCAAAGGCCGCCGCGCCGAAGAATAAGCTCAAGAATGTGAGGAGCCGGCTGGCCTTAAAGGCGCGGTGGGCGAAGAGCCGGTGATACCCGATCGTAATGCTCAACCCCGTTGCGATCACAAACCAGGCAAACAGCGCCCACTCCACCCGCGAAATGCCGGCACGCATCCAATACCACGGTCCTCCAATGACGGCTAGGAGCGTGATGGCCGAGAAGAATACCACGTTCACGACATTGAATTTATGAATCGACCGGCACGGCGACATGGACGGTTCCTCAAGGTTGCACGGAGTTCTGCACCAGCATGCGCGCTGGCCAGGACATCGTCCATGATGTGAATCATGCTGTGATTTGTTAGAATGCCATCGGAGGGTGCATGCTGGCGTGGCTGCTGGTGACAACGCTGTTCCTGGCGTACGCGAACGGCGCAAACGACAACTTCAAAGGCGTGGCGACTCTCTTCGGGAGCCGCACCACGGATTATCGCCGGGCGCTTTGGTGGGCGACCCTGACGACCTTTGCCGGCTCCTGCGCCGCGCTCCTGCTCTCAGGCGGCCTGGTCAGGGCATTTAGCGGAAAGGGCCTCGTGCCGGACGCGCTCACGCAGCAGCCCGCGTTTCTCTTCGCGGTGGGAGCAGGGGCCGCGCTCACGGTGCTGGCGGCTACCCTCACCGGATTCCCCATCTCTACGACCCACGCTCTGACCGGCGCACTGGTCGGTGCCGGCTTGGTTTCAGCCGGCTCGGTGAACGTCGCGAAGCTTGGACAGAGCTTTTTCCTCCCATTGGCGGTCAGCCCCTTCGTCAGCTTTGCGCTAGCCGGCGGACTCTACGCCGCGCTCCGGTGGCTGCGGATGCGCTTAGGCATCGAACGGGAGATGTGCATCTGCGTCGATGGCGGAGCGCTGCAGGCGGTCGATCTCCGGCCGGACGGCAGCGGCATCCTGCGGGGAACCGGCGTAACGCTCAGCGTCGGCCAATTACGGACCTGCGTCCAGCGCTACCAGGGAACCGCGTTCGGCGTGGACTGCCAATGGCTGTTGGATCGGCTGCACTACGTCTCTGCGGGCGCGGTGAGCGTGGCGCGCGGGCTGAACGATACACCGAAGATCGTGGCGTTGCTCGTGGCGGCGGCCGGGCTAGGCCTGTCGCTTCCGGCGGGCATGTTGGGGGTCGGAATCGCCATGGCGGTCGGCGGGCTCCTCAATGCCCGAAAGGTGGCGGTGACGATGAGCGAGCGGATCACCTCGATGAACCACGGGCAGGGCTTTACCGCCAACCTGGTCACAGCGCTGCTGGTGACGACGGCTTCCCGCTTCGGGCTTCCCGTCTCAACCACGCATGTCTCCTGCGGAAGCCTGTTCGGTATGGGCGTCACCAGCGGGAGTGCGCGCGGAACGGTGATCCGCAACATCATCCTTTCCTGGTTGGTGACACTACCACTGGCTGGACTGTTGGCGGCGGGACTGACGTTGCTGGTACGCCGCTAGGCCTGGCGGGTCGCGCCAGGGCCAGCACTGCCAAACCCTGGCCCTGGCGCAGATCCGTTGAGCCGAACGCCTCAATAGGAAGGGCCACCTTCCTGAGGCGAGGAAGGCTCTTGCGAGGGAACCGCTGAAGGCGCTGCGCTCTCTGGAGCGCTCGGAGAGCTTGGCGGCGCTTCGGGGCTGCTGAAAGAAGGCGAGGCGCTTTCAGGAGCCGCTTGCGGCTCAGGTGCCTGGGAAGTTGCCGGCGCCATCGGAGCGGGTTCGGCGCCTGCTCCCTCAAGTTTGATCGCCTGCGCAATCCGTTCGCCCCCCTCTTCCTTGTACTCCACCGTGGCCTTATCGCCCGGCTGCAGCTGCTCGAGCTTGAGCGATTGCTGACCCGCGGAGATCTCCACGTTGCGGTCCATCGTGAACTCCTTCGTGGAGAACAGTCCAGTTCGGAGCTTGATCAGCTGTTGCTGAGGGTCGATCGAGACGATCTTCCCTGAAGCGATCAACGCCTCCCCCTGGGCCCCGACCACCCCGGCAAGTCCTAGTACCGCCAACCCCACCACGAACCCCCTGAGTATGTTGCCCATCTTGCCCATCGCATACCTCCTTGTTACTTGATGTTTTAACATCCGCCGCCTAACAGAACGGTGAACTTTTGGTGACAATTTCGTTATGTGCGAAGGGCTCCAGGTGACGAAATTGTAATGAAATAGTGATCAGAGTGTTATGTCGTTTTGAGTAGGGTGGCTTCAAGGCCGTGGGAGCGTGATGCAGGAACAGCATGGGGAGGATGGGATGAGCAGATGGGGAAGGCCGTTCCTGATAGGAGTCTTCACGGGGCATGCGAAGCACGCAGCCATGTTTCTCTGCCGAGAGTGCGGAAAAGCGTTCGTGTCGCGGCACGCCTTGCGCGTTCACCGGCTCCAGTGCGAAGAGCAAGAAGGAATGAGATTAAGAAACGCTGACGGCGCACGTGCCCATCAATGAACAGTGTGACGAAAATGATGCAGAAGCGGTTGTCAGGCGAGCTGGTGGGGTGGGATCCTGAGGCGAAGACCCTTCGCGTCAGGTTCAGGAAATGGTGGGAAACGGGCCGCTACACGGAAGCCACCGCCACGTTCACGCTGGATCCTTACGCGATGGTGGTCTCGGCCTATCACGGATCGCTGCCGCTGTCAGAGTTGCATGCGAGCCAGCGGGTGACCGTGACCTATGTCACCGGAATGGGAACCGGCCCGATTGCCAAGACACTGACCATTAGCGACACCATCGGTGCGGAGCCTGCTCAGATAACCGTTTTGTAATCAAGAAGTAACCATCCTGTTATCGGAAGACCGGTAGTCTACGGCTCGGCATGATGCACAAGCTCGGAGGAATCATCTACGACCAAGGGAGCATGCGCATGAACAACCTCAGAACCCAATTCACCACATCAGAGACCTACGCGACTGAATGGGAGCGATTCCAGCTCGTCTGGGCATATGAGCATCCATCCAGCGATTGGCACAAGCGGCGGGACGCGCTGAAGCGGGCCCTCGATGTCGCGGGATCGGCTGCGGGATTGGTGGCACTTTCGCCGGTGATGGCGCTGCTGGCTGGGGCGGTCAAATTGGAGTCGCGCGGGCCGGCGTTCTACCGGCAAGAGCGCGTGGGACGTGGCGGACGGGTGTTTACGATGTACAAATACCGCTCCATGATAGTCGACGCCGAGGCCGATGGTCCCCGATGGTGCGCGGGAGCGGCGGACCACCGGCTCACCCGGCTGGGAGCGTTCCTACGGCGTACCCATCTCGATGAGGTGCCGCAATTGTGGAATGTCCTGAAAGGCGATATGAGCCTGGTGGGGCCGCGCCCCGAGCGGCCGTGTTTTATCGAGGAGCTGGAACGTCTGATTCCCGGCTATGCCAAGCGGCACCGCGTCAAACCGGGCATGACGGGGCTGGCGCAGGTGCACTATCGTTACGACGCTACTCTGGAGGACGTCAGGCGCAAGTTGCGGTTCGACCGGCTGTATATCAGGCGCATGTGCCTGTGGCTTGACCTGCGGATTCTCGCATGGACGTTCGCAGTGGTGGCTTCCCGTAGGGGACAGTAAGGAGGCATGCCATGAGTAAACTCTTTGAGAGAGAATCGCGCGCCGATCAGGAGAAGCTGGAGCTCTTGCGCAAAGTTCAGCAGGGGGCGGAAGGACGCGAAGCCATCGATGCGGAGGCGGCCGCCCATATCGAGCTCCTGGCGGAAACGGACGCGAAATTGGACCGCATCAATGCCCGTCTGGATCGATTCTCCTCGGAATTGAACCGGTGGAGCCAAGTCCAGGCGGAGGGATCGGCGTCACGCCAGCGCCGGGAGCCATCCGCATCGATTTCCGAACCCCGTTCCTCTCCGCTGCTGACCGTCTGCATGCTGCTGGCAGCGGGGATGATCGCCGGATCGGCGTATACGGCCTGGCGGCAGACCGCGATGCCGGTCGACCAGCAGGAAGGTGCGCCCGAGATGTCCGGGATGGCGGAGCATCGCACCGAACCCGCAAGCATGCCGGCTCTTGACCTGTCGGCCGTTCCACAGGAGGAGCCGGTAGCTGAAGAACCGGTTGAGGCAACATCGACTAGCGGCGAGGCCGAGCGCCAGGCCTCAGAGATGGCGGCTTCGCAGGACACGACACCTGAAGAGGCAGTCGCGGCGGAGGAACCCGAACCGTCGCCGAGGGCTCCTGCCCGTGAGGCAGTGGCCGCTCCGGCAACGCCATCCGCGTTTATCCAGCAGCCGACTCATGGCCGCATCCGTCTGTAACGGCACGCATCCGGCCGCTTTGCCGATGCTCCGTTGGGTGTTATTGGCGAGCGTCTTGAGCGGATGCGGGTCAGCACGCACAGTCTACATCGTGCAGCCGATGCCGGTGGTGGTGCGACCGTTGGCTGAGCCGTGGGATGTCGAGGTGGCGCTCAACCTTGCGGAGGCGATCCATCTGCAAGTGATCAATGCGGGCGACGAACCGGTCAAACTGTTATGGGCGGACTGCACGTACATCGATATGGACGGCCGAGCGCATCCGTTGGTCATGGCGAAGCCCGCGGGCGGCGCGGCGGCGGGGGGCTTGCTGCCGATGAGCATTGCCCCGGGCTCTCGTCTGGAGCAGGTGCTCGTTCCGGCGGCCGGGCAATTCAACAACAGGAACGATCCGTTGCTGCCCGGCCGGTCCAGCCCCACCCGGCCCCGCGGACTCATGAGCCGCTTGTGGCCGTTTCATCGGGATCGCGGTCCCCATCCGGCTGTGGGAAAGACCATCGGAGTGTTTTTGGTGCTCGAACGGAATGGAAGTCGGCGAACAGTGACCGCCAATTACACGATCACAGGAGTGCACCCAAAATGAAGAAGCTGCTGACGCCAGTTGCGCTCGGGCTGGCTCTCTGGATGGGCGCGACAGGCTGCGCCCGTTACACCAAGACCGTGAGGGTGGAAGAGCGCACCGAGCCATCCGTGACTCGCGTGGAACCAGCCCTCTCCCCTGCGACGACCGTGCAGACGACCACGACCATTGAGCGTCGCGCAGCACCGCGCGGCGTCCTCTCGACAACGGTGCATCTCGTGGGGGAAGTCCTCGCGCTCCCCTTTCGCCTGATCGGCGGCTTGTTGAGGTGGATCTTCTGAGCTGAAGGAACAAAAGGAGGTGACGGGTGTGGCAACCGGAGTGCGTCGCGTGCGTGCAAACGCTGAAGGAGGATGATCCATGAATCGATTGATGCGAGTGATCGGACAGGTTATGGCAGGGCTCACCGTGGTCGGAGTGTGCGCGACCGCCGCTTGGGCGGCCCTCGAAGGCAATGTGGGCGCCAGCTCGACGACGGCGCAGGTGCTCTCGGGCACGATTGCCTCGGTGGATCCGCAGCACAGTTTGCTGAAGGTCAAGATCGGTCTCTTCGCCCAGTCGGATATCATCGTCAGGGAGACGACGAAAATCTCCAGAGGGGCTCAGGAGATGAAATTCGAAGATCTCCGGCCCGGAGATCCGGTCACCATTACCTATGACGATGCCAATGGCAAGCGCATCGCCCGCTCGCTGATGGTCGGCAGCGCCGCCGCTCCGAGCGAGCCACAGCCGGGGAGCCAAACGCCCGCCGCTCCTTAAGGCGGTGAGCGAGTGGCTGTTGTGCAGGAAAAGACCCCCGCGCGCGGGGGTCTTTTCCTGTAGTCGCCCTCTCGGGATGACGGTATAATAGGACTTCAGAGTCCCCCGATGCGCATCCTCGTAGTCGAAGACGATACCCGCATTGCCAGCTTCATCCGGCGAGGCCTCCGGGAGGAGCGGTATGTCGTGGACGTGGCCCCGGATGGCGAACAGGGGCTGTTCCTCGCCCAGACCAACGACTATGACCTCATCATCCTCGATCTCATGCTCCCCAAGCGTTCCGGCCTGGAGGTGCTGCGCACGTTGCGCGCCGAGTCGGTCACCATCCCGGTCCTGGTCTTGACGGCGAAGCGCAAGGCCGAGGAAAAAGTGGCCGGCTTGGATACCGGGGCCGACGATTACCTCAGCAAGCCCTTTGATTTTGACGAGCTGCTGGCGAGGGTCCGGGCGCTGCTGCGCCGGCGCGGCGACCTCATTCCCACGGTCCTGCAAGCGGATGACCTGGAGCTCGATACCCTGCGGCATCAGGCGACGCGCGCGGGGCGCGCGCTCGTCCTGACGAACCGCGAGTACGCGGTGCTCGAATTCCTCCTCAGGCACCAGAACGAGGTCGTGACACGCACCATGCTGACCGAGCACGTCTGGGAACAGGACTTCGATCCGTTCTCCAACGTCATCAATGTCTGCATGGCCCGCCTCCGGGAGAAGATCGATGGCGGCTTCGCCAACGCGCTGCTGCAGACGATTCGGGGCCAGGGATACATGCTTCGGTGCGACCGCAGAGGGAAATGCGCTCCGTCCGCGTAACGCTGCTGCTGGGATACATCGGCATCCTCGCGGTGGTGTTGTTCGCGTTCAGCGCCTGCTTCTATTTCAGCGCGGCTTCCAGCCTGGCTCGGGACGTTGACAAGATGCTGGCGCTGCAGGCCGACGGGGTGGCGGAGACGATCTTTGCCTTCTGGAGGGCGGAACGCGCCGCGCCGGGCTCCGGCCCGGGGAACTGGCTGGCCGCGCCCACGCAGTCGTTCGAGGGGGACATCAATCAGGGCGGCCTTGAGCCCCTGCTGGGCCACTGGGCGGAAAAGACGGGCAATCTGAACACCGAGCGTCCAATTCGCGTGATTGATGGTAGCGGCAAGCCGTTGAGCGCCTCCGACAGCTTTACGCAATTAGCGCTGCCGCTCACCGAGATGGTGGTTGCCGGAACCCGTGAAGGCCGGACGCTCTACGAGACCTTCCCCTCCGGAACCCAGCGCATCCGGCTCGTGACGCGCCCCATCCGGCACGGCAAACGCCTGCTCTACCTCGTGCAGGTCGCTTCCAGTCTTGCCGAGGTCACTGTGTCGCTTGAACGGATCCGGCTGCTGCTGGTGGTGTTTATTCCTGCCACGCTGGGGGTGGTCACCGCCGTCGGGTTCCTGTTCGCGACCCGGGCATTCGATCCCGTTCGGAACATCATCACGCGGGCCAGGCGGTTCAGCGAAGACTCCCTGCACGAGCGCCTGGAGATCCCGGACGCGCACGATGAGCTGGAGCAGTTGGACCTCACCTTCAATGAGATGCTCCTCCGGCTGGAACGCGCCCTCAAACGGATGCGCCAGTTCAGCGCGGCAGCCTCTCACGAGCTGCGCACTCCGTTGACCGTGATGAAGGGCGAGATCGGCGTCGCGCTCCGCAAGCCGCGCAGTCTTGAAGAGTACCGGCGCGTGCTGCAGACCCAGCTCGTCGCCGTTGATGACATGACCACCACCGTTGATGAGCTGCTCACCCTCGCCCAGGGCGACGCGGTTGAAGGGGAGACGGAGTGGCATCCGGTCGAGCTGGGCGCCTTAGCGCAGCACGTCTGCGACACCTTCCAGGGCATCGCCAAAGCCGGTCGCGTGCGGATCGAGCAGGCCGTCGAAGGGCCGGTATGGGTGCGCGGCGAACGGCGGCTTCTGGCGCGGCTTCTGGCCAATCTCCTGGACAACGCGATCAAGCACACGCCGGCCAAGGGCCGCGTCACCGTGCTGGTGGAGCGTCGGAGGCAGGAGGCCTGCGTGATCGTGCAGGATACGGGCCAGGGGATCCCTCCGGACCGGATGCCGCGCCTCTTCGACCAGTTCTTCGCGCAGCAGCCTGCGACCAATGGCGCCCGCGTGGGCGGGCTCGGGTTGGGGCTTTGCCGTTGGATCGCCGATACGCATCACGGCTCCCTCGAGGTCGCCAGCACGCCCGGCCAGGGCACGACCTTCACCATCCAACTGCCCATTCTGTCCCGTTCGTTGGACGCCCTTTCCGTTCCCGCCTGACCGCCGCATAACAAACTTGTAACGGGAAAGACACCATTCCGTTACTGTCTCTTTTGTAGAGTAAGCGTAGTTGCGCATGAAGGCCAATGGGGATGGAGGCGGATGTGATGCCGGAGTTCGTGTTCGGGCTGCGCGTTTAACCATGGAGAGACACATGAGCGAGTTTTTGATGCCGACGGTTGAGGAAGAGCTCAAGATGGAAGAACCCAAGACGGAACCCCAGCCCCTTTCGCTGATGACCCCGGTGGGGGTCGTGGAGGGTGAGGTGCTGGCGTATCTCGACCGCCATGGGTGCGCGACGTTGCGCCGGTTAAATCAAGAGCTTGCCTGGCCCGCCTACATGGTGATGATGGCGGTCGGGGCGCTGATTCGGGCGGGTCTAGTGCGGGGCATTCAACACGAGCTTCAGGTGGTGATTCACCCACGGAGACCGCTGTACGGGGTCAGCGCGCCTTAGACCGCGGACGGCAGATGTCCGGCGAGGAACTCCATGGCGCGCCGCTCCGCCCATGCTGAAGGCACGAGCGGCCAATGTCCCTCCAGAAATCCCATATGGCCTCCGGAGGAGGGAAAGTCCGCGGTCAGGAAGGGGTTGGCGGCGACCACGGCTGGTGTTGGAAGCGCATGGGCGGGCAGGAAGGGATCATCCTTGGCGTTGATCAGCAGCGTCGGCCGGTGAATGCGCGAGAGAAACCGCTTGGAGCTCGACGTAGACCAGTACGCCTGGGCATCTGAGAATCCATGCACCGGGGCCGTGACGAGCGCATCGAAGTCGGCCACGGTGCGCACGCGTGAGAGTGCGTGGGCGTCCACCAGGTCAGGATAGCGCTTCAGCTTCTCCCGCGTCTTCCGTTTGAGGCCGGCCGCCAGCCGACCGCCATAGACCCGGCTGAATCCCTGCTCCAGCACCTGAACGCTGGCCGCCAGATCGAATGGTGCGGAGATGGCTGCGGCAGCACGGATGCACGCCGGCAGCGCCTCGCCCCGTTCCCCAAGGTACTTGAGCAGGACGTTGCCCCCCAGAGAAAATCCCACGCAGGCCATGGCGCTTGAGGGATGCGCCTCCTTCATTCGCGCAACGACCCACGCCAGATCCGCGGTGTCTCCGCCATGATACGAGCGGCGCAGCCGGTTGGGCTCGCCGCTGCACCCCCGGAAGTTCATGGCAAGCCCGCCCCATCCGCGATTGGCCGCCAGACGCAGAATCTCCCGCACTGGCGTGGCGCTCGAGGAGCTTTCCAATCCGTGCAGGACAATGACGCGCGGGGCTGCGGCGGGCGCAGCCAGCGCATCCACATCAAGGAAGTCCCCATCCGGCAGGTCCCACCGGATCCGGGCAAGGCGGATGCGCGGCGTCGGCCGGCACAGGGCGGCCCACACGGTTTGCGTGTGGCCGCCACGGCACCACCAGGCAGGCTGAAACGGCGGCATGGCGCCTTGATTATAGCAACGTTTCCGTCCGGGTCGTGTACAATGGCTGCCGGAGCATGAGTGGGCAGCGGGGCCATCACAAGGGGGCGAGATGAGAAACTGGCTGGTCGAGGGGATTGGCACGTTCTTCCTGGTGCTCGTCATCGGGTTGACGGTCATCGAGCCAGGGGCCGGGGCGATGGCGCCGCTGGCGATCGGCGCGATCCTCATGGTCATGGTGTACGCCGGCGGGCCGATTTCAGGCGGCCACTACAACCCAGCGGTGACGTTAGCGGCGTGGCTGCGCGGCGCCTGCAAGGCGTCGGACGTCCCCGGCTATGTGGCGGCGCAAGTGGTTGGGGCCTCGTTTGCCGCGGCGGTCGTTGATCTCTGCAAGCCCGGCAGCACCGTCCAGGTGGCCTCGCTCGATCTCTTCGCAGCATTCGTGGCGGAGCTGGCCTTCACGTTCGCGCTGGCCTACGTCGTGCTCAACACGGCGACCGCCAAACGGACGGCGGGCAACTCCTATTTCGGGCTGGCCATCGGCTTTACCGTCATGGCCGGCGCCTACGCGGCCGGCAACATTTCCGGCGGCGTCTTCAATCCGGCGGTCGCCGTCGGCCTCACGCTGATGGGGCTCAGCGCCCTGAGCAATCTGTGGGTCTACCTGGCGGCGAATTTCGCTGGCGGGGCCCTAGCGGCGCTGGCATTCCGCTTCATCAACCCCAAAAACTGAGACACAACGCGCTTCCAGCGTGACAGCGTTCCGGCACTTTGTTATCATGGGTTGATGCTGGGCAATAGTGAATCGATCCGCGCACGGAGGAGGGACCTCCAAATGAAGAAACTCCAGGTCTGGCTGGCGATCGTCCTGATTGGAGTCACGGGCATCGCGTTTGCGAAGAACGCCATCGCGAAAACCGCGGTCACCAGCGGGGTCAAGGCGATGACCGGGCTCAACCTGACCATCCGCGCCATGGATGTCGGCCTGTTGAAGAGCGCGATCAGGATCGGCGGGCTGCGGCTGGAGAACCCGTCGGGATTTGCGGACCGCACGATGGTCGACCTGCCGGAGGTCTATGTGGCCTATGACCTGGGCGCGTTCTTCAAGCGCCGGGTGCATCTCCAAGAGGTGCGCCTGCACCTGAACGAGTTCGTCGTCATCAAAGACCCGCAAGGACGGCTGAACCTGGATGCGCTGCGGGTCGTGCAGGAGTCGAAAGGGAAACCCGCCGGTGCCGCCGCGCCGCAGCCAGGCGGCCCAGCGCCAGAGATCGCCATCGATGCCCTGCAGCTGCAGATCGGCACAGTGGTGTACAAGGATTATGCGGGCGGGGGCGAACCGATGGTCCAGACGTTTCCGCTCAACCTGAATGAGCGGTACGAACACATCACTAACCCGCAGGCGCTGGCGGCGCTGATCGTCTCGCGCGCGCTGGTCAACACCTCGATCGCGCGCTTGACCAACCTCGATCTGACGGCGATCCAAGGGCGCTTCAGTGCGCTCCAGGCGGATGCGCTGAAGCGGTTGGAGGGGGCCTCGAGCGACATCACCGGCACGGCAAAATCGGTCGCGCAGGACATGACCAGTACGGCGACGGACGCCGTCAAGAACACCACCGAATCGCTCAAGAAGGTGCTTCCGTTCGGGAACTGATCGCCCGCATCCAGCCGATCATCACGGCGCCGCTATCCCTCACCGGATAGCGGTTTTTCATCCTCAGGGAGCGATGACACGCACGACACGGATTCAGGCCCTGCAGCGCGCGCTGCGCGAGCGCATTCTCATCCTGGATGGCGCGATGGGCACGATGATCCAGGCCCACCGGCTGGATGAGCGCAGCTTTCGCGGCGAGCGGTTCACCGGGCATCCCAGCGACCTCAAGGGCAACAACGACCTCCTGTCGATCACGCAGCCCGCACTCATCCAGGAGATCCATCGCCGGTATCTTCAGGCCGGAGCGGATCTGCTGGAGACCAACACGTTCAACTCCAACGCGATCTCCCAGGCCGACTACCGTCTGCAGGAGGCCGTCTACGAGCTCAACTTGGTGGGCGCGCGCAACGCGCGCCTCATCGCCGACGAGATGACGCAGCGCACCCCGGCGCGTCCGCGGTTCGTCGCAGGCGTCCTGGGTCCCACCAACCGCACCGCATCGATCTCGCCCGATGTGAACGACCCCGGCGCGCGCAACGTGACCTTCGAGGAGCTGGTGGCGGCCTACACCGAGGCCACGCAGGGGCTGGTGGAAGGCGGTGCGGATGTCATCCTGATCGAAACGGTGTTCGATACGCTGAACTGCAAGGCGGCCATCTACGCGGTGCTGGCGTACCGGGACGCGCACGGCCTGGAGCTGCCCCTCATGATCTCGGGCACCATCACCGACGCCAGCGGCCGCACCCTCTCCGGCCAGACCCCCACCGCCTTCTGGCATTCCATCGCGCACGCGCGGCCGCTGAGCGTGGGCCTGAACTGCGCCCTCGGCGCCAAAGAGATGCGTCCGCATCTGCAGGAGCTGGCGGGCGTTGTCTCGTGCCCGATGAGCTGCCATCCCAACGCCGGGTTGCCGAATGAGATGGGCGAGTACGACGACGCGCCGGAGCATATGGCAGGGCTGCTGCAGGAGTTTGCCCGGCAGGGGTGGTTGAACCTGGTCGGCGGCTGCTGCGGCACCACCCCCGAGCACATTCGGGCGATTGCCGAGGCGGTGCGGGAGCTGCCCCCCAGGCCGGCGCCGTCTCTTCCGGCGCGCTGTTCTCTCAGCGGCCTTGAACCGCTCACCATCGGGCCGGACAGCCTGTTCGTCAATATCGGGGAGCGCACCAACGTGACCGGCTCCTCCCGCTTCGCGCGTCTGATCAAGGAGGGCGCGTACGATCAGGCGCTGGAGGTGGCGCGGCAGCAGGTGGCCAACGGCGCGCAGCTGCTCGACGTCAACATGGATGAGGGGCTGCTCGACTCCGAGGCCGCCATGAGCACCTTCCTGCGGCTGCTGGCCTCGGAGCCGGACATCAGCCGCGTGCCGGTCATGGTGGACTCCTCGAAGTGGTCGGTGATCGAGGCCGGGCTGAAGTGGTTGCAGGGCAAGGGGGTCGTGAACTCCATCAGCCTGAAGGAGGGCGAGGCGAAATTTCTCGAGCAGGCGCGCCTCATTCAGCGCTACGGCGCAGCCATGGTCGTCATGGCCTTCGATGAGACCGGCCAGGCGGACACCGCGGAGCGGAAGGTGGCGATCTGCACCCGCGCCTACCGGCTGCTGACCGAGCAGGCCGGCGTGCCGCCGCAGGACATCATCTTTGACCCGAACATCTTCGCCATTGGCACCGGGATCAAGGAGCATCAGGCTTACGCCGTGCAGTACATCGAGGCGGTGCGCGAGATCACGCGCACCCTGCCGCATGCGCTGGTCAGCGGCGGCGTGAGCAACGTTTCTTTCGCGTTCCGGGGCAACGACCGTGTGCGCGAGGCGATCAACACCGTGTTTCTCTACCATGCGATCCGCGCCGGGATGACGATGGGCATCGTCAACGCCGGCCAGCTGGCGGTCTATGAGGAGATCGAGCCCGAGCTGCGGCAACGCGTCGAAGATGTCGTCCTCAACCGGCGCGATGACGCCACCGATCGACTGCTGGAAATCGCGCAACAAGTCAGCGGCCCGGCGCAGAGGCGCGCGCAGGACCTGTCCTGGCGCGAGTGGCCGGTGGCCAAGCGGTTGAGCCACGCGCTGGTCCAGGGCATCACCGACTACATCGAGATTGACGTCGAGGAGGCACGCCGGCAGGTGGCGCGTCCGCTCGAGGTGATCGAGGGTCCGCTGATGGACGGCATGAACCTGGTCGGCGACCTGTTCGGCTCCGGCAAGATGTTTCTCCCGCAGGTGGTGAAGAGCGCGCGGGTGATGAAGAAGGCGGTAGCGTATCTGCAGCCGTTCTTGGAACAGGAGAAGCTCGCGCATCCGGAGCGAGCCGCCGCCCGACCCAAAGGGAAGGTCCTGATGGCGACGGTCAAGGGCGACGTCCACGACATCGGCAAGAACATCGTCGGGGTCGTGCTCCAGTGCAACCATTACCAGGTGATCGATCTGGGCGTCATGGTGCCCTGCCAGGCGCTGCTCCAGAGGGCCCGTGAGGAGCAGGCGGATCTCATCGGCCTCAGCGGGTTGATTACCCCCTCGCTGGACGAGATGGTGCACGTGGCCAGCGAGATGGAGCGGGAAGGATTCACGATCCCGCTGCTGATCGGCGGAGCCACGACTTCGCGCGTCCATACGGCGGTGCGCATCGCGCCCGCCTACTCCGGGCCGACCGTGTATGTCACGGACGCCTCGCGGGCGGTCCACGTCGTCCAGCAACTGTCGGGCGAGGGGCGGGATCAGTATGCCGCTCGGATCAAGGGCGACTATGACGAGCTGCGCGCCCAGCGCCAGGCGGCGGCGTCCACGACGACGTGGCTGTCACTGGAGGCCGCGCGCGCCAACAAGTGCCGGATCGATTGGAGCGCGGCCGCGCCCGTGCGCCCGGCTTTTTTCGGCCCCAGGGCATTCAAGGACTATCCGCTCGAGGAGCTGTGCGCACAAATCGACTGGCGGTTCTTCTTCCACGCCTGGGAGCTGCGCGGGCGGTTTCCGGATATCCTGAACCATCCCACGACGGGGAAAGAGGCCCGCAAGCTCTATGAGGATGCGCAGGCCATGCTGCGCCGGATCATCGAGGAGCGGCTGGTGCGGGCGGAAGGGGTGATCGCGTTCTATCCTGCCAACACGGTGGATGGAGAGGAGATCGAGGTCTATGCCGATGAGGCGCGGCAGCGGACGCTTGCGGTCATCCACACGCTGCGCCAGCAGCGCCCCGCGCAGGAGCCGAACTATGCGCTGGCCGATTTCATCGCGCCGAAGGAGAGCGGCGTGAAAGACTATCTCGGCGCCTTCGCGGTGACGGCCGGCCTCGGGGTCGACGAGCTGGCGGCGTCCTTCGAGCGGCAGCACGACGACTACAGCAGCATCATGGTCAAGGCGCTGGCGGACCGGCTGGCCGAGGCGTTCGCCGAGCGGATGCATGAGCGGGTGCGCAAGGAGTTCTGGGGCTATACTCCAGACGAACACCTGACGAACGAGCAGCTGATCAAGGAGCAGTACCGGGGGATCCGTCCGGCACCCGGCTATCCCGCCTGCCCGGACCACACGGAGAAGGGGCCGCTGTTCGACATCCTGCTGCAGGCCAAGCGGCACGCGGCCATCTCGCTGACCGAGAGCTTTGCCATGGTGCCAGGGGCGTCGGTCTCCGGCTACTACTTCGCGCATCCGCAGGCGCGATACTTCGCCGTGGGGAAGATCGCCAGGGATCAGGTCGAGACGTACGCCAGACGCAAAGAGTTCGCCGTCTCCGCCGTGGAGACCTGGCTTGCGCCCAATCTTTCCTACACCCCGGACGAGAGGAAACTCGCTTCGCCCGCGCGCGGTTGACAGGACCGGCCGGGTGGAGGAAGATATCTCAGTAACCCCTCGACTGACTCACCGGTTGCTTAACATAAGGAGATCGACGATGCGTGTACGTGTTCTGGGAGCGCTGCTCATGAGCAGCGTGCTCGCCGCGCCCTCCGCCTGGGCAACCACCTATAAGATCGACCCGGATCACACCACGGTGGGATTCAAGATCCGGCACCTGTTTTCCAACGTGCAGGGGACGTTCGACACGTATGAGGGCAGCCTCGTCTACACGCCGGGCAAGCCGGAAGAGTGGTCGGCGCAGGCGACGATCCAGGCCGCCAGCATCAACACGAAGGTCGAGCAGCGCGACAACCACCTGCGCTCGAAGGACTTCTTCGACGTCGAGAAATATCCCACGATCACCTTTCAGAGCACGAAAGCGTCCGAGCAGACGCTCGAGGGGCTGCTGACCATCCATGGCGTGGAGAGGCCGGTGGTGCTGGATCTGGCCATCCACGGTGTCGGCAAAGACCCGTGGGGGAACGTACGCGCGGGAGTGACGGCAACCACCAAGATCAATCGCAAGGAGTTCGGGTTGACCTGGAACGAAACGCTGGAGACGGGCGGGGTGCTCGTCGGGGACGAGGTGGAGATCACCCTTGAGGTGGAGGCGATCGCTCAACCGTGAGCGCGCGCCGGCAGGGGGCGACGAAAGGGGAAAGCATGGATCGGGTACAACGGGCATTGGTGGCGGCCTCAGTGGCCGGGTTGATGGCTGCGGTCGGAGCGGCGGCGTTCGGTTCGCACGCGCAGGCGGCTGAAGGGGAGCAGGTGCCGTGCTACGGCATCAACAAGTGCAAGGGCACCGGCGACTGCGGCGGCAAGGGGCACTCCTGTCACGGCATGAACGAGTGCGCCGGGCAAGGGTATCTTAAGCTGGACCAGGAAACCTGCCTGAAGATCCAGGGCGGCCGGCTGACGGCGGAACCAGCGGCCTAAGCCAACGCACTTCGTAAAACGACAAGGGTGAGCGAGCGTTCTCGCTCACCCTTGTTTCATTTGCGCAGGCTAGGTGTTGGCGGCTTCTCCCAGCAGCAGGGCGATCGTCCGGCTCAGCTCATCAGGCTCGTACGGTTTGGTGAGGTAGGCATCCGCGCCGTGCGCGAAACCACGGAGTTGATCCGCCGGCTTGTCCATGCCGGTCAGCATCAGCAGCGGCAGGACCCACGGGTGGTAGAGCTTGCGGAGTTCCTTGGCAACCTCATACCCGTTGATGTCGGGCAGCTTCAGGTCGAGGATCACCAGGTCAAGCGGATGCTCCGCGGCGTAGCTCAGCGCCGTGGTGCCGCGCGTCTCGGTCCAGACGTCGAACCCCTCCGATTCCAATTTGAGCTGCAGCAGGTGGGCCAGCGGCTCATCGTCTTCCACGATCAAGACTCGCTTACGCAACCCCATCCAACACCTCCCCTCCGTGACCGACGGAGTGTTCAATGCAGGCCATGATTTCCTCCACGCTGACCGGTTTGGCGACGAAGGACCGTCCGCCGATCTTGCCGCGGTGATCGCGGACCTCTCCCTTCGAGACGACGGCGGTCACATACACCACCGGAATGCGCTTCAGGATGTCGTCCGCTTCCAGCTGGGCCGCCACCTCGCCGCCGTCCGTATCCGGCATGATGACGTCGAGCAGGATCAGGTCCGGCTGGAACTCCCGCGCGGACGCCAACCCCTGCGTTCCCTGGTTTTCCACGCGCACCTCGTAACGACCGCTCTCTTCCAGATTGATCTTCAGCAGCTGGGTGAAGGTTATCTCGTCATCGATAAGCAAGATGCGTCTCTTGCGCATGGCGCCTCCTTTCCCGCGGGTTCGCTACGGAGCACCAGCGTGACCTTGACGCCCCCCTCGGGGCGGTTCTTGATCGTCAGTTGGCCGTGATGCAGGTCGACGATTTTCCTGGTGACCGTCAACCCCAACCCGGTGCCGCTCCCCGCCGGCTTCGTCGTAAAGAAGGGGTCAAACACCCTCTCGAGGATGTCTTCCGCGATGCCCGTTCCGGTATCTTCCACGTCCACCACGACGACGGTATCTCCGATCTTGAACCGGTCGCGGGTTCGCGTGCCCACGTCGACGCTGATCTCGGTCAGCTGCCTGGAGGAGATCCGCACGGTGAGCGTGCCGCCTCCCGCCATGGCCTGGACGGCGTTCATGAGCACGTTGACGAGCACCTGCTCGATCTTATTCCGGTCAACCCGCACGGTGGGCAGGCGCTCCTCGAACAGCTTGACCATGGTGATGTGCGACCGGTCCAGCTCATGCTTGATCAGAAGCAGGGCGCGTTCGATCAGTTCGGGCATCCGTTCTGCCGCCATGACCAGCTCGCGCGTGGTGGAAAAATCGAGCAGCCCGCGGATCACCGAGTCGGCCCGCCTGACCGCATCGCTGGTATATTGAAGCACCACGCGGGTGTTGCCGTTGGTGTTGGTCAGATGTTTGGAGAGGTAATCCACGCCTTGCAGAATGATGGCCAGCGGGTTCTTCACCTCATGGGCGACGCCCGCCGCGAGGCGGCCGATCGACTCCATTTTGGCCGCCTGCATCAGCTGCAGATGAGCCGTCTGAAGCTCTTCATGGGACTTCTTGAGGTCGGTGTGCGCCCGCTTCAGCTGATGGTCGGCCTGCATGCGCTCCGTGATGTCGCGTGCCGCCGCGTAAATCAAGCGCTGCTCGGCGAACGGCACGGCGGTCCATTGGAGCCATTTGTAGGTGCCGTCCTTGCAGAGATAGCGGTTTTCAAAGGTGGCGGTGGCGGTGCCGGTGGCCAGCCGGGCGGCCTCCGCTTGCGTGGCGGCCTGGTCCTGCGGATGGACGAACTCCAGATAGGGTTTGGCGAGCAACTCCTCGATGGAGAATCCCACCACGCGTTCCCACTGCGGATTCAGCTGCTTGAAGAAGCCGTTGAAGTCGGCGATACACAACAGATCCAGCGACAAGTTGAAGATCCGGTCGCGCTCCTCCTCCGCGTGTTTCCGCTCGGTGATGTCGCTGAACACGCAGACCGTGCCGATCGACTTCTTGGCATGATCCCACATGAGCGAGGCAGAGAGGCTGAGTGTTCTCGGAATCGATCGGCCGAGCGTCAACGTGGTCTCGCAGTCCCGGATGGGTCCGTCGCACAACAGCCGGTTGAGTAAATGAGGCGTGAGCGGAGGGCGACTGGGCATCTCGAACGGTTTGCCCAGAAGCGCCTCCTCCGGCTGCTCAAAGAGAGCGCAGGCCGCCCGATTCACGATGCGGACGACGCCGTCATGATCCAGCACGATCAGGGCGTTGACCATCGTGTCCACGATCTGCGGGGCGGCGAACGCCGGCGTGATGTCGACGAATTGATACCGCCAAATGGTGCGGGCCGCCAGCGCGAGAAACGCCAACACGGGCAGGTAGCCGAAGGGGTAGAGCGGAATCCCGAACTTGGCGGCGTAATCCACGCAGCCCAGGCTCAGCAGGCCGACCGCCACCGCCAACGCTTTCGCCCGATGGCGGCGGATCGTTCCCATCGCAGCCTGTTGATAGGCGGTCCAATGGTCGTGAAAGGCGACGGCCATCAGAGTGACAAACCACGCCAGGTACGGCGCGCTCAGCCACTCATAGCGCGGGTAGTGGCCCCACCAGTAGTGATAGAGCCCCACAATGAGCATATCCGTGCTGAGAATGAGGCCGGTGAAGCAGGCGGCGATCGCCCAGTTGATCCAGACCCAGCGCTTGCGCTGCGGCCAGAGGCCCAAGACGGCCGTGGTGAAGTGGTATAGGGAGGCGGCGATGAAGGGCACGCCGCAGTAAGCGGTCTTGGCCCACCAGAGGGCGACGGACGGCTCCACGGCGCAGTACATCCAGGCAAACGCGAACAGCCACACGCTGATGGCGCCCGTGACGGCCAGGAAGAGCCAGCTGATCCAGGAGCCGCGCTCGCGAAGGACGACCGCCACCCCAAGACCCAAGGCGCAACCCATCGTGAGCGCCATCGGCACGGCTGACCAGTGGAATGAGTAGTTGTGCAGTTGCACAACAGATCCCATGCTCTCCATCAGACTGCCTCCGAATCAACGGGACCGGGAGCTCACCGTCGATCGCCCCGGTTCTCGTCCTGGCATACCGGAGAAGCGTTTGTGCATGGTGATGGCGGCTTCCACGTGCGCCAGGAGTTGGGGGCTCTTCAGGCCATGGCGCGCCGCGATCTCCTCCAGCCGGTCATATTCTTCGAACGGCAGACGGATAAAGAGCCGTTCGAATGCCGAGCGAGCTTCCGGATACTGCCGCAACACTTCCTCAGCGGTCATGGTCTCCGTGAGCCGATGCGGACTCGATGCCGGCTCCTCCTCGGCCATCACCCCGTCCACCCGCTCCAGCAGGGGAAAGAGATGCGCCTCTTGCTTCTGCGCCCGTGCCCGCCATTGGTCTGCAAACGCCGCCAACAGGCGGCCCTCCCACGCGGTATCCCACGACTGCTGAGCGGATGTCCGGGCGAGCGCCTGATTGATCAGATGCAGCCGTCCCAGCTCTTCCCGGTGGTCCAGAGCCAACCGCTCCAGCTCGGCGGGACCATACCGTTCCAATCGGCGGCTGCAGGCCGCGGCCAACCGTTCTTCCTGACGGGCGTGCTCGTGCAGTTGGCGCGCGAACGTGAAGCACACTTCCTGAAGGACAAAACGCGCCTCGTGGCCGAAATCGTACGCTGCCTCCACGATCTGGAGTTTGGCGCTGAGGCGCCCGTGATCCCGTTTCAGCCGTTCCACTGCGGTCATCGACGCCAGGGCTCTCGTACCAGTTCCAACCGGTGTTCGTTTCCCGTCAGCAGTCCCTGGCGGATCAGCGCCCCGACCGCCATCATGACCAGCGAGGCAGGCTGCTCTTGAGCCTGGATCAGCCGGTACAGCGGCATCGGACCGCTCGATTCGAGCCGCTCAAGAATCTCACCTTCCACTACGCCGAGCACCGCCATGATCGGCGTCTCTGCCAGCGTCATCGCATCGCTCATGGCCGACCTCCTTTCATATACTTGTACTATCCCCGGCATATATGGTATAAGTCAAATAAATAAAAGTTACTAGCTTGATAAGATATTCTAATCATGATCAGATCCTTGCAGATCTTCATGGACCTGGTGGAGAGCCAGAGCTTCACCGAAACCGGCCGGAGGAATTATCTGACCCAGTCGGCGGTAAGCCAGCACCTCAAGGCGCTCGAAACCAAGTTCGGCCAGCAGCTCCTGGAACGCGGCCGCCAGCGCGTTTCCATGACGCCGGCCGGCCGGCTGATCTACGAGGCGGCAAAAGAGATCGTCTGGCGGTATCAGCGGCTGGAGCGCGCCCTGGAGCGCCCTCCCGCGGAGGTCTCCGGGGCGTTGCGCATCGCCGCAGGCGCGACCGTCGGCCTGTATGAGCTGCCGCCCTACCTGGCTGAATTCCTGAAACAGTATCCGAACGTGGCGCTCAAGCTGGTGTACGGGTCCATCACCGAGGTGTACGACGCGATCCTGGCGAACCGGGCGGATGTGGGCCTGGTGTCGTTTCCCGAGCCGCACCCCCAGCTCATCATCCAGCTCTTCAAACGGGACCGCCTGGTCGTCATCGTGCCCCCCGCGCATCCGTTTGCGTCCCAGAAACGGATCAGTCTGAAGCGGCTGGACGGCCAGCCGTTCATCGCGATTCAGGAGGGGCCGATAAGGGAGGCGTTCGATTCCATGCTGGAACAGGCGCGCGCCCGCGTCCGGGTCGTGCACGAGTTCGACCACATCGACCTCATCAAGCGGGCGGTCGAGGCGGAGGCCGGAGTGGCGATCGTGCCGAGGAAAACCGTCGTGAACGAAGTCCAGGCCAGGACGCTCGTCCAGCTGGAAATCACCGAGGGGCCGTTTGCGCACTCCATCGGCATCCTCACCCGACGGGGCGTCGAGCGCTCGCTCTCGGCGCAGAAGCTGATCACGGCGCTCCTCTCCCCGTATCGCGACGAATCCGGCCGGAGGCGACGAATGGGAAGCAGGTGAGGGGACTTGGGGCAAGTGCTATACTGATACTCTTATGAAGAGTGCCCGTGCGATGGTCCTGCTCGCGGGGTTACTGGCCGGATGCCAGACCATGCCGGCGGCGCTTCGCGAGATCCAGGACCGGCATACCCGAACGACCGCCTGGCCCTATGCGCAGACATGGGAGCGCGCGCGTGCCACGGGCCTACGGGAAGGGTATACCCTGGCCTCGTCGGATCCAGGCACGGGCACGCTGGTGTTTGAGCGGGAGGATCCTGGTGCGCGCGTGCGCGACTACGCGGCCGGGACGGAGCACTATTTCGGCGCGATGTGGTGGCGCCTCTCCAGCACGCTGCGCGTCCGCGTCCGGGCCGTGGATGCCGCGCACACGCAGGTCAGGGCCCGGGCCGACTTGCTCGCCGAGATGAGCCTGTTTGATCCCCGCCACGGCAGCTCGGCGCTGACGACCGTCCCGCTGACCTCCGCTGGGACGCTCGAGCGGCGGTATCTCGACGAAACGGTGCTGATGCTGCCCGCTTCGGCGGCTCGCGATCCCTCCGGGGAGCGCGAGAATCCTCGGTGACCCGTCGGGAAGGCTGTGCTAGAATGGTCCTTACGAGACCAGTGGAGATGCAGGTGGAGTGGGGGGTCTCAACAAGGGGGTGGGGATGAGCGGTGGCAAGGGCTGCTGTGCGGTGTGCAAGGTGGTGGGCCTGTTAGTCGCCATCGGAGCCATCAACTGGGGCTTGGTGGGCGTGTTCCAAGTGGATCTGGTTGAGAAGCTGCTGGGGTTGATGACGACGCCGGCGCGCATCGTCTACGGGCTCATCGGCGTGGCCGGGGTGCTCAAACTCCTCTCCCTCTTTAAGTGCTGCCCGTGTCAGAAAGGCAGTTGCGAGACCAAGTAATCAGTTGCGCATTCGGTGATCGCGGAGCGCGCCGGGTGGCGCGCTCCGTTTGCGTTTTGGCCGCGCTGCTCGTTCTGCCGGGCGCCGCCCCGCGATCCGGCAACGCGCGCGGGGTGATGGAGATCGACGGGCGGCGGCGCACGTATGTGTTGCACGTGCCCGCGGCGTATGACGGACGGGTCGCGTGGCCGCTGGTGATCGTCTTGCATGGAGATGGGGGCCGCGGCTCGCGCATGGCGCGCCTCACCGGCCTGGATGAAAAGGCCGACGCCGCGCGCTTCCTGGTCGCCTATCCCGATGGCGCGGGATGGATGAATGGGCATCCGCGCAGCTGGAATGCCGGCGCTTGCTGCGGGTATGCGGCGGCGCGTGGCATCGACGACGTCGCGTTTATCCGCGCGCTGATCGAGGTCCTGGAGCGCCGGTACCGCGTTGATCCGTCGAGGATCTATGTCACGGGAATCTCCAACGGAGGCATGATGGCCCATCGTCTCGGCTGCGAACTGGCCGATCGCATCGCCGCGATCGCTCCGGTGGCCGGGGCGCTGGTCGTGTCCTCCTGTGCGCCGCGCGAGCCGGTGTCCGCGATGATCTTCCATGGCACGGCGGATCTTATCGTCCGGTATGAGGGCGGCCCGAGCCAGGCTGACGCCAGGCGTCTGGATCCGCCGGTGTCGCAGGCGGTCGCATTCTGGGTGGCGCGCAATGCGTGCCGCCAGGTTCCTGATCGGGTCGAACGCGGCCCGATCCGGCAGGAGCGGTATCCCGGTGGACGCGGAGGGACGGAGGTGATGCTCTACACCCTTGAAGGGGGCGGGCACGAGTGGCCCGGGGGACGGGCCGGATGGCTATTCGGCGCACGCCCCAGCCAAGAGCCCAACGCCACCGATCTGATGTGGGAGTTTTTCTCGGCGCATCCTAAAAGACTACGATGACCCGCCCTCGCGTCACGCTGCTCACGGGCCTGTTGATCCTGGCGATGACCGCCTCTGCCGGTGCGGCCTGGCTCCTCTTCACCGCCACCGGCTCCCGGCTCCTGGTCAGGGCCATGCTGTCGCACGTGCTGCCCGCCCAACGGGTTTCCATCGCCCGTATCACGGGCACCTTGCATGCGGGGATGACGTTCGAGGGGATTGTCCTTGAAGGGCTCAAAGGGGTTCCCGTCGGCCATCACCTGCTCATCGACCGGCTCGACATCGGTCTATCGCTGAGCCATCTCGATCAGACCCGGGTGCAGGGCCGCTACTTGCGACTGGCTGTGCCCGGCCTGGCGGAACGGGTGACCGCCGCCAAGCTCGAGGGCAGCCCGATCACCGGCTGGCGCCTGACCGACGTCGAGGCGTCGGGCTTGCCGCGGTTGCCGGCAGGCGCCCGGCTGGCGGTGCAGGGCGTGAAGATCGATGTGCTGGGAGAAATCGCCGCCGTGTGGCAGCGGGGACGGATCGCGATCACGAACGCCCGCCTGATGGCGCCGGCAGCCGATCCCATCGTCTTCGATGGCACATGGACCAAGGGGCAACTGTCGTTAAACGCCTACACGAACAGCCTAACACCCGCAGATCTGCGCCCGTTCTTTCCCTCCAGCCGGCTGTTGCAGCTCTCCTCAGGAACGGTCGGCGACGTGTCGGTGCGTCTCAGCGGCGATTGGCAGCGGCCGGATGTCGAGGCGTCCTTCCTGGTCCAGCAGCTGTCGCGCAAGGGGTTCGTGCTTTCCCGGGCGCCCGGGGTGTTCACGGGGGCGCTCGTGAAGGTCGGCCGGAGCATCGACGTGCACGGGACCCTCCTGTTGAAACAGGGCAGGCTCACCGGCCGCGATATCGCCATTACCCTTCAGCCGAGCCGGCTGTTCTTCTCGGGGACGCTGCGGAATCCGACCTACGACATGAAGGGGACGGCGGTGATCGCCGGCACGAAAATCCGCATCACGCTCACGGGGACGCGGATCAAGCCCGAGATGCGCCTGGCCTCCTCGCCGCCGTTGCCGCAGGAGCGGTTGCTGCTGATGCTGGCGACGGGCAGAAGCCTGGCCGGCCGGGATGCCAATCCGGAAGCGGGAGAGATCTCTTCTGATCTTGCCGCCGATTTCATCGATTATCTCCTCTTCGACGGGCAGGGCAGCCGCCTGGCTCAGCGGGTCGGGATTACCGGCCTGTCGCTGATGTATCAGCCTGAGACGAACACGGGGGGGCTCAAGACGACGCTGGTGGACAAGCTCTCCGTGACCTATCAGGCTGAGCAGCCGCGCCCGGACGAACGCCTCGTGGAGACCGGCGAACCGCTCGGGCCGGTCGAACATACCCTCGGCGTCGAGTACAAAGTGACCGACACCACCTCCCTCAAGGTGGAAGGGGAGCGGGAGCTGTTGTCTCCCGGCTCGAGCGTGACCGGCCCCGCGCCGATCGATCCGACCAACCCGGGTTCGCACACCCGCGACGAGCTGCGGCTGAAACTTGAAAAGCGGTTTTAGCCTGGAATCACGCATGTTATACTGCTAGCCCCGATGCCTCAGACGCTGGACGCCATTGCGCACTACCTCAAGGGCCGTGTGATCGGCGACGGGACGACCCTCATTCGCGGCGTCAACAACATTGACCGCGCGCAGGACGGCGACATCACCTTTGCCGAAGACCCGCGCCGGCTGGCCCAGGCCGTGGCGACGAACGCGTCGGCGGTGATCATTCCTGCGGATCTCAGCGAGCTGGCAGGGAAGGCCGGCATCAGCGTCACCAATCCCAAGCTGGCTTTCGCACGTGTCCTCGAGATGTTCCATCCCGACCCCATCGCCGCTCCCGGCATTCATCCGACCGCCGTGATCGGGCAGCGGGCGCGCCTCGGGGAGCGCCTCACCGTCCGGCCGTATGCGGTCATCGGCGACGACGTGTCACTCGGGGCGGGCGCGGGGATCGAATCCGGCGTCCACATCGGCGACCGGGTCAGCATCGGGCCGGACTGCCTGATCGGGCCGAACGTCGTCATCTACCGCCAGACGGTCATCGGCGCCCGCGTGCGGATTCACGGCGGCACCGTGATCGGGGGCGATGGGTTCGGCTACGTGTTCCACGACGGGCGCCACGTTAAGGTGCCTCAGGTGGGCAACGTCGTGATCGAGGATGACGTCGAGCTCGGGTGCAACGTGTGCGTCGACCGGGCGACGATCGGTTCGACACTGATCAAACGCGGCACGAAAGTCGACAATCAGGTGCAGATTGCCCATAACGATCAGATCGGCGAGCACGTCATCATCACCGGCCACGTCGGTTTCTCCGGCAGCGTGACGGTGGGCAACTACGCGGTCTTCGGCGGCAAGGCCGGCATCGTGGATCACGTGACCATCGGCGACCGGGTGCAGGTGGGCGCGGCCAGCGTCGTCACCAAGGACATCCCTGCGGGCGAGACGGTGTGGGGCTATCCTGCCCGCCCGATTCGCGAAGCCAAGCGCCAGTTGGCGGCGCTGGCCCAGCTGCCGAAACTGCTGCAGCGGCTCGTGGCCCTGGAAGCCCGCCGCAATTCGAAGCGGTAAACCGTTTCCCCGTTCGGACCGCAGGCCATGGACGATCGCGGATCTTCCCTCACCCTCGCCGGTCATCTTGACGAGCTGCGACGCCGCTTGGGCATCAGCCTGGCGGCATTCCTGCTGGCTACCGCGGTCTCCTGGACGCAGGGGGATCGCCTCATCGCATGGCTGCAGGATCCGGCCGGTTTCCGCCTGCCGCGCTTCGCGTATTTCAGCCCCACCGAGCCGCTTCTCGCCTATCTGAAGGTGGCCATGCTCAGCGGCTGCATCCTGGCCATGCCGGTCCTGCTCTGGCAGGCGTGGGCGTTTATCCAAAGCGGCCTGCAACCTCAGGAGCGGCGCGAGGGCCTGCTCTTCATCTGGTGGGGCAGTGCGCAGTTCCTCGCGGGTGCGGCCTTCGCCTATTTCTGGCTGCTGCCCGCCTCGCTGAAGATCCTGCTGGGGATCGGCCGGGATCTTCTGGAGCCGATGATCTCGGTCGACCGGTACCTCGGGTTTGTGACCGCGCTCGTTTTCTGGTGCGGCCTGATCTTCGAGCTGCCGGTTGTGCTGGTCCTCCTGGCCAAGGCGGGGGTCGTCACCCCCGAATGGCTGCGGCAACAGCGGCCCTATGCAATCCTGGTCCTGTTCATCGTCTCGGCGGTGGTGACCCCGACCACCGATCCGGTTAGCCTGTTCCTGATGGCCGTCCCTCTCTTGGTACTCTACGAACTGTCGATTCTGGTCACGCGGTTGGCGATGCCGTCACCTTCAGGAGGGACACGTCCATGAAACATCGGTGGCTCATTGGACTGGCTGTCTGGTGCGCGCTTGGAGCCGGCGGACGGCTGTCGGAAGCGCTGCCGTCGGAACAGACGGACACGTCGCACGAGCAGGCCAAGGCGTTGTTTGCGGAAGGGTTGCAGCGCCAGCAGGAGAAACGTTTCCCGGAGGCCATCCAGGCCTACGAGCGGTCGCTGCGGTACGATCCCAAGCAGGCGGAAACGCTCAACAACCTGGGGTTCTGCTACAAGAGCATGGGCAAATACCAGAAGGCTGTGGGCTATTACCGGGACGCGTTGTCGATCGACCCGCAGCTGGCTGAGGCGTACGAGTATTTGGGCGAGGCCTACCTGGGGATGGGCAAGATCGATCTGGCAAAGCTGCAATATCGAAAACTGCTGAAGCTGAATCCCGAGGAGGCTGCGGAGCTCAAAGAGAAGATCGACGAGCAGGCGCAATCCCCCTGACGACTACGGCCCACGCGACCGCACCGACGAGGCAGACGCCGAAACCGAGCAGCCGCGGGCCCACCATGATTTGGAGCGGGCCGATGGTGGTGGCCAGCAGCGCGATCGTTCCGACTATCCATTGCGTCAGCGCTGTCCCCCACCCCGCCGATTCGCCGCCCTGCGCGACCGCGACCTGGCGCCACCATCCTGGCGGCCGCACTTTGGCGTAAAACGCCTTCAAGGTTCCGCGATCAACCGGGTCAGTGAGCAGGGTGATCGGCATCCACACCAGCGCGGTGGCCCCCACCATGAAGAGCAGCTCGACCAGCAGGCCCGACGGCCATCCCAGCCACGCCAGCGCGTGGGGGCGCAGGAGTAAGACTGGCAGGCTCGCGCTCATCGCCGCGATTTCGCTCCACGGATTGACCCGCCACCAGAACCACCGCAGCAGGTAGACCGGCCCGATCCCCGCGGTGAGGTTCAGAATCCAGGTGAAGGAACCCCCGATGCTCTGGTTGCAGAAGGCGATCCCCATCGCCCCCGCCGCCAATAGAAACGGCAACGTTTTGGCGACCAGGAGGTAGTGGCGCTCCGAGGCGCGGCGGTTCAGGAACCGCTTGTACCCGTCGTTCACCAAGTACGACGCGCCCCAGTTGAGCTGCGTGCTGATGGTTGAGAGAAAGGCGGCGAAGAACGACGCGACGAGGATCCCGCGCACGCCGGTCGGCAGCAGCATCGTGATCAGCCGCGGATACGCCCGCTCATGGTCCACGATCGCCTGCGCGCCTGCGCCCGTTGAGAGCGCGGCATCCGGGATAAGAATGAGGGACGCCAGCGCGGTGAGCACCCACGGCCAGGAGCGCAGGCAGTAGTGCGCGATGTTGAACCAGAGTACGGAGAGCATCGCCTGCCGTTCGTCCTT
>ORMF012119547.1_pt1 | contig 52527 bp, 40 predicted proteins | sample 1779871 | NCBI WGS metagenome assembly ORMF01 (sample SAMEA104232316, study PRJEB22302) | groundwater metagenome | biome: forest; feature: aquifer; material: groundwater | place: USA | collected 2011-08-07 | depth 5.4 m | reverse complement strand
GACGACACAAAAACCACGCTGGACACCACCAAAGAATCATCCATGGAAAAAGAAATTTCTTTGAAAAATTTCGCTAATCGCATAAAACAACAACACACTTATTCAAACTACAACAGATGTCATTTCAGCTTTGGTCTGACAATTCTTGCAGGTTAACTAAACGATCGTGGTCTTGATTATTATATTAATTAAATGCTAGTATATCTGCACTACCATGATATTTCCTACAAAAGAAACTATCGTTATTGTTGGCTTTGGCTGGGTTGGTCAGGCTAATGCTCTGGGCCTCGCACACACTGGATACAATACCTACTATTTTGATGTACAAAAACCCAATTTTAAATATGCAAATAAGCATAGCAAACTCTATGATGCAGTCAGGCCGCTTTCAAGTGTTTTAGAAAAAGATGATCCAAACACCTGTTATATAGTCTGTGTTGGAGATAGGGTACTTCCAGATGGAGAACAGGACATTTCAGCGATACGTAAAGCTCTTGAATCTCTCAGATTAGCCAAGGGTACAGTTGTATTAAGGTCTACTGTTTTGCCTGGGCATCTCAAAAATCTTTATTTTGACTACTACGTTCCAGAATTTTTACATGAAAAAAAGGCAGTCGAGGAAAGTATTTTGCCTCAATATTTTATTGTTGGAAAGAAAACTAACAGGAAGTGGCCAAGTTTTTTTGATACTTGGGATCGTACTGCGACGAAAGTTTTTTATGGAACCCCCGAAGAAGCCTCGTATATAAAATATCTTTCGAATACTTGGAATGCTATCCGCATTGCTTTTGTTAATGAATTTGGCAATGCTATATCTCATCCAATAGACAAAGAAAAGTTAGCGGGTAACGAGAGAGTAATCGATTTTTTGTTTGAACGAAAGGGTTATCTTCGTTACGGCAGATCATATGGAGGACATTGTCTGCCAAAGGATACACACGCTTTTCTGACATGGCACAAGAAACATGGAAAAGACATGTCACTCTTTGAAGGAATGCATAAATCTAACCTTGTTCATCAGGATATTGAGAAGAAACATTCAAATTTACCAGAATGGTTTTCCGAATGGTCACGTCCAGTTATTTCCGGTCGCGTTGCACTACGAGCTCTCCAATCATCTACCGTTCGAAATATCAAGAAAATTATTACGAAACCCTTCAATAAAAAGCATAACTAATTTAATTATTAGTAGTTTCTTCGTAAATATGGTTTTCTAGCCAAAGTTCGAGGCACAGGAGTGTCCATATCCGTAAACATTTCGAATCGTCTTTATTTTCATAAAATCCTTTTAGTAGGTTGTTAACTTCTTTTTTTTTCAACAAGTCGTAAATTAGTGCCCCCTCCTTCAATTTCTCCTCGACAAAAATCTTCATCTTTTCTGTGCGAAGCCACGCATTTACTGGTGCTCCGAAGCCTTGTTTGCGCCTATATACGAAATCTTTTGGCATTATCTCTGTAAGAATGTCTTTCAAAATTATCTTCCCTTTTTTCCCATCGGTTTTATACTGAAGAGGAAGATTATAAACATATTCTACAAGTTTGTAATCCAAAAACGGGGAACGAATCTCAAGAGAATGCATCATGCTTGTTCGGTCAATCTTTGATAGAAGTTGACCAGGAAGGTATGTGGTAATATCAAAAAGATTTATCTTTTTTATGTCATTTTTTAATATATTTTTAACACTTTTTTCGATAATGTCGCTATTTACTGGAATGGGATTTTTCCATAAAGATTTTCTTTCTTTATCAGAAAATATTTCTATCGTTTTTAAGTGTTCTCTAAATGGATTTGAAAAAATAAAATTTTTAAGTCGTACTATCTTGGAAGTATTCCAATACTTCCAATACCACCCATATCCAAGAAAAATTTCGTCAGCACCGTCTCCAGACAAGGCAACTTTCACTTTTGTAGCAACTAGTTCCGAGATTATGTGTTGAGGAAAATCTGAAGAATCGGCATGAGGTTCGTCAAAGTATTTTATCACTTTTTCAAGTTCATAAGTTAGATCGCTTGTCGCTTGTAACGTATAATGATCGGTACCAATTTTTTGTGCCGCTTCAGAGGCGAAAGGGAGCTCGTTTATATAACCTTCATAACCAATGGAAAATGTTTTTAAAGGGTTTTTAGAGTATTTTTGGGCATATGCTGTGACTATGGTAGAGTCGACCCCTCCTGACAATAAAGATCCAATCTCAACATCCGCCACCATCCTTTTTTTTACCGCTTCATCAAAAATCTTCTTGATCTGAGTTTTTGCTTCTTCATATGAAATTGTGATTGGTTTGTTAGTAAGATTCCAGTAGCGATCTATTTCCAATTTTCCATTTTTATAAATTCCCCGATGAGCAGGCGGTAGAACATGAATATTTTTATAAACACTCTTCCAAGGTGGAACGTACATGAGTTTGAGATAATTATCAATCGCTTCAAGATTGAGGATACCTTTTATTCCGAACGCTTGTAGCGCTTTTATTTCTGAAGCAATAATAATGTTATCGTCCTGTATTACATAGTATAGAGGTTTTTTTCCAAATCTATCTCGAGCAATGAAAAGTTCTTTTTTTTCTTCATCCCATAATGCAAAAGCGAACATGCCGTCGAGATAGTCTACGCACCTTTTACCGTATTGTGCGTAGGTCTTTAGAATTACTTCAGTGTCGGAATTTGTATTGAACGCATGTCCAAGTTTTTCTAACTCCTTACGTAAATATTTATAGCCATATATTTCACCGTTAAATACAATAGTATAAGGGTATTTATTATCCTTCATTGGCTGGTGTCCACTTGTTATATCTACTATAGATAAGCGAGTTTGTCCAAGAATAATATCAGGGGTTCTAATAAAATCTTTTTCATCTGGTCCACGAAGTGAAAGGCACGAAAGCATTTTTTCTATACTTTCATTTTTCGTAGTGGAGATCTTATTTCCTGAAATAGCGATTATTCCGCACATATTATATTTTTATCCATGTTTCAGGAATTATGTCTTGGGTGTTCATTTTTGGGGTATTGAACCATTTTTTCGGTGCAATCACAACTTTATTTTTATTTGTATTGAGCCATGCTCCCCACCAAGAGAAGGTACTATTGGCGATAATATGATGTTTGCATTTACTCATAAGATAAAGATCTTCCTCCGGATGTTCTGTGTTATATGGCATATAGATACTTTGAAATGGTACCTTTATGTTTTCCTTAGTCCATGTTGGATCATCAGAAAAAAGGAAGAAATGAGGGTCTTTTACTCCCTTAGCTATCTCTTGGATTGCTTGGTTGTAGTATTCAACAGAACATACTCCATGCCAGTCATTGATACGCTTATTTGAGACCATTTCATCACGTCGCACATGAAGGGATACTGCTTCTACTTCGCCTATCTGTCTCTCAAAGTCTTTCGACTGTTCACTTAGTGGATTTCTTAGAGTGAAATCTTTACGTATTATGTCTTCAATATCTCTAAAATATTTTTCAGATTGCCAGTATCCTTCAAGATATACTGGATCTTTAAGTGTAAGAATCCATGGTTCAAAATTAAATTGTCTTTCATCAGCGTATTTTCTACGATTGGCAATAAGACGATTGTACCAGAACCAAAACTTTCCCTTTTTCCAATGGTATTTTTGGAATGATTTTATTTCTTGTTTTGTTGCGGGGTTTATAACTATATTGAAGCGGTTTATGATATATGGCCAATAGGGAGGTTCTTTGAATGAATATATATCAAGTTTAAATTCAGCATTATTTTTAATAGAAAGGGCACGCCCAATGGCGTATTGGAACATCTGGTTTGCAAGTCTTCCTGTCAGCCTAGTGATTATCATAAGATGTTTATATTCTATAGTTCTATTACAATCTTGTCATCTTTGTAAGGACCATTTTTTGTCTCGATTACCTCACTGTTCTCAAGAAAGTGAACAGCCCACATCCCATTGAGCAGTACAAAAAGCTCCCCAGCATTGAGATTTGTCTCTCCAACATGTTTATTATAGTGGTCATAAAGGTCTATTTGTATTTTGCCTTTTTTTACTATAAGACATTCTTGCAATGTCGTAGTTATCCGCTTTTCTGGTCTATGTCTATGGATTTTTATTTCAGTTCCTGCTGGATGCTTCAAAGTGATTACTTGAATAGCCTCGTCATTATTTGTTATGGGATGTGTGCCAGGGTAAAAACTACTAATCTTTATGCCTATTAGAATATCTTTGGAATAGAATTTTTCCATTTAATTTATTGGAAATTTCTTCTGATTAACTATAATCGACCCAATTCTCTTTTCGATTTTTGCTTGTTCGAAGTCCTTATCAGTCATGATTTTTGCTAGTCTTTTGAAAGTAACTCTCGGTTTCCATTTGAGAATTTCGCGGGCTTTACTGGAATCACCAAGAAGCAAATCAACTTCATTTGGTCTGAAATAATTAGGATCAATTTCTATTATTGTCTTGCCAGTTTTCTTATTCATACCTTTTTCTTTGAGACCGTTACCTTTCCAAACAAGATCAATTTTAAGATTTTTTGCTACTTCGTTAACAAATTCTCGTACGGTATGGGTCTCTCCAGTAGAAATTATAAAATCATCAGGAACATTGTGCTGAAGTATCTTCCAGATAGCTTCTACGTAATCTTTAGAATACCCCCAGTCTCTTTTTGCGTCGATATTTCCAAGTCGAAGGACATCTTGTAGACCAAGTTTGACTCTGGCCAGTCCTAACGTAATCTTTCTAGTGACGAAGTTTATACCTCTTCTTGGAGATTCGTGATTGAAAAGAATGCCGTTTGAGGCAAAAAGACCATAGCCAGTTCGATAGACTTTTGTCATATTGAAAGCAAAAATTTTAGAAATACCATAAGGAGATTGTGGATTGAATGGAGTTTTCTCATTTTGGGGGGTTTCTAGAACTTTTCCAAACATTTCCGAAGAGCTTGCTTGATAGTATTTGACGGGAAAATTTAAATTACGGATTGTTTCTAGAATACGAAGTGCTCCCAAAGCATTTATGTTTGCTGTGTATTCAGGTTTGTCAAAACTTATTCCCACATGACTTTGAGCTCCGAGGTTATATATTTCGTTAGGTTTTATTTTATTGATAATGCGAAAAAGATTTGAGCTATCTGCAAGATCTCCGTACATCATGTAAAAATCTGGATGTTTAGATTCGTTTTCATAAAGGTGATCTATTCGATTGGTGTTAGGTAAACTAGCTCTTCGTTGTATCCCATATACTTCATATCCCTTCTCAAGTAAAAATTCAGCTAGATATGATCCATCTTGTCCGGTAATTCCTGTGATTAGGGCTTTTTTCTTTGTTTTATTCATAGTGTCCCATTCTATGTTATTTAATGGTTAAATTCAACTTTTTAAATAATTGTTGGTTTGGGAGCTGGTACGATGAATTTTCCCGCGTATCCTTTTTCTTTAAGTTTTTTGATAAGAATTGGTGCAATGGTCCACGATAAAATAAGAGCATATTCAGGTTGGTCCTTGAAAATAAATGATTCTTCTACAACAGGTATATGCATACCAGGAGTAAACTGGCCGATCTTGAGCTCGCTAGTTTCGACAAGGTAACTTATGATCTGTGAGTCAATTTGGCAGTAGTTGAGGAGTGTATTACCCTTGGCTGGAGCCCCGATGCCGACGATTTTATGATTGGCTGATTTTATATCGATAAGGATCTTTTGGAGATTCAACTTTGTCTTTTCAACTTCTTTTGAAAAATTGAGATATGTTTCTTTGTTATACAGTCCCGCTTTCTTCTCATTTGCAAGAAGTTCATTAACTCTAGATGAAACAGAATGTCTGCCCTTAACAGCGGCGTGTACTCTTATAGAGCCACCGTGCATGGAAACTTTTTCAGCATCAATAATCTCCATGCCGAACAATTCAAATAAAGTGACTAGTGGTTTAAGGGTATAATAACGTAGATGTTCATGATAGATAAAATCATATTGTAAACCATCTATCATGTCGCGAGTGTATCCAGACTCAGACACGAAGACTCCATCATCGGTAAGGAGTGCTTTTACCCCATTCATGAATGAATGCAAGTCATCTACGTGGGCAAATACATTTGTGGCGGTTACAATTTTTGCTTTTCCGTATTGTTTCGTCGCAAGAATGGCAGTTTTCTCATTAAAAAAGTCAACAATCGTTGGTTGCCTCTTTTTTATTGCAATCGCTGTAACACCTGAGGGATCAATACCAAGAATTCTTATCTTCTGTAAAGCATAATTTTCGAGTAGGGAACCATCATTTGATCCAATATCTACCACAAGATCTTTTTCCGTAAGTTTATATTTGGAAATAAGTTTTGAAACAAAATCTTTAAAATGTTGTTTTAATGTCTGGTTTGTACCACTATTGTAAGCGTAATCTTCAGAGAAGAGGATTTTTGGATCCACGACGAACCCGAGTTGTACGAGAGAGCAGTCTTCACAAAAGAAAAGATCTAGAGGATATGTAACCTCTTCTTTTTTCAGTGCTTCTTTGCTCAAGAAAGCGTCACTTGGCGGTTGATGACCTAATGAAAGGAACTTAAACAGATTATTTTTTTTACAGATGAAGCAGGACATAGTTTTTCGAGCTATTTTTGCTTTGCTATTTTTGTTTCTGATATATCAAATCTTTCATCATTAGCAAAGGCTTTTTTATCAACAAAAATAGAATTCAGATGATTGTTATACACTACCATATAATCATATGATTTTAAATAATTTAGTATTTCTCTGTAATGATGGTGCACGGTCTCTATAATCATAGCCTTCGGTTTATATTTGCTCCAATTGTTGCTTTTGAGAATTTCCAACTCCATACCTTCAGCATCAATCACCATAAAATCAAGTTCCGATTCAAGATATTTATCTAATATCGTTTCTAGAGTAGAGACATTTATCATTCGCTTCTTTACTTTTCCCCATCTTGATGCTAGGTGAGGAATCAGAGAAGCTGCTTGAGAATCTTCAGGTTCATAAAACATTCTCTGACCATTTAAGTCACCAATGCATATATTTAAATTGATATCATCTGGGCGGGATTTTTTTAGCGCCTCAAATTCATTAATACAAGGTTCCACGCCAATTCCACGCCAACCACGGTTGTAGAATTTTTGTGTATAGGAAACAGATGCGGTCGGGTCATTTGTTCCAATTTCGACATAGGTACCTATCTTCTGGAAATTAAACAATAATTCCATAAAAAGATCTTCAAGACCTTTTCCACCATGGGATTTCCAGAAACTACTTATAAATTCAGTACGATCTAAACGATTTTTTCTGATAGCTGAATTTTCAGTTAGTCTAGTGTATATTTTCATAACTATCGGCGGTATAAAATCTTTTATAGTCATAAATTTATTAGATATTTTTCAACAAAAGATTTGGTTGTATATTCACGTTCTGCTTTAAGAAATGCCTTTTCTATTATCACGCTATATTTTGGCCAATCATTCAAGATCTCCTTAATTTTTTCCTCAAGGTGTCCCTGTTCAAAATAAACAAATTCCTTGTCTTTCTCAAAGTATCTTTCAATTTCTCCAAAGGGATCTCTTTGACATAATAACAGTGAGCGACAAAAAGCTGTTTCAAAAATTCTCCCTTTTTGCTGTGGTACAGGATATTCTTTTTGAAAAAAGTAATTTCCAATCAAATTTAAAAAACTTTTTTCCGGAACACAACGGAAGGCGTTGTTTTCTTTCCAACCTTCAGTATTTTGTATATTAGAAACATTTCGTGCGGTGGCATTTAAAAGTGTGTGCACGACTGAAATTTTAGATTGGGAAGTAAGCCTTAGCTTTTCTTGATAGGTGACATTTTGATCTGTAATGTATTTATTTTTTGGTTTAGGAAAATACGACAATAACTTTCTCATAATTTTCGTATTTCTCCAAAGTTTGTAGGTGAGTGTTTCTGATAGGGAAATGTATCGATGATTAAACTTTTTGATTGTTTTTACAATATTCAACATTTGACTAGAATGCATTGCTCCAACATAGATCACATCATAGATTTTTTCAGTTATCGGTGGAATATGGTCTTCATTAAATGGAACAAAAACATGGGTACGCTTAGTATTATTTTGTTTTTTATTAAGCCATTCAGTGGTGTAGGGGCAAGCGGACAAAATTTTATAAAAATGCTCATCCCCGTAATCCTCTCGGCGAAACTTTGGATCTTTGGAAAAAAAACGGTTTGGTTCCTCGAGTTCATAGTAAACAAGTTTTTTACTTTTGTATTCTTCTGATTCGAGCGCTTTGAAATTTATTCGGGCATCAATGAACACAAAATCTCCACCTATATGCTCAAACTTTTCAAAACCAAAAAAATTGACTGTGTCTTCTTTGGGAAACTTTTTGGGTACAGTGCATACTTTCATATATAGTAAATATCAGTTTGTGGTTAATATTCTCGAATCTCTATTCTAGCAACTTAAACGCATTTTGGGTATTTGTAGACATTACTTATTTTTTGGTGTATAAATAGCAGATGTTTTCTTTTAATGTTTCCCGAATAATTGAAGCCTATAGATTGACGAAGCGAATGTTTGGTGGATATAAAAAACAAATTATCCTTCTGGGGGTATTAGGATTTTTCAGTGGTCTTTTGGAAGCCGTTGGAGTAAATGCACTGATTCCACTTTTTTCTTTTTTCGTAAAAGGTGAAGAACGTCTTGGTGGGGATTTTATAGCCAAATACCTTAAAGGTTTCTTTGAGTTTTTCCATATGCCGTTTACATTGCCGACTCTTCTTATTTTTATATGTGTTCTTTTCATTTTGAAAGCTCTTGTAATGCTTTATTTTAATTATACTCGGGCGAGCATTAAGTTGGAATACGAACGCATAACCATGGATTCTCTTTATAAAGAGACTTTATATGCAAATTGGCCTTATCTTTCAAAGCAGAAGATAGGTCATCTTGAGACGGTAATCATGACGAATGTTCGTCAAAGCTCTAGACTCTTGGAAAGTGTTGCACAAAATGTAGGAGTTGTTACTGAACTTACGATGTATTTGTTTATTGCTCTTACTATCTCTAATACCGTGACACTTTTGACTCTTATGCTTGGTGGATCGATTTTCTTTGTATTCAAGCCTCTTTTGTATCGGGTCCGAAATATATCTAAAGAAACAGAAGAACTTAATAAGGAGGTGTCAAGACATGTAAATGAAAGTATTGGAGGCATGAAGAATATAAAAGCTATGGGAAGTGAAGATTCTTTCATTAAGATCAGTAGTTCCTATTTCAGTCTTTATCGTCAACTTCAGATGCGTATAGCAATTATTAATAATTTTATGATAACGTTTATTCAGCCTATAAGTGTAATATTTATTTCACTTGTTGTAGCTTTTACATTCTACAGAACATCTTACAACTTGGGTGCACTGGCGGCAATCATTTATCTTATTCAGAAAATGTTTGGACATATTCAAAATTTACAGTCCTTTAGTCAGATAGTAAGCAATGATGTGCCATACGTGCAAGGTATACTTTCTTATAAAGAGCAAGCTGCTAGATTCAATGAACTGCAGGAGAATAGTAAAAATAATGTCCAGTTTTCTTTTAAAGACAAGCTTTCTTTTGAGAATGTGTCATTTGCATATGAGACTGGAGGTGTAGTACTTAAAGATGTATCTTTTGTTGTACCAAAAGGTGCTACAGTAGGATTTATTGGAAAATCAGGATCAGGAAAGACGACTGTTTTTGATCTAATTCTCAGATTACTAAAGTCGACTTCCGGTGTAATACGCATAGACAACACAGATATTCAGAGTATAGATATTTCCCTCTGGCGTAATCACATGGCATATGTTCCACAGGATGCTTTTCTTTTAAACGATACAATTTACAACAATATTGTATTTTACAATCAGAATATAAATAAGGAAGATGTAGAACGTGCGGCTAAGCTTGCACATCTTGACGAATTCGTTAGGGAATTAAAAGATGGATATGACACCATTGTAGGTGAACGTGGGGTGCGTCTTTCTGGGGGGCAACGCCAGAGGATTGCTATTGCACGCGCCCTTGCTCGTCGTCCAGAAATATTACTTCTTGATGAGGCTACGAGCGCTCTTGATGTAGAATCCGAGGCATATGTTCAGGAAGCCATCAAAGAACTAAAAGGAAAGATGACAATTCTGATTATTGCACATCGTCTTGGAACAGTTGCACATAGCGACATGCTTGTTGTAATTGATGATGGTCGTATTGTTGAATCAGGAAAGCCTGAGGACTTGCTTAAGGACAAAGAAACTTATTATGGGCGAGTCTACAATATTCACAATTAATTTTTTTGAAATTATTAACTAGTATGAATCCAGCACCAATCATATCTTTTGATGAATTTGATGAGCTTCGTTCAAAATCAAATTCCGGACTTGGAAAAATAGTTTGTACTTCCGGAGGTTTTGATCCTATACATCCTGGTCATGTGTCATGTCTGCATCAATCAAAACAATATGGTGACACTTTGGTTGTTATAGTCAATGGTGATAATTTCTTGAAGGCTAAAAAGGGCCAGCCGTTCATGAATTTGGAAACTAGGTGTCATATTGTTTCGCACATAAAAGGAGTTGACTATGTAATTCCTTTTGAAATAAAAGATGATCAAACCGTTTCTGTCGCCTTAAGCAGGATTAGGCCTCATGTTTTTACAAAGGGTGGAGATAGGATTGATGTTTCTACTATTCCTGAATGGAAAACTTGTGAACAATATAATATTAAGGTTGTTTCTAGGGTCGGTTTCGATAAAAAGTGGAGTAGCTCTGATTTTCTTCGCGAGTGGATAAATTTCTGGATACATAAATAAAAGCACTTGTCTGTATGGTGTAATTGTTAATTAGAGAGTGGTTTAAGATTTAAAGAAACTAGGTTTATTTCTATCTACAAGGAGAAATAGCACTTTCCACACCCTCATGTTATATTAACATCTACGTTATTATTTTAATTATAAATCACGCATTTTTATGAACCTACAGAAAACTTTACGCTATATTGCCATCGGTGCCTTGTTCCTCATCCCCATCTTTCCGCTCCTTGTTGCAAACTCATTCTTTTTCCCATTCATTACCGGCAAGGCATTTTATTTTCGAATTCTAGTTGAACTGGCATTCTCGAGTTGGGTGATTCTAACTTTTCTGGACGCCAAATATCGCCCAAAGTTTACCCCCCTCACGATCGGCGTAACTCTGTTTGCGGTAATTGCGTTAATTGCAGATCTTCTCGGTGTGAACCCTATTCGTAGTATTTGGTCAAATTTCGAGCGCATGGAAGGTTGGTTGGTGGTTGCGCATCTCTGGATGTTCTATATGGTTGCCGTGCACATGTTTGGAGCAGGAGAAGATGGTAAGCGCATGTGGCATCGATGGCTCAATATGACGGTTGCCGTCGCGGTTGTCGTCGCCATTTATGGCTTGGGCCAGCTTCTCGGTTGGTTCCCGACTCATCAAGGTTCACGCGTTGACGCATCACTTGGCAATGCGGCTTACATGGCTGTTTACATGCTCATGCATGCTGGTATTGTTGCGTATCTATTTTTTGTGGCTCGCGCAAAACAAATTGCAAATGCAGGATTCTTGCAATGGGCATACCCGGTATTATTTGTCGTTTTTGGTTTTATTGTTGTTGCAACTGCTACTCGAGGAACCACGCTTGGTTTGATTGGAGGTATTATGCTAGCATGCACCCTTTATGCAATTTTTGGTAAAAATGAGTCAACAAAATCACGATGGATTTCGGCTGGAGTTATCGGTCTGGTTATTGTTATTGGAGTTACATTCTGGTTGAATAGGAATACATCTTTTGTGAAAAATCATGAAGTACTCAATCGTCTCGGATCTATTTCTTGGACTAATACTTCCGGTCAAGCTCGTCAGTTGATCTGGCCCATGGCCGTCAAAGGCGCCCTAGAACGTCCAATCCTCGGTTGGGGGCAGGAGAATTTCAACTACATCTTTAACAAGGATTACAACCCAAAGATGTGGACTCAAGAACAGTGGTTCGATCGCGCACACAGTGTGTTCTTGGATTGGTTGGTGGCATCTGGTTTTGTAGGTCTGATAGCTTATTTGGCACTTTATGTTCTAGCACTCATCGCAATCTGGAGGTCTGACCTTAAGGTTGCCCAGAAGAGTGTATTGACGGGACTCATCGCTGGGTACGCTGTTCATAACATATTCGTGTTCGATAACTTGGCGAGTTACGTATTCTTCTTTGCATTACTTGGATTTACAGGCTCTCTGTCTGCGTCAGTTTCATTAAAATCAAAAAAATCTGGCGTATCATCAGGTGCATTGTTGGGCGCATCAAGGGCGTCGAAACTTTCTCTATGGGTGGAAAATAAAACTTTCAGTAAAGACGCTGTTGAATATATTGTAGCGCCAATTGCAATTGTGGCTTTGGTTGCGGGCATCTATTTCCTGAACGTCCGTCCGATCCAAGCGAACACTCAATTGATCACTGCCCTTACCGCTTGTTCAGGTAGCGCTGGTACTGCTGACGCAACATTGTTCACTAAAGCTTTATTGGTTTCACCCATTGCCAATCAAGAAATTCGCGAGCAGATCCTCTCGTGCGCCGGCAATGTTATCGGCAGTCAATATCCAGGACCTACAAAACAAGCTTTCTTTGAGCTTGCCACAAAAGCGATTCAAGATCAGATTGCGGCCGCTCCGAAAGATGCACGCATGTATGTTTTGGGTGGAGTATTTTTGGCTAATGTAAATCAGGCCGCTCAAGCTCTGCCTATTCTCGAAAAGGCGCATGAACTTACTCCAGGAAAACAAATGGTCGCGATACAGCTGGCTTCAATCTATATCAATACTGGCAAAACCGATGAGGCTCTGGCTCTACTCAAAACTGCTTATGAATCGGATCCAAGTTACGGAGAGGCGCAGTCGGCATACGTGACTGGTTTGATTATTGCAAACAAGGACGCTGAAGCTCACAGATTATTTGGGACTACAACTCCATCATTATTTGAAACAGATCGTGTAGCTCGAGCATATTTGTCAATAAAGCAATATGACAAGGCGATTGAAATATATAAGAAATTGCTTGCAACGGATGATAAGAACGTAGATCTTCGCGCACAGTTAGCTCAAGCGTATTATGGTGCTGGAATGATTTGGTTGGCAGTTGATACGATGCGTGCTATCGAAAAGGATCATCCTGAATATAAAACTCAAGTTGAAGCGGCTATCAAGCAGATTCAGGCGCCGAAATAATAAGGGGATAACTCATTTGATTTTTTGACTTAATTGTGACAATATACTGACGTGAGTGCTCGTGTGGGCATTTCCAGATAATAAATGTTTCGCAAAGTCCCGCTCTCGGCGGGCTTTTGCGTTGTAGGAAATTTGCTCACATGGGCTCATTTTCCTGGGAATACGAAACCATTTGGGGCTCATTATGTATGGGAGGAGACTCCTTGTTCACTTTTTTCACTTGACACGCTATACTATACCCAGATTGTACCAAATGATGGCGACGGCTGTACTCACATAAATTTAAACATTTTATTTGGAGCTCGCACCCGTCGCCATCATTCGGCGCAAAGTTTATAATGTTCGGCAGTTTTCGGTTTTTTCATTATTTCATTATTCTGAATCATCGCCCGATTTATTTATGACCATTCAGGAACAAATACAACTCGCAGAATATACAACATTTAAAATCGGTGGCCCTGCCCGATTTTTTTGTCAGGTATCAGATGAGGATGGATTAGTTGAAGCAGTAATGTTTGCGCATGATAAAAATCTGCGCGTGTTTATTCTTGGAGGCGGATCAAATATTTTGATTAGTGATAAAGGATTTGATGGTTTGGTTATAAAGATGGAAATTGGGGGAATTAAATATGAGGCTGGTAACACGATTGTTTCAGTTGGCGCTGGTGAGCAGTGGGACACCTTGGTTGAGCAGACTGTTGAACGTGGTCTGTATGGCTTGGAAAATTTGTCAGCAATTCCTGGCACAGTCGGCGCGGCTCCGGTGCAGAATATTGGCGCGTATGGTTCTGAAGCTTCTAAAGTGATTACGAATGTTCGTGCTTTTGATACAAAAACCATGAAGTTCGTCGAACTTTCTAATGCGGATTGTAATTTTTCATATCGCGATAGTTTATTTAAAAAAGAAAAAGGCCGCTATATTATTACGCGAGTTGATTTTTCATTATCAAAAAATGGCAAAGTTGATATCGGTTACAAAGATCTTGCAGATTATTTTGCGAATCTGATGAGGGTAGGTCTCAACAAGAACAAAAATATCACAGATCCAAGTCTTCAGGAGGTACGTGAAGCGGTTATAAATGTTCGTTGGGGTAAACTTCCTGATTGGAAATTGTGGGGAACCGCTGGTTCATTTTTCAAAAATCCAGTTGTCTCGGCTGACAAATTTGCGGAGCTTAAAAATAAGTATCCTGAATTGCTAGGATTTCCAGAATCAGATGGTCGAGTGAAAGTTTCGCTTGGTTGGGTATTGGATAATGTATGTCATGTTAAGGGTATGCAAAAAGGTCATGTTCAAGTTTATGAAAAACAGGCTTTGGTGCTTGTTACGAAACCTGGTGCCATGTCCGAAGAAGTCGTGAGTCTGGCGCACGAACTGATGGATATGGTTAAGGAGAAAACTGGTATTGAAATTGAAGGGGAGGTGGAGTGGGTAAATTAACGTGGAGGTGCTACCTACTGAGGTGGCACCTCCAACATACGTGGTTTTTTTATTACCAAAAATGTGTTAAAGTGCCCTCTACATATGGCATTTTTGACGAAACTATTCAATAGATCGAACACCAAGAATGTGAAGGAATTCGAGCCTTTTGTGCTGAAAATCAACGCTTTTGAGACGGCGATGAAGGCGTTGTCTGATGTGGAATTGCGCGCCAAAACAGCCGAATTTAAGGCGAAAATAAAGGAGTATGATGAACGTAATAAAAAACCCGAAACACGTGCCCAGAAAGGCGAGTCGATAGAGGTCACAGTAAAATCCGAGACAAACTCTGATTTAGCAAAATCACCACTGGGTCAATCCGAAATCCAAAATTCAAAAAAAGTACATCATCCTGTTCTTGAAGAAATTATGCCAGAAGCGTTCGCGGTAGTTCGTGAAGCGTCGCGTCGAACACTCGGTCAACGTCATTTTGATGTACAACTTCTTGGAGGTATGGTTTTGAATTCGGGCGCAATTGCGGAAATGCGCACTGGTGAAGGAAAAACTTTAGTTGCGACACTTCCCGCATATTTAAATGCGCTTATTGGAAAAGGTGTTCATATCGTGACTGTTAACGATTATCTCTCACGTCGTGATGCCGTCTGGATGGGTCAGATTTATTCATTTCTCGGCTTGTCGGTGGCGGTGATCAATAATGAGTCAAGTTTTCTGTATGATTCGATGCATCGAAGTGATGCGGACGGTACCGCAACTGTTCCTCAGGACACGCCGTCAACCTCTGGTGAGGTTGCGGCTGGTTCTCCTTCGCCTTCGCTCAGTCCGAAGCGTCCTTCGGATTCAGTTGCGGTACCGTCCGCTAACAACGACCCACTCGACAAAGAACGCGATCAGCTCGGCGCCTTCAAAGTCGTCCATGAATTTCTTCGACCAGTCACGCGCAGGGAAGCGTATGCCGCTGACATTACTTATGGTACCAACAATGAATTCGGTTTTGATTATCTCCGCGACAACCTTGAATACAGCCCAGACAAGTTGCGCCAACGCGAGCCGAACTACGCCATCGTTGATGAAATAGATTCTATTCTCATTGATGAGGCGCGAACGCCACTGATTATTTCCGCACCAATGCGTGATGCTGAAGCCACCTACAAACAGTTTGCCTCGATGGTTCGCGGATTTAAAAAAGATGAAGATTATACAGTAGAGGAAAAGCACCGCTCGATTTCTTTGACGTCAGACGGTATTACCAAAGCAGAGAAAATTCTTGGTATCGACAATATTTATACTGATAAAGGCATCAAGTCCGTGCACCATTTGGAAACTGCCATCAAGGCGCAAGCTTTGTATCATAATGACAAAGAATATGTTGTGAAGGATGGTCAGATCGTCATTGTTGATGAATTCACAGGTCGCATGCAACCAGGTCGTCGTTGGTCAGACGGTTTGCATCAGGCTATTGAAGCCAAGGAGGGTGTAGGTATTCAGCAAGAATCACGCACCTATGCTTCCATTACATTTCAAAACTTTTTCCGAATGTATCCAAAATTAGCAGGTATGACTGGTACTGCCGCTACGTCAGCGGAGGAATTTTTCAAAGTTTATGGTTTGGAAGTCGCTGTTGTTCCAACAAATGTCCAACCGATTCGTCTTGATCGCAATGATCAAATTTTTCAGACCGAGCTTGGTAAATTCAAAGCCATCGCACGCAAAGTCAAAGAATTGCATTCCAAAGGTCAGCCAGTCCTTATCGGCACTGTTTCTATTGAGAAGAATGAGCTTTTGTCACAATTTTTGAAATCTGAAGGTGTTCCGCATCAGATGTTGAATGCCAAGAACCACGAACGTGAAGGTGAGATTATTGCACAAGCTGGTAAGAAGGGTGGAGTTACTATCGCCACGAACATGGCTGGTCGCGGTGTGGATATCAAGCTCGGTGGCAATCCGAATACTCCGGAATTATATGAAGAAATAAAATCAGCTGGCGGTTTATTTGTGCTTGGCACTGAACGTCACGAAGCACGTCGTATCGACAATCAGCTTCGCGGTCGTTCTGGTCGTCAAGGAGATCCTGGTGAGACGCAATTTTTTGTCTCGCTTGAAGATACACTGATGCGTGTGTTCGCGTCTGATATGTTGAAGTCCATGATGGGTAAATTGGGTGTGGCTGATGATGAGCCGATCGAGCACAAACTTATTTCAAAGTCACTTGAGAGCGCGCAGGAAAAGATCGAAGGATTCAACTTTGATTCACGCAAACACGTTTTGGAATTTGATGACATCATAAATACGCAGAGGAAGAATATTTATGGAAGACGCAGGAGATTGCTGTTGGGGACGGTTGATGATGTTCAGACAGAATTAATTAGTATTGTCGGAGCGGAGGCGGACATGGTTCCTCAGGACACGCCGTCAACCTCTGGTGAGGTTGCGGCTGGTTCTCCTTCGCCTTCGCTCAGTCCGAAGCATCCTTCGGATTCCATGTCCGCCTCCGCTCCTCAAGTCACATTAATTTCAACAATCGACAAAAAAATCGCGGAATTTGGTCGCGAGAATTTCCTTAATGCCGTTCGTATTGTCTTATTGCAAGCGATCGATATGTACTGGGTGGAACACCTCGAAGTCATGGATTACACTCGTTCCAGCGTCAATTTGCGTGCGTACGGTCAGCGTGATCCGTTAGTTGAATACAAAAAGGAAGGTCTACGTCTCTTCAAAGAAATGCAAGCCGCCATGCGCGCGCAAGTGGTCAAGGTTTTACCTCATGTAGTTCCGATGGTGAATGGCGCCACGGTTACTCCCGAACAAAAAAACCTCAAAGAAGTTCATGAAAATGCGCAAATTATCGGCGCAGGTGATGGGTCAAATAATTCTGATGCTGATGGAGTTAAAAAGGAGCCAGAAGTTGGCAGGAATGATCTCTGTCCGTGCGGTTCAGGTAAAAAGTATAAGAAGTGTCATGGGAAGTAGGAACTAATTGATAGAATTATGATATTAAATATAATATGAAAACAGTATATTTTATTCGACATGCTGAAAGTGAAGAAAATATCGGACCAATTCAACAAGGTGCGGTTACACCACTTACTAAAAAGGGGAAAGATCAAGCAAAAATTGTAGCAAAGCGTTGCAAAAGTTTGAGTATTGGTTTGATCATATCAAGCACTATGATTCGTGCAGTTGAAACTGCGAATGTTATTGCTAAGAAGATTTCTAAACAGTTTGAGACATCTGGGCTATTTGTAGAACGTAAAAGACCAAGTGAAGTTTTAGGTAAACCTAAAGATGATCCTGAATCAATCCGTATTGGTAATCTTACATGGGATAATTTTCATATATCAGATTTTAGACATTCTGACGAAGAAAATTTTGAAGATATTAAGAAGCGTGCACGAGAGGCATTGAAATATTTAGAGAGTAAAAATGAAGACAATATTCTAGTGGTGACGCATGGATTTTTCATGAGAATTGTTATGGCGTATATATTATTTGGAGACAAATTAACTGCATACGAATGTCAACAATGTATTCGTGTTTTTCATATGGAAAATACCGGCATTACCACCTTGTGTTATGACAAAGATAGAACTCCGACATGGTGGTTGGAGGTTTGGAATGATCATGCGCATCTTTGGTGAGAAAGGTAATAGATCTTTGATTCCACGGATTTTTTTCGAAAGTATCTTTGTCATCCATATATCTATCAACTCTATATTCTAGAAAAACATTCATACATTAGACATGTTAAAAATTTATTTAGCTCGACACGGTCAAGATAAAGATAATATGGATGGTATTCTAAATGGTCACCGTGATAAACCTCTAACAGAAAAAGGAATTGAACAGGCATATGAAATTTCTTGTAAAATAAAAAGAGCAGGTCTTTCATTTAACATTATATACAGTTCTCCACTTCAACGCGCTTTTCAAACAGCGCAAATAATTTCTAAGGTTACAGATTCCTCGATACCCCAAAAAGAGCAATTGCTTATTGAACGAGATTTTGGTGTTATGACCGGCAAAAAAGTGGTAGATATAGAAAATATATGTGCACCAGATATTCTCAAGGCAGATGTCATTACATATTTTATTGATGCAGAGTATGCCGAAACATTTCCAGATTTAATGTTAAGGGCAAAGTTATTATTGGATAAAATTCATGATAAGTATAAATCGGAGACCATATTACTTGTTACGCATGGTGATTTTGGCAAGATGATTTATGCACAATATTATAATTTGGATTGGAAAGAAGTCCTCATACAGTTTCATTTTGGTAATTGTGACATCCTTGTATTATCAAAAGATTCTCCTGCGAATGAGCCACATGTTTTTACGATCTCACAATACAACCACTGATTATTTGAGTTTCGTATTTCAACAAACTTATAAAATATAATATCATTGACAAGAGTTATGTATTAACATAACTTACATGTATATATTCAGGAGAATTCTTGAGTAATATGTTCTTTTAAATCAAAAGTTGGACATTAATATGAAAACAGATAACCAAAGATTGTTTCGGGTTAGACTTGTTTTTTCTCGAACACTCTACTCCCAATCAGTCGCATCGGTGACTATGGGGTCACTCGCTGCATGTCTTAGATCATTTGGTCAACATACAGATCTTTGTCTTGTAGGTACTGGAATGTTGCATAATACTGAGGTCATGCTTGAGAATAGCGACCAACATGACATTGTCATTGCAAAGCCAAATTTCAAGGACTTTCGGGCAATGTTATTGCATATTGAATACTTGAAGACGTCTGGATTAGCTCAAAGAGTATTCCTGTGCGGACCATTCGCAAGACTGAACGCCAAAAGTCTTATGTCTAGATTGGTTTGGCTGGACGGCATCTTTGTTGATCAGCCGGAAGCATCAGTCATAGGATTGCTCCCAACAATGTCTGAAGATTTGATGTCTTGGGATTTCCAATCCCTAGGCTCTATATCTCGAAATCCAATAACAGGTGTTGTTGGAGTGTACAGGCCTATTCGGGAGCCTATACCATTGTCTGAACTACCTTTTCCTGTGAGAGATATTGAGGCTAAGGAAAGGGCGTCGTTCGTGAATATTGAAGCCTCAAGGGGATGTTTGTTTGATTGCAGTTTTTGTCACATTCCCTTAATGTCTAGTACCTCAGTCAGGTCTCTATCATTAAACATTAGAGAGCCTGAGCTGGTAGTAGATGAGATTGAATGGCTAAATAAAGAGATGGGTAAGACATTGTTCATCTTTAACGATAATTGCTTTTGGAGTACAAAAAAAGACGACACGAGGATCCTTTGTTTTTGCGAAGAAGTCGCGAAAAGGAAACTTGATGTGCACTTTTATGTGTATCTCAAAGGTGAGCCGTTTATTGGTGACGAGATTATTCGAGCGCTAGCTGGAGCTGGTCTTGTCAGAGTGTTTCTCGGGGTTGAAAATTCCGTTAAATCCACTTTGACTACATACCGCAAGAAGATTAAGCCGAATCTGTATGAGACGGTGAAAGCAAAACTCGACGCGCTCGGAGTCAATGTCCACATCGGCTTCATAACCATTGAACCTCACTCATCACTCGATGATGTCCTATCGAATGTAGAGTACCTCTATTCGATAGGGAAGCTGTTTCGATTAGGGGTGATACTTGAGCCGGTTCGGATCGTACCGGGTACAAGTCTCCATAAGCATTTGATTGGAGAAGGTCTCATGTCTTCCGAGCTTGACTACGATGAAATCATCTACGGGTATAAGTTCGTCCATGAAGAGGTTGGCTGTTTATCAAAGGCATGGAAGAAGATGTTCGAAGGCCATCTGAAAGGTATAGCTTATGGATTCGAATATCATTCGACTACAGGAGAACTCCTCAAAGTGTTGGCAGGACGCTTTGATCCAATACTCGCCTCGCTTCTCAAGAATCACTATGATGCGTTTAATGCTATGAAGTTACGTGGCATGAACACATTACTAGGATACTTCAGGACGAGTATAGAATCTGTCAGGGTAGGAAAAGTTCACCTTGTCGGAGATATTGAGCACAATCAGCAGTTCGTCGATGAATTCACTCGGATTGCCGCGGAGTTGGCAATTCTTCATAACGGTCTTATTACTGTCATCAAACAGAATGGAGGAGATAGAATAGTGAGGGAGGTATACACATGTCAGTCTACCTGAAGCCCTCTACCAATGGGTTCCGTGTCTTGTCACATGACTACGCGGAACCCATTTTAATATTTAATTACATGATAATTGCATTTGATGGAAACGTATTTACTGGCAAGACTTCGCTTATCGAAGCACTTTCTTTGTTGTGTGTGGCAACTAAGATCGACGAGCCAGGTTATTTTTTGAAGTCAAACATCTCAAGTCATTCAGTTACATCTAAGGAGATGGCCGTATCATTACAATTTAAGTATCTTGAAGCAGAGAAAGATCGATGTGTAATGTTAGATATGGATGGAACGAACTTTCTCGATAGGAGCTTTGTTTCAATGGCCGCACATGTATTTGCTTTATATCGGATTCACGGTATAGATATAAGGGCGTGGTTTTTACAAGAAATACAGGAACGCATAAAATCAAAGAATGTAGTAATCCCTGATGCATTTTGTTTTATTAAATGTAGCCATAATTTAATTAGAAAAAGAATTTCTGAAAATAGTTCTAGAAATACTGATCCGTTATATTATGCTGAGAATTATCTTTGTGCTATTGATGATTTCAACAATGAATGGTCAACTAAGGCTGGGGGCACCATTATTGACACAGGGACCCTTATACCTATAAGATTGGCTGAGATCTTGAAAAAACAAGTATCCGTCTCTAATCGAGGAGGATTAAACACACAACACATCTGCGACCATTTGCGAGATATACTCATGCAATAAGGACGCAGTATAAAGGAGATATCAATGAAATACACCACGTTTCCGCGGGCTATTGAGATTCAAACGATCTCAGCTTGCAATGCGAAATGCGTGGTATGCCCTCATCCACATGTTTCGCAAGAATTACCATCAGGAGTGATGGACATGCAGACATTCTGCAGAGTAATTGATCAGGTAGATTCGTCATGGGGAAGTCGGATTATTCCGTACCTTAATAGTGAACCGCTGATGGATCCGTTGATTATGCATCGTTTGAGGTACATTAACGCTCGATTGGGGCATTCCGAGGTCGAATTGTCTACCAACGTATCAACTCTGACACCTTCCAAACAGAAAATGATGGAAGGAATATGTTTGAGTGAATTGCGCTTAAGCGTGTTTGGTTTTACTGAGAAAACTCATAAGATAATTATGCCAGGACTGAGTTGGAAAACAGTAAAGCAAAACCTAGACTATCTCGTAGTTAATGAGAGCTTACGCAAATGCATTGAACAGATTGATGTTGTAATGATCAATCACGAGTTAGTAACAACGGAGGACATAGAAATAGCTCGACATTATTGTGAGAAACATTCCTTGGTATTCAACTTGTGGGGTTTTCTGGACAGAGCAGGGAATGTCGAGCGGTTCTCCAACCAAATCAATCACCCCATAATCGTTGGTTGTGAGCAAAATAGGCCTCTCGAAAGGATGCATATAACATTCACTGGTGATGTTATCTTATGCTGTCAGGATTGGCGATGGTATAACATCATTGGCAATGTTAAATGCCAGTCTCTTCTTGAAATCTGGAATAGTGAAGCCTATCAGCACTATAGAGAAAGCATCTATTCTGCCAGAGGGGAACACCCAGAAGTATGCACCAGATGTAAGTTAAGTGTTCAGCCTAATTAGATAAGCGCTCTCAGTAAAATGTGGGCGCTTTTCTTTTTAATATTTTAGACTCATTCCTTGAGTTATCCACTACTCAATACTGTCAATTTATCACGAATAGAGTTATTATATCTGGTATGCAAAAAGGACTTATCGTACATACGATCATATCTAATGATCAAGGGGAAGTATTAATACTACAGAGGTCAAAGAAGAACGATGTTCTTCCTGAATATTGGGATGTACCCGGTGGAACGCTAGAGGATGGTGAAGATCCTACGGTCGGAGCTATACGAGAAATAAAAGAAGAGGCGGGCTTAGATATTTCTAACGTGAAGTTATTTTTTCAGAAATCTAATGTTGACGCCTCGAAGAATAAGCAATTTGTAACTTTGATATTTCACGCAAAGACTTCTAATACTAATGCAGTTATAAATCCAGAAGAGCATGACACTTTTGCGTGGATTAAGCCTGCCGATGTTAGTACTTATAAAGTAGTAAACTATCTACCAGATTGTCTTCGTGCTTATAAAGAACTAAGTACAAATCCAATAAATTGAGGTTTGCCGATAACGTTCATGTCGTAATCAAAGCTGAATTTTTCTACTATTAAGCCTGTCGTTTTTGACAATAGGGCGTGCCATTGTTTTGCACTCATAAAACGTTCGTCGCCATATATTTTCTGATCATCAGAGAAATAATCAGATGGGACACATACTATTACATAATTGCTTATCGATAGATGATGATTGACTACGGATACGATCTCATTATCTGAAAAATGTTCCATAACTCCATTGCTGAATATGACATTGAAATGTCCGTTAATAGTCCCAAGTGTCCTTATGTCGTCTATCTTGAATGAAGCGCCGCTTTTTTTTTGAGTTGCTATAGATGTAGCTAGCTCTACCATATCTGGATCTGAGTCGACACCTATGACTTGGTACCCTGATTGCCCAAGGAACATACTTGTTATTCCAGACCCACAGCCGACTTCTAGTATTTTTCCGTTGATAAGGCTGTATTTTTTTATAGTATCTATAAGCGTTTTTTTGTACGCTAGCTTATCAGCGATAAATATATCCAGAGAATCGACCTTTGATAGCTGTTTCCTATATATTTCAGACCATTTACTCATAATTATTGAATACTTTACAAATTACGTGAATAGTGGTAGTATGTTAACAGAGCCACAGACACAAAGTTTGCGGTACAATGATCTTATCATAAAGGAGGTTTGTCATGAAAGAATCAGTCAATGAGACTATTGATGACAAAGGACGTCTTGTTCGCCTAACCAGAGCGACTGACGGTACTGTTGTCGAGACCTACTACATCGGTCGCGATTGCGAAGGTCTAGTCAGACACGAGGGGAGTCTCGAATATATCGAGGTCGATGGTCAAAAAAGGTACTGGGGTGGCATTATTGACCCATTACCAAGTGATAGGCGGATACGATTTCTCAATGATTTTACTGTTTTTATCATCAAGCCTGATGGCATGAAGATGGAGATGGGACGAATGGTTTGTAACCTCATTGAGAAATACAGAGGGACAATTGTTGCCGAACGTGATTTCACTTACGTTGATGCAACGATACGAAAGATGTATCCGCATTTCTTCGCAAAAGAATGGGAACAAGATCTCTTTGACTACCTGAAGTCCGGAACTTCACGTTGTCTATTGGTCAGGGGCAAACATCCACACCGTGACATGTTTAACCTAAGAAACGCCATCAGGCATCTCTTCGGTTACAACAACGGCGCGAGGGTGAAAAGTCTGGTCCATTGTGCTCAAAGGCAAAGCGATGCAATCAGACAAGCTCTACTGTTCTTCTCGATGCAAGAGATTGTAGCTTCCGTTGGGTTGAAACATAAGTAAGTTTTTGCACAACCCGAAGGCGCGTCAAGTGGCGCGCCTTTATTTTACACCGATTTTAAGGTATTTTAGTAACACAATGTTAAATTACATCGTTCTCATAATAATAGTCGGGTTCGTATACGAATCTGTTTCTTGGTGTTTCCGAATTTACAGGTCAATTTCTTGGATTATGAAGAATCGAGTCGTCTCTAATGAGAAGTACGGAAGTCGTGAAAAGATATACATTCTTATACCTGTTTTATTCGAAGCAGACATTATCGAAGATACAGTGCATTATTTCAATGATAACTTTTTAGAAAAACGAGATGATGTTTTATTGGTCATTATAACTACAGAAAAAGAGAAGGATATATCTGGCTCAGGTCTTAACACAATTGATGTTGTGGAAAATCTGGTTAGTAAATATCAAAAAGTTATCCATATTCACTTTCCGGAGCGAAATGGAAAAATAGCTCATCAACTCAATTATGCTGTAAGGAGACTTATTGATGATTGGGAGCTTAATAACGGCAATGACTTACTAGCTTTCTACAATGCAGATTCTAGACCAGAAAAGGAGACGTTTGATTGGGTTCAAGAAAAATTTAAAGATGGCACGTGCTCCGCGTTTCAGCAGTACGGTTGCTACTCAGAGAATATTTCACATATTGATCGTGCGCCATGGTCATCAATATTATTATCAGGATCTTTGTGGCAGACTCGCTGGGCTATCGGTTTTGAAATATATAATGCTCTTAAACAATTAAAATTCAGACATAAGATTAGAATATTTAACCTTAATTACCCATTAAATTATTGTATTGGACATGGTTTGTTCGTCACGAGAAATTTATTTGAGAAAATTGGTGGATTTAGCGAGAAAACTCATAACGAAGATGCGATTATGGGTTTACAATTAAGTGATCTACAGGAAGTTATCATGCCTGTTCCATATTTCGATGTGTCTGAATCACCAGACACTTTAAAGATGCTTTATAAGCAAAAATCAAATTGGTATTTCGGACCACTCCAATCGTATTCTTATACAGCACTTATCCTTAAAAAAATACATTACGGAATATTCAGAAAAATGAGACTGCTCTTGTTGTCAACAAAACTTTTTTCTCATGCCATCTTCTGGATAGTCGGTCCAACCCTAATGTTACTGTCTTTAGTATTGGCGGTCACATATAACGATATTCAGCTTTTTGTTTTTAGTTTGTTAGCTTCAATGTTGTTTGCTATACCAAGTATTATTTCGTATGCATTTGTTTATAAACTAAAAATATCATCGCCATCTATAAGTATTGCAAGAATGATTAGTAAGCTTTCTGGCGGATTTGTTGTCTGTTATCTAATGCATGGGCTATCAGCATACAATGGTTTATATAGGTATATAAAGCAAGTATTGAGTGGTGAGCAGGCTGTAAAAGAAAAAACTGTAATAAAGAGATACATGTTATGATTTTAAGATATAAAATACATAAACTATTCCTTGCCAAGGAAATGGTTACGGCGCATCACGGAACTATCCGCGAGAAGTCAATGGGAGAAGGGGGCTTAACATTTATTGTGGAGTCGGAGCCTTTTACGAAGGTGTAGGAGATAACTCCCCACCTGATGATCTGTTTTTTTATTCAATCTAATTAATTTATTAATAGCTGATTTGCCAGCTCTCAATTTTATATTTATATGTCAGACCAAAGCAAAAGATGTTATAGTATTATCTAATAATAAAATGTTTTCTTTTGATCCCCAATTCAATACCAAAAAAAGACTGGATTTTCATAGTCGCTCAATATCATTTGTGGACGTAATTCCGCCGATACAAAAAAATAATATCCCAATCTTTATCGCCCCTGGCTGGGGAGAGACGCCAAAGACATTCAAAGATTTGATGCGTCTATTATTCGATGCTGGATTTCGAGTTATTTCAGTGACACATCCACGACAGGACTTGAAGCTTATCACCAAGAGTAATATTTCCAAGCTAGAATTTCAGAAAGCGGAAATAATTTTATCTATATTTGATTTTCTTAATATTAGAAAGGTGAACGTTGTTGCACATTCAGAGGGAGCTATCAATGCCGTGATTGCGGCACATCTCCAGCCAACGATATTCAACGACATGTTATTAGTCGGTCCTGGTGGTCTAGTAGAAAATGAAGGTTTCTTTGAATTGGCCAGTAGATTCATTGGAAATATGATCCAAGGTGATGATATAGTCTTTCCGCTCAAAAAGATGAAAAGTTTATCTGATCTACCGTGGATTGATTTTCATTCGATTGATGGCGATCATAGTGATATATACGCTCATTCACAGAAGTATGTAGTTTTTCTTCAAAAGAGATTTACGACCACGTCAAATATTCACTGATCGAATTAATAATGGTAGCATGTGTATTATCAGACACAATATGAATAAATTGTACCTAATTAATCTACTCATCTTACAAAAATTTCCATGGGTTCCAGTTCGACTATTTCTGGCATTTTTTAGTAATTTTGAGGTAAGGGGTTTGGAGAATTTAAAAGAAATTAAAGGCAATGCTATTTTTGCATGCAATCATGCTAGTGAAATTGATATATTCCTTCTTCCTGCCGCTATACCATTTTGGTCTCATTTTTCACCAATGTTTTATACTTCTCGTGAAAGTGAGTTCTATGGGGGATCGGGGTGGCGTAGACACTTTTACGGAGGTCTTTTGTTTAAGATGTTAGGTTCATATCCAGTGGTGGTTGGTCTACGTGATTATAAAAAAGCATTATCTAATCAGATTCGTATTGTCAATGACGGTAGGAATATGTGTATTTTTCCTGAAGGTAGAACTACTCCAAATGGCATAATCCAACCAGCTAAAGGTGGTATTGCGTATCTCTCATATCTAACTAAGGCTCCAATAGTCCCTGTACGATTCGGTGGCACATTTCGTTTTTCAGTAAAGGATTTTTTTATGAGAAGAATAAAATTATCTGTAAGTTTTGGCAAACCGATATATTTGTCTTCGCAAAATGATAGCTCTATACCAATAAAAGAATGTAAAGATCAAGCAAATATTGTAATGAATATAATTAAAAATATGGTATAATAATCTTCACGGAACATGAAAGGAATTTTTATTGATAATGATCAAACACTAGGCTACGAGATTAATTCACTTTTTCGAAAGTTGGTGAATGTTATTTTTATTCCAATTTTGTACGTTTTGCCCGTTAGTGCTATAAGATTCTTAAAAAAGATTAATAAAACTGCTGAAGAGATGGTCGTATATGCTGGAACTCATAGGGCGATGGAGATTATTTATGAAGTTAATCCTCGTCCTCCAGCAAGTCGCTTCCAGAATTTTTTTCTTTCAATATGGTTAGGAATGAATAATTCCAAAGCGGTCAGGAATCGACTTAGGTTAGTCAAAAGAGAAATAAAAAAGAAAATTATTCAACTGGTAGCAGATAATAAAGAGATTAAGATTATTAATGTTGCGTCTGGGTCAGCACGTGCAGTCTTTGAATCTATAGATGAAATTTCATTGAATAATGATCTTAAATTATCAGCTATATTTATTGATAAAAATCACGAAGCTATTTCATATAGTCAGCAACTAGCGGCAGTTCATAAATACAGGGCTAGTTTTCAATGGGTTAAAGATACCGCGGATAATTTTTTTAGGATGAATGGTCATAAAACAAAATTTAATATAGCTGAAGTAGTGGGATTATTGGAATATTTGAATGATGAAGATATATTGAATATGTTTTCCATGATATATAAATCATTAGATTCTGGTGGAATTATTATTACATCAAATATTGTTAATAATTCTGAAAGACGGTTTCTATCTGATGCTATCGGATGGAAAATGAGGTATCGTTTAGTTGATGAATTTTCCTCCTTACTTATGGGTGCTGGATTTTCTTTAGATAAGATGAAAATTTATTATGAGCCACAACGTATACACTGCGTAATAGTTGCACAAAAATGAATCCAATCAACCTTTTTGCTATATCAGCTCTGATAAATGGAACCATTTCTATAATTTTTGGTATTCTTGTAATCTTTAAAAATTGGCGAGATAGAATGAACCAAATATTTTTCTTAATGACAGTCTTTCTGGCTATATGGTCATTCTCATATTGGCAATGGCAGTTATCGACTGATTATGATACTGCAATGATGTGGGTTAGAATTTTATCAATTGGCTCTCTTTTTATTCCTATTCTTTTCTATCATTGGGTTATAAAATTTGTAAATGCTAACAATCTAATTAATAAGATTATATTGTGGTTTGGCTACGTAACAGTAATCAGTATACTTTTTTTTGCAAATTCTAATCTCTTTGTTGCAGGTCTTGAAAAGAAGTCTTTTTTTCAATTTTGGCCAACTTCTGGAGTAATCTATGATATTTATTTTTCATATATTTATTTTGGTCTAATTTTATATACTGTGTACATTTTGCTACGCTCGTATCATGTGATTGAGGATAGAGACAAAAAAAAGCAGGTATTATATGTGATAGTCAGTTGCGTACTTGGTTTTGGTGGCGTCATAACTAACTTTCCATTATGGTGGGGAATTAATATTCCACCATATGGTAATTTTCTAGCAGCAGTTTTTCCATTTTTGTTAGGTTATTCAATTATTAAATATAAAATGTTTAATGCTAGGGCAATTATAGCGGAGATGCTGACGCTCTCTTTGTTGGTTTTCATGCTTATAATTGTACTGATGGCTGATAATTGGACTTTACGATTGGTATACGGATTTTTCCTTGTCTTAATGAGCGCAGTTGGAATTATTCTTATAAAAAATAGTTATACTGTCGATAATCTAAACAAGGCTCAAGATGAGACACTGAACTTTATCACGCACCAGATCCGCGGTGTATTTGCAGATACAAAGGCGGGGCTGGCGGCAATAATCGATGGTGACTTTGGTGCAGTCCCAGATCCTATGAAAGATATGGCGGGGCAACTATTTCAAGCCCAAAACCGCGGTGTCTCAGCCGTAGAGACATTCTTGAAGGCCGCTCATGTTGAAAAAGGCATGATCGAATATACAAAAAAACCGTTTGATTTCAAGCAGTTAGTAATTCAGTTAACTGATCAGGAAAATGCTCGGGTGAAAAGCAAGAAATTACACTACGAAATAAATATATCCGACGGCGATTATATGCTTAATGGAGATCAGGTCTATTTGAGCCAAGTCATCTCTAATCTAATAGATAATGCAATACGCTATACTCCGAGTGGCTCTATAGAAATTACTTTGTCCAGAAAGGAACAGGATATTTTGTTTTCGGTCAAAGATAGTGGTGTTGGTGTAAATGACGAAGACGGCAAAAAGCTATTCACTAAATATGGTCACGGTAAGGATTCACGCAAAATTAATGCCGATTGCAACGGTTTAGGACTCTATATCGTCAAGGGAATAGTTGATGCCCATCATGGAAAGATATGGTATGAGTCAGCTGGCTCAGGTAAGGGTACTTTATTTATAGTACGCCTGCCAGTAATAGCATGATAACAATTTGAATGTGAGTATGTTACAATTTATTTATGAATAAAGACAGCCTAAACAAGTCAGTATTATTGTTTACATACATCATTATGGTCGTCATGGTCGCGGTCTTTGCAGGTGCTCTATTTGTCCCGTCGATTAGTCAGACATTGGGAAGTTTTAATACTTTGGTCATGTTACCATTTGTATTTATTCTTGGAATATTCATATTGTTGCAGAATAAAAAGAGTAATAAGATTAGTGATATGGCCAAATCTGTAACTAGAGATGTATCAGAAACGAAAGAATCAATTCGACAGATATTGTCAAGCTCACAGAAAAATCTTACAGCAACCCTGAATCAAATTCGGAAACACAACACTGAAAATCACGATGGAATGGATACGAAAATCGAGAGTAAATTGGCTGGATTGCTTCAAGAAAATGAGAGGTTTATGGATAAAATCAAAAGCATTTAAGGTTATTCAGCTCTAGCTATATTATAGATCTCCTCCAGTGTCGGACCCGTACCACTCTCAACAAACGCAAGGATAGCCTTATCTTCTGATATAAATGCTTGAGCCGCTCTGTGCATACCATCGATGATAGATAATGTCCCATCGCTATTTATTGTAAGTGCAATGGGAATATCTACATGCCTGCCCAATCGAGCGCCGTGGAACGCTCCTTTACCTGGCTCAATTCCGGATTTTGCAAAGCTTTCGAGACCACGCTTCGAGACAACTGCCTGTGGAGGCAAATCGTCTATTTTGTCCAAAGGAACGGCTTGCAAGGGGTAATCAATATACAGTTCGGGCATTACATTCTCAGATGGATTAAAGCGTATACCGGGTTCTCTGTTGCGGATTTTTGCTAGGAGACTTTCTCGATATTCATTGAATGTGGCATGTGCCCGCATATCTTCCTTCATTGTCGTAGGGATAGGGAAGTCTAGTGATTTTGCCGTATTTTCCATGATGGTATTTTACCATGATTCGTTGAATCTGATAGATGTATGCTCGCTATCTCGATCATTTTATCGCTTTCGGTGCAAAAGTAGCAGACACTATTCTTTGGCGATATGTCAGAGTAGGAAGAATGGATGATCCGGATGTCAAAATGAATGATGATCAAAAGACGGGGATAGATTACCATTAAATAAGCTTCCTCCCAGTCATTTGTGAAGGTGTCTCTATATTGAATAATGAAAGAATGGTTGGCGCTATATCAGCAAGCCCGCCATCTTTCAGGATAAATTCTGTGCTGGTAAGAATCGCTGGTACAGGACTTGTGGTGTGTGCTGTATGTTTGGTGCCAGTAACAGGATCAATATTTATTTCAGCATTTCCATGGTCAGCAGTGATGAAAGCTATACCACCACTTTTTTCTAATGCTGAAATAACTCGTTTGAGTTGTGAGTCAACAGTTTCCAGAGCTTTAATAATTGCTGGAACATTAGCTGTATGTCCGACCATGTCGGCATTGGCGAAATTAATAAAAATAAAATCAATACCTTTTTCAATTTCTTCAATAGCTTTATCAGCTATACCTTCCGCGCGCATCTCCGGAGCCTCATCATGAGTCTTGATATCTTTTCTACTTGGTAACATAATGTCAGTTTCTCCATCATAAGGTTTCTCACGACCACCATTTAGAAAATAAGTGGCGTGGGCGAATTTTTCTGTTTCGGCGATATGGCTTTGTTTGAGACCTGCTTTGGAAATTTCTTCACCAAGAGTTACCTCAATATTTGAAGGAGGGAAGGCGACATGACATATATAGTCAATACAATATTCGGTTAAGGTCACCACATAGATATTGTCAGCTTTTTGTTTCTCAATAAGTTTTTGAGTTAGCATCCGAGCTCGGTCAGCGCGAAAATTAAAAAAGAAGACGCCATCATTTTTTTCTAGAGCACAACCATTACCATCAAGATTTGCGCAGACTGTCGGTTCCAATAGTTCGTCATTTTTTCCAAGCTTGTATTGTTCTTCAAGATACGCAGAAGGTTTTATTGCGCAGACATTTCCTTTGCATTCAAACATTGCTTGTTCGGCTTTTGCCAGACGGTCCCAATTGTTATCTCGATCCATAGCATAGTAACGTCCAGAAATTGTGGCAATGAAAAATTGCGGGCCAAGTTCTGCTATAAGATCTTCAAGTTCCTTCACATACTTTGACGCGCTTTGAGGAGGGGTGTCGCGACCATCAGTGAATACATGAATGGCAACTTTTTTAATGCCCTGAACTTTCGCTTCTCTTAGAAAAGCAAAAAGATGATTTTGATGACTGTGAACCCCACCAATACTTACAAGACCTTGAACATGCAAGGTGGAGTTGTATTTTTTGAGGTGTTCAAAAAGCGCGACGAAAGCCGGATTTGTATGGAGAGCTCCTTCGGCAATCGCTTTGTCTATTCGCACCAGATCAGTATCAGCAGGTTTTCCAGCGCCAATAGTCGTATGACCAACTTCGCTATTGCCCATTTGACCTTCAGGTAATCCGACAGCACTACCGGAAGCTTTTAAAAGGGAATGAGGATACTTTTTCCAAAGAGAATTAAAAAATGGGGTATGGGCTTGCGCAATCGCATTATCTTTTATTTCTTCACGATAACCCCAGCCGTCGAGGATTATGAGCATTACGGGTTTATATTGCATAGGGATTCATTCTAGCAGAGTTTGTCTTCATATTCCATTACTTGAATAATCCACCCATTACTGCATCAGATTCAGTCTGTCATTCCTCCTTGTAGTGGGAAGTGGCTAATGTTGTGAAGGTTTTATTACTATTTTTGAACTATATAATAGATACATAAACATATATAAACATTACTATACTTCTAATAAAAACTTACGGAGTATAGCCGTTTTTTGACTGCGGCAAAATCTACTAATTGGGTGTCTTTAAGAATCATTTTTTGAAATAGAATCTCTCAGTTAAGAGTTGGTAAGAGATTAAGATCTAGTACGTTATTAAGGTTTCAGTTAAAAATACATCAAATAGATTTTTTATTTATTATCCCCATATTTTTAAACATATATATCATGGATACTGTGCTAAAATATAGTCAATATAATCACTTTGGATTATCTTTATTTATTAATAAATTTATCAATTCAATGAATCTCAAACTACTAGGCTCCTTGTTGCTCGGTGTCATTTTACTCACTGGTGTATATATAGGTTCGCTCTCTCTAAACCCATCTATAACACAGAACACCAATCAGCAAGCTCAAGTATTGTCTGCTATAGATCAGGGACTTGTCGCCAACCTCTCCTTCGACAACTCATCTGTCACTGACACATCAGGCAATGGTAACAACGGCACCTGGACAGGAACACCTAGTTTCGGAGCAGGTAAGATCGGCAATGGTTCAGCCTCATTCACTGGTTCCAACTACGTTTCAATAAATAGCAAAGTGTATTCACTCTCTGGTGGAACAGTTGCTTTCTGGTTCAAGAAGAATGCCAATGGAACTATGCTCACTGGTAGCTATGGTGGAACGGGGAATCAGAGGGCGCCAACCTTGAGCATAACTCCTACAGGTACATTGGCTTGGGAATTTGGTAGTTCATGGCCGAATAATCTCAGTACCACTATAGATTCAAATTGGCATCATGTTGCCATGACATATGATGGTAGTTTTAATGTAAAAGTATATCTTGACGGATCTTTAGTTGGTTCCGGAACATCTGTAACTCCCGGAGATTTCTACAGTCAAGTCCACATCGGTCACTATGGTAACTACGGTTCCAATTTTGCAAATGCTTCCATTGATGATTTCAGAATTTATAATAAAGTCCTAGCACAATCTGATATTTCTGCTCTCTATGCATACACAGGTGCCGACACAATAGCTCCAACAGTTCCAGGAACTCCAACTGCAGGAGGTATCACTCAAACAAGTGCCACTATTTCATGGACAGCTTCAACAGATGCATCAGGCATAGCAAGTTACAATGTTTACAGAAATGGTGCTCTGGTATCTTCACCTACAGCTACTACATATACTGATTCATCATTGACTGCAGGTACAAGCTATTCATATACAGTATCCGCAGTAGATTCAGCTCCAGCTGCAAATCAATCAGCCCAGTCTGCAGCTGTATCAGTAAATACTCCCGCACCTGTTGTTACTACACAGCCAACGACACCAGTTACGACAACGCCATTCATTCCACCGCCCACATCAACTGGTCTCCTCGCCAACCTCTCCTTCGACAACTCTTCTCTCACTGATGTTTCAGGCAATGGAAACAATGGCACATGGACAGGAACAGCTAGTTTCGGAGCAGGAAAAATTGGAAATGGATCAGCATCATTTTCAGGTTCCAACTACGTTTCAATAAATAGCAAAGTGTATTCACTCTCTGGTGGAACAGTTGCTTTCTGGTTCAAGAAGAATGCCAATGGCACTATGCTTACTGGAAGTTATGGTGGCACAGGCAATCAACGAGCGCCAATCTTCAGTCTTACAAGTGCAGGAAATTTGTCATGGGGCTTCGGGGGTTCATACAACAATGATACTGGTAAAGCAATTGACACCAACTGGCATCATGTAGCTATGACATACAATAGCACTGGATCTGTTCAGGTATATCTCGATGGTTCTATTATCGCAAATACCACAGCTCCAATGCCAACTGATTTCTATACCCAAGTCCACATTGGTCACTTTGGTAACTATGGTTCAAGCTTCGCCAATGCTTCCATTGACGACTTCCGTATTTACGGCAGTGCCATCTCTGCTTCAGATATTTCTGCTCTCTATGCTCAAGGAGGAGGTACAGGAATTGACACCACAGCGCCAATCATAACTGCAGTTACTACTTCAGCTATCACATCCACTGATGCCACATTTACATGGACAACCAATGAACCATCAGATAGTCAAGTAGATTATGGTCTTACTACTGCATATGGATCAACTATTGGACTTCTAACAGCTGATGTCACTTCGCACTCCACGTCTATTCTAAGTGGACTCTCTCTACAAATACCTCTACAACCAAATACCGTATATCACTACAGAGTGAAATCAAGAGATGCCGCGGGCAATCTAGCAACTTCTGGTGATTATACGTTTACTACGCTTCCAGTAGTTGTATCTAACCAAACTGGCACCATCGAAATCAAAAGAGTTGACTCTACTCTTACTGCCAACACAGGTAACTCTGCATATACAGACACAGTCTCTTCACTAACCTCTACCAATCCCGCTTTCTTCACTTCAATCCCAACTGGTTCACATACTGCTTACACTACAAATCTTTCTGGCTACACCGTCTCTACAGCTAATTGTACCTATGCTATTGGTTCTGCAGAATGTTCACTTCCTAATCAAACATCATATTCATCAACAGGTGTGACTTGTTCTGGTTCGTATTGTTCAACCCCTGTCTCTGTTACAGCTAATACTGTTACCAAAGTAGTGTTTCAGTATGCGAAGTCTATAGTTCAATCAGGAACTTACACCATCACCACCTCCGCAGGTGCCAATGGAACGATCTCACCAACAGCCACAGTAAATTCTGGAGCCAGTCAAACATTCATTATCACTCCAGCTACTGGATATCAAGTAGCTTCAGTTCTAGTTGATGGTACATCTGTGGGAGCAGTTACAAGTTACACATTTTCTAATGTTACTACCAATCATACGATCAGTGCTACGTTTAGTCCTACTTCAGGAGGGGGGACTACTGTCTATCTGAACGCCTCACAGTGGAACAGTATGTCTGGTTCAAGTTTTGTTCGAGGTACGACATACATTCTTGCTTCTGGTACTGGCTACCAAGGCAAGACACTTAGTACTCTAGCAAATGGCACCCAACTCATCACCATCAAGAGTGATGGGACAGGGCAGGTGGTGTTTAGTGGGCAGATCAACTTCACTACATCATACTGGAACTTTGACGGTGTGACTGGTGGAGGTGCGAGTGTTGTTCCCGCCGATATTAATCCAAGCAATTATGGTTTTTATATTACAGCGACAAATGGCCCGATTCAGCTCACCGGATTATTAACTGATATAACTATCAAGCATACACGCTTTTACACTACGGACTTGGGGGCTCATGCAATATATCAGCTTGATGCCAACCAAGGTGCCAAGAATAATGTGACGATAGGGTATAGCTTGTTTGATGGATTCAACGAAGTTATTAGAAATGGTGCCGATATCTGGAACAACACAGTTCTTGAATATAGCGTTATTTTGCATAGCCAAGGAGATGCGGCCAATCATGGAAATGTCATCAACGCCATGTGGAGAGATCTTGTTAACATGACTATACGATACAATGTGTTTAAGGGTTCCAACGGAGTCGGTATTTCTGGAGTCGTCTCAGCAAATAATGCAAATCTAAATGGAACTTTAATTTATGGAAATGTTTTTGATTCCATACCAGGTAGTTATTTGGTGGGTGCAAACAGTGGATATTCAATTGATAACTCCACGTTCTACAATAATACAGTTATTAATTCCCCTGACTATTATGGTTATCCTATACTCGGAAGACAAACTGGTACCAATAACGTAGCTAGAAATAATCTATATTATCTTAGTTCTAACACTTATCCTTACGGATCTGCTTGGACTGGAGGCTATGAGGCATGGTATTCCAGCGCATCGTCTGCGGGTACTAATCCATATATTGCAACAGGTGATCCATTTGTAAATTATGCGGGCATGGATTATCGTCTAAAAGCTAATACATCTGCTGGTGACACAAGTATCGGAACTAAATATGCTTCTGATGCATTAGGAAGACCCCGCACCACCTGGACTCGAGGAGCATTCGAATACACTGGCGTTGTCTCCAATCCAGTTGTAACAATTACTAAAATTGGAAGTACCGGCACAGGAACAGTCACCTCAGCAGGAGCTATCAACTGTGGCACCACATGTACTTCACCAGGAACAACAGGTCAAACAGTAACTCTAACAGCCACCCCAGCATCAGGTTCAACATTCGGTGGATGGACTGGATGTACTGTTTCAACAACAAATCCAAATCAATGTTCACTTACTCTGAATTCTAATACTACAGTGAATGCTGTATTCAATACTCCAGTTACTGGAACATCTCCATATAGTGCATGGTCAAACGGACCTTCTACAGATCCAAATTATTTCCCAATAGGCGTATGGCTTCAAGGACCAAATAAGATTCAAGAATATCAAAATATCGGAATCAATAATTTCGTAGCTTTTTATGGCAATCTTGATCAGACCAGTTTGAGTACATTTTCTACTGGAGCTATGCCTCTAACTGTGTCTCAAAATTCAGTTGGCTTAACTTCAGCACAGAATGGAATTATTAAGAGCTGGACTCAAATAGATGAACCAGATAATGCTCAATTGAATGCCGCTGGTACAGCATATGATCCATGTATTTCTCCAAGTGTTATTGTTTCCAATTACAATACGATTCGTTCAAGTGATACCACAAGGCCAGTATTTCTCAATTTCGGTAGAGGTGTAGCTGACATTAGCTATAATGGTCGTGGAACATGTTCAGGTAATACAGCATATTATAGTCAAGTAGCTCCTGGTGGAGATATTCTCGCTTTTGATGTATATCCAATTTCTGATTATTCAAGTCGATTGGAGTTAGTGGCAACTGGTTTGGATAATTTGAAGACATGGGCACCAAATAAGATTATCTGGAATTTTATAGAGGCAACTGCTATCAATGGAGGTGCTGTTCCTACAGCGGCACAAGAAAAAGCTGAAGTCTGGATGTCTCTCGTCCATGGTTCCAAGGGAATCGTTTATTTTGCACATCAATTTTCTCCAACATTCAGAGAGGATGGATTGTTTAATACTCCAGCCTTGGTTACTGCTATTCAAGGGATTAATGCGCAAGTTACCTCTCTCGCTCCAGTTTTGAATAGTCCAACTATAGCAAATGGAGTTTCAGTTACTTCGAGTGTCTCATCAGTTCCAGTTGACACTATGGTCAAGAAATATGGAGGTTCAACTTATGTTTTTGCTGTTGCTATGCGTAATACTGCAACTACGGCAACATTCAATGTTCCAGGTATGACTACGGGAACAGTTCAAGTGATTGGTGAGAATAGACAAATAACAATGTCAGGAGGTAGTTTCCAAGATTCATTTGCTGGATATGGGGTTCACTTGTACTCTGTCACTGGTGGAGTTGTCAATCCAACCACCTACACAGTTTCTGCTACAAAATTAGGAACTGGTTCTGGAACCATAACATGTAATGGTGGCACATGCCCAGTGACAGTAAATACAGGAACTTCAGTTGTCGTTTCTGCGTCACCTGCAGCCAACACGAGTGTATCCTTTACTGGATGTACCGCCTCAGGAAACTCCTGCACAGTTTCTGCTGGCGCAAATATAACTGTGACATTTAGTTCTGTTGTTGGATGTACAGTAAATTGCCGTACATTCTATATAGATTATTCTGTCGCCGATGATTCATCCGCCAATCCAAATTCCAAAGTTACTCCATGGAAACGCGCACCAGGCATGGTTGGTTTTGCTGGTACTTATACTCACCAAGCTGGAGATCGATTTATCTTCAAAGGGGGAGTGACGTGGCCTAGCGCAACTTTGCCACTTTCTATTGCTTCTGGAGGATCTAATGATTCAACTCGGGATTATTATGGAGTGGATCCCACATGGTTTTCTTCTGGATCTTGGACACGACCAATCTTCGATGGTGGCAAAAGTCAGACTGGTATAAAGCTTGCTAATCAATTGAGTTACGTAAATATAGACGGATTGGAAGTCAGAAATGTAGCTCCTTATGCCATATTTGGTGTGGCTTTGCAACATATAACCGTATCAAATAGTTATCTCCACGGATGGTGGCATACGGCCGCTTCGGACAGTTGGTACTTGGCTGGAGGTTTTGTTAATTATGCAAATCCTTATGCTTACCTAAATGTTTCAATAACTGATGTGGTAGTTACGCACAGTACTATAACTAACGCGGACGGCGATGGAAATTCTGGATCAGGCGTTGCTATGGCCAGTGAAGTTTCATTTTCTGAAATAGCTTATGCGCCGGAGTTGCTCATGTATGGAAATCAGAATGTCCATGATAATAACATCCATGATTTGACTGTAAGTTATTCTGGAGATGCAGTTGAACATCCAAATGTGTTGTATTTCGCTCAATCAAATGGATGGGCTCAAACGACTATGGATCGCTACATCTACAACAACTGGATTCATGATTTGAGGAATGGAACATACCCAGTACTCTATTTAAGTACAATGGGCTCATGGAAATCTTCTGGTAATAAAGCTTATATATTTAACAATGTCTTTACTAATCTAGGAGTATATCCAATATTATTCGATGCTGAATCTGATAACAATACAACTGCGTCTGCTTTGCAATACTATTTCTGGAACAATACATTCCAACTCAATGGCAATGTGGTATTTCAAGCGGCTGATCGAGCTGGAGAACAGTTTGGTTATGTAGAAGTCAAGAACAATCACGCAATCGATGGTACTCTCGACTACAATCCTGCGACGAGCAAGAATCCTTCCGGTATGTGGCCTAGTTATGTTCAATCGAATAATCTCTCACAGACGATGGCACAAGCTAATGCTCAGGGTTATACAGCAACCAATTTCTTTGCACCACAAAATAGCTCGGGTTCTACTACTGGTGCAGGAGCTAATCTGTCTAGTTCTGGCATAGTTGCTCTTCAATCTGATACAAGTCGTGGTGGTAACAAGACGCCTATAACTAGACCCTCAACTGGTTCATGGGAAATCGGCGCCTACGAATACACCGGCACCCCCTCAACCCTCCCCACCTCCTCCCTCTCCGCCTCCCCAACCTCCATCACTTCCGGTCAATCCTCAACCCTTACCTGGTCATCAACAAACTCAACTTCATGTACAGCAGTAGGAGGAACATTTGCAGGAACTAAGACAATATCAGGAACTCAATCAGTCACTCCAACGGCTAACACTACTTACTCTATTACTTGTTCTGGAACAGGAGGAACATCACCAGCTTCAAGTGCTACAGTTTCAGTTAGTGCGGTTGTTTCCAACTCAACCACCTTCCTCACAAACGATCGTGTACAGACTAATGCAGTACTAAATGTCCGAGCCACTCCTTCAACTACGGGCACACTATTAGGTGCGCAAGCTCTAGGCGCTCTAGGTACAATACTAAGCAATGTTAATAATGGTATTTCTGCCAATGGTTACTACTGGTGGAATGTAAACTATGACACTGGAGTAGATGGCTGGTCTGCGGAGAATTATCTTGTCAAAGTGCCGCCAGTTACAGGAGGCACTACTGGCGTCACTCTAAAAGCAACCACAGCCAACTTCGCATCAGTATTCGCAGGCGCGGCAGGTGGATCTACTATCGCATTGGCGCCGGGGAATTACGGAGCATTCAGTGGAGGGGTGAAGTCATCAATGGTAACTATTCAACCAGACGCTTCAGCTGGAGGCACTACAGCCAATGTTATCTTTGGAACAATATATCTAAATAACGGAGCTTCAAATATTACTTTCAAAAATCTGACAATCCCATACGCCGCTGTAGGTGTGGCAGGAGGTTTGGCGGCAACACACATATATTTTATCGGTAATGTATTCACTCCAGGTGGCAGTGGTCTATGTATCAATACTCCAGGCAATGCAAATCTGGATATAATAGCTGATGGTAATACTTTCGCGAATGTCGGTCAGAGTTGTACGGAAGGCAGGTTGGGTGTTAATGGAGGAAATACTAGCCATTCAGTGGCAAATGGTGTTGTGATAAAAAATAACGTCTTTAGTGGTCCTGGACCTTCAGATGGAATAATGCTTACTGGTGGTGCATATGGCACATATATTGGCCCAGGAAATACATTTACTGGTATTCTAGAGGGAGGCTGTGGTGCTGTACACTGCGATGCCATTCAGCTTTTTGGCGCTCTAAATACGCAAGTTGTCGGAAACTTCTTCTACAATAACTCTGATTCTATTATGAATGCTGGTTGCAATGGTAGTCCTACGACTTTCACTGATAATGTCTTCTATCAAGAACCTATAAGTCTTGCCTATAATCTCGGTTGGTCTGGTGGAAATGGCGACGTTTTTGATCACAACACCTTTGCTGTTGGTAGCGACATAGCATTTGGTGATAGTAATGGTTGTGGACTAAGTTCTAACGTTACAGTAAGTAATAATATCCTTCAGGGTGGAATTATATTTGGTCCTCAGGTAATAAACAAGGTTGTAGTCGGCTACCAAAGCCCTACCGCTATCACGCAAATAAACAATGTCACCACACCGCCATCACCGTATGTCGGTGGGACAGTCCCAACAACTTACGCGGGATATAAGATGACTTCTGGATTATCTGATGTTGGAGCTAGGATTCAGTAGGGTATTAAAATAGTAAAGGGATAATAAAAGAAACGCGCAAGCTTGAGGCTTGCGCGTTTTGATTGGCGGCGATTTACCGTCCACTACTGCGTCATCGCCCATCTGATCCATGCTACCCTTGGCGAGACCGAGGTGTGATAGCATTTTGCTGGAACAGGCTGTCCATCAGGGCTTTGTCCTTGGTACGAAACCGAAGGGTATAGACCGTACCACAAACCAGTAGTGTCAAACAATGCCGCACCGAATGTGTTTAATCCTCCATCTAACGACCACGGCCAGTAAAAACTGCCATAGTTTATCCCAGCCAACTTCCATTTTCCATCAGTGTCTTTGATGAATAGTCCACCAGACGAGTCATAAGGAGTTACCATGCACTCGTTGGTGTTGCTACTAGAACCATCAAAGGCAGAAATTAAGTATTCCCCACTGATAGTGTCAACGGTATTTTCACCCCAACGCTTTACCAGATCAGTGGCGCCGAGATACCAGCCATTGGTAATCGTGGTAAGTGCCATGACTCGGAAGAATACCGATGAATTGGTAGTTTTCGGAATTGAAACACTAACTTCATTTGCCGAGAAGACATGCGTTCCGGCAAGCGTACTCCATGTTTGGAGATTGGTACTCTGCTGGATTACAAAGTGTATTCCAACATCACCACCCAGAACTCCAAGCTCAACCGTTCCGAAACTCGGACCACGATTGGTAATCCCAGTGATTAAGAACGGCGTATGGTTTGTGATCTGACTTACAACAGGATCTCCTCTCTGCTGTCCCTTACCACAAACCGTGAATGACTTACCAATGAGATTTGTACTTTCGTACAAAGTTGCCCAATTGGCAGATGAACTTCCGAACGAATTCTGCATCTTGCAGACCGTGAGTTGAGAATTTGTGTCATCGATGACTTTCGTGACAGTATTGACCACACCATTTAGAAGGAAGCTCTCACCAACTGATACATGAATGTGTTGGGTGGTAAGGATGTACCTGCTACCGATCACGGTTCCGAGCACATTATTATTGGTAAGGTTTCCTTGAAACTTCCAACCACGATCCCCAGATGGGGCAGTCGTGTTCACAGTAGGATCACCTGATCCAAACAGGATGATTGCCCGAACATTTATCGGACTAATCAGTAACGCGGATAATACCGCGTAAATTACCGCCATAATTATCGTTTTCATAGCTAATTCCTAACTTTCTTTTTTGACTCCTTTCGGAGGAATTTTTGTTGATTGTTTTGACTGCAATCTTTGTTGATTGTTGTCCGTTTTTTGAAAATTGACGAAGAACCGACTTTACTTTGCTATTATATCACTTTATAGTAGATATGTCAACTCTAGAGCGGGTATTCTGTGTAAGTGGCATAAGGGCGCTTGGTAATATAGAGTAGATAGTCTATTATTATGTCATGGTAACGAAAATACGTTCTCGTAGCAGAGGCTTCACTCTCATAGAGCTTTTGGTGGTTATTTCTATTATCGGCATGTTGTCGTCTGTCGTGCTGGCATCTATGAATGGTGCTAGACAGTTGGCTATGATAGCTCGCGCTCAATCAGAGCTCGCACAGTTACGCAATGCCATAGCTATGATGAGTGGAGATACTGGTTTGTGGCCGAATGGTTGTCAGATAGATTCGGTTATACCTTTAGCTGACGCTGATCCTACCAATGAGGTTGATATATCGAATCCGGACGCAGGGAGTTTTAACGGTCAATGGGGTGGATTGATATCCAAACCTTCTTCAGGATCGGGTGCAGAGAAGCTTACCAGTAATTGTAATTGGACGACTCAGGCCTTGAATAGTTGGAATGGTCCATACATACCAACTTCAGGAATGAAAGATCCGTGGGGTAAGGATTATTATTTTGATAATGATTATTTTCCTCGTCGGGATTGTGTTGGTGGTGTTTCAAAGACTGCTGAACAGTCATGGGATTCTTCCAAACTTCCCGAGATAGCAGCGATTGTATCTGGTGGTCCAAATGGTGTGAGTGGGGTGATGCAAGATCCAAACCACAATAACTTTTATTTATATGATTGTGATGATATATACCTCCAGATTGGTAGTAAAAGTATTTCTGCGCCGTAACACCACTAACCAAGTGCACAAATTCCCACTTCCTAAAAACTATGGTACAGTAATGTCATGATACCATCTTCACCAAACCATTTCTTTTTCGGACTTCTCATTGCCGTTATTGTTCTGGCAGTATTCATGTTCCTGCCGTTTTTGACGCCTATCGTCTTGGCCGCCGCTATCGCGGTTGTATTCGCGCCGATGCATAGATGGATTGTTCGCTTATTTTTCAAGGACAGAGAGCGCAGTAGTTTCGGCGCGTTGGTTACGTTGATAATCATAACTATTATTATATTTATACCGACACTCCTTATAACCGGAAAGATTTATACCGAAGTACAAAGCATGTACGCGTTCTTGATCGATGAGTCAGGTCGCTCACAAGTGATTGACGCGTTGAATAGTGGCGCACAGTCATTTTCGCATTTGTTCTTCAATTTGTATCCAGCGTATTCTTTTGATTCATTCAATGTTACCGATATTCTTCAAAAAGGATTGGAGTGGGTATTCAGTAATCTTGATACTGTGTTTGGCGGTGCTTCCAAGATTGCTTTATCGGTATTCGTCATGTTGCTTGCACTATTTTATTTTCTCCGCGATGGTAGGGAGCTCAAACGCCAAATTATTGTTTTGAGCCCGCTCGGCGATGATGACGACAATCGGATTTTCAAGAAATTAGAAAAAACAATCTTCTCTATTTTTGCAGGCAGTATCGCTGTCGGTATCATTCAGGGCATATTGACCGGTATCGGCTTTGCATTTTTTGGCGTGCCAAGTCCTGCCTTATGGGGTTCGGTTGCCGCGGTTGCCGCTCTTATTCCTGGTATTGGAACATCTCTAGTTCTCATTCCAGGCATACTTTATGTGGCTTTTACTGGATCGCACACTTCCGCTATTGGGCTTTTGATTTGGAGTGTTGTGGCTGTTGGTTTGATAGACAATTTCCTTGGACCTATTTTCGTCAATCGTGGAGTGAAAATACATCCATTTTTGATTCTTCTATCTGTTTTGGGTGGTATCATTTTCTTTGGACCGATAGGTTTCGTATTGGGACCAATTGTGTTAGCATTCTTATTCTCACTACTTGAAATCTACAAGGCGTCATATAGTAGGAGGAATACGAATACGCTTTAATCATCTAACCATACAGAGGCGCGGTATAATTATTAAATTATGGCATTTATAGACGAATTACAATTCCACGCGAAAGCAGGCGACGGTGGTACCGGCGTGGTTAGGTGGCGTCATGAAAAGGGCAAGGAGTTTGCTGGCGCGGCTGGTGGCAATGGTGGCCCTGGTGGAGATGTCTATGCTCGTGCGGTCCGCGATATCAATATTTTGGCACGTCATAAATCAGTCAAGCAGTTCAAGGCTACTGATGGTGTTGATGGGGCGAATTGGAGCATGCAAGGCAAGGCTGGCGAAGATAAATATGTTGACCTGCCAATCGGCTCTATTGTTATCAATTTGTCGTCTGGTCGCACAGTTGAACTTATCGAAGATGGTCAAATTTCAAAAATATTACATGGAGGTCGTGGAGGTTTGGGTAATGAACATTTCAAAGCTTCAACGAATGTGCGTCCTGAACAATCAACGGATGGTATGTTGGGAGAAGAAGCTGATTTCAAAGTTGAATTAAACCTGATTGCTGACGCTGGTCTCATCGGTTTGCCAAATGCCGGCAAGTCGAGTTTGTTGAACGCGTTGACGCACGCTCATGCCAAAGTTGGTAGTTACGCTTTTACCACGCTTGATCCGAATCTTGGAGTCTTGCGTGGCGGATACATTTTGGCTGATATTCCAGGACTTATTGAAGGCGCTTCCGAAGGTAAAGGTCTTGGGCATAAGTTTTTGAGGCACGTGAAGAGAACGAAAGTTTTATTGCATTTGGTGTCGCTGGAGAATGTGAAAATGGTTAAGACCTACTTGACCGTTCGAAAAGAATTGGAAAAGTATGGTGAGGGTTTGCCTGATAAAGAAGAAGTGATTATTCTGACCAAGACTGACATGGTGGATGAAAAGGTGATTAAAGCCGCTCGAAAAGCGCTCAAGAAGTACAGTAAAGATATTTTGGAAGTTACTGTGCTCGATGATTCTTCTATTAAAAAGTTGGGGGAGGAGTTGGTGAAGAGGTTGAAGTAGGAGAGTTGACACTGAACTACAATTTTTTACATTTCAAAACCTAATTAGTTACCCATTATTCGCTAAGTTTTTCTAGTAACAATTTCTTTACAACCTCCGGATTGCCCGAACCTTTTGTTGCCTTCATAGCTTGACCAATCAAATACTGCAAAGAAGCGATTTTACCACCTTTGTACTCGGCGACAACTTGTGCGTTATCGGCAAGGACTTTTTCGATAGCAGGAATGAGGTCGGAGGCATCACTTTTTTGAATAAGACCATGTTTTTCGGCCAACGCTTTGGCGGATGAGTTCGGTGATTTTATTAGCAGGTTTATAGTATCTTTTGCGCCTCGTGAAGAAACATCACCCGACGCTATCATTTCAATTAGTTCCGCGAACACAGATGGTGAAATTGCTGATGCTGGATCGAATTTGTGATCGTGCACTTTTAGTAGTCCTATATAGTCTGAAAGTAAGTAATTCGTTGCCAGTTTGTTTTTTCGTGCATCACCTTTGAATGAATAAACAATCGATTCGTAATAGTCAGCCAATTCTGGTGATTCGATCAACACCGCCACCTCCTTGTCGGTCATAGCAAAATCTTTCTTGAAACGATCCCTTTTTACCCATGGCAATTCAGGTAACTCTTTTTGTAAGATCTCCTTTGAAAATTCTGGAACTTCTGAAAGTTTCAACTTTGGTATGTCAGGATCGGGGAAGTAGCGATAGTCATGAGAACTTTCTTTTGATCTCTGCGAATATGTTTCGTTGGCGCCGTCATCCCAACCGCGGGTTTCTTGTACAACTTTGTTTGCCTGCCCAGTCAGATCGCTAGACTCAAGCAGGGAAGTCTGGCGCGCGATCTCAAACTCAATAGCTTTTTCAACAGAACGGAATGAGTTCAAGTTTTTAACTTCGGTTTTTGTTCCAAATTTTCCAGCAGACGTGTCAGCAGGGGAGGCAATAGAAATGTTTGCTTCAACACGCATTTCACCTTTTTCCATATTTGCCGAACCAGCTCCAAGATAGCGGAGAAGAAGTTGTAACTCTTTTGCAAATCGAACCGCAGTTGCGGCAGAATGAATTACTGGTTTGGTAACGAGTTCCATAAGTGGAACGCCTGCGCGATTGAAATTTAGTAGCGAAACTTGAGCGAGGTGGAACCTCGCTAAACTTAGCGAGGTTCCACCTCGCTCAAGTTTCGCGTCATGCGTAGATTGTGCGGTGTCTTCTTCCAAATGAATGCGTTCAAGCGCGATCCCAGCAAGTTCACCACCGGAAATAAGAGGGTACTTGTATTGACTGATCTGGTAGCCTTTTGGTATATCCGGATAAAAATAATTTTTACGATCCCATTCTGTGAAGTCAGCAAGAGTTCCGTTGACCGCGACGCCCATCTTGAGTACATGATTGATCGCTTGCATATTTAGAACAGGGAGTGTGCCTGGGTGACCTAAACAAATTGAACAGACGTTTGCGTTCGGCTGTTCTTCGTCAGGATTATTTTTGCAGGCACAAAACATCTTGGAAGCAGTTTTCAACTCCGCATGGATTTCGAGGCCGATAGTGGGGATATACTTTTCTGATGACATGAGAACAGTATACACAATAATCGACTGAATTTCTAATTACACCTCCAAATGCTGAACAACTAGTTTCTTGACCTCTTTCTTGCTAGGTCTCTTGCCTTTGCTGGCTTCAATCTCCATCAGGAGCTTCTCTATGTCCGCAAGCTTGTATACACGGTAATTGTTGATCGGGTGGCGGGATGCCTCAAATTTGCCACTATTGTCCCAGTTACGAAGAGTGAGTGGGGTGACTCCTAAAATCTTGGAAGCTTGTTTGATCGTTATAAGTTTTATGCTGGTGTAGTCCATATTTTTGATGATTAATAAACCTTACTATACATTATAATTCTATACACTATTTTATCATAAATTAGTAAACTTTATGCAAGTCAGATTGGTGGATAACTCGGCATCCATCTCCGATAATTAAAAATAACTTATATAATACATAGCAAAATACCAAACCCTTTAAAATCACACTAGATGTAAGTAGGAAAATTTTCATTTTTATGAAGTTTTTGAAATTTTAAGCCCCTAAAATCGATTTTAAGCGTTTCGAGGCTACTATAAAGGTGATATTTTTTGAAATAATGATCGCGCCGAAGATCTGATTTTTTTATAGAATTTTGAAGAAATCGATCAAATTTTTGTTATCCACAAGGCGCTTGTGTTAGCTAAGATGTATAATTATGGTAATGAAAGATTCCTTCGAAATAGATGGAAAAATATACATCTCGTCTCGCCGAGCTGCCGAGATGTCCAAGTATTCCAACGATTACATCGGACAACTTTGTAGAGGTGGCAAGGTCTCTGCTCGGATGATTGGACGTACATGGTTCGTTGATCAGGAGTCTCTCCTAGAACATAAAAAAACATCAGAGGAAGCATTTCAAGCACGTTGCAAAACCGCTTCCCGTGAACAGCAAAAATCTTTTGCCACCGCCACCGCCAGTGCTACCGCTACATCTGGCGGGGCAATAGTTATACCTTCATATTCTGAAAATGTTCTTTCTGGTTATACATCTCATGCTTCCAATTATGCATCTAAAATATCTGGAAATAACCTCAATCACTCAACTGGATCTAGAAGAAGTTTGACAGCAGTTCTCGTTACGGTGATTCTCATAGTTGGGATTTTTCTTGTGGAAAAAAATGCTTCAGTCATTTCCAGTATTGACGTGTCATCACAAAGTGGGTATGTATATTCTTCAATTGAAAATGTTATTCAATCTGTTGGTTCGATAGTAGGTACGAGTTTCAATGACACTCTAGCTTGGTTTGAAAATATCTTTTCTCGAAAACCCCAATATGCAGTACGCATTGCCACACCTTCGACATCAATAGTTTCAACAGCATCAGTTGAAACTCCATGGGACGGTATGGCAGTAGTTCCATCTGGTGTTGACAATCCGAACACCAAGGAAAAGATTCAAAACTCCTTTTCTGATGTTGTTAAAATAACGCCAGATCAAAGTGGTACGGCTGGAGTGATCACGCCTGTGTTCAAAAAGACCACAGGCACTACGAGCAATGATTTTATGTATGTGCTTGTTCCAGTTAAAGAAGGAAAAAAAGACGCATTAGGTCAAAAAAAATAATATGAGAACTCCAAACCACATTTTTTCTATATTTATATTTACAACATGTTGTGTGCTGATTTTCGGATTTTCTGCGAATGTGAATAATGCGATTGCGGCCATGTCGAGCGGAAGCTACAAGATCCAATCTGACAGCATGAATTTCGGCGGAGTACGTTCGAGCTCGGGATCATACGCTGTTCAAGACACAGCTGGAGAAGTTGGTACGGGTGATCTTCAAAGTGTCAACACCAAGCTTCATGCTGGATATCAGCAGGCAAATGTCGTGGCAGTTCCGACGCCTGTCCCAACACCATCTCCGACATCAGCGCAGACTTCTTCAGGCGGTACGCAATTTTTTCCAGTGAATGTTCTCAATTTTACAGCCGTACCCGGGAACGAAAGTATCTTTTTGACTTGGAATTATCCGATTGGCGCTGATATTCGATCAGTGCGGATTGTGCGTTCCACAACATTTTTTCCAATCAACATATCTGACGGTGAAGTTATCTTTGAGGGTGACGCGCAGGACGTTATTGATCACGATGTCATCATAGGCGCTCAATATTATTATGTTATTTTTGCAAAGAACTCGCTCGGACTCTATTCATCGGGTGTTCTGGCGTCAGCACGGATCGTTCCTGCCGGTGAAATCGTGGTGACGCCGACGACATCAATAAATCCATTCGAAAATATTCCAAACGCTGTGAATGTGCCTTCAGCTATTGCAAATCTTACGCTTCTTGATTTTGATTTAATTCAGGATGGTAAAAAAATTACTCATGCCGGAGATACTGTCGTCATTGATGGCAATAAAAATCTCACGATACGACTTGCGTATAATAAAGTTCCGCAAATATTGAAGACGATTGCGATCAGTTTGGCGGATCCAGAAGATCAGACGAAGCTGTTTACCTTCTTGCTTCGCGTTAACGCGGATGAAACTGCTTATGAAGCAACTATTGCTCCATTGACCAAGAGTGGACAATATCGTCTCAACGCCATCATTCTTGATTATAAGAATCAAAGTTTAAAGAAAATTAACGGCAATCTTCGAGCAGTTGCTTTTGAAGGTGCGAGTGCATTATTTGATCAGAATGGAACTTCAAAATTGTGGTTGTTGATACCGATCATACTTATTCTGGCTGGTCTCGGCATCAGTTTATTTTTCAAGCGTCGCGCTCATAAAAAAATGTCAGTGTTTGTTATTCTCTTGGTTATCATTTCTACGATTGGTTTTTCTGTATATGTATCGACGGTTTACGCGACTATCAATAAGCAAATAAATTATCAAGGCAAGCTCGCGAACAGTTCTGATGTGGCGGTTGCAAATGGTACATACACCATGGAGTTCAAACTCTACACCCAAGCGTCAGGAGGTTCAGCGATTTGGACGGAGACACTCACTGGTGCAAATAAAGTGCAAGTAACTAGTGGACTTTTCAGCGTCATGTTGGGCGCGGTGACTTCTCTTGCCAGTGTTGATTTTAATCAAACTCTCTATCTCGGAGTAAATATAGAAAGTGATGGAGAAATGACGCCAAGAAAAATAATAGGGGCAGTGCCGTCGGCTTTCGTGGCGGATACAGCAAATACTTTGAGTGGTTTTACAAGCAGTCAATTTTTGAGATCTGATACAGGTAGTGCTACTTCCGGATATTTTATTGCCACATCTTCAACTGCTTCTGTATTACCTTACGCTTCAACTACCGCTTTAACAGTCTCTGGTACCGCTTCCACGACTAATTTAATTGTTTCAAATTCTGCAGTATTGAATACAGTTACAGCCAATGCATTTACCCTCGGCTCCCTCACCGGTCCCCTCCAAGCTATCAGTGGAGCAGTCTCCGCCTCATCAACCCTGTCCCAATTCTATGGCGGAACAGGCTTCTCAACCTACACCACCGGTGACATGCTATATTCATCCACTACCAACACTCTTTCAAAACTCGGCATTGGCATAGCAGGCTATGTTCTCGGAGTAGCTAATGGTCTACCAGCCTGGGTTGCTACCACTACACTCTCTACTATTTCAGGCACACTCAATCTTGGCACACAGACCACAGGTACTCTCGCGGTTCTCAATGGTGGTACAGGTCAAACATCATTCGGACAAGGGTGGCTCGGCATCAATGACTCAGGAGCATTCGTTTCTTCTACGAGTCCGACCGTTAACTATATTACAGCTACCTCAACAACAGCCACAAGCACATTTGCTGGAGGATTAAGTGTGGCAGGAAGTTCGGGGCTGACAGTGTTACGGAATGGGAATGTGGGGGTTGGGACAGTGGCGCCACAGGCCAAACTAGAAATTAATAGTAATTCTGCAACCTTGCCAACTGCTATTATTAGTAATACAAATACTGACCAAAGCAACATAACAAAGGAATACGCACTTAAAGTTTTGAGTACACAGGGCAACTCAAACGGCTACAACAAAGGTCTATATGTCGAAGCCTCTGGCGCATCATCAAACTATGGTCTTACAGTAGTGGGCGCTTCATCATTCACTGGAAATATTACTTCGTCAGGTAATTTGACAATGCTGGGGACTTTTAGTGCAACCCAAGGAGTATTGCTAGTCGGTGACAACACATTAGGTTATGCTGCCGGACAAGGTGGAATGATTAGTTTTTCTGGCGATGGAGTTACTAGCGGTATTGGCAACAGGATTATTTTTGGCGGTATTCGTGGAATTAAGGAAAATAGCAACTATGCAAATTCTCTTGGCGCGCTTACGTTCAGTACCCAAGGTTCTAGTGCCGATGCGGCGAATTTAACTACAGCTACAGAAAAAATGAGAATTACGAGCGGCGGCTTCGTCGGCATCGGTACTTCTACCCCGTATTCTCCTCTATCAGTCTGGGGTGGTACCACAGGTAAAATATTTGAAGCAGTAACATCAGCCTCATCAACAGCTCTCTCTGTATCTGCTACAGGTTTCGGTACAACCACTTTATCAGGTCTTACTATTTCTGGTTCAGCTACTTCTACTTCAAATGTTGGATTCAATATTTCCACAGGTTGTTTCGCAGTCAACAACACTTGTCTCACTAACAGTACCTATGGTGACACTAGCGTAAACTCATACATCCACGCCTCGTCAACCATCCCAAAGACATATACAGCTAATACATTCACAGGAGCGCAAACATTTACCAATGCTCCGACTTTTAGCTCTCTCACTTCAGGAGGTTTGGCAGTGGATGCTAGTGGTAATGTTTACAAAGGAGCGACTAGCACGCTCTCTACGATTTCAGGTACTCTCAATCTAGGAACACAGATTACAGGGACATTAGCTGTGACAAATGGAGGCACAGGTCAAACTTCATTCGGACAAGGTTGGCTAGGAATCAATAATTCTGGAGCTTTTGTTTCTTCTACTTCTCCGACGGTGAATTATATTGTGGCAACTTCTACGACAGCCACATCAACATTTGCCGCTGGAATACAAGCGACTTACTTGAATGTGACAGGAACATCAGCCACCTCTACATTTGCTCGAGGTATTGATCTCTCCGCAGGTTGCTTTGCAGTTAGTGGTACATGTCTCACCAACAGTACCTATGGTGACTCAAATGTAAACTCCTACATCAACGCCTCAACAACCATCCCAAAGACATACACAGCTAATACATTCACAGGAGCGCAAACATTTAATGGCAGTAACATCTTCGGTGGTGCGGCGACATTTAATTCGACGCTAACAGTTGGATCTCTAAATGGCCCTCTTCAAGCAATCAATGGAGTGGTATCAGCAAGTTCGACTCTCGCTACAGTATTCGGAGGTACTGGTTGGTCATCAATCCTAAGTGGTGCACTAATATATGGTAATGGTGCAGGTGCTATTGCAACAACTACTGCTGGTACAGCTGGTTACATACTTTCATATCTAAACGGCATTCCAAGCTGGACAGCAACCACTACATTTGGAACAGGATTGACATATACATCAGGAAATGTCACCGTTAACACCTCTCAAAACATTGCCACACTTTCTAATCTTACTGGCAATGGTTTTATCAAAACAAG
>ORMF011861907.1_pt1 | contig 52573 bp, 60 predicted proteins | sample 1779871 | NCBI WGS metagenome assembly ORMF01 (sample SAMEA104232316, study PRJEB22302) | groundwater metagenome | biome: forest; feature: aquifer; material: groundwater | place: USA | collected 2011-08-07 | depth 5.4 m | reverse complement strand
TCGAAGTATTTCCCCATGAGTTCATCTTTAATTGACATAATCTTGCCATACATATCATTTGACTCATCGAGGATGTTTACTACATTTCCCCATGATGAACTCATCTTCCTACCGTCAGTTCCTTCAAGAATATCCATCATTAGGATGTCTTGCGGCTCTTGCTTATAGAGCTTTTGGATGTCTCTCCCGGCTAAAAGGTTAAAACGCTGATCCGTACCACCAAGTTCGACATTTGCCTTCACCGCAACAGAGTCATAGCCTTGCATGAGCGGGTACAAAAGCTCATGGAAGGAAACTCTTTGCCCACTATCCAACCTCTTTGCGATAAGTTCGCGGGAGGCAAATTCGTTAAGTCCGAAAAGGCTTGCCATCCGGGTCAATTCGAGAAACCCAAGCTTGTCGAGCCACTCGGAGTTGTAATGAGTTTCGGTCTTCTGCGGGTCAAGGATTTTAAATGCTTGGTCAAAATAAGTCTTCATGTTCTCCTTGATCTTTTCTGTAGAGAGCATTGGGCGCTCGGAGTCTTTGTCGGAGGTGTCTCCTACCACCCCTGTCGCGTCGCCGACAATAAAGACTGCTGTGTGGCCAAGATCTTGAAATGCTCTAAGTTTCCAAAGCGCTACAGCACGCCCAATATGGAGGTTAGGCGAGGTCGGGTCAATCCCCAGTTTTATGCGCAACTGTTTTCCTGAGAGCAGTTTTTTCCGTAAATCTTCCTTTACAATCACCTCGGACACGCCGCGGCTAAGCACCGCGGCGACCGCCGCCTCGTCCGTATTGATTTTTGGCGTCCGCGAAAAAAGCCCCATATCTTGATATACTACACCAATGTGGCGTTTTTCTCTTGTTGTTTGGTGCATAAGCGCGGGGCTGGTTATCGCCGGTGCCACCCTTTTGTGGGCGGCAACGCTCGAGCTCCCCGACCTTAAGTCGCTCGAGACCCGCAAGGTAGAGCAGTCAGTCAAAATATACGACCGCACCGGGCAGGTGCTTTTGTACGACCTGCACAACAAGGCGCAGCGCACCGTGGTGCCCATCGACAGCGTCTCTCCGTATATCAAACAAGCGATCATTGCCATAGAAGACCCCGAGTTTTATACGCACAAGGGAGTAAAACCGACCGCAATCCTGCGCGCCCTCTTTACCAACGCGGCGCAGGGCGACCTGCTTTCCGGTCAGGGCGGGTCGACCATCACGCAGCAGGTGGTCAAACTGACCGTGCTGACCGCCGACAAAACAGTGACCCGCAAACTCAAAGAGTGGGTGCTCGCGCTCAAAATGGAGCGCTCGCTTAACAAAGAACAAATTCTGGAAATTTATCTCAACCAGGTGCCGTTCGGCGGACAGCTCTACGGTATCGAAGAAGTTTCGATGACCTTTTTCGGCAAACACGCCGCGGACATAACACTGCCGGAGGCGGCGTATCTTGCGGCGGTGCTCCCCGCGCCGACGCGCCTGTCGCCGTACGGCTCGCACCTCGACCAACTGGAGGTGCGCCGCAAACTGGTGCTCGACAAAATGCTGGAGCATGGATACATCACGCAAGCGCAGCGTGACGAGACCCTAGCGGCAAAAGTTGTTTTTACCCCCCCACGGGACACTTCCATCTCCGCACCGCACTTTGTGTTTTACGTGCGGCAATATCTGGAGGACAAATACGGGCAGGACGCGTTGGAGCAGGGCGGGTGGCGTGTCACCACCACACTCGATGCGGACCTCCAAACAAAAGCCGAGGAAATAGTAAACCGCAACGCCTTGGCTAATGTGGCGAAGTTCAACGCTACCAACATGGCGATGACCGCGGTGGACCCGAAGACCGGGCAAATTTTAGTGATGGTCGGCTCGCGCAATTACTTTGATACCAAAATTCCCGGCGCGTATAATGTCGCCACCATGAGCCCGGGGCGGCAACCGGGGTCGGCCTTTAAGCCTTTTGTCTACGCGCAGGCGTTCGCCGAGGGCTACACGCCGGAGACGGTGCTGTTTGATATGCGCACGCAGTTTTCGACCGCATGCAAAGCCACCGACATCACCAACGACGAGCCGCCGTGCTACTCGCCGATCAATTACGACGGAAAATTCCGCGGCCCCATGTCTCTGCGCGAGGCGCTGGCACAGTCCATCAACATACCGGCGGTTAAACTGCTGTATCTGATCGGCATAAACGACGCGCTCAAGACCGCCAAAGCGCTCGGCATCAACACGCTCGGCGACGCAAAACAGTATGGACTCACGTTGGTGCTCGGCGGTGGCGAAGTGACGCCTCTGGAAATGACCAGCGCATACGGAACCTTTGCCGACAATGGCGTCCACTTTGATACCACGCCGATACTGCATATCGAAGACGCACAGGGGAATGTTATAGAGAACAACACGCAGCGCAGTGGCACCCAGGTGCTGGATCCAGTGGTTGCTCAAAAAATAAACGACGTGTTGTCCGACAGAGTAGCACGCGCGCCGCTCGGAGAAAACGATCTATTCAACTTCCCCGGACAGGACGTGGCGGTTAAAACCGGTACCACCAACGACTTCCGCGATGCGTGGACAATAGGTTATACACCAAACATTGCTGTCGGCATTTGGGCGGGAAACAATGACAACACCTCGATGGTCAAAAAGGTGTCCGGATTTATTGTAGGCCCGGCGTGGAGCGAATTTATGCGATACGCGATTACTAAATTGCCCACAGAGGCATTCGTCCGCCCTGAATACGTTCCGTCCAACAAAGCAGTATTAAACGGTAACTGGCAGATACCCGGAAGCGACGGTTTGGTGCACGAAATCCTCTACTGGGTCAGTAAAAACAACCCGACGGGGCCGCCGCCAAGCGACCCGTCTGCCGACTCGCAGTTTGAGCGGTGGGATGCGCCGGTGCGCGCGCAATACGGCGGCTACGGGGTCTACGCGCCTTCTCCCGCTCAGCAAACACCAAACCCGCAGGGTCAGCCGCCCCAAACGCAAACCCAGTACCAAAATCCGTACGGCGGCTCCTTTGTCCCCTACTACCCGCAATAGGCAACCCCGACGCCTTGGTCGGGGAGCCGACCTGTGCGTCGGCTTAAAAAAAACGCCCCTACTTTGGGGCGGTTACGCGTCAGGGAGCAAATATATAACCCGTAGGTTTGTGTTTGTTTTTGCCGCCGCATCCTCGATTACTTTTTTATACGGAAGCCAGTTCGGCTTGTTCTTAGTGTAGAACTGTATCTCGCTGACCGGGAAGGAAAGCCGTATTATTTGCCGGAACACCACCGTGGCCAGGGTTTTAACACCCCCTACCGTCAGCAGGAAGTCGTAAAACCCGATCCTCTCCTGGGCGTGCAGGAGCCCGAACTTTCCCGACAAGATAAAGAACTGCGATCCTTGCGCGAGGGCAATTTGCTCAACCAGTTTAATGTGTGAGCCAACATACCGCTCGCAAGCCGGTAAAGGCTTCGGGTCTTTGTTCTTCTCCCGACTGCATATACTGCAGACGATAGTACGCGCCTTGTGTGGCATGCGTATTCTCCGCTTTTTGTGCGAATCTGTGCAGATACTAACCCAAAATCCAAGAAAACAAAACTACAGTTGACAACCGTGTTCTGCTAGCACTTTCTTAAACGACTCGTAACTTTGGTATCGTTGCCCATTGAATCCGGCCTCGTTGAGATTTTTGACACTATCCTCGCGGTCGTCCCAGTACATAATTTCTTTTTTATCCGAAATACCATGTTTCTCTTTTAGAGTCTGGTATATCCTCTCCAAACCCTCAGCACTGTGTTTGTATGCACCTAAACTAGCGGAGCAAAAAATTTCATCAAAAACCTCATCGTAGGAATGCTTACTTATTAAATATTGAGCCCGGTATTTTTCTTGGTTAGTCGCCAAACAAACAACCAACCCTTGTTTCTTTAATTTAGTTATTGATGTGTAAGTATCTTCATTCAACACATCTCCCACAGCAAACCAGTATTGCATCAACTCATCAGCGGTACCCCTCCATTTCCATGCTTCCAGAACCGACTTAAGTTCTTCTTTAAGATCAGCCGCGCCTGTTAAACATTTTTTAAACGGCCCCTCAAAAAAAGGGGCCATAACAACAGGGTCTACACCAAACTCTTTTGAGTATTGGTCACTAAACCGCCCGCCGTGGGTAACCATCCCATCGTTGTCATAAATTATTACCCTCGGCTTCAGCATAAAATTACTATCCTATGAGTTTACGGGCTTGTGCGCGTATTTTGGATAGCGTTTTTTTATCGAGTTTGCCTATCTTTTTTGAAAAGTATGAAACATCAATTGCCCGTATATTAAAAACAAGCGCCACCGAGGCGGTGTTAAGTCCGTTTTCTTTTGTCGGCTCTAAAATAAAAGTAAAAGGAAACCTGAGAGCGAACGTGTTCGAAGTACAGGGAATAATGGTCACTATCGTTTTGGTGACATGTGCAATAACAACTGCCGGCCGCACGCCGCTTTGTTCGTGGGTACCCAATTCCGGTATGTGAACAATCCAAACCTCTCCGGGTTTCATAAATGTTAGAAGCCGTGCTTGCGCATGGTGCTGGCGGAAAGCATATCCCAAAAACGCAGTTCTTTTGCCAACTGCGCCGAACCGCTCATTTCTCCTAAGTACGTGGAAACCGCGCGATTAAGGACCTCTCCCTCAGACACGCCAAGTTTTTTTGACGCTGTCTTTATTTTTTGTTGTAATTTTTTATCAAGCAGTTGCATATTGTCATTATAACACAGCCGCTTTTTACCTATTCATCGGCATGGCGAGATAGAGGAAGGACTCGTCGCCGGCATCTTTTATTAACATGGCTTTACCGGGGCCGTTGCTGTGGAGGCGCACACTGTCACCGGAAATAGATTGCAGGGAGTCGGCCAAATACCTGCCGTTAAATGACACCGAGACGGATTCCCCGCTTGTTGCGGCTTTTATAGTTGATATTTGCTCACCTATATCCGGATTGCGCGAGGATAGAAACATTGATTTTTTAACCGTATCAAGCGATAGGGAAACCTGGGCGAACTTGTCGGCAAAGATTGAGAGAGATTTAAGCGCCCCGGCCATATCCTCACGCAAAACAACCGCCTCAGTGGTAAACTTTTTCGGTAAAATTTGTTTGTAGTTAGGAAACGAGCCGTCGAGCAACCTGCTTGTGTAATACACGCCGTCTGTTTGAAGTGAAAGTTGATTATCGTTGTAATAAATCTCCACATCCGCATTAACACCCTCAAGTATCCGCACAAGTTCCGCCGCGTTCCGCGCCGGAATAAGTAGTTCCGGTATACTTCCGCCGGTTCTCATTGGTACTGTCTTTTCCGCAAGACGAAAAGAATCTGTCGCCGCCGACGTCAGTTTGCCGGCCTCTCCATACACAAGGACACTTTGCAGTTCCGGTTTAATAGCGGATAAAGACGCACAATAAAGTACATTTTTTATTGCCTTCACAAAATCAGTACTTTTTATTTTAAAAGAATGTTCTGCCGGAACACGGGGCAATACAGGAAAATCCTCATATGGAAGCGTTTTAATTGATGCACTTGAATTTTCTGTTGTTATTTTTAAAACCTCACCGGCAAGATGTACTGAAACAGATTTACCGCGTGTGTTTCCCAAAAAACCGGCGAGGACGGAGGCGGGGACAGCCACAATACCGTCTGTTAAAACTTTTGCCGAAATAACAACCTCAACGCCACACTCAAGATTTGTTGCCCGTAAAACTAATCTACTACCATCAGCGGTTATAAGCACGCAACCTAAAACCGGAAGGTTTGATTTCTTTTCCGAAAAACGTGCTGTGGTAGAGGCTGCTGTTAGTAATGTTTGTAATGTGGTTTCAAATTTCATATCTTCTTATATAAGAACTATTACTATTATTAACTGTGTGTATTAGTGGAATAAGTCATTTTTGTGGTAGTAGGTAAGTGTATTTTAATTTTTTTATTTAAGTACTTCATGTGAGTTATTGTTGTGTATGGTGTTGATAGTAGTTGTTTATATATTTTTTATCAACAGTTATTCACACTATTTCAACATCAGTCGAATTTGGTGAATTTCATTATTTAACACACTATCTTTATGTAAGTCATTTTTAATTTTGTCGCATGAGTGTATAACAGTTGTGTGATCTCTCCCTCCTAATTTTTCGCCGATAGTAGGAAATGAGATCCGGAAGTCCTCACGGAGGAGAAACATAATTACCTGCCTTGGCCGTACTACCTCCTTTCGTCTTGTTTTTTCATAAATACTCCCCTCCTCTACTCCATAAAAACTGGCTATTGTTTTAACAACATCCTGCACGGAAACAGCTTTTTTTTGTGACCCACTGGCTCCACGTAGAAGCATTTTAGCATCGTTTATTGTCAACGGTTGTCCGCGCATCTCAAATTGGATCATAAGGGTGTTTAAGGCACCCTCAAGCTCGCGTACGTTCCCTTCTATGGTCGTCGCCAAATACTCAAGCACGTCATCCTCAAGATAAAAATTATGTGCCGCGGCTTTTGTCCGTATAATTGCCAGCCGCGACTGGTGGTCGGGTGGCGTGACAGACACTATCATGCCGGCGCTGAAGCGCGACTTGAGCCTGTCCTCAAGATTTTGTATGACGTTGGGGTGCTGGTCGGACGAAAAAACAAGTTGTTTGTTGTTGTCGTGGAGAAAGTTAAACAAATGGAAGAATTCCTCCTTTATTTTGTCGCGGCCCGCCAAAAACTGGATGTCGTCCATGATAAGCAGGTCGTATTGGCGGTATTTTTCTTTAAAACTTTGTACTTTGCCGGCCTGTAGGGATGACACATAGTCCATCGAAAAGCGCTCCGAGGTAACGTAATAAACCTTACGTTCGGGCGCATTAGTACGGAAGTGGTTGCCTATTGCCTGTATCAGGTGTGTCTTTCCGAGTCCGGTCGGGCCGTATACGAGCAGCGGATTGTACGCAATGCCGGGTTTACGCACCACCGCCTGCGCGGCCGCGTGAGCGAGCTCATTAAACGGTCCGACCACAAACGATGAAAAGGTAAATCGCGGGTTGAGATTGCTCTTTTGGTGTACGGCCTCCAGCGGCAGTTCGCTCACGGGCGGCGGAATAACCTTAGGTTCGTCGTTGTTGCGCTTAGGGCCGCGGGAAATGACGTACTCCACCGTCCGTACAGACTCCGATAGGGTGCGCAGTGAGCGCAAAATATCCTTATGGAACTTGGTAGAAAGCCAATCGCGAGCAAATTGGGACGGAACACCGAGGGCGACGGCGCCGTCCTCTACGCGGACAATATGGGTGTCGCGGAGCCATGTGTTGAAGTTGGGTTTTGAGATGGTCAGCTCGAGCTCTACCAGCGCATTTTCCCAAAGTTCTTTCGTGGTTGTCATAATGAAATTCAGTCGAGTATGTCCAACTGTACTCGAGTAGCGCCGCTACGTCAAAATTGCCAAAAATGTGCACAAGTTGTGGAGAATGTGTGGATAGGATATGATTGACACATGTCGCAAACATACCAGCCAAAAAAGCGCAAAAGAGCGCGTTCTCATGGATTTTTGAAGCGCGCGGCCACTCCCGGCGGTAAAAAAACGGTTCTCCGCCGCCGCCGCAAGGGCCGTGCCAAGCTCTCCCGCTAACAATGCTCAACAAAAAGGCCAGACTTACGTCGGCTGAGGTTCGTGAGATAATAAAGAACGGCCGCTCGGTACGTTTGGGTACCTTGTCGGCCAAGTTTACAAAAGAGCCTTCGGCTAAGGCGGCAGTGGTGGTAAGCACTAAGGTTGCCAAGAACGCCGTCGAGCGCAACAAGCTGCGCCGTGCCGCATACCTTGTGCTGCGCGCTTCCCTACCCGAAGGAGTGCATGTTGTCTTTTTTCTGCACAAACCCGTTCTCGATAAAAACGAACTTACCTCTCTATGTTTGAAACTTATTTAGTACAACCTATCTACAATGTTTTTGTCGCGCTTGTCGGCGCGGTTCCCCACGGTGACGCGGGGCTTGCCATTATTGCCCTTACCATCATCATGCGCCTCGTGCTCTATCCGGTGTTTACCGCCTCTATACGCACACAGATGGGCATGACCGCCATGCAGAGCGACGTAGAGCTTATAAAAGAAAAACACAAAGACAACAAAGAGGCTCTCGCGCGCGAGCAGGTCGCGCTTTTTAAGAAACATAAAGTAAATCCGCTGGCCGGGTTTGGCGCGTTGTTTATTCAGCTCGCGGTCATCATCGCTCTCTATTACGCGCTTTTTCGCGAGGGTTTTCCGGAAATTAATACACACCTTTTATACGCGTTTGTATCTGCTCCGGCGGCTGTTTCGACCTCATTTTTTGGTATATTGAATCTGCTTACTCCTCATCATATTGTTCTGGCAATTATTGTCGGGGCAAGCCAATACTGGGCCATCTACCTGACACTTGGCCGCACGCCGGTTACCCAAAAAGATCCAGATAAAGCTGCTGTAGCGCGCATGCAGCAAAACATGATGCTGTACTTTATGCCGGCGGTTATGGCGATTACATCCTATTATTTTGCCGCGGCGGTTGGTGTTTATTTTGTCGCGAGCAACCTTTTTTCGGTCGGGCAGGAGTGGATTATACGCCGGCAGTTGCAGAAGTAGGAGTATTTAAGGTATGTTGGTTCTATGCAACCGGACCTGGCTTCTTTTGTATCAACACTACTCGAACTCCTCGGGGTTGAGGGTACGGTTGAACTTAAAACCGGGCACCTGCCAGCCGGCAAGGCAGGTCGCACGGTGGTCAATATCTCCTCCCCCGACTCCGCGCGCCTGATAGGCCCCAATGGTGAGCATTTGCGCGCTCTCAATATGATTGCGCGCCGTCTTGTTGAGGCGCGCCACGGAGAGGACTCCGCGAGCTTTCTTATAGACGTCAACGGATATCACGAAACCTCGATGGAAAAAGTGCGCCAAAGCGCGCGCATGCTGGCACAGCGCGCGCGCCTTTTTAAGCACGACGTTGACCTGGAGCCGATGAGCTCCTACGAGCGGCTGGTAGTGCACGAACTGTTTGCAGAGGATCCGGAAATAAAAACCGAGTCGGCGGGCGAAGGAAAATTCCGCCACATTGTCCTGAAGGTTCGTCCTTGAGAGCCCTGTGTTAAGGTCGAACCTTGATGCTATTGCTGGGCTGTCAGCCGCACGGCCCACAAACTCCGGTCGCTTTTTCGTATATACAATAAGTATTTTTCGCTCTTGGAGACTGCCAGTTCGGTTATATCAGCCGGCTCTCCCCCGTCGGCTGAACCTCCCGGTACTGCGACTATGGAGGAGTGCGCGTTGGACAGGTCGTAGCTTACTACACTGCTCGGTTTACCCGCGACACCTTGGTGTACGAGGTCTAGGTAGTTTGTTTCAACATACGAGAGCGGCACCGCGCAGTACATCGTGGTTGAGGTCGCAATACTCCAAACACACGACTCCGGGCTCGGGTCAAACGACAGCGGTTTTGAGAGACCCGTTTTTACGGTGCGATAGTAGGTGGAGCGGTCGGCGCCCTCCATTTGGTACACAATGCGGCTGAAGGCGCGGTCTGCTATTGCGGTAAGCCCCTGCGCAAACATAAGCGGAGCGTAGTCACCGGTTTTTGCATTGATTGAGAAAATCGCGCCGGTTACTCCGGACGCCGGCGCGGAGCCGGCGAGCAGAGTCCCCTGCTCCGGCCACGAGAGCGTAATTTCTGATAGAGGCAGGCTCGAAAGATTTTTTGAATCTCCGCCGTCGGCGCGCGCCGTGTGTACGTCGCTGCCTTTGGCGGTTTTTAGCAGGTACGCGATGTTTGCGCCGTCGGGCGAGACAGCCACGCTCGCTATGTTGCTTGGCAAAAACTGCACGCGTACCGGCACCGTAGTGGTGCTGGTGACCGGCGGCAGGGCAAAGTGCACGGTCTTAATGGTTTCGATGTCTATATACTGCATCAGCGCGCCTGTCCCGCCCTCGCTCCACGTTACTTTTTTGATGCCGGGTATGGTGGTGTTGGAAATTGATTTAGGCACAGCGCCGGGCGAGTCGAGCACCAAGTCGAAAGCGTGTCCGTTGGTTTGCACGACATACCGCGCGATTGTTGATGTCGGCCGGGTTGTTTCTATAAGAGTGGCGCCGGCAATGGGGCCGTCGGCTATTTTAAATACTTTATTAGTGCTTAGTGTTCCTGTTGTTGTGTCCGTGACGCCCGACGTTGTAACATTGGTGTTGTTTTGAGCATCGCCGATACCGAACTGCGGCTGCGTGGTATTGGTGGTAAGAGTCGGTGTGTGAAAATATACCAGCCATAGTATGACTCCCGCCGCCACAATACCGGCTACAACGATGGCCGCTATCCATTTAATTTGAGTGTTCATATGTTTGGGTAACAGGTCATGTTTCCTGTAGTTGGATCAGCGCGCACCACGCCTCTGCAGTTTTTTAGTAGGTCGTTAATTTCTTGGGTGTTCGGCGTTGATACATTGTTATTTATAGACCCGGTCGTTCCGGAGGATTTGTTAAGTTTGCCTATCGAGGATAGGTTGAACTCTAAAAGTTTTGGGTTGATGGTGTTGAGTATGAGCCAGGAGCCGGCGAGCAGGAGCAGGCCCCACAACGCCGCCTGCGCGCGTGATTTTGCCTTGCTTATATCGATCGCCGACTCCGAGAGCATGTAGCCGATGCCGGCAATGACAATCATTACGACAGCAAAGAGTCCGCCGAAGCCTATCAACACCTTGAATACGGTGCTTATAAAAGACGGAAAGTATGTACCCGACTGGTCGCAGGTGCCGTTTGGACACGGCAGAGGCTCGAGCGGGATGTAGGTTATCTTGCCCGGCGCTTGTTCAACAGCCGCGAGCGCTCCGAACGGCATTATTACCGCAACAAGTATAAAAAGTGTCAGAGGGATTTTTTTCATAGTTATAGTCCAAAGAAGTTAAGGAGCGAGTTTTCTTGCGTTGCACCGAACTCTATATGCAGAGAGTTTTCTGCCGTCTGCACAAACTGGTCCGGGTTATTGTTTTGCATAGAGACCCCTATCGTAGCACTGCCGGTGCCCGAGCCGGATTGCCGCAGTGTTAATATCCCGTTTGCGCTGTCGGGGCCGCTTGCCGGCTCACCGTTGAGCGTCCAGATAAACGGTATCAAGCCGGACTTTTTGGTCGCCGTCGAAAAATAATATGGTTCCGCTTGTATGGTAATTTCTCTGCCGATGAGCGATATAGCTGCCGGCAGTGCCGTATCGTACAGCGTCCCGCGCAAGGCATCGCGCGAGTACAGTTGGATAAAAGGGTCTGATGCCGGTATGGACAACTCTCCGTGGCCGACCTTTGCGGCGCCGTAGTAGACATCGACGGCAACGTCCTCGCTTTGTTGCAATTGGTCTCCGGTGCGGCTGAAGGTAAAGCGCCCGAGGCCGGATACCCCGGGGACAAGGTCGTCGCGGTAAAACCACTGATAGGTCAAGGCGTTTGAGGTGATACGCGATGTGCCGGAATATACGGTTGGGAATGCCACCACTTTGTAGTCGGAGCCGGCGCTATAAAGGGCTTTCCCTTTATAGAGCGGCGGTACCGTTGTATATGCCTCCCACAAGAGGTTGATGCGCGACGGGTTAAAAGTAAAAGTGTGTGTAAAGGGGCCCTGGCTGGAGTCTATGGCGACGGTAACGGAAGTTTTTTGTCCAAGCGCTCCAGTGACAAACGTGTAGTTTCTTTCCCCTATGCCGTTTTTGACCGTCTTACCGTCCTGCTTCCAGGTGATGTCCGCGCTTCCTAAAAATGAACCGACGCCTTGCACCTCGATTAAAACGGTTTCGTTCGCGCCCGGGGTTTCCGGGGTCACTATATATTGCACCGGGTCCGGCACCGTTTGCGCGTAAGCGGCCGGAGCCGCCATTAAACCGACAACTAACAACAAACTACCGACAACCGCCGCCGCTTTTTGCGCGGGCCGGATGTCGTTAAACCGGTTTGGCAGGAGCGGCGCGCGTTTCTGTTTTGCTGGCAAGTTTTCTTTTACAAAACTAAAAGCTTGCCCGGCCGTACCCGCGCGCATGCCGTCTTCCTTGCTCTTTTCTCTCATGCACTTCCACACCATCCAGCTCCAAAACGGAAGAAAGTTTATAAACGGGGTCACCTCGCCGAGAAATCCTTTTATAATAATCTGCGGATAAAACATCCCCTCGAACGCAAGAAGCGCGATGATACCGCCGCCGATGGTTATGCTGAGCGCCACATCAACTGCGGCTCCTATCGGGATAGCAAATGCGCTGAGCCCGGCTCCTGCCAGTGCTCCCGCAACTCCGCATTTGCCTGCGGCCCACAGCGCGGCCCATATACCGGGTGCGTTTTGGTAGCAGAGGGCGGCACCTGCCGCGGCGCCTCCTATACCTCCTCCAATTGGGGTTACAAACTGCAGTACCACAAATATAATCATAAAAGCGAACTGCAGTAAGTCCAAAACGAACGCCGGCAGTAAGAGCACGTATTTCATATTTGTTGGGCCTCGGCCTTTTTTTGGCGCAGAGCGAGCACCTGCGAGGGGTCAGAGGTAATTATTTGGTCCTCGGTGTATGAGGCAATGACCTTAATTGCCACATGTTTAAGGCCCGCAAAGAATATTCCCTCCCCCACATCGGACTCCAACAGCAAAAACTTTTCTTCGTCCGAAAGGTTGAAGGTTTTCTGCAGGTTGTCGATCGTTGTCGGAGACTGTTTCAGCAGAATCTGGATAGACGAGTTGGTAATCATCGGGAGTCCGTACGGCGACTTTAAAAAGTCGTCGACGTCCTGCGTAATTGTAGCAAGACCAAGATAGTACTTGCGGCCGCGCTTTGCCATCGAGTAAAGAAAGGATGCCGTGTCATCCGATTTCATCATCCACCACGCCTCGTCGATGACCAGCAGGCGTTTCTTGAGGTTTTTGCGCACCGCGTTCCAGATGTAGTGGGTGATAAGGTACATGGCGACCGGCTTGAGGTCGTCCTCCATGTCGCGCACGGAAAAGACGACGAACTTTTTGTTGATGTCGACGTTGGTCGGCTGGTTGATAAAGCCCGACCACGTGCCTTTGGTGTATTTGGAGAGCCTCTGCACCAACGAGTCGCTACCCTGCAGGCCCGAGAGCACCATTTCGAAGTCGGACAGAAGCGGCGGCTCAATCTCCTGAAAGTTGCTGTCGACGGTAATGTCTTTGAGCGCGTAGGTTTCCGTGATGGCCCTGTCGATGATGGCGTCCTCCTCCGGCGTAAGACCGCCGAGCATAATGCGGAACATTCCCACCAACGCCACGATATTGGAGCGCAATATATCGGCCGGCGACTCGTCCTCGCGCGGGGGCGCCAGGTCGAACGGGTTTATGTGATTTTCGGAGTTAAGCGATATGTTGAAGTAGCGTCCGCCGACGGTCTGCGCCAAAAATTCGTACTCGCGCTCGGGGTCGATGACAATAACCTCGGTATCGAACATCAGGGTGCGCAAAATTTCCAACTTGGTGGCGTACGACTTGCCGGAGCCCGATTTGGCAAAGATTACCGAGTTGTAGTTCTCGAGCGAAAAGCGGTCAAAGAGCACCAGTGATGCGTTGTGGCGGTTGACTCCGTACAGTATCCCCTTGTCGGAGGTAAGGTCAAAAGATACAAACGGAAATATGCTCGAGAGCGGCGATGAGTTGAGTTTGGAGTTGACCTTGAGCTCGTCGTGGCCAAGCGGAAGCACCGATTTGAATCCCTGCTCCTGCTGGAAGAGCGCCGGTTTTATGTATACCAGGCGGCTCTCGAGCATGGATTTTATTTCGCTCTCCGCTTTGTCCAGCTCCTCGACCGTGGCTCCGTAGATGGTGATGTAGACGCCGACGTCGAACAGCTTTTCCTGCGCCTGCTGGAGCTGGTTGCGCAGATTCTCCAGGTCTTGGTAGGCGGTGTCCAGTATCGGGTCGCGCACGAGGCCCTTTTCCTCTCTGCTCATGATCTGGCTCTGCACTTCCGCGACCTTCTTTTGAAATTTTTTTAATATCTCGGCGGAGTCGATGGGGTGGATAAATATTGAGATGTCCAATATGCGGTCGAGATTGATGACCGGGGAGAACCACGAGTCGGTCAGCACGCGCGGGTATGACATGACAAAGAACGTGCGCGCTATTTTGTCTCCGAGGTTAATCTCGCGCGGCGTAATCTTGAGCGCCGACGGGGCTATGACGTCCTGCAGTTCCAGCACGCCCTCTTTGTATATCTGCTCCGGCAGAATGGAGGCCATCGGGGCCAGCGTTTCGTCCTTCTTTTTTAAAAAATCAAGGATTGCCATATTATTGTGCCGTCATTTGCGTCACCTGCAGAGGCTTTTCCAGTTCGCCCGGGTTAAACAGCTTGTAAAATAACTCTATCACTTCCTCGGTGCCGAGTTTTGCCACGCGCACGCCCGTGCGCACCAACCCCTGCTCGACAACGGAGACGCGCTGCTCGAGCTGCGTGCGGTACTGCTCAAATTGCTCGTCGGCAAGAGCGCCGGCTCCCTTTTGTCCGCCGCCCGGGAACAAGCCCCAAAACATCCCGCCGCCGCGGTTGATGAGCGCCGGGTCGTACGGCACCACGATAAAAAAGTTTTTTGTCATGATGTTGGCGCGCTCGGTAAAGTCTTTGATAAACGCCATATACTCGCGTATCTGTATCTTCATCAGCTCGTCGAGCTCTTTGACGTAGCGGTCCTGCAGGAGCGCGATGTACGGCCTGATGTCCAACTCACGGCTCTGGATGGAAAACTCAACCGTAAACTCCAGCGAGTTGAGGAAGTTTTGAAACTGTCCGATGATTGCCTGCTGTTCGTCTTGCGACTTGAGCGCCAGGTTGATACTCGACGCCATCAACAGTACGCGGAGCGACCCGTCTTTTAATATGATGACGCCGTCCCGCACCTCTTTGATGGGTACGAACTCCTGGGTCGCCTGCGCTTTGACTTTAGGGGTATCAGCCATAGATTACTTGTAGTGAGTCATATTGAACTAAATTTCCAATCCGCTTGGCGGAGCGGCCGTTTTGTCTTTGATATTCAGCGACCACGACAAATCTTTTAACTTGCTTTCGGAGAGTTTAGGCACAAGCAGGTTTATAGGCTTTTGCCCTTGGTTTGTTGTGTTTGCTGTGTGTTGTGTTTGCTGTCTTTGTTTCCAAAGATACAGCTTACTCCCGGTAAAGTAGCCGAAGGCGTGCTCGAGCGCGTGTATGAGCGGCCTGCCGTTGATGCTAAAAAAGGCCATCCCGCCGGAGAGCGCCATGACGGGGATGCCAAGCAGTACCGTAAGGTACAAAGGCAAAAAACTGAACATCAACAGGCATAGTCCTCCCCCGCCGGCAAGGTAGATAAACTGTTTGAGCGTCAGAGGGCCAAAGATTTTGTCCTCCACCTCGATAAATTGAGGAACTTGGTACTGTGCCATCAATGGTAAGTATACAACCAGATTACGGCGCGAGGCTGTACTCCTCGAGCTTGCATTTAACTTCCTCGTCGCTTACCTCGAAGCCGGGTTTGTAAGTCACCGGTTGCGTATAATTAACATCGTCAAAGTAAGAGAGTTGTGTACGGAACAATTTCGCGTTAAATTCATTTCCAAATAATGTTTCCGTATGTTGGACTATCTCGTTGAGTGGATGAAAATCCCGCATGATGAAATACAGGTCCACGTAGTCTTTCCATTTTGCCCGCTGTCCGAGGGCGAACGCTTTCATAGCCGCGAGGGTTAGAAGCGATGGCATTGTCAGATATGTATCAAACCGCTCGGTGTAGGGTATTTTGTAATCGAAATGATAAAACGTGACTTGTACACCGTGAGCTATGAATGTTAATTCACTCTCCTTGTCCCGTATGATTGTGTCAATAACAGCTTGTCGTTTGAATCGCCGCTTGAGCGCGGGGATTTTGAAGTCGTAGTCGGGTTCCTTGGTAAATAAGTCAAAATCGATTGACTCGCGGTGTCCGATATGGAGTGCAACCGCAGTACCGCCGACCAAACCAAAATCTTTTGTAAATGGTTTTAGTGCAGGCAGGAGACTCCTCTGCCCCGGTACGAGAATTTCTTTATGCCACTCTGACATATTTGTTAAAATAGAGGGTAAAGTAATGCGCAATGTCAGGATAGTAGTTTCCCCGCTGTCGACCCGTTATCATTTGTTTGCGGAAAATCTGCGCGGCACGCTCTATGCCTATGATTTTAATCAACTCTTGTACGTCGTTCCAGTTGCCCTGATTAAGGGTCGCTTCGACAATCGACTCGGCGTCGAGCGCGCGCAGGTCTTTGACCCACCAGATAAAGTGCTTCCTCGTAGATATAAAGTCGTATAGAGCATCATCCAACATACCCGTATTATACCACAGTTTTGCGTTTTATGGTTATTCGGTGGGCTCCCGGTAGGGGTCTGCTTTGTACGGTTGTGGAGTGATTGGTGGTATTGTAGTTGGTTTAGGTGTGGCCGGTGCTACACTGATGGTTTTTTGCGCGAGCATCATGTCCGCCGGATGAGGCTCTATGGCTTTCGGTGCCGGAGGCGGTGGTGGTGGAGCAACAGAGGTGGTAATTTTTACCGGTACAGCAGGACGGGCCGGTTGGGAGAGGTTCTTCATCGACTCGCGGATTTTGAGTAGCAACATACTGTTTACATCGTTGGCGATTGCCCTACTTTTTATTTCATCTATGTTGAGGCTGTCGGACAGATTTTGGACGAAATCTTCCGCCTTGCTGATACCAATCATCACCGCCACCGTTTCCGATTCCAGCAACCCTATTTTGTCTACATGCAGTTGGTTTTTTGTGCCTATCTGCCTGAGTACGGACTCCATTTCGGCGCTGTAGACAAGCTTGCGCACGTCGGGCGGCAAGGCTTCGAGCTTTTTCTGTATCTCCAATGTATATTCGTCAGTCATATTTTAATGTTACACCACTTTTTCTAAGCCTTGTGTTCAAACGCGGCAGGCGCAGCGACGTTCCCCACTTGTTCTGGTACGTCTTTTATCTTCTCAATTATTTTCTCCGCGTGTTCAAGTGCTTTATTAAGTTTTTTTGCTTTCTCTCCCGCGGCGGTCCGGTCCGCGGCCGCGGCGGCTCTGTCGTCACGTATCGATTCGTAGCTCTCTTTTTCGCTTATAATCTGCTTCTTCATCTCTTCGGCACCCTTCAGGTCTATAGTTACCTTAGACCCCGGTGCGAGTCCTGCGTATTTGTTGATTTCTCTCAGGTTTACCCCCATACCCTTGAGTGTTTCGTGTACTTTGCTCAAGAGTCCAAGTTGTTTTATCGACTCACCCATCGGAGCCTTTTTGTTTTCCTCATGCCACTTGCGCATGATGCCCTCTACCACCTGTCCTGTGTATTTTCCACTTTCTTTAATAGCTTTGAGTTGAGACTCTGATATTTGCTTGACTATACCCTCTATGTCCGCCCCCTTGAGCGAGGTAACTTGTGTAGGTGTCATGTTTTCGACCCGCTTAGAAAGAATTGAACGATCTCTCTGCATCGCGCGCAGGTTCTCCATCTCTTTTTCTTCTGATTTTGACATAACCCCGCCAACCGGCGCGCCAAATGCGTGCGCCGCCTCCAATTCCTCAAGTCTTTTTTCTTTCTTGTCCCAACCTTTATTTATTTCCGCCAAACGCCGCGCGTCTTCTCTGCCGTTGATGTTTGCCAAATTTGTGTTAATCGCATTACGGTCATCAGCGCTATCTTTACGCAGTTTGTCTTGCCATGCGTGAGCCCCCTTTTCAGTCGCGCGCCAGCCCCCTTGGCCGCCGCCCGCTCCTATATCCACTCCGCCCAAAATACTGCCGCCCTTATTTACGCCCGGTATGTTTCTTGCATCAAAACTGCGCCGGCTCAAAAAGCGCCCGCTTTGCCACAGTCCTTGCGCGATGCGGCTCTTGCTGTTCGCAAGCTTGTCGCTATTTGCGAGCATATTTCCGAAGCCACCTATGCCGAGTCTGCCAGCGAAGCCGACTGTTCCCAGCGCCTTGCCGGTGGACCAGCCGGTGACTTTAGAAGCAAGGGCGCTCCCCTCTTTGACCACCCATTCGGAGACATGCAGAGCGACGTACATAAGGGCGAGCACAAACCCCATGCGGATGCCGACATTGGCGATTGCTGTACCGATTCCGGTGATGGTACCCGATTTGGCGGAATTCATCGCCGCATCGAGTATCGAGCCGCCTCCGGAGTCGGCGCTCATGATCTGTTTTGTAAAGCCGGTGAGTATAAGAAACATAAAAAGGAATATCGCCGGATAGATGGAAAACTCGAAAAGTTTTTTGAACCATTGGTCAAAGTATCCGGCGGTCTTGGGGATTGTTTTGGCGACAAACGCCAGCGGCGAGGCGATAAGCAGGAACCACAGCCCGACAATACGCAGGAGGAACTTGATGCCCACCTGCAAAAAAGCGAAGAACAGCATCCAAAACATAGCCGCCACCGCCACGTACACGACCGTGGATACTATAAGTCCGCACCATTGGCCGTTGCTGGCGCCTCCGCAGGATTGAGAGGCGCTATCAAAAGCTTTTCCGCCAAGAAGTTTTTGTAGTTGCACAGCGCCCATGATGGAGGCGCTCAGGTCTTTGACGCCGTTTATGGTGGCTGGCTTTTCGTTTATCACCTCTGTTGGTATTGCGTTATAAAACTGGATGGCTAATATGTTGCCGGTATCTATAATGAGCCGCGTAAAAAAGAAGCTAAAGTTGACCAAGAGCGCGATGACGATGACCAGCGCGAGCGTTTTTATTGTGCCGGTGGTCTCGGCAAAAAGCATCACCGTAAGCGCGATGTAAATAAGGATAAAGATGAACGCCATGTTGGCGATGTCGCGCACAGTTGTCCACCCGTTGGATAAGAAGTCGAGCGCGTAGGCGGTGCTTTGGAGCGAGAGTTGCACGACTATACTAAAGAAGTACGCGCCTATGTAGGCGACGTTGGCCGCGAGCCCGGGCCCGACGTAATACACCATGGCCGCAGTATAGTCGTGCAACTCTCGCTCCAATATACACGGAACCGGGTTGCCTAAGGAGCACTCGTTAGTAGATGTAGTTTTTGAGTCTCCTCCAGGACCACTCACTTGCACTGAATGTGGACTAGTGGGACAACCGGCTCCAAAAAATGATTCAACCTTGCCAACGCTCCCGTTGTCATATTTACAATATATGGTTTCTGCGTGTGCTACCGAAACTTCTATCGAAATAACTGGTCCTTTATCCGAAAAAAAGTTGATTACCGGCTGAAAAGGAGCAAGCAGTAATACTGCAAGTATAATCCCCGGTATTATTTTTTTGCTAAAACGCATAGCATTGGTTCAACTCGCTTTCGGTCTGTTGGTTGCGGCTCGCAAGCCTTGATTGGAGCGCAGAGCGGTCCTGCTGGGCGGTGGTCACATCGGCGGATGTGATGATGGCGCCGGATGCCAGTGCATTGTCGTACGCGGTTTTGACGGCGGCAACATCTGCCGCCGATGTGACCCCAAGCACGAGCGTCTGCAGTTCCTGCAATTTCGCTATGCCCGTGTTGGCGCGCGTGATATTGGCGTTGTACGCGCCTATCTGCGCATCGTAGGAGTGCAGGGCGGCGAGCGCATTGTCGGCGTTGACGCGCGCGGTCGCCCTCTGCGACTCGGTGTGGCTCGCGCTTGACGATGCCGTCTCCCAGCAGTTGGCAAGCGTGCTCAGTTTGTTCTGCGCGTTTTGTATGTCGCTGATGCTCCCCTGTTGCGCCGAGCCGTACTGCTGTGCCACTTGGAGATATCCTTGCATTTGATTGAGCAGAGCTTGCGCGTCGTCCTGGGCTTTTTGTTGCTCGGGAGTAAGGTAGTTGGACGCGTAGCCGCTCTGTCCGGAGAGCGTCGAAAGGCCTTGATAGAGCACTTTAGTCGTAAGCTGTGTCAGAAGCGCGCTGATGATGGCGTCGAAGCTCCCGTTGACGCCCATCTGCGCAAGTTGTTCTTGGCCGATACTAAGTGATTTCACGAGAGTTCCCTCTATTATAACTCCTGGTGTTGTAACCTTGCAGTCGTTAGGATTCTTCGAGTCCGGCGGGATGCATTTCCGCAGAGAGATAAAGCCGCCCGCGCTTAAATTGCTTTGCGCGTCGTTTCGTGCGTTTGACTGCGCCGTTTGCAGGCCGACCTGCGCGTAGGCAAACGCGCCAAAGAGGTTGTTGGTCGGTATGGTTGTAAACTGCAGCAGACCTCCCCACCCTCCCTGCGAAAAGCTGCCGGTCATAAATTTGTCGATGTTTTTTATCACGCTGGTGAGCGTGCAGGACTGCGCGTTGCGGCGCGCGTAGCTCTGCGCGAGCGCGATGCGTATCTTGAGCTGGAACGGCGAGCAGAGGAACGAGAGTCCTGTCCCGCGTATAAACTCACCGGCCGCCTGGTCGCCTACGTTGGTAAAGAATTGGTTAAAGTTGGTGACAAACGACGGCTTGCCGTTAAAGCCGGAGTTGATCCAATTGACAATACTGGAAGTTATTTGCTGGAGAACGGCTTTTGCTATGGTGCGCATGATGCAGTCGCCGAAGTCTTTGTACTGTGGTGTTGCCTGTTTGGCGTTTACGCGCCAATCGAACACCAACACCGCTCCTTCACTAAGAGCAATAGCCTTTTCTCCCAATGCTTGTGTCTCGCCGCTGCCCCTAAATGCGCCCAAAAGCGCGCATCCCGCCGCGCCGCCAACGAGCCCGACCAAACCAAGGTCGCTGTTTCCTTTGTTTATGTTTGTGTCTCCAAACGACCCTATAAGCCCTACTGTTCCGCCGGAGCCTCCGTTGTTCAGTTGGTTTATGGTTGACGGCACATAGCTGGTGGTCTGGCCACCCCCACCACCCCCTCCTCCACCACCTACCCAATCTACTCCCGGCACGGACGCTATGCCGCCGATGGCGCCTCCACTGCCGGCGTAGTCTATACTGCTTCCATTATTACCGGTGATGGTGCCGCCGGAGCTACTTCCGCCATTGCCGTTGCTGTTGTTTGTGCCGTTTCCTGCCGTGTTGCCACCGCCTGCCGGTGTCACGCTTGATGAGTTACCGCCGGAAGCACCGGAAGTATTGGTGCTGTTTGGTTTGTTTTGACTACTTCCGAACGTGCCGGTGTTTGCGGGCACCGCGCCTTTGCCGCTAAAAAGCCAAAACCACGCTAATCCCATTATCAGCGCAAACACGAGCGCCGCGAGTATTATAAAAATAACTTTTCTGTTCATTTTTATTTACGGGGAAATAAAGACCGCCCAGGCCGCGCCCGGCTCGTCTTTACTAAAAAGTATACCGTTCTTATTGAGTATCTCCGCGATAGATGTGAACACTCTTCCCACTTCGCCGAGCTTTGATTGATACTGTTTTAACGCCTGAAGGCCGCGCAGCGGGTCGTTGATTATTTTTTGCAGGTCACCGACCGATGCCGCGACCGCCCCGAGACTATTGAGAGCCTGTACATACAATGGCGCGATAGTTTTTGGAACAGACACTCCTGCGAGGTCTTCCACCAATCTTTCGTATTCGGCCTGTATAGGTATCAGTGCAGTGAGTTCTTTTGGATTGTTGTTGTCCACCGCCAGACTTACCGCAAGCAGTACGGCATCCGAGGTGGCGCTCGTATGCTTGCCAAGCACTGTCATGACCGCATTTCCGTAGGCTTTTTGCGTTTGTTTGGAATCGTCGACAAGGTTTAGGTCCCTTTGCGTGTATATTTTTTTGGCCTGCGGAGGGGCGGCGGCTTGAGTCGCCATGGCGACTATCTTTTCCTGGGTCGGGATATCGGCGCCAAGGCCTTGCGCGCTTGCATTACTGAGGCTGACAAGTAAGGTGCGGGCAACCGTGTCGGTGAGGTTGTCGCTTTTGGCCGCCTTCATCAGAGTGGCGACGGTGTCATCGTTTGGCGCTTGAGGCAAGCCGGGCGCTGTCGCTTGCACTTCGTCCAGATTTGCTTTCCAGTCTCCGGCCGGCTGTGGTTGTGCGGCGGCGAGGAGTTCTGTGGAGTCCGATTTTGGTGTTGTGGCGTATTGCGCGCCGAGTATGACGCCGCCCGCGAGCGCGATTGATACAACGGTGACCGAAAACTGCTTACTTGGCAGATAAGAGACTATGCTCATTACCTAAAGTATACTGTATATATGAGGTCTTACGTCGTGGCTTTGTTGGTAATTTGTTCGGCTGTGGGATTTCTGGCTCCACTGTCCGCCTCGGCCGCCGCTTCCCCGTTTGTCTACTTCGGTGGGCGGGTTATAAGCATCAACTACTGTCTGCACGGAGCAGTAAACATTATTATTAGACCGGCCGGAGCGTTCCCTGTCTCGTACGTGTGGGGCGTAGAACCGACCACTATTACCGTGAGCGCTCCATACCTGCCGCCGAGTCATATCACTCAGCAAGTGCTGGGGTTAGCGGTACCGGTCGTCATTCCGTGTGTCGGATTTGGGACGCATCCCCCAATATGGTGGGGGTTTCATGTTCTGTGGGGCGGAGTGAGTCTGATGCCGCCGACAAGCGTTGGAGAAGGAGCGGTTATAAACGGTCACGGCTTGTACTAGCGCGCTAACTCCAGCCACTTCTCGAGAGGCACATCCTCGGCGCGCGCCCTGTCGTCTATTCTAGCTTTTTGCAAAAAGCCGTAATAGTCCGGCCCGAGGTTGTTTTTGAGGAATTTTCTTTTTTGGGAGAAGCCTTTTTTAACGAGCTCAAAAAATTTTGCTTCGTGCGCGGAGCTTTCAAAATTCTTCCGCGAGATATTTTCCACCGCGAGTATGGCGGAGTCGACCTTCGGCGGCGGAGAAAAGGCTCCCGCCGGGACCGTTTTTATATATTTGGGCGTTCCGTACGCTTTTATCGACAGAGACAAAATACTTTCTTTTTTACTTCGGGTCCCTCGACGTTGCTTGGGATTTCCAACGATACGCTCCGCGACTTCTTTTTGTATTAAAAACACGAGTGTCGACGGCTGATTTTGCGCGGTAAGAAATTTTTTAAACAGCGCGCCGGTAATGTAATAGGGAATATTTCCTACAATTTTGTAGCTGCTTTGAGGACCGTCCTTAGACCAGGGAGCTAAGGAGCGGTCCTCGGGCAGCTCCAGTGCGTCGCCCTCTATCACTTCGAAGTCTTTTCCGGCAAATCTTTCGCGCAAGACCGAAATGAGGCGCGAGTCTTTTTCAATCGCGACAACTTTCGCGCCGCGTTCGAGTATGACGGAAGTCAGACTTCCTTCACCGGGCCCTACTTCCAAAACCGTCTCCCCTTCCTTTATATGCGCGGCGTCGGCCACCGTATTTAAATACGGTTTTGCGTGCAGGAAATGTTGCCCCAATGATTTCTTTTTTAGCATTAGTCCAAGTATATCGTTTTGCCCAGCCGCTCGGGGCTCTCGGCTTGTATGAGTTCGGCAGGCAGTTCGTCCAAAAACTGCGAGTTCGTGCGGACATCCGTGTTGCCGAAGATGGTGCGCATCATGGCGTAGGAGAGGAAGACCTTCTTCTGCGCGCGCGTCAGCGCCACATACATAAGCCGCCGCTCTTCCTCAAGTTTTCCTTTGTCGTCGCTCGCGCCCTGCCCGCCGGCAGGCGGGTCGTAGGGGAAGAGCCCTTCCTCCAGTCCGATGATAAATACATAAGGAAATTCAAGCCCTTTTGCCGCGTGCACCGTCATCAGGCGCACCTGGTTTTTTTCTTCCTTGAGCTCGTCTTGGTCAGAGGCAAGCGCCGCGGATTCCAAAAACTTTTCCAGCCCTTCCGGCACCGGAAATCCGTCGTACCTTGTTGCCAGCGAGACCAGTTCGGCAAGGTTTTCCAACCGCTCCGCCCCCTCGAGTTTGTCGTCTTTGAGTGTTTTTTCTATACCGCTCTCCGCTATGACCGCGCGGATAAGTTTAGACGGAGGCACAACCACGGCGTCGGCGCGGATTTTTATCAGCAACCGGCGCATCGCCGCGACACGCTCGCGCGTTTTGCCGGTGAGCGCGGATTCCTGTCCGGACAAGATTTTTAGTTTTGTCACCTTCCCGATGCCAGCAAGTGTGTCGACGACGCGTCCGACATCAGCGGAGTTCTCGCTCACGGCGGCGCGCACAAACGAAAGCACATCTTTGACCTCTTTGCGTTCAAAAAACCGCGTACCCAACACCTGGTACGGAACGCCTGCGTCCAAAAGTTTTTCTTCTATCGCCCGCGACTGAAAGTTGGCGCGGTACAGCACCGCAAAATCCTGAGGCTGTAGACATGGAATGTCTACATCGGCTGTAGACATTCCATGTCTACGACAGAGTTCCTGTATTTTGCGCGCGACAAACAGCGCTTCATCCCCGCCGTCGCCCGCTACGTAGAGCGACAACGGCTCGCCGTCCGCGTTTTTTGTGAAAAGATTTTTTTCCGGACGGTTGGTGTTGTTGCCTATCAGGCTGTTGGCCGCCGAGAGTATTGTTTTTGTGGACCGGTAGTTTTCCTCCAGCACCACCACCTCGCCGCCGTACTTTTTTTCGAACAGGAGCATGTTCTCAATCTGCGCCCCGCGCCACCTGTATATTGTTTGATCCACATCGCCGACTACGCAGATATTTTTTTCCGGCCCAACCAACAGCTCCGCCAACCGTGCTTGGATGATGTTGGTGTCTTGGTACTCATCCACGTGCAAGTACTTCCACCGGCGCTGACAGCGCTCGCGCACCTCCGGGTATTTCTCGAGCAGTTGCACGGCGCGCAGCAGCAGGTCGTCGAAGTCCATCGCTCCGTCGTCGCGCAGAGCCGCCTCATACTTAAGCCACGCCTCTGTTATCTGTTTGTCGCGCCACGAAACCGCCACCTCGGCATACATGCCGGCGGTTATCCCCTCTCCTTTATTGCGCGACGCAACCGCGAGCGCCATCCTCGGCTCGATGTCCTCTCCGCCGGTAGCCTTGAGCGCCTGCTTCATGGTCCGCAGGGAGTCGGCGCGGTCATAAATAGCCGGCGTGCGCTTGTATCCGAGCAGTTTCGCGTTTTCTTTTATAAGAGTGAGTCCGAGGGAGTGGAAAGTGGATACAAACGGCCCCGGACCGATACGCGAGCGCATCTCCCCGGCCGCTTTATTGGTAAAGGTGATGGCCAGGATACTTTCGGGCGCCGCTCCGCGGCGGATGATGTTGCGTATACGCTCGGCGATAACCCTGGTTTTGCCCGCTCCGGCTCCGGCAAGCACCAAAAGCGGCCCTTCTATTGACTCTACCGCTTTTCGTTGTTGTGGGTTCAATGCGGCAAAGTGGTCCATTGACCCTACTATACCGCCAAAACCCTTATTTTTCAACACTTTTTCATCAAATATCCGCTGTTTGTCCACATGCCCGCACTGAGGCGGTTGACGCTCGGCGGGCGACCTGCGTATAGTTAAAAGCACAGGGATTGGAGTTAGAAAGTGGCTCTGTAGAGCCGTTTTTTAGCGTAATACTACATGATACAGCCCAGATTAAGGTCTTTATGGTTCGTGCTCGCGTTGTCTTGCGTCTCCCTCTTTTTGCTTGTGCTGACTAACCATTTTTCTTTATCCTGGTTTCTTTCTGGCACCACACGGGAGATTACAACCACTAACGTTAAAAAAAACTCCCAGACGGTACTGATGCTCTCCCCCGCTACTAATATTGACCCCAAGCCGTCGGTCGGCGGCGGCGACATAATTATTATGGGAGGGACGGCGCTATTCTCCGTTGAGAGTGCCCTACCTGAGGCAACGGCAATTTCGGTCTACGTCGTGCGTTCGGGCGACACACTTTCTGAAATTGCAAAGATGTTCGATGTTTCAATCAACACCATTGCCTGGGCCAACAATATTCAAGGTCGCCTCATTCGTGAAGGGCAGGAACTCGTCATTTTACCTATAACCGGAGTCAGGCACACGGTTGTGCAAGGCGAGACGCTCGCTTCAATTGCTAAAAAGTATGAAGGTAACCTTGAAGAAATTGCAAACTATAACGAACTTGCAACAGACGCTTCCCTTGCGGTCGGGCAGACAGTCATCGTCCCAGACGGTGTTGTGGCTACCCCTCCATCCTCCATATTCTCCGCTCCTTTTCGTGGCGCGAGTGGCCCTTCAATTGCTGGCTATTACTCATGGCCGGTCAACGGCGGCGTTCTTACACAGGGCTTGCACGGCTATAACGGCATCGACATCGGCGCGCCGACCGGAACCCGCATCTTGGCTGCGGCTGTTGGTACGGTTATTCTTGCCAAAGGCGGTGGATGGAACGGAGGCTACGGCAATTATGTTGTTATCCGGCACGACAATGGCACGCAGACTCTGTACGCGCACATGAGCCAAGTACTTACCACTGTCGGCGCGCGCGTCCAACAAGGTAGTTCCATCGGCAACGTCGGCAGCACCGGCAAAGCCACCGGCCCGCATCTCCACTTCGAAGTCCGCGGCGCCACCAACCCCTTCGGGATATAGACAAAAACTCCGTCACGGAATGACGGAGTTTTTGCTCAACAGACGGGGGTTAGTTCGTCGTGCGGAAGGTGGTCTGCATCGTCATCGTGGCGTTGCCTGCGGCGTCGGTTACATACACATCGTAGTAGTATGTCGTGTTGCTCTGCAAACCGGAGAGCGTGATGCTGTGTGATGTGTTCAGTGAATTGTCAGTGACAGCGGTGCCGCCGATGGTGACCGAGTGAGGCCACTCATACTCCGAGAGCGGGCTGGTACCGTAGTAGACCGTGGCGTGCGTCGCTTCGTTGGTGGCAAAGCCGAAGGTGGCGCCAGTGCTGCCGGTGGTGAGGCTGACGGCAGAGAGTACCGGCACGGTCACGTCGCCGCCGGTGATACCGCCGGCAAGTATCTGTGCATTGATGGCCACAAGTGTTACCGGACCGACGCGGCCGACCGAGTCGATGCCGTTGCGGACCTGGAAGTTGGACACCGCCGACTTGGTGAGGAAGCCGAAGTAGCCGGTCACAAGACCCTGCGGATAGATAGACGAGTCTGCGGCGAGGAACGTCTGGAGCGTCGAGACGTCACTGCCGGTCATGCCTGTTTGGAGCTGGCGCGTAAGCAGTGTGGCAGCGCTCGCCATAAGAGGTCCGAGGAGCATGGCTCCGAGCAGTGTCGCGGCGGCGATAGTGCGAATCGAGGTTTTAATGGTGGTAGTCATAATTTTTTTAAAATAAATATAATAGCCCGCTAATAAATAGATATGTTCTTCGACGTTTCCAACTATACTGAAGGGCGCGTGAGAATATCATGAGGAAGATATACCTCACCGGGGCTTCATGGCACACCACGTAAAGTGTGTTCATGAACCTGGACTTGGATTTGGAGCGGTATAAATCTTTTGCGGTTATGACAGGGTCGGCATTTTTTGCCTTCTCCCTTTTTATTTTCTTATTTTCGTTTCCGCCGCAGAAGGCGGAAGCGCAGGAGAACGTGGCAACCGCAAACGCAGCCGTTGCAAGCAGTCACCTGCGTCCGCTGGAGATGCATATCGCCAACAACGGGCTCGTGCTTTTGCGTAGCGCCAAGGTTGTTTCGGTGAGCGGTACCACGCTTATTGTTAATACCGCGTGGGGTTCTGCGGACTTTACCTGGACAGTCCGCACTAACGCCAGCCACTTCGAGTCGCGCAGCTTCGGGACGCGCATGCTCGACCGCGACGGCAAAAAAAGCTCATTTGGGTCCGTACAGCCGGGGATGCTGGTTACCATAACCGGCGCCCTTGACTCCACGGCGCAGGTGCCTACCATCGACGCAGACTCGGTCAGGCTCCTGGAGTGAGTTCCGGCGGTAGTGTTCATCAAATGTTCATATTAGTTTAAGTACAGTAGGATAGTATTATGAGATTACTTATTGTCGAAGATGAGGAGGCGCTCGCCAAAAATCTCAAGAAAATTCTTGAACTGAAGGGGTTCGCTGTTGACTGGCTCTCCGACGGCGAAAAGGCGCATACCCGCATACTCATGTACCGCAGCGAGTACGACGTCATCATCCTCGACCTGACGCTCCCCGGCATGGACGGAGCCACTCTGACAAAGAGCCTGCGCGCGGAGGACATCACCACGCCCATTGTCATACTGACCGGCCGGAGCGAGACGGAAAATAAAATCGCCCTGCTTAATGCCGGTGCGGACGACTATGTCGTCAAGCCTTTCTCGTCGGCGGAACTTATCGCGCGCATCATGTCCGTGGCGCGCCGGCCGAAGGAGGCGCACAAAGTCGTGCATACCGTCGGCGACATCACGATAGACACCGCATCCCACAAAGTGAGCATCGGCAACACCGACGTGCCGCTGACGCTCAAGGAGTACGCCCTACTCGAGTGCTTTGCCAGCCGGCCGGGCGAGGTGTTTACCCGCGAGGAGTTATCAAGCAAGGTGTGGGACTTTAATGCCATGACGCTCAGCAATGTCCTCGATGTGCATATGAAGAATTTGCGCAAAAAGATCAGTAAGAATAGTAACAACGCCCGTTTCGAAACGGTACGCGGCGTTGGATACCGCTTCGTGGCATGAACCGCTTTGACTTTTTCGATTATCTAAAACGGTACGGTCTTGAGGCAGGTCTCTTTGTTGTCTATGTTGTGGTCGGGCGCATTGAGCTCAGTCTTAATCCGGTTGATACGTTTGCGACCTTGTTTTGGCTGCCGGCCGGCATTGCGCTTGCGGCGCTCTTTTTGTACGGCTATCGTCTGTGGCCCGTCATTATGTTCGCGGCGTTCGCGGTCCATGTTTCCGTCGGCGCCGGACTCATGGTCTCGCTCGGTATAGCCGTTGGGGAGACGCTCCAGGCTCTTGGCGGCGCCTATTTTCTGAAGAAATACACCGATTTTAATCCGACGCTGGCGCGCCTGCATGACAGTCTCTGGCTCATCGCGGTTGCTTTTGTAAGCACACTGATAAGTCCGACCATTGGCGCGGCAAGCGTGTGGCTCTGGGGCACCGTCAGCGCCGGCGGCGCCGGCGCTCTGTGGAGCTCCTGGTGGATAGGAGGCGCGCTCGGTACGCTTATGGTTGCTCCGCTTGTCTTAAAATGGCTTTCCGTTCCGCTCTTTAAAAGAACGCCTCTGCAATATATAGAGCTGTGCGCGGTGGTTGCAGTGGTGTTGGCGACCTCCATTTTTGTTTTTTGGATGTCGGATACGCACTTTGTCTATTATCTTTTTATTCCGCTCACGTGGGCGGCGCTGCGCACCGGTCCGCGCGGCATGACGCTCGCGCTTTTTGTCGCGGCGCTCGTGGCTATTTCGAGCACGATTGCCGGGTATGGTCCGTACGAAGGGCAAGGGCTCTATATCCAAATTTTTATAGGGATTATGAGCGCCTTGTTTCTTATCCTCACCTCTACCGTCGAGGAGCGTAAAAAAACGCAGATATCCCTCGGGCGTCATGTTAATGAGCTGGAAGATGCCCTGAGCAAAGTCAGTTCGGAAGACAGGGCAAAAAAAGATTTCCTCTCCATTCTCGCGCACGAACTGCGCAACCCGCTCGCCGCCATACTGAGCTCCGCCGAGCTCCTGCGCCTGCAGGAGGTGCACGCGCCCGATACGGCCGCTCTGCTTCAGACCATAGACGATCGCGTCCGCTCCATGACGGTCATGCTGGACGACCTGCTCGACATATCACGTATCTCGCATAACAAACTGACCCTGCGTAAGGAGACGCTTTCGATGGATTCCGTCATAGACCGGTCGGTACGCACGGCGCAGGCGCTCATACGGAGCCGCGGCCACACGCTGTCGGTCAGAAGACCGGAACAAGACTTGTATCTGGAGGCGGACCCGATACGGCTCGAACAGATAATAATAAATCTTCTTAATAACGCGGCAAAATATACCAATCAGAACGGCTCTATAGAGCTCAGTACAAAAAAAGACGGTGACGCGGTGGTGATAACCGTCTCCGATAACGGCATAGGTATCCAGAAAAATGTACTTGAGCGTATTTTTGAGCCGTTTTTCCAGGTCGAGCGCGGGCGCTTACCTACCCAAGGGCTCGGCGTCGGATTGCCATTGACCCGCCAACTGGTCGAACTGCATGGCGGTACGATCAAGGCGACCAGCCAGGGCGAGGGCAAGGGCTCGCAGTTTACCGTCCGCCTGCCTCTCCCTGCGCGCATCCAGCCGCCGCGCGCCTCTGTACCGCATCGCCGACTTCGCGGTGGAGAGGTGCACCACGTCAAAAATATCCACACTGTTCTAGTGGTCGACGACAACGAGGTGGCGGCAGACGCGCTCGGGCGGCTCCTGGAACTGCGCGGCCACAAAATCAGCATCGCCTATAACGGCACTGAGGCTATACAAAAAGCCCGTGAGCTCCGTCCGGATATTATTATCCTCGACATCGGACTGCCGGACATGGACGGGTATGAGGTTGTGCGCGTATTAAAGGAGGACAAAAAGTTTTCTTCCGGACTTATCGCGCTTACCGGTTACGCGCAGCCCGAGGATAAAGAGCGTGCCTACAAAGTGGGCTTTCATGTGCACTGCACCAAACCGGTCGGTCTTAAGGAGTTAGAAGCGGCATTCCAGAAGCTCCCATCAGCGAGTGCTCGATAGGCGTTTTTTGGCGCTCTTACTGCCGCATGGCTCTGACGATTGCGATAAGCACGCAGGCGCCGAGCACCGCCACCAGAAAGCTGTATAAGTTGAAGCCTCCTACGCCGCTTTGCCCGAGCAGGTTCATGATAAATCCGCCGATGACCGCCCCGACAATGCCCACGCCGATGTCCCACAGTAGTCCTCCGCCGGTGTTCATGATCATCGACGCAATCCATCCGACCAGTCCGCCAAATATTATCCAAACAATGAGGTCCATATAATTATTTTTTATTATTAGTAATGCGCACTCACGTACCCTCTGGTAATCGGACCGAAGTTCCCCAACGCCGGACTGATGCCGACCTGAGATTGGAATTCAGCAAGTGCCGCGCGGGTCAGTGGGCCAAAGTAGCCGGTCGCGCCGACAGATGCCAGTGTCCGCGCAGAGGCGCCTCTGTTTTGAGAAATCAAGAATTGTTGGAGGACGGTTACGTCGTTGCTGCGGATGCCCTCTACCAAGTTGACCGCTATTGCCCGGACCTGTTGTCCGAAGGCAGAAGCTGCAGGCGCGTACGTCGGAGTTTGGGTTGCCGCTTGCATCTGGCTTACTGCGCTGAGTGCGAGAGACTGACTGGCGCCGGCGGCAATAAGCTGGTTGTATTGTTGCTGTTGCTCTGCAGTAAGTGCCGGTGTTGCCGCAGGACCCGAGTTTGTTTGTCCTGAGGAATTTGATTGAGTCGGAGGCGTTGTTGTTTGCACCGGTGCCGGTGTGGGAGTCGGCGTCGGCGGTGGTGTGGGAGTTGGAGTTGGGTTTACCGTCGGTTGGGCGGAAGCAATAGTGACCGCGTTTGAATCTAACGTGACTGCAGTTTGTGCTAGGGCTCTGCCGTTTAACCGTGCGCCGGTATTGAGCACGATTGCGGTTTGATCCAGTACGGTTCCGCTAAAGTCGGCGGTCGTACCGATGGTGGTCTGCCCGGCGACAACCCAGAAGATGTTCCCCGCTTGCGCGCCGCCGCTAAGGACAATGTGCACGCCCGAGCTTACCGTAAGCGTCTGCGCTATCTGGAATATCCAGACATCGTTTGCGCCGCCGGATAGTGTGACGTTCGTCGGTATGGTCAAGCCGGTTCCCCATTTGTAGACACCGGGAGCGAGCGTCAGTCCGCCGATGTTTCCGGCGCCAAGCTCAGTTACTCCGGCGGCTCTGCCTGCGGCACTGGTGTATGCGGTTTGCATATCGAGTACCGCGGTGGTCAGGTTAGAAGGGGTCGGGTTGGCATAGTCGGATGCGTACACCTTCCCCGTCACGAGCGCCGAGGTGGAGAACGCGCTTGCCGCGGGGAGTGTCAGTGCAAATCCGGTTATATAGCTTGCGGCCGCCGGGCTCACGCCGATATCGCCGACGACAGACGTGGCTCCGGTGGTTGAGATTCCTGTTTTTGTAAGAATCACAAAGGTACCGGCGGATCCGAGGTTAACGGTTGAGGGCGAAGATGCGAGCGCAACGACCGGCATCAACCCGATAATGAGTGCGATCGCGAGTGCTCCGGTGGTGTAAGTATGTTTTTTCATTGTTAGTTTGTTTTAAAGGATATGTTTTTTCCGCGGACGGTGCCACCGGCGTTTTGCGCCACCATGCGGTAGTAATAAGTCGTACGTGCGTTAAGGCCGGTAACCGAAGTCTCGACAGAGAGCGTATCTGCACCCGCCGCAACCGATTTTTGCGACGTGGTTTTGAGTGTTGGCGAGGAAAGTCCCGCATTGGTGCCGTACTCAAACCAGTAGGTAGTTTGCGCGTCGTTTGGGTTTACCGTGCCGCGCAGCGTGGCAGTGGTGGTACCGGGGAGTGTAATTAATGTGGTTACTACCGGTACCGCAACAGAGAGCGGCGGGCCTGATGTTTTGAAGGTGAGTATCGTGCCGTTGGTTGTGCCAAACTGATTTTGAGCATCCAGCCGGAAGTAGTAGGTAGTTGCCGGCGCAAGGTTAGAGAGCGACAGCGAGGCACTTACTTTAACACTGCCGTCGCCGACCGATTGGATAATGCTGACGTTGCCGAGGTTGGCGGAGTCACCGTACTCAAACCAATATTTTGTAGGCGCTTTGTTCGGCGTTACCTCGCCGTTGATGTTTGCCGAGGTGCGCGCTATGGTGCTTGCCGCGAGCGTCTTTGCGGTCGGGATGCTTCCTACCGGTGCCGGCGTGCCGACCGTGGTGTGGAAGGTGTATATGGCGCCGACGGATTTGCCTACGGAGTTTTGAGCAACCAGGCGGAAGTAGTAGGTTGTGTCTTTGGCAAGCTGCGTGATATAGGTCGGCGCCGCGAGCTCCACGTACCCGGAGCCGATATTTTGTTTTGTGGTGCTGATGCCGAGATTGTTTGAAGCGCCGTACTCATACCAATAGGAAGTAAAAGCGCCGTTGGGTTTTACTCCTCCGACCACAACCGCGGTGGTGTCGGTCGGACTGACGTTTGAGTTGGTGGTTGCTACCGGCGCGCCCGGGATCTTTGCCTGCGTATCAGGCACTGTCCCGCCTGTGTCGGTATCAACTCCTGTCGGCGTAGAGCTGGCCGTCGGAGACGGATTGCTCTGCGTATACATAAATATTCCCCCGAGCAATATCAGCACAATAACGACTCCGCCCACGATGACTCCTGTGTTTTGGTTCATGAAATAAAAAATACTTACGTTTATAAATTAGCCCGATATGGCAATAATGGGTTATCCGAGCTGAAGACCTCATGAAGCGCCGTATTTGCTGCAAAGTCGAAGTGCCCCTAAAAACCCCTTATAAATCAACAACTTGTGTAACACAAGTTTGCTTTTATTTTTCGTCCTGCAGGCGCCACAAATACATGCAGGCCACCGTGCGGTGGCCCTGCCAGCCGCTCGCCAACTTTTCCATTTGTTTCGGTGACGGGCGGTTGCGGAGCGCAAAAAGTTTTTGAAATCCTTTTTGGATGCCGAGGTCTCCGGTAGGCAAAACATCCGGCCGGTTGAGCGTAAACATCAAAAACATCTGCGCGGTCCACTCACCTATCCCTTTGACCGCCACGACGTGTTCGATAATTTCCGCGTCTGACATATTCGGAAAAAGTTTCGGGTTAATTGTGCCGTTTTTAAATTTTGTTGCTAAGTCTTTAAGGTACGCCGACTTCTGTCCCGACAATCCGGCTGAACGGAGTTTCTCTGTTTGGATGTTGAGCACGTCTTCCGGCGTGGGAAATTTCTTTTTTGGAAAAAGTGCGACAAACCGTTTTAAAATAGTTCCTGCCGCCTTGCCAGAAAGTTGCTGATAAACAATAGCTTCGGCAAGCGACTGAAACGCGCCGCCCGCGTGCGGCCGGCGGTGCGTAATAGGCCCATGTCGTTTGATAAACGCTCCCAAATGTTTGTCGCGCGAGAGGTGTTTGATTGATTTTTTATGCAAGTCGTCCATCGTACGTGTTGTTCTGGTTGTATTTATTGTTGCTTCTTCTCGCGGTACTGGAGGGCTTCGAGGACATGCGAGTCGTTGACGTCGGGATGTTCGTCGAGGTCGGCTATGGTCCGGGCGACTTTGATGACGCGGTGGAATGCGCGCGCAGAGAGCGCCATGCGCGTACCTGCTTTTTCCAAAAGCTCGCGCACTTTCGGCGAGAGCGGCACCAGGTCATCGAGCTCGCGCGGACTGAGGTCGCTGTTGGTCTTGCCGGGGTTTTTATTTTTCGCGAATCTTTTTTTCTGCGCCTCGCGCGCTTTAAGCACGCGCGCGCGTGCGGCGCGGGTTTGCGCGCCGGCGGTGTCGCGCTTACCCAGCTCGCCGAGTTCCACCGGTCCCATCACGGACCAGAGGTCGATGCGGTCGGCGATGGGTCCGCTTATTTTTCGGCGGTAGCGCTCCAGTGTCATCGGCGAGCAGGTGCAGGCTATCTCCGGATGGCCGTAGTGTCCGCACGGGCACGGGTTCATCGCCGCCACCAACGTAAACCGCGCGGGAAATTGCGCCGTGCCTTTGGCGCGCGATACTGAAATAATACGGTCCTCCATCGGCTGGCGCAGAGCCTCGATGACGCGCCGCTCAAACTCGGGGAATTCGTCCAAAAACAGAACACCCTTGTGCGCGAGCGTCGCCTCGCCGGGGCGCGGCGTGGCTCCTCCGCCGACAATAGATACATACGAGCTGGTGTGATGCGGCGAGCGGAACGGCGGCATGGTCAAAAGTTCTCCGCGCAAAACGCCCGCGACCGAATGTATGGAATTTACTTCGAGCATGTCGTCGAAACTCAACGGAGGCAGGATAGACGCGAGTGCGCGGGCAAGCATGGTCTTGCCTGTGCCGGGCGGGCCTGACAACCCGAGGTTGTGCCCGCCGGCCGCCGCTATTATCGCGGCGCGTTTTGCGTTTTCCTGTCCGCGGATGTCCTCGAAGGCAAACTGCGACTCGCCGAAGTCCGGCGCGAGCTTTGTCGGCGTAGCTGGGACGAGCCGGCTGCCTAAGGACCGTCCTTTGGTTTTTTTTGTATTCAAAAAATCAATAACCTCCCGCAATGTTGCGGCGCCATAAATATCTATCCCTTGCACCAGCGCCGCTTCCGCGACATTCCCCGTCGGGACAAAAACCGCCTTCTTCTTTTTGCGCTTGGCTTCCGCGACCAGCGGCAAAACGCCGCGCACGCTCTGCAGCGCTCCGTCTAAAGAAAGTTCGCCGACAAAAAGATACGGTTCCGGGTCAAATTTGATGTCCCCCGCCGCGAGCAGGTACGAGAGCGCGATGGGCAGGTCAAACATCGGCCCTTCTTTTTTTAAATCCGCGGGCGCCAGCGATACGACCGTCTTTTCGTTTTTGACTTTTGGAGATTTAAAACCCGAGTGTTTTATCGCGGCCGCAACCCGGTCGAGCGCCTCCTCCACCGCTTTGTCGGGGAGCCCGATAATGTCGAACCGGTGCAGCTGCCCGGCGGAAATGTCCGTCTCGACAGAAACAATGTGCGGGGTCAGTACCGAAGTTTGAGCTCCATACACCCGCGCATAATGCATGCCCTACATAGTACTACGAGTTATCCGTACAGTTCAGGGTGTGTGCCGATTTTAATAAAATATGCGAGGTCGGGACGAGTAGGCTCATAAATAGCCCTTATATCGCCAGTCATGTTTATACTGCGGCATCCATCATATGGAGTATGCAGCGCGTGATTATTTAAAAGTGGATGGAATGGCTCTGTCTCAAAAAGATTCAGCCGCTCCTTAAAGTGTGCTCGCTGGTTTGGAAGATACTTACGGTATCTTTTTTTAAACGCGGTCGAAAATAATATTACTTGCATACGCTGCTTATTTTTCGAGCCAGTGTATAGCTTCCTTCATGTTGGAGAATACTGGAGAGAGATTTTTACCTTTCTTAAAATCAGCCCTGGCAACCCGGATATCTCGCGCCGTTTTAGCGTTCGGCACTTCCCTTTGTATAATACCAACGCGGTATTCGCCCTCAGCAAAGGCCTCGGTCGCCATTTTGAGAAATGACGCGAACGGCACGCCAGTACTCTTGGCGCGCTTCATCGCCTTGGCCTTAATCTTCGGGTCGATATTAAAAACAATTTGAGTAGTCATACATATAGTTTATATATAGCTAAGATATATGTCAACTGGCCGCCTGCCAAAGCACCTCAAACAGCGCGCGTTGGCTTGCTACCGCATCTTTGTTTTTGACCCGCACGGTCATCACTTCCGGCTCGTAAATGTTAAAAGAAACACTTTCTGGGCGGATGGCGACGTTAACGATGTTACCGATGCCCGGTATCAACCGAGACTCATTTTCAATGACGCTCTCCTCGCGGTTATGGCGCACGTCCTCGCCGCTCCCGATGTAACGTAGTTTGATGTTTTTCTTTTTTCGCAGTTCCTCCCACTCCTCTACCCTGCCCTCAAATAACTTGACCCACGCCATACCCGCACCGCCGACGATATCTAAGAAGTCCCCTTCTTTTGCTTCGCGCAAAAGTTGCATATCACTTTCTATAGTTGCGGCACTGCCGCGAATAACCTCAACAACGCCCGCTGGCGAGCGATCGTAGAGCTTCATCAGCGCTGACACCCCGTCGAGTGCATCTAGACGCTGCTTTTCGGCATCCTGCAAAAGTCTGTCGGGGCTCGCCGCGAGGTATTTGACCCGATGCCCTTGCCCTTCTGTCGCGACGAGCCGGCGGTCCTCAAGTTCGTGCAGGGCGTCGTAAACATACTGCCGGTGTAGGCGGGTCCTACTGATAAGGGCCTTCGGGGGTAAGGGCAACCCGGCCTCAAGCAAAGCCACATATACAGCAGAAGCCTTGGCTGAAAGCCCCGCCTTTAAAGCATCTTTTAAGTAGTCAGTCATAAATATATGACTATAATATACAAATGCCTTTGTTTGTCAAGCCTAAAAGTCAATAAAATATAGAATAAAAATCATGACTGTCTATTGACACAAAGTCAAAATAGGCGCAAAATATACCCAGTTCCCCGTTCCGGGCTAATCACATAGGAGAAGTGTCATGGCTATGAAAATAAATACCGACCTTCGCTTGAAACTGTTGGATAACGTCATGCGTTCCTTCGTGCTGAAAGCCCCTCCCCATCTTCTCATGCTCGCCTTTTACAATGGCGAGTGGAAACAGCTTTTTGAGTCGTGTGAGGAGGGTGAATTTCTTGATGAACCGCTTTCCGAAACATCGTCTGACGAAATGAAGGAATTGTTGAAACCACACCTGGGAGAGGCTCTCGCAGATGCGTTCGGTGCTAAAAAATTTGTTATCAAATGGTAAAACACAACCGCCGAGCCTTTACGGCCCGGCGGTTTTCTTTTGTGTTTAGGAAACCCCGCCAAAGCGGGGTTTCGGGGCGGAGTAAAACAAGTTTTCAGGAATGTACGCAGGCCCGACGGGGCCGTGCGTTAGGAAAATTTATCAGCAGGAAATTTTCTGCGTTCCTGGAAACTTCGTTTTACGGAGCTGTACTCCCGCCGGTCTGCTTTCGCGGAGCCTTTATGCCATGTGCATCTTGCACGTAGCCGCTGCCGGGTTGGCCTCAAGCCGGTCTCCTTCAATTTTTTCGCCGCATTCCTCGCAGAAGCCGTAGGTGCCTGCGGCCACGCGCGCGAGCGCGGCGGTTATTTCTTTTTTTCGAGCCAACAGTGTCGTTGTTTCGGACGAATGCTCCTCTTCCGCTTCCATCCGGTCGGCAAGCTCGTCTTGCTCGGTTGCCGTTGCATCTATATCCTCGTGTCCGAGGTCGGCAAGCTCCTGCACCACCGTATCAAGCTCCTCCTCTAGCTTTATTTTTAGTTCATCATTTGTCATAAAAGACAGTATACATTATTGCTTGGGGATAGGGATAATCGGCGCGGTAGTAAGGCGCGATATCACCTCGCGGAGGGTGTATTCGTTGGTTGTAATAAGGATACTGTTGCGCCCGAGCACTGTCCACAGCAGGAGTACGTCGCCCGCGCTGTTAAGGTAGGCGCGGGTGTCGCGGTTTTCCACCACCTTGTCCACAAATGTTGTCTGCAATAGCTGCGGGGTGGTGCTTGCCGGCGGGGCCGCACCCTGTAGTTTGGGGCTCGGATTCCGGCTGAAGAAGGGCAACATATCCTTTTGGAGCGTGCGCTCCCATAAGAGCATGCCGGCGTACGCGGTTTCGTACGAGTCCACCTGCAACAGCAGGAAGGGCTGGTTTTCCTCAAACGAGTGTATGCCGACAAGGTATGTCGGCTCCAGTGTGCGCATAAGTTCCGGCGGTATCTGCGGCGCGATTGTCTGCAAAAGTTCGGTTATGCCGACCTGGACCGGCGCCGCCCCTTCCTGTTCCGGCTGTTTTGTAAGGTATAGCCACTCGATGAGGCCGATTGGCAGTTTGATGCTCCGGCGCGCGGTCTGCAGGTTGGACATAATGTTGCCTCTCTCTCCCTGCCCTATCGGTATCATCACCGGCACGGCTTCGTCGACAAATATAAACGGCGCATGCGGCTTTTCTGTGGTAAGCAGTGTTGTTGTTTGGCGTAAAAATACCACCGACAACGCGCCGGCTGCGGCCACTACGAGCATCGCTCCTGCGATGACCATCGACCAGCTCTTGAGGCTGGCCTTTATTTCTTCCGGCGTTTTGTTGATGAGCGGCATCTTGCCGCGGCGCTCGGCCTCTGCCGCCGCGATGGATACCACCGACACACCTTTGCCCTCCTGCACCACCTGCTCTACGTCGCCGCGGTACGTTTGCAGCGGCGAGACTCCTGACCCCTCTTCTTTCCCCGACGTTTTAGTCGGGGCCCCGACCGGAGCGTCGGGGTTTAGTAGTGTTGCCGCCTGTTCCTGCTCAAAGAGTACCCCGGCGTTTATACGCGGGGCAAGAGCTGGGGCTTCTTTTTTTGGAAGAAGAAAACTAGCGGGGTCCGGTTTCTTTTCTGGGGTAGGAGGCATTGGGTTGTGTAGAGGCGGTGAGCCCCTTGCGAGACGCAAACTCCGGATCAGCCATTTTGATGGAGAGGTTGATACGGCCTTTGTCGTCTATCTCCTTTATCATAACCCGAACCTTCTCCCCCACCGCTACCGCGTCGGAAATTTTGTTGATGCGGAACGGCGCCACCTCGCTTACGTGCACCAACCCTTCGGCATCTTTGCCGGGGCCGACGCGCACAAACGCGCCGAAGTCCATCAGCCGGGTTACCTCGCCGTCGTACACCTCGCCGGGTTTGTACTCTTTGACCAGCGCTTCAATCATTGTCTTGGCCGCCTGTGCCGAGCCGTTTTTGCCGGTGATAAATATCGAACCGTCGTCCTCTATTGATATTTCGTCAACTTTAGTGATGTCTTTGATGCCGTTGATAGTCTTGCCTCCGCCGCCGATGACCAGCCCTATCTGGTCGGGCTTCACCCTCATCGAGATGATTTCCGGTGCACGCGGCGAAAGGGCCGCGCGCGGCGTGGCGATTTCTTTGGTAATGACGCCGAGTATCTGCAAGCGCGCTTTTTTTGCCTGAGCAAAAGCTTCGGAGAGCACCGCCAAAGGCACGCCTTCCACTTTGACGTCCATCTGCACGGCAGTGACGCCGCTGTCGGTGCCCGCGACCTTAAAGTCCATGTCGCCGTGGTGGTCTTCCGGCCCTTGGATGTCGGTCAGTACGCGATATTCCCCCGCTTTTGCATCCGACATCATGCCCATGGCGATGCCGGCGACCGGTTTGCTGATGGGTACGCCCGCGTCCATAAGTGCAAGCGTGCCCGCGCAAACCGAGGCCATCGAGGTCGAACCGTTGCTGGCCAATGATTCGCAGACGATGCGGATAGTGTAAGGGAACTGCTCTTTGTTGGGGATGATGGCGCGGAGAGCCTTCTCCGCCAAAGCGCCGTGGCCTATCATGCGGCGGTTCATGCCGCCGACCCGGCCGGTCTCGCCGACCGAAAACGGCGGGGAGTTGTAGGGCAGCATAAAGCGGTTTTTGCCGTCTTGTATCTCGATGCTGTCTATAATCTGCGCGGCTTCCGGTCCGCCGAGCGTCAACGCGCCGAGCACGTGCGTCGCTCCGCGATAAAAGAGCCCCGTGCCGTGTATCATCGGCGAGATGCCGCCGGCTTTGGCATAGAGCGGGCGGATTTCGTCCATCGCGCGGCCGTCGACGCGCTTTCCTTCTTTTATTGCAAGGTCGTGCACGTACTCGTCGAGACGCATTTCAAAATACGCGTCGAGTTGGTTCGGCTTGGTGTCCGGGAACTGCTCGACCGCTTTTTTTATCCACTCGCTTTTCATCGCGCCGATTTCGTCCTTGCCGAAGAGGCCATTGTGCGCCGCGAGCATCGGCTCGACAATCGCGGCAAAAGTGGCCGCGACCTCGGGGCCGTTTTCCGGCTGCGGGAAGCTTGTTTTTACGGCGCCGCGCTCCGCGATTATTTCTTTTTGCCATGCCTGTATCTTTTCAATCTCCTCCGATGCGCGCATGAGCGCAGCCTCGAGCACATCCTCGCCAACCTCGCGCGCGCCGACCTCTATCATATTGATGAGTCCGTCTTTGCCGCAGGCGGTCAGGTCCATGCGCGCCTTCGGCGGGAGCTCTTCGTCGCGCTGGCGGTAGGTCGGGTACACAATGTAGTCCGGCGTCCCCTCCTCAAGCCCGAGGCGCACAGCCGAGACCGGGCCGTTCCACGGAATGTTCGAAGTCGAGAGCGCCAGTGAGGCGGCGGTGACCGCAAGCACGTCGGTGTCGTAGTCTTCTATCGCGAGCACGGACAAAATTACCTGCACATCGCGCTTGAGCCCTTTAGGGAAGAGCGGGCGGATGGTGCGGTCGACGATGCGGCCCGAGAGCACGGCTTCGTCCGACGGCCTGCCTTCGCGGCGCATAAAGCGCGAGCCGAGGATTGCGCCGGCGGCGTAAAACTTTTCCTCGTACTCAACCGAGAGCGGAAAGTAATCAAGATTGGATTCCTTACTGCCCATCACGGCGGTGGCGAGCACCGCGGAGTTGCCATAACGCACCAACACCGAGCCGTTGGCTTGGTCGGCCCAGTCATTAAACTCGGCGCTCAAAGTCTTGCCGCCGATTTCTATCGAATATACTTTGCTTTGCATTGCGAAACTGTAACAGAAGCGGAGCAAAAGAAAAAGCCCCGCTGCTCAAGCGGGGACTTGTCGGACTTGGAGTTTGGCGGCGCAGGCAACGCCCATCATGTACACCTTGGTCGCGTGCTCCGGATGTTTTGGAATTCCGAAGGGCGCGACGCCACTCTGTTGCATCTGCCACCCAAGCCGCCATACCGGCATCTTATTGATGGGCACGTTGATGAGGCAGTTCTTGTCATGCTCGTTTGGCACCGGTTTGGTGTCCGGCCCTGCACCGCAGAATTTGCAGATTTTTTGAGGAAGACAACGACCTTGCACCGAGTGTTGCATGAGCTCCTCCCATAGGTTCCTCTGCCGCGAGTGTAGCAGACAGACTCCGTTTTTGCCAGACCCTGTATGAATAGTTGTCCTATAGGATTTTTATTCATACTTTCATTATAAAAGGCGTCGCCTTTTACTCCCCCGACATTTTTATCGCCGGGTCTTCGCCGTTCCAGTCCTGCGTCTCAGTTGTCTCCATGCTGGTGTCGGCGTTGACGCGGCCGGCGTTGCTGTCGGCGCCCGACTGGGCCTTGCCGAAGCCCAGTATGTAGCGCCCTACCCCGCCACGGTAGCCGATGAGGAAGTTACGCGGATCCTCGCAGATGTCGATAAAGTCATCCACCGCCTCGCGCAGCTGGCCGGAAGAGGATTTGCCGAAGGCGATGACCTCTACCTGCACGCCGTAGGTGTATTTAAGATATTCGACGAGCGGGACAAAGTCGCCGTCGCCGGTGGCGAGGATGATAGTGTCGAGCTTTTGGCCCATCGCCACGGCGTCTATCGCCATGCCGATGTCCCAGTCGGCCTTTTTGGCGCCGCCGGCAAAGACGCGTATATCTTTGACTTTGGTTTCGATGCCGAGCTTGTTGAGCGCTTCAAAAAAGCCCTTCTCGTCTTCCGACTCGGTGCGGATAACGTATGCGATGGCGCGTATAAGATTGCGTCCCGCGACAGCCTCTTTGACCACCTGGCCGAAGTTTACTTTGGCTTTGTAGAGATTTTTTGCGCTGTGATAAAGGTTTTGCGTGTCTATAAAAATGCCGACGCGCTGGCTTTTGTGTTTGATGATTGCCATATAAAATAACTAACTAATTAAAAAAGCTTCCTCTATATATTACACCCGAAGGTGCAATTAAACCCCGACGCTTTGGTCGGGGCCCCGACTGAAACGTCGGGGTTACCTCTTGAGGCCGAGCTTCTTTACAAGCGCGCCGTAGCGCTTCTTGTCCTTGCCCTCCAAGTACTTCAAATGAGTGCGGCGGTCTGCGACCATCTGCAAAAGCCCGCGGCGGCTGTGCTTATCCTTGAGGTGTTTCTTCAAATGTGAGGCAAGCTCGTCTATTTGCTTAGACAAAAGCGCGACCTGGACCTCCGGAGATCCAGTGTCGTCCGCGTGGACGGCTACTTCCTTCATAGTTTTGACCTTTTTCTGCTTGGTAAGCATGTCTCACATAGTATCACACCCCCATAAATTGCGCAAGGGTTGGCGATATTGTGCGATGCGCATTATTGCGTTGCACAATATCGCCAGGTTTCGCGACGCTTCCGCGTCGTGATAACCTATATTGTGCGACACTATAGATATGGCGGACCTAAAACAACTCAAGAACCAGTTTTTGGAGTATCTGGAGATAGAAAAGGGGCGCAGTGTTAAGACGGTCGAGAACTATGACCGCTATCTTAGCCGCTATCTCGCTTTCTCCAAAGTTTCTTCCCCATCCAAAATCACCGAGCAGTCGGTGCGCGAGTTCCGTATCCATTTAAACCGGCAGGCCGGCACGAGTGGAACGATGAAACATAAAACGCAGAACTACTACATGATTTCCCTGCGCGCGTTCCTCAAGTTTTTGCGCAAGCGGGATGTCGAAAGTCTGAACCCGGAAAGAATTGAACTGGCAAAAGTCGGCCAGCGCGATTTAGACCTTATTACTGCCGATGAATTAAACAGACTCATCAACGGCCCCAAAGGCGACCCATCGGTAAGCGGCTTACGCGACCGCGCGATTTTGGAATTATTCTTTTCTACCGGCCTGCGCGTCTCCGAGCTCTGCGCGCTCAACCGCGACATCGACCTGACACGCGACGAGTTTAGCGTGCGCGGCAAAGGCGAGAAGGTCCGCGTCGTCTTTCTCTCCCCTGCCGCCAAGGATGCAATCAAGGCGTACGAGCACAAACGTATTGATGTGGATGAAGCCCTTTTTATCCAAATGGGCCGTGCGTCAAAAAACGCGGATGAGCTGCGCCTCACTCCCCGCTCGATAGAAAGGATTGTAAAAGGCTACGCCGTCAAAGCCGGCATCACGCGCAAAGTCACACCGCATGTCATCCGCCACAGTTTTGCCACCGACCTTTTGGAAAACGGCGCCGATTTGCGCAGTGTACAAGCGTTGCTCGGTCACGCCAACATAGCAACAACGCAGGTGTATACGCACATAACCGACAAACATCTGCGCGAAGTCCACAAAAAATTCCACGGCCAGCGGAGAAAATAAAATAAAAAACTCCGCCTTGTTAGGCGGGGGTAGCAGACACGACAAGGTCTCGGGTTATTTTGTTGAGTCGGGCGATGCAGAATGCCCGCACCCCGGTACCCTCTTTGGGGAACACGCGATATTTTTTGTGAGCATCGCGCCCGCCTTCTTCGTCGCCGCAGGCGGCGACAAAAACCGCTTCTTCCGACTGGTTGTCGGCGAAGTTCGGATCGTTTTTGAGCACCAGGGCAACGAGTTCCGAAAGAGGCATCGTCTTAAGATCCGGAAGATCCTTTTCCGCTTCAGCCTCTGACGCGGCGATAGTCTTAAACGGCCGTATCTCCATGTCTGTGTCCCCTATAGCCTGTGCAGTCTGCCTACAGTGATACCACAGGTTCCTAAAATTTTCATGAAGTTAGACAGCGGAGAAAATAGCAAAATCTTTTTGTCTATAATTCACGCTATCGCTGGAATTATAAACACTTGTTATTTTTCAGTTGTTGACTCATTTCGGGCAGTGAAAAATGGCAAAAGGAAGGAATCGAATAAATAATGTCCGCGCAGGTGACACTGCGCGGGTTTTCTATTTTTATAACTACACACACCCTGTAGCATATAACTGGACGGTCGGCTGATTATACTATACACTCGCTTTCTTTTAACTGCTTTTTTATACCCTTGCGTTCACTTTTATTAACCGCTCTTTTACCAAAAGGTCGGGCATGCTTCCACCATCCGGTATTTGAGAACGATTTTTTTGATGCATATTGAGGTTTCCTCATTGCTCTATTTTAAAACACGCGCTACTTCCCGAACAAGTCGTGATGGGTGCCTGTGCGGGCAAGAGACACCTCTGTGTCGTCGACTTTGTAAATGAGGAGCCAGTCCGATTCGATATGGCACTCCAAGTGTCCTCTCCACTTTCCGCCGAGTTTGTGAGGCTTGTATGAGAGCCCAAGCGCACCGTCGCGCGCCAAGTGCGCCACGACCAAATCAAGTTTTACCATCTGTTTGCCGCGGCGCTGCTGCAGTTTGTACTCGCGGCGAAAGCTTGCGGTCTGTATGATGCGGCGCATATGTCCTAGCGTACATGCATCGCTTTACGCCATGCGTCGAAACTCCCAAAAGTCTCAGTCTGTTTGCGGTCGCGCAGTTCGCGCAGTGCACGGCGCGTCTCTGCATTTGGCGTATGGCTCGGGAATGGGCACTCAACTTCAAGTACGAGCCTCTGGTCGCGCACAAACTGCGCTAGCATCGCGTTGACGGCGGTCGTGAGCGGCACGCCGAGCTTGTGCGCCGTGCGCTTGGCATCGTCGCGGAGCTTCTTCGGCGTCTTGATAGTGAGGGTCGTATTCATACCAATATACTACTTTCGGTACGATTTATTGTCAAGCGTTTATTGCCCAGCAGTCGGATTTATTGTTACTATGTCTTTATGAAGCTCGTCAGTTGGAACGTTAACGGCATACGTGCGGTGGTTAAGAAGGATGTCTTCGTGCCTTTTGTCAAAAAAGAAAAGCCTGATGTTATCTGTCTGCAGGAAACTAAAGCCGAGCGCGGGCAGGCGGTTATAGATTTGCCGGAGTACGAAGAGTATTGGAACAGTGCGGTAAAAAAAGGTTACTCGGGTACGGCCATCTTTGTTAAGACAAAGATAAATAAAGAAGATGTAAAAAAAGAGGGTCTTGTGGTTCACCAAGTGTTGTTCGGACTGCCGGAAGATTTGTGCAAAAAATATAAACTGCACGATGACAGTTACGGCGACCCCAACACCGAGGGGCGCGTTATTGCGGTTGAGTTAGATGACTTTTTTGTCGTTACCTCGTATACGCCCAACTCAAAAGATGATTTGTCGCGATTGAAATTGCGGCACAAACAGTGGGACCCGGCGTTTTTGGAATATATGAAGCAGTTGGAAAAGAAGAAGCCGGTCGTGTTCAGCGGCGATTTAAATGTGGCGCATACGCCGGACGACCTCGCTAATCCAAAAACAAACGAGGGCGAGCACGGCTTTACCAAAGAAGAGCGCGAGGGCATCGACAATATAATAGAAGCGGGATTTATAGACTCCTTCCGCCACTTTACCCCTGCCGGCAACGGCCACTACACGTGGTGGAGCCATTGGCAGAGCGCTCGCGAGCGCAACGTCGGCTGGCGCATCGACTATTGGTTTGTCTCCAAAAAACTCCTCCCCCGCCTGCGGTCCGCCAAAATCTTGCCCGAAGTAATGGGCTCCGACCACTGCCCGGTGGTGATAGAAATTGCATAGATTTATGAGACTTGCATAGTTTTAGCTATTTTGATATTGTTTAGTATATGAACAAAAAGAGGCTTACCATAAGCGAAGCCGCCGAAATCATAGGGGTTTCCGTAGATACTCTACGCCGTTGGGATGCCAACGGTAAATTACCTGCGATACACTCTGTGGGCGGTCACCGTTTTTATACGGAATTACAGTTGGAAATCTTTTTAAGTGATCTCATTAAAAACGGATGGGAATGGGCAAAAAATAGCAGCGATATTTCTCGCCAAATGTACTGCGAACGTCTGCCTATTTTTCAGGCACGGCTGGATAAACTAGGCGATCAACTGTTTGCGGTGTCTGAACTTGCAGCAGTTGCTTCTCTTGTCTATACCGCATGCGGAGAAATGGGCAACAACTCGTTTGACCACAATATAGGCAATTGGCCCGACATACCTGGCGTCTATTTCGCATATGACGTTACAAAACGACTCGTGGTACTCGCCGACCGTGGCCGCGGGGTGCTTGCGACACTGCGTCATGTCCGTCCGGGTCTTGCCGATGATGCCGAAGCACTCGACGTCGCATTTACCGAAACGATATCTGGCCGTGCGCCGGAAGCGCGCGGCAACGGACTCAAGTTAGTCCGAAGGATAGTTGCGGAGTCTTCGGTCACAGTCGAATTTCAAAGTGGAGGTGCCAAGCTTTATTTGCGCGAGGATACTCCTAATCTCCGGATCGAACCAGCCGAGCCTATACAGGGGTGTTTTGCAGTTATCAGATTTTAACAGTAGAGTAGTGCCAAGTATATGCGCATAAACCTTATCAAATTCGGTTCCCGTCTTAGTTCCCGCGAAGCCGGTCGCGAAGCTTTTTTGGCTATACAACCGACTCTTGAGCAGGTTAGCGAAACAGAGCAGGTCGAAGTTGATTTTACCGGAGTTGAGGCCTTTTCGACCTCGTGGGGTGATGAGATGCTCGGCGGTCTCTCGAAGCGATTCGGCGATCGGCTCGCGCTCAAAATTACAGATAACCCATCAGTAAAAATATCATTGGAATTGCTTGAAAAAATAAACGGCCGTAAGTTTAAGCAAGCATAGGCTCCGACCACTGTCCGGTGGTTATTGAGATTAAATAAAAGGTGACACCTTTTATTTTGGGTACGAATAACCCCCGCCATGGAGGTGCGGGGGTTGTGTGCAATTATCTAAGCCAATTTGTCGTAGAAAGCGACGTGGCCATTTTTACATAGTTGTATAAGTTTGAGACCTATTCGCCATGCCCACAATAAGTGGATTTAGAAGATTGCACGTGCTCGAGCAAAGCACATTAAAGAACATTTTTGTTATGTCGGTCGCGACAGGGTAGAACGCTTCCGCACAACAGTGATCTAAAGTAAGAGTACTCTCATCAAGGACAATGTAAAGGACATAAAAGACATACATGGGGATAACTAGTTTACGAAATATTTCTTGTGGATGTCCTTTATCTCCGCTTCCTCCGCGACATCCTTGGCTTCTTTGGCCTCCTCCCCTATCTTGCGGAGCTCTTTGTCGTCCATTTTAAGCAGTTCTCCCGCCCTGTCCTCCAAGTACTCGACAGTGTTCTTTGCCGGATCTTCCAGTACCTCCTCCAACAGCGCATGAAGCGTCCAACCGATACGGGGCCCTGGCTTCTCTCCCAGTTCCATGACCTTGCGCCCGTCTATTTTAAGCATGCCGACGGAAATCGGGTCGCGCATGGCCTGCTCTATCATCGCCTGGTACTTGCGCAGGCGGAATGGCTGCTCCTTGGGGCGCCCTGTCCCTATCCGGTCGCAGACGCGCAAATTAATGAGGTCGGAGATGTGTTCCTTGCCGACGTTGGCCACTATCCGGCGCACCGCCGAGAGAGTTACCTTCTCCGGATCGCTAAAAAACATGTGCCAGCGCACCAACGAGGTGGCTTTGTCGATTGTTTCACGTGAAAACTTGAGGTTCTCCAGTATCTTTTTGGTCATCCTGGCCCCCACAACCTCATGGCCGTGGAAGGTCCAGTCCTTTTTTTCGTCCGACCAGCGGCGGCTCTTGGGTTTGCCCACATCGTGAAATAGTGCGGAGAGCCGGACTATCAGACTCCAGTCTTTGTCGGCGGCATGTTGTACCGAACGTATGTTGTGTTCAAAGACATCAAAGCTGTGTGCCTGGTTTTGCGCGACACCGATGCCGGCCTCGAGCTCCGGGGCTATGTACTTCAAAATCCCCAATTTATGGCTTAAAACAACGGCTTTCATCGGTTGAGAAGAGTTCAAAATCCGCACAAATTCATCCCGTATGCGCTCTTTGGATATCTTTTCAAGTTGAGAGGCCGACTCCCCTATTGCCGCCTCGGTTTTAGGTTCAATCGTAAAGTCGAGCTCGGCCGAAAGGCGTACTGCGCGCATAATCCGGAGCGCGTCTTCGTCAAAACGCTCTTTTGGCTCCCCTACTGCGCGTATCCAGCGGGTCCCCATGTCCTTTATGCCGTCGTACGGGTCGAGCAGTTGTCCTTTAGACGCGCTATAGGCCAAAGCGTTGATGGTAAAATCGCGGCGCTTGAGGTCATCCTCTATGTTTTGGCTAAATTCGACGCTGTCGGGCCTGCGCGTGTCGCTGTACTTCCCTTCCAGCCGGTACGGGGTCACCTCGACGACCTTCAGTCGCTCGTCGGTTGCGTCGTCGTTGACCACGCCAACCGTCCCGAACTCGTTGGTGTAGTAGGTGTGCTCAAAAGTGGCCTGTATGTGCTCCGGAGTGGCATTGGTGGTCACATCCCAGTCGTTGGGTGCGCGGTTGAGCAAAAGGTCGCGTACACACCCGCCTACTATCCAGGCCTCAAAACCGGCCTTTTCAAGACCTTCGGTTACCCGCACTACCTCTTGGGGTATTTTGCTGGGGCTTATTTGCATTGGATAATTCTAACAGATAAAGCTACTATTAAGTTCTGCGCCCGTAGCTCAACGGATAGAGTACTCGGCTTCGAACCGAGGGGTTGGGGGTTCGATTCCCTCCGGGCGCACTTGTGGACAACTCATTAGTAAACTAAACCGCTATAGTATACTAAGTACAGTATACTATGAGAAAAGATAAAATTGAAGCTTTTAAATTACGCAAGGAGGGTAAAAACTACCGAGAAATAAGGGCTATTCTGGGTGTATCAAAAGGCACTCTGTCCGGATGGTTCAAAAATTTTGATTGGGCGGGTGATATTTCCAAAGTTAATCACGCGTTCAACTACTCCACAGAAAAAATACGCAAAATGCATGAGGCACGCACCAAGTCACTTAAAGAGTTATATGATCTGGCACGACTCGAGGGAGAAAAAGAGTTTGAAAAATACAAAAATGAGCCTCTTTTTGTAGCAGGTTTAATGGTTTATGCAGGAGAAGGAGATCATTCTGTAAAAAATAATTTGGTTCGAATGGCAAACTCAAATTCGGGAATAATTCTTGTTTTTAAGTCTTTTTTGGAGAAATATTACCCAGAATTATATAAAAAGATACGCATTAGTATCCTCCTATATCCGGACTTGGACGATGAATTTTGTTTACAATGGTGGTCTAGTGCTCTAAAGATACCAATGAATCAATTTCATAAGCCTGTACACATTATAGGTAGGCATAAAACACGAAGATTGCAGTACGGTGTGGCAAGCCTTATAATTAGCAGTAAGTTTTTTAAGACGAAGCTTCTTAAGGTAGAAAGCTTAGCCTTGGAAGATTTTTCGCGGACATGGTCTAGTGGTTATGACAAGCGGTTGCCAATCGCTTAGCGGGAGTTCGATTCTCCCTGTCCGCACAAAGCAACAAATGCTAAAAGACATCCAGAGTGTGAATAGCAACTACCCAGTAAATAAAGGGAAATTTGGTTTTTCTGTGGATAATTGTGGGGATATGTGCATTAAAGGACAAAAAAGCCTGTCTTTTATGTTACATATGTAACGTTTCACGTGAACCATGCCTAGTCCAAAGCGTAAAATAGGAGATATTGGGGAGGAGGTTGTGTGTAAATACCTAGAAACAAAGGGATTTCGGGTACTGGAGCGCAATTACCTGCGGAAGTGGGGTGAGATAGACATAGTAGCCGAAAAGGGCCAATTACTTAGTTTTATCGAGGTAAAGAGTGTTTCACGTGAACCGGGGACGGGATATAGGCCGGAGGAGAATATGCATCCGGCAAAGCTTAAGCGGCTCCACCGGGTAATCCGGACTTACTTGCTGGACCGCAAGGTGCCGGAGGGTAGGGAGTGGAGGATCGATGTGGCCTGTGTTTACTTGGACTTTTCGACCAGAAAGGCTAAAGTAGAGATGCTAGAGAACGTCATTCTCTAAAAGACATTATAAAAGACACGGGGCGTAGTATACCGGTAGTACAACTGCTTTGGGAGCAGTTAGACCGAGTCCGATTCTCGGCGCCCCGACACGGTATGGACAAAATAACTTTACTTACCAAGCCTTCTGCCGGATATGAGCTCATCGATTCCGGCGGGGAAGAGAAGCTGGAACGCTTTGGCGAGGTGGTTTTGGCGCGCCCGGACCCGCAGGCTTTGTGGGAAAAGAAACTAGCCACGAGCCACTGGGGTTTAGCCAATGGTAAATACATACGCGACGGTAAGGAGGGGAAGTGGGAGAGTCTGACTCTCCCAAAAGAGTGGCAAGTAGATTTTGGCGGCTTAAAATTTTTAATAAAACCGACTTCTTTCAAACACACCGGCCTGTTTCCCGAACAACTTTCAAACTGGCAGTGGGTGGGAGAGATCTTGCAGAAAGCGGCCCAGAAAAAGGTCCTCGGGTCGGCTTCGCCTCAACCAGACCATTTTTCTGAACCGCTTTCTGCTCCCTCTGTGCTCAATATTTTTGGTTACACCGGCGGTGCGACGCTTGCCGCGGCGCAAGCAGGAGCGAGTGTGACGCACGTTGATGCGAGTAAAACGGCGGTGGCGTGGGCGCGGGAGAACGCAAAACTTTCGGGACTCGAGGACAAACCTATCCGTTGGATAACCGACGACGCGATTACTTTTTTGAAGCGCGAAATTAAAAGGGGAGTGTGCTACGACGCTGTGATCATGGACCCGCCGGCGTTCGGCCACGGCCCGGATGGGGAAGTGTGGAAGTTTGAAGAAAATTTTTTGGAGCTGCTTACACTTGTCGGGCAACTTTTGAGCGATACACCGCTGTTTGTGTTGGTAAACGGCTACGCCGCCGGCTACTCGCCGCTCGCCTTTGCCTACAATCTCGAACAATTTGTAAAAAAATTCGGTGGCTCTATCGAATACGGCGATTTGAACATAGCGGAATCCGATTCCGACCGCGTCCTACCTTGCGGCATCTTTGCCCGGTGGAAAATATGATAAAAGCAATTATTTTTGATCTCGACAATTGCATTCTCGACACGCATTCTCTTGGAGAAGGCGTCCTCGCTACTCAGGGCCGCTAAGGAATTAGGAATTAAAGCGATACAAACCATACGGCCGGGCGTACAAGCATGGGATGAGGCGGATTATTACATTGAGTCGCTGTCGGAGCTTTCTGCTCTAATAAAATAAAAACCCCAAGCTAGCGCTCGGGTGTCGTTTATTCTGCGCGTACCGGCATGATTACCGGCACGCGGACCCGCAGCATTACTTCAGCGCGGTTACCGAACTGGGTGCGCATGCCGCACACCCCATCGGTAAAGTCTTTGGCGTAGACACTGATGGCGTTGAAGTTCAGCGCGTACGCCCAGACGATAAAACTGATATGGCTCTCGATACGGTCGTTTTTCTTTTTGAGCCAATCCGCCAGCTCCCGCATACCGAACCTGGTAAGTTGTGGTGCAAGTTGCTTGCCTTGGTGCGTCGGATCGATGCCGATTTGGTCGAGCTCGATGACCGGCTCGGCGCGATGGAACCCACCATGCATCTGCCAGCCTGCATAGCCTGCGATGACACCCTCGATCTCGGCCACAAAGTAGTGATAGACCGGATGAGCCTTGGCCATCGAGGCAACCCACTCCTGGGAACCTTCTTCGCGGTCACGGTCGCCCAAAAACACCGTCGAGTTGATGCACGCGATAGAGAAGTGGTCGCGCTCCTCGGCACAACGTAGAACTATTTTGCTCATAGCAATGTCTCCCTGTTGCTTCCTATAATAAAACGAACCGCTTTACTCACAAGTTACACGGCAGTGTTTTTTTTAAACCTAGCGTATGAATAATAATCCTATAGGACAGTTATTCATACGCCCTATTAAATTTCTGTCAGCTTAATCTAGTTTGGTATACTTGAGTATATGTATTGGGTCTTTGTGATGATAAACAACAGGCTTGCTGAACTGCACTTTGATAAAAAAAGAGGCAAGTTACTATTGTTTGCTCATGGCTATGTTAAAAAGAATTCATTTAAAACACGCCGCGAACAGCGTATGATTGAAAAAGATACAAAAAGATATCGATTTACCTACAGAAATAAAAAGTATTTTGACCAAACAAAGCGCGTTTGGATAAAACCGTCAAAACCTGATTGGTTTTAGTTTATTAGTTTCCTTTTAGTGCGGCTTCGAGCTCCGCAGTGAGACCGGGAGCTATGGTGGCGTTAAAGGCGGCCGCTTTGGCGGCGAGGTCGCCGACGAGGAGTCCTACGATGCCGCCTTTGCCTTTTGCCAGCAGAGTGTCGTCTATATGCGCGAGCGAGAGTGCCCGCAGGTCGCGCTCGCCGGTTGTGGCGGCGGTTGTCTCGGTCACTATAATACCCGCGAGCTTTCCGTCTTTTAGCCGCACGGCCGCTCCGCCGGATGATCCGCCCTG